>OFGP01000010.1_pt1 | contig 178758 bp, 145 predicted proteins | sample 1521781 | NCBI WGS metagenome assembly OFGP01 (sample SAMEA3504113, study PRJEB24116) | mouse gut metagenome | biome: mouse gut; feature: mouse-associated habitat; material: faeces | place: Denmark | collected 2011
TGTTTTGCCTTATGCTTCTGCTGTTTGTCTTGCCGAGGTTGCGGAGCAGAGCCTATGTATTTCTCACTCGTGTAAGTCACGCTGTTAGCTAATCTTTTTATCATTTCATACTCTTCTATTTCAGCGTTACCCCATCCCCTCGTTTGCTCAGGGCAGGGCAAAACAAGATGGAGTTGAATACTCGAAAAGCCTTTCATTAATCGCAGTACTGTTTTTGCTACAAGCGTATCGAATCCTAAAGCCCCACCTGTTGCAAATTGCTGATATCCCTCATAGATTAATTCTTTAACTACTTTTTCCAAGCTTAAAGAAATCTCGTCTATCTCATTTATTGGAATATGTCTATGACCTGAAAAGCACACTGTTAACCTGTTAATATTTTCGCCTCCCTTGTTTGCAGGACACTGTCATTATATATCGCATTGTAGATTAAAGTCAACAACTAGCGATTAAGTTCTTCTCTTCTTGTGGATATAATTTAACAAGAAGGGGGTGCGCTGATGGATGAAAATGAAAAATGGTTGCTTGTAGTAGGCCAACGGATTACAGAGAGACGAAAGAAGCTTGGATGGACACAAGAAGAACTTGCCGAAAAGGGTGACTTGACTCCGCAGTTTGTTTCTTATGCAGAGTCTGGGAAACGGGCGATGCGCCCTGAAAATCTTCTCAAAATATCGTCAGCGTTAGGAGTTAGTGCAGATTACTTGTTGACTGGCGAGATAATTGACAAGGATTTACTTATACTATCAGATAAACTGCGTAAACTATCCGCACCTCAGCTTCGCATTGTTGAGAACATTGTCGATGAATGTATTACCCTTTTTTATGAGACGGTTCCAGATAATCCATAATAATAGTGAAAGTTTTCCTGGTGTGGCGAACAAATTTGAATCCCCCACGCAAAGAGGAATCTATAGAAGTGGAAAAGCCACATCATTGCATTGTAGCAATAATGTGGCTTTCTTATTTCAGAGAATTTTGCTTGCGAATAATCATTATCAAAAATCGAGAAATCTTGAACTGTGGTGATGTATAGATAAGGTTGGTATCTTCAAAGGATGAAAATATCCTTGACAAATCCCGTCTTGTAAATCCCTTCTTTTCAAATTCGTCACAGTAGGCTAAGACTTTTAGTCCATTTGCAATTCTAAGCGCAAGCACCTTCTCTCTATCCCCATTCTCAACGCAACTGTTTCGCATAATATCCATAAAGCACAATAACCGGCTCATATTGCCCATGCCAATCCTCCGTTATTTCTCATGTCTCTAAGGGCAAGAGCCTCCCATCGTAATGGGAGGCCCTCATAAGGGGGAGGTATGTTCCATCCGAAGACGGAATGGAGCTGGTAGACGGACTTGAACCCCCGACCTGCTGATTACAAATCAGCTGCTCTACCTAACTGAGCTACACCAGCCAGTGCAATGAAATCCCTCCATAGTCTTTTAATATGCATTTCCGCGCACAAATATAAGGAAGTAGATTTTTTGATGCCATTTTACCGGATTTTCCATAATATCAATGAATGCTGGTTGGATTTAGGATTGCGTCCAAATCTCGCTGCAGAGAAAAAACATCTGCCTTCCCATCCATATAATGGACCTTAACACATGTTAGCTTTATCTGCTCAATCACTTCACTGTGTCCCTGCCAAATACCACTCCATCCCCATGTATCAGAAATAATTTCAAACCCTGGTTCATAGGGTGCAGCCTTGGAGTCCACCCCTTGAAATATGGATTTTTCTTCTCCCCTTCTCTGATACATCACCCGCTCCCCAACCGCATCAAGAAAAACAAAATAAAAATCGACGGATTGGAACGTTCTGGTCGACTTATTTTTCCACTTTATATAAACTGTTACAGTATTGTTGGACTCCCTGCAGACTTCAATCTCTTTTATATAAATCGGATAGTCAGATAGCGGCGGCTGAGCCAATTCATCGGAAAACCTATCTGCCCACATTTGGAAACCATCTTCAGCCGGGAACATTGACAGGCCTATTTCAATATAATTGCACGCTGTTTGTCTATCCGCATATGCATAACGCTTTATTCCAGAGAGCAGAACTTCACTCCACTCCACACTGTTTTGGCTCACCTCTGTTTGCACTGCATTGTAATGCTCTTCATCGAGTGGAATAACTTTTGTCCAATACGACAGCTTTGAGGTGACATTTTCAGCGTACAACCCTTTTGCAAATGATTCCTTTGACACTTCCAATCGTTCCACTGTAGCTGCTGCATTTGCCAGGGGTACTGACTGGCCTGGAAAATAGGATATCGCTTGTAGCGTTGCCTTTAGCTCTGCTGTATCAATTCTATTATGAGCATACTGTGAAATAAGCGAATCGATTTTCTTTCCAAGCAAGTCGTCATATTCCTTTCCGCCATCCCTACTATACAATTTATACGCTTGTGCAAAATTACAATCACTCAGAGCCTCTTCGAACTGGATATAGCCTCTCCTGTCTACTATTTTATCAAATAATCTTCCGCCCAAACTCAGAACAATCAACAGCGTAACAATTCCTGCTCCAAATTTAATAATCCATCCAGTTCTCTTAGGCGTTCCCAGCAATTTCCCCTTAACATTTCGTTCCCTCCATTGATTCCACTTCCCTATGTAGGGTATATTGGTCCAATTCTTCCTCTCCCCCATGGCTCCATATTGACGGCTGCTATTGCCGCCTTGCCTATCTCCAAGCTGCGCCAACGCCAACGTAGTACACTGGTCTGATGCCTGCTCATAATGGGGGTTCTCAGTAGTAAACATTAAGGATAAATCTTTGATGCTGTGGTAATCCATTTTTTCTGTAATCCAACAGGCAGGTTCATCATAAAAGCCTGCTACCCGCTCTGTCTCTTGGCGCTCCACATGGTAGGCCTCAAGCATCTCATAAAGTTTTGTATGGTTCTCAAGTGTAAACATCAAATATCGGCTGCTGACTACAATCCTGCTATGAAATTTGAACAAATCCTGAAGTGTCAGAGGAATTTTAACCGTTCTGCCCTGTACTGGCTGCTCACTATCTTGGTCGACGATATAGCAGCACGGTCGGCCATCAATAACAATCTCAGGCTGACCATCACAGAGAAGATAAGACAGTCGATACAGCGAGTTTTTTTGCACCGCTGTAATCAATCGAATACAGTTTATATAAGACTGACTTACACTGGTCTCTTGTTGCAACACTCTCCTACAAAATATGCCAACATAATCAGAAAGTGAGATGGCCGCCCACTCATCCCCATCATTCAAGACCAAGCCATACACCCCCCGCCAGAAGAGAAACTTTGACAGCTGAAGTGACTCTATGACAGATATCTCTTCAACAATTCCTCCTATAACATGTCCAAGGTAGCTATTTGCTAGGCTTTCATGGGTAAAGACGCGCATGAATGTTCTGGGGTCATCTTTGTCAACAGGGGCAATATATGCATCTTCCGCTTTTTTCACTATGTATAAGGGAATATCCGCCTGCATGATGCCCAGCGCCAGTGTCTCCAAAGCTGCCATTGCTACATTGGTATTCCCGACCTCAGCATCTCGCCGTATACTTTTGATTTGCACTCTTACATTACTTACAGAGAACACAGCTTCCTCCTCTACCCCAAAATAAAAGCGACTAGAAATGTGTATAGGATATCTATCCCTCCTAAAATTGCGAAACAAATCAAGCAAACTGCAATTCCATCCATTGCCGCCCTGCGCTCTTGGGGGTTGTCTCCAGCCTTTGCCAGTTTTGTTATATTGAAAACAAGCATTATAATAACCACAACCGTAGCAATAGCCAGTGCAATTGTCACGGCAACATTATAAGTTGTTAGGAAATTTTCAAGCTCCTTTGAGCGCATTATTCCACTCAAAATATTCTTCTCTCGTAAAGTCATCGGATTCTTCTCCCTCCTTTTCAAATAAAGTAACGGTCTCATCCTAACGCAATATCTAAGTTTTAAAACAGACTCTAAGCTGATAAGTCAAAAATCTTAAATTCCAGGCCGATTTTATATATATCTATCGCATACAAAATATCTTTTGTAGTGCGTAGATTCATCTGTTTAAGATGATACTCTAACGTTTTCCCTTGGAATTTTCTCTCTAAAACATCACAAATTGCTTCAAGTAACCTAATCCGGTCCACTGAACCTACCGTCCGCACTGCCTCACCAACCAAACGCAGCGCCCCTTCTGAGACACTTGGGCACAGTTTCTCCGCCATTGAGGAATTGACCTCCGCAGCATAATATAAGTCAACTGCGTAAGAAATCTGGCCCGTCGTTCCGAGCTGTATCTCTTGTGCCCGCTCCTCCCAGCAGTCCTCTCTCCACATTGTCTCTAACTCTTTGCACACCGCATCCACTAGCTCAACCCTGTTGATAATGCCATACTTATTTGCAACATCGCTAATAATCTCAATGGCCTTTTGGGGAAAACCATTTACTTGAACACCCATTGCATAGACCCCTTCCAATTTTTATCCCTAGATTTGTCTAAAATAGTAGTTTTTATGTTATATGCAAACTTATCATAGTTATAAATCATTTCAGATAATGATTGACTTGAAGGCAAAGATTTTTCCGTTTACAAAGCGGCTCATATGTGGTACACTTAATATCAATAGTAGGAGGCTTGCTCCAAACCTAAGGAGTTGAGTTGCATGATAGCACAATACATTGACGCTCTTAATAGTGGGAAAATTATCTCTGTTGACTGGAATGCTATTGAAGAAATGCTTGGAGAAAATCCAAAGCGCCTACATTCCTGCTCAATCTGCACAAATGATGACTGTTTTCCGCCAAAGGAAACATATTCAGACACTCTCTCGGAGGACCAGCTTCAGAACGTCCTCCAGCATATCAATGTTCAATATATGGCCGAGTTACATAAGGATGGACTCCCCTACCAACCTATTACCGTTCGATATTTTTCACTTGTAAAGCCTCTATCAGATGGTCCATGGGTTCACAGCTAGATTTTTAAAAATAAATCAACAGCAATTTGCATCGAAGGAGCGCTACATGCAATCTGCATGTAGCGCTCCTCTCAGCTATTCAGAGATAACTTGTCCAGCCCTCACTCATCATATGGCACACCTTCAAAAAGTGACTGCCTTACAAGTGCTGTTAGTTTTGGGCGGGCAATCATGAGGTCAATAATTTTGCTGATTCCTGTTTGCCTGTCACCCATTAAATCACCTGGTCCTCTGATTTTCAGGTCTTTTTCCGCTATTTCAAATCCATTTGTGGTGCTGCAAAGGATGTCTAGTTTTTCATTTCGTTGCCGCTCATATAGCAGGCAATATCCTTGGAGGCTGTTTCTACCAACGCGCCCTCTCAACTGATGCAGTGCAGCTAAGCCAAACCGGCCTGCTGACATGATACAAATAGCCGTAGCATTTGGGACATTCACCCCCACCTCTACAATGGACGTTGAAATCAATATATCCGCCTGTCCTGTTTCGAACAAATTAATATTGGTCAGGATATCCTCAGCCTTCATATCTCCGCTTATTATCTTGACTCTGGGGGTAAAATCCGTATTGCGGCGTATGTAGGCCCTTAGCATTTCCTCCGCCTGGACTACTGATATGACTTCTTGAAATTTTTCATCCTTCGATGTCTCAATAAAGGGGCAGATGATATATGCCTGATGCCCCATATGGATTTCCTTTTGAATGGCCTGAAACGCCTCCTCAACCCGAAAGCATTGGCGGGTAATTGTTTCTTTTCTCCCCTGTGGCATTGTCTGGATAGGCAGGACAGCGACATTCCTCCCATATAATGTCATCGCAATACTTCTTGGGATGGGGGTAGCTGTCATTGCTAAATGGTGAATGCCGGCCCTGTCATATTCCTCCAATTCCGCCTTCTGCGTTACGCCGAACTTGTGCTCCTCATCAATAATTGTCATACCAAGTCTAGCAAATTTGATATCGCGTGAGAGAAGGGCGTGTGTTCCTATCAAAACATCTACTTCATGTTTTTCCAGTTTCCCAAGGAGTTTTTTTCTATCGCTCCTCTTGGTCTCACCCGTAAGCAGTGCAATCCTTAATTCATGGCCAGCAATCCGGACTCCCGCAGTTATTTTGACAAATTCCTCATAATGCTGCTTAGCCAGTACTATGCTTGGCGCAATAATGGCTGTCTGGAATCTATTTTCAGCCATAAGGATTACTGTGATAATTGCAACCACAGTTTTCCCGCACCCTACGTCACCTGAGATAAGCGAATGTAGCCGTCTCCCCGCCTTTACCTCACTCATAATCGAGGCGACCGCAGATGTCTGCCCAGGTGTAAGTTTAAAGGGTAAGCCAGTATCAATAAATTTTTCTGTCACGGCCGACTCTTGTAGTGGTCCAATTTCTAATGTAAGCGCAAGAGACTCCTTCTCCTTCAGCATATCATAAAAGTGATAAATGGCTTCAAATGCTACTCGAGTCCTAGCCTTCTTATACAATTCACGGCTGGTTGGAATATGTATCTCTCTTAGCGCTTCCAAATATCCCACTAATCCAAAATTTTTGGCGAGCAAATCTTTCTTTGGTTCATTTTGATTCAGTTCCAAAAAGTTGAGTGCCGCTTCAATAGATTCCTTAAGATAAGCATCCGACATTCCTTTAATTTTAGAATAAATCGGATGTATTCTTAAACTATCTCCGGCGTTCTGACTTACTGTGATTGGATTGCAGATTACCCAGCTCATCTGAAATTCAGTCACTTTCCCAGAGAAATAACCCCAATCTCCTGTACGAAACTTCTTAAAAAAGTAATCGGTATGGAACCATGAGATATTCATGCAGTAGCCATCTTTATCTTGGATAACTAATGTATTGGTATTTTTTCCTACCATCATACGAATAACTTTTCCATAAACAACCGTCACCTCACCGAGTTTTAAATCCCTGATTGGCGTTACTTCCCGAAAATCGTAATACTTCCTTGGAAAAAACTCTGCTAATTCCTCAATTGACGTAATCCCGGCATTTAAAAACTGCTTTGCCTTCTGTACGCTAATTTGAGTTAATCTATCCAATGGATACATTTACATTCCTCCATGTTGCTTTCTGAGATATGTTTCTGTTCCTTTTCCCCCTCGTTTCAAGCAATTCCATTACGAATTTAAAAATTATATGCTGAACAGTCAATATCTATAAACCTTATAGCAAGCGTGCTGACAGTACACAGTACCCTATTATAGCTATCGCAACGGTTGGTCCAAGTAGATGAATCCTTCCAACCGGTAATGAGCCTTATATGTCCAATTACTTTTTGTGATATGCCTCACCCTCGGATATCCGCAACCATTCCAGCTTTCTGATATCCAGAAGGTTCCATCCTTCTCAACCGCTTCAACATACGCGACATGTCCATACCCTCCAGTTGTGTCTACCCAACAGACCCAGGAATTTGCCCTTGGCGCCGTTCCTCTTTTAAAGTGTTGCGCTGTGTTTTTATAATACTGTCCACCATGTCCGAAGCTTCGTGGTAGTGAAGCTATCGGATAACCATTCGATTCTAAATATTGAGCGCCACGTCCCCACGCATACCATGGACATTCCCAAGTGTATCCTGTATTTACTGGTCGGCTATGCCATTTATCATACGTCTTTGTTGATTGATTATTTGCACTTTTCAGGGCTTCCCGCAGGACCTGGATTTTCCCTTCATCCACATTTCCGTTTTCATCCAGCAAATCTGCAAAGGGAACTCCTGTATTCCACGTAGGTTGATAAAAATAGTCCAAAGGATTTACTGGCACACCATCAACATAAAATGCAAAGTAGAACCCATCTTCTCCTGCTACTCCTATTTGCTGTCCCTTTTGCACACTTGCCCCCTGCCGCACGGAAACCTCACTCAAGCGGCCATAAACCGCCTTATAAACTTTATCCCCTTCTCTATAGGTGACTTCAGCCCCTATCCCATATTCTGCTCCTGCCGCTTCTGTGCTAACTGCAGATACCTGCCCACCTGCAACAGATTGAATCACAGTTCCCTTAGGAACCGCAATCATGATATAAGGATGACTTGCTGTAAATGGAGCCGTTGTTTGATAATAACTTTCGGTGGGAGATGTGTAATTCTCTAAAGTTGACCCTATTCCAGGTGTAAATGTCAGCTCATTTCCTAAAGTTCCAATCCCGATGGTTCCCTCTTTACCAACAAATAGAAACATTAAATTTTCTGCATGTTCTAAAGTATCTGCTGCCTCCGAGTACGATACCCGATTCGTAAATGTCACCGCCTGATACACAATATCGTGAGCATCTTGATTTGAGATATTTCTGGCCACACGAAGCCGTTTAGTATCAAGGACACTATTACTTGGAAACAGCCGGTCCATAGCATTAAAAAAGTTTGTAACCTGGCCTAGCATTGCGTCAAATGCATCGCCGAGTGCCGTGGCAAGCCAGTTACTGTTTTTATCTACGGCCTTCTGCATGGCACCTATTGCCGTTTGTACATCAAAATTCCGCACTGCATACAGTTTATAATCTGAATTGATTTGTTCAGGAAAAATTTGTGGCGTAGTATCCCCAGTATCAATCACCGGCGTAATAACAGGGTTTCCTTCTTTCCCAATCCCATCCAATGATTGTGCCCAAGCTACAATTTCTGAAGGTTTTTTCGCTGGATTTCCTGCCCAGTCGGTAGTGGCTAATTCCTCTGCTTTTGGCCAGCAATAGTAATGCGGATTACCTGGACCTACGTTTTCATTCCTCAGCCATAACTTTCCCAGAGCCTTTTGCGATTGAAATAGCACATTTTTGGGAATTGTAAATTCTCCAGATAGCACCTGCTGCGCACTCTCATAATCTCGCTGTGTTGGTGTGGCATTTTGAAATGCTCCACTTGCCCATGTAGAATACTGTTTCCCATTCCCCTGTGATATAACTTCAATCAAGGTGCTGCCAAATCTCCCCTGTTCATCTTTCCAGCGATTCACCAATACCGCACCTACAAGGAGTTCGTCCAGCTTATTTGCGCCTGCTTCGCAGGCTATCAGTTTTGCCACTGTCTGCACATCATTCAAATTTGTTGTCGTAACTGCAGCTTGAGCTCCACCTGTGTATTCCTTAAGAAGCCCTAACTGCTTTAGAATATCAAAAAGGCCCCCATCTTCAATTCGATTTGAGAAATCTAAATCCTCCAAAACCCCTTCTGGAACATACGCTACATAGTTATCCGCATATGCGTCTAGATACTCAAAGCCCCATGGCTCTGTTATTTCTGTTGCTGATGGCACAACCATGTGGATATCACCGCTTCGAACCGCAATCAGGTTTCCTACCCGCTCACAGCCGGTACCTACAATAATATCGGTTGCGTTATCCTCCATGTCGCTACCTTCCGCGTCGTTGAGCCGCACCATGGACTCTGCAGCAGTATCATACTCATATCGAATGTTTCCAGACATGGTAGCTGCCGCTGTGATAAGAGGAATATTAATCGGATAGTATCCGTTATTATCTTTATTCGAAAAAGAAGCTAGTTTTGAATCTGTAAAATCTCGACTTGCAATGCTCTGGTCAATGCTTTCAACTTTCTGGGGAATGCGGCTATTGTAGGTGCTGTTTGTGAGCAGTGCAATTTTCTCTGACCCTGGCTGCGCTTTCACATATTGATAGGCATTCCCCCCCGCCTCTGTTGGAGTCTCGTTGTAAGCGTCGATAAGCGCCTGCACTTGAGCCGCAGTGGCACCGGATGGTATGCTTATTGCCTTTTTCCCAAGGCATGTATCTGTACTTTCCCAGCCGTTGCTTGTCTTATTCCATGAAATACTATGCAGGTCTATTTCAACGCTATTGTAGGTACAGGATATATACTGGTCTTTCTCAAACGCCTCATACTGCAAAAGTGAGCCCAACCCATAATCCCAAATACCGGCCTCGTCAACATCTGTTTGCGTTTTCCCATCTTCATTCCACTGTTTTGAGCGGGCCGTTAATTCTCTTGTCTCTGTATCATAAATTGGAACCGCTGTTACATATCCCTCGTTTGATAATTTAAAATTTACTGGCTTTATAATTTGTTCAGGATAGTAAAATTGCCCTCCATGTATCAGCTCGTCTGCCATTTTAATAAAGGCAGACGAGAGATAGAAATAATCCTCCCTACCATAATAATCTTGCAATCCAGCAAAGTCCTCCGTTTGAGCACTGTCACTAAATCGATAGAACTTTCCATCATAGTATTTCTGATGCGAATCACAGGCCATATATTTATAGTAAGCATCAATCAGGGCCTGCGGTTCAGTCAGGGCAATCGCATACTGCAGCCCTCCCTCCCCTACCATCGTAGGATTTTCGTAGAGATAGTTCAAGTCCTGCTGCCCCGATACCCCGCGTTCATCCTTTAAAAAATTAAATACACTTCCTAAAAATATTATGGAAATGATAAGCGCAAGTGCCCACCATCCCATTACTGCAGCCAAGCGAATTAGGTGCTTTAAAAAAGACACTGCCGCTTTTTCCGCACTTTTCCCAATCCGTTTTCCTATCTTCCTTCCCCAACTGCTATCTCCGTTCTCTTCGGCGCTGAAATCAGAAACTTTAGGCGGTATCCCCAACATATCAACCCTTTCCCTTTCTTCTGCGATAAGAGTATCCCCCCTCATGTCAGCAATCACGCCGCTCGTGAGGGGGGAAATCTTCTAGCTCTCCTTTGAGCAAAAAATTGTCGCTCTAACCGGTGAGAGAATCCCGATTTTGGTATCATCTTCAGAAGGCATATACCTATAAAAATGGGCCTTTTCCATCCCCTTAGCAATATCAATATCCGTAGTAACTCTGAAATTTGGACTCATTGTGCGCCGGTAGAAAATATCAGCCGCCTCTAATGCATCCTCCGCCGTTTCCGCAAGGAGTATAAACACAGGTTCTTCCGGAAAAGTTTGTCGCCAAAACTTATTCATGATAAACGGAGAAATCTGCTCCGCAACTTTCTTGCGCCAATAGGTTGGCAGGTCATACGTTCGTACTGATTCCAGGATGAACCTTCTAATCTGTCCCTCTCTGGCGATTTCAAAATTCGCCGAAAACCTTGCATCTCTTCGCCCAATCGACACATCAAAAATAGGCTCAAAAATACGCAGGTCCTCCCGTTTTGCCGCTAGCAAGCTGAGGTAAAATTGGCATGTTGACAGGCACTTTACAACTTGCTCACTTCCTCTATTATTGTCTGTCGTCTGCCAATGAACAAAATCCTCTCTGTAAAAGTGCGTTAAGATAAATTTGGCACCATGGTCCAAACAATATATCCGCATCGCATCATCAGGCATCTTATCCAGAGGGAACTGAGCTAAAGTAAAACAATTAATGATTCTGTTGCTCAGATATTCTTCCAGTATTTCTTCTAAAAGCTGTGACTGGAGTCCCTTCATTTGCAATAGCTTTGCCATATGTTCCTTCGTAGCAAACCAGAATTTCGAGAGGAATACCAATATTTCAATCCCCAACCGTTGCTTCTCTCTACTGCCCTCCAAAAAGTAGCGAATCATAAGATTCTCGTTTCTCGTTTTGTATATAGAAAATTCATGGTCCCAGGATTGCACGTAGTCGTAATTGATATTAAAGGACTTCCCCTCTTCTTCCGTGACATAATTCCGCATATATTACACACCCTTTGCGTTTCTTTGTGGCCGCATTTGTGATGTTCTATGCGATTCCATTAGCTATTATAAGCAGAATAAAATCCCCCGGCATATCCAGGGGATTTTACGGATATATTTTAGATAACCCTAAGAATACGACCCTTGACTCTCGGAGGCATATACTTCTCTTTTGCACCGTCAACGCTCTGGATGCGGATAGAGACTTTTACCCCAATTTCAATTTCCAGGTCGCTTGGGGCAAAGCAAAGCGCATCAAGTCCCGGTGCAATTCTGACAAATACTCCAACGCCATCATGAAAGGCTCTTATATCCTGAATCGTCCCTACTACAGCTGTGCCAGGCTCAAAGTCATAATCAATTGGTACTCTTCTGTGCTGCTTTACTGGCGCAATCCAGAAGATTTTCCCCTCATTTGTGACCTCTTTGCACTTTACCTGTACTGTATCTCCCTCTTTTTTACTTTCTGATACTTCGCTGAAATCAATCGAATAGTCTGTATTTTTAAGGAGGCCAACGACTCCATTCACTTCTACATAGGCACCAAAGGCTACAAAATTCAGGATTCTTCCAGTAAATTCCTTCCCTGTGGCCAAGTCCTGGAGCATCGCCAATTTAGACTTTTCCTGCGCTATCTTCCGGGAGCCTTCAAGCCGCGCTTTCTCTTCATCAACCTTGATAATGACGTAGGGGATTTTGTGGCCGAGCAGATAGACCAGACTGCCACGCTTAAATTCTGCATCGGCTTCTTCACGGTAGATGATACAGGGGTAGTTTTTTGCGCAATTCTTGGCATCTGTATTTAACAGCATATAGGCTCGCTTCTCTGGTGTTTGCCCCACCCGGACTACCTCACCCCATAGAATTTCTTCTTTCTCCTTCAGTTCCAACAGGATATCTTTATCCTTCACGATATTTTCTACATTGCCCATTCTTTTCTCCTTTATTTTAGCCATCATATCATGTTTGGCGTATCTACTCTGTCTAAACCTCACTTTCTTTCGTTCCCTTTGTATTATGCAAAAAGGTCCCCATTTATAATAGGACTTAAAGTATCCTATCGACTAAATTGATTTTATTTTGCATACTCCCAGCGCTAATATCAATCTAAATCTATGTCAGGAAGGATGTGCTTATTGCTTGCGTGACATTGCAATTCGCAGTGGCTCAGTATGGACTATATACTATGAAGATAGGGTATTTGATTCCATCATCGCATTTTGTGAAGCTTATGGCTGCCGGGTCTCCACCACCCAAAAGAAGTTTGTCCGTGGTATTCCTCCCAGCCAAGTAATCAGGGATAACCAATTGTATAAGCGGAATGAGCGAAAGCCTATACAACACAAACGGCAGTATCCTTGTACCTTCGGCAATGAAACCTATTCCTCTCTCGCAGAAGCTGCTTCTGCCCTGGGGATTCCTCTATATTGGCTGTACAACTTCAAAAAGAAGCATAACTATTCAGCTCAAACAGCTTTGGAGCTAGCTGTTGATGAATATCCGAAAGCCAAGCGAACAACTAGCCACAAAAATGGTCGTTGTCTTCCTTGCAAGATTGATGGTACTACTTATCCCAGTAGAGCATCAGCATGCAAGGCCTATGACATGCCAGCCATTACTGTATATTCCAGAATGGAGAGGGAAGGCATCAGCTTTGAAGAAGCTTTAGCTCGTGGCAATAAAGACCGAAAGCATATCATCCCTATCCCTGTGAAATTCAACAAGCTGCATCTCATCAAACACGATATCACTGAGTTGAATCCCGAGCTATCTATTGTGTCTCTCTACAACATGTTACAACGATATAAGTATTTACCTGAATTCTATAAGGCTGCAACGGGAGAGTTCGTTCTCAAAATTGATGAGACATTCTCTCCCATACAGAGACCTTACAATATGTATATTGTCTTTCCTTCATCTGACACAAAGAGTCGTGTCCCTGTGGAAATCGTTGTCCCAAAGCTAATTACATATCATAACGATGAAATGCCCTATAGTCCTTCATTTTTTCAGCGTCTCAATGAATTGAATTTGAAATACATTAATCTAAAACTGGTCTATGACCCACCTAGCAGGACCGTCTCTGCGATATGGGCACAAACTATAAAACAATCTCACGGCCAAATTGCTGATATGCTTCAAACTATCTTTTTTCTGCTTGGCACATGTGGCCGGGTAGTCCAATTCTTTCAAGAGCCTTCTGAATCTGTATGAGGTAACGCTACATAAAAGGAATCCAAGTCAAACCAGTCAGATTTAGCATACTCAGTCCGAAATCTCTTCAGGTAAGACACCGTCACTGGTTCATCTGGCTCTGCCACATCTTCCACTCTGAACATACGGTACGGGGCATATGTATAGTCCTTTTGCGCTACAATTTCCAGCCTATATTTATCACCATATGCTTGAAACTCAAATAAAACAAGCCCAATTACCTCGTTACCTAACGTACGGTGCCGGTTAATATCCTCTATTCGGGGGATGTATTCCTCTGGACGCAGTTCTATCCTTTTCAGACATGTCAAATGTGCGTCTTGCGCATAGACAGCTGGCAGGATTAAGGAGTCCTGATTGATTATCGAATCAAGCTTTATTGATAGCGGAGTATATATAATGGCTGCCGCCAATACTTCTGGCATCTGAAACTTTGTTAAAAGTATTGCTGCGCCACTTTTATCTGATAATCTGGAAAATGATTGTATAATCGCTATGTCTGAGCGGATATTCTGAATTAAACTCATATAGCTTAAATCCTGCCCGGACTCCTCCCCCGCTTCTTGATAGGTTGTTTCCAAACGCAAAAGCCAGTCATCCAGTTCTGCAAAATTACCTGACGATAAAAATCGCAGCACCCTTGATTCAAAATTGCCAACTATATCGTTTGTTAATGGAAGCCTACTTTGATATTCTTCTTCTCGATTCTTCGCTGTTATGGCTACAGGTGCATTATTTGCAGTTACGTTCAGTAGTCCAAAAAGACTTTTTGCTTCAACTCCACCAGTGGATTCAGACCACAACTGCATAGATAACACTACTGATAGAACTAGTACAATCAGTAATGCTACCACAGCCGTAATCACAATCCGCCTCTTCTCTCTGCTCATACCAACCCTCCACAGTGGCGTCAGCTTAATAAGCTGTCCTCATCATCTACAATCCCGTCAAACAGGCTTCCACTATCATCTAAAGGCTCAAAATCAAGGTCGTCCTCTACATCTTGGTTATTTGCCTGGAGGCCTATGTCAGTATCCTCGTCCTCCTTTACGCTCTCATGCGCCGCCAGTTCGATTGCATCCTCAATTGCTTCTTGCAATGGTTCATCACCGACAGCTTCGCCGTCTATCAAATCGCCTCCTAAATCATCCAATTCCTGGCCATCCTCAAAGGCAATCCCATTCTCCCAATGAATCACCGGCTTTGCCTGTTCTTTTGCCTCCTCGAATTTTTCATCGTCAGTTTTCCGCTCATGAGCTTTCACATACTCTCCAATTTCTCTATCCAGTGTCTCATTCAGCGCTCTAGGAATATAAGAAATAATCCCGACCGTCGGCGGTTGAACCGTATTATTCTTTATGATGCAGTACGTAATCTCCCCAAATGGGCGGTAAATCAAGTCTGTTGGCGAATATTTCGCCGTCATCTTCTTCTGCTTTCGAATTGATTCTGTTGGATGCCCAAGTCTATCCAGTCCACCTGTAATCAAGTTAAACCGCTTCCGACTCACACCCACCATGACCTCTTCTTTCTCATATTCTCCAAATTGGTCCGAATAGTATTTTGCATCATCGTAACTGCAGCCGGGGAAAAGGATAACATTTCTTGCGTTTGTAGATACTAGATTCACAAAGTTTCGGCCGTCTCTTCCTCCCCCCATAGCCATTTGCGACCTGGCCTGAGTCGCCAAATGCGAGGCCACACGGTAAGACCTCCCCATTGTCAGCATATCCGCAAAGCCTGGTGTAGAATAGGTCTGAAACTCATCAATGTATAGCATACAGGCACGTCGGGTATTCTCATTCCCAGGTCTACGAAATACCGCTGACTGAAGCTGAAGGATAATAAAATAGCCCAGAAAGCGACTCAGGTCCCGCAGCACTCCCTGTGCTGTGGAGATGCATATCACTTCACCTTCCGCCAGTGCCATGTCAAAATCGATGTCGTTGTGCTCTCCAGCCATTACATCAGGATTCAGTACCTCCCTCAAAAACTCGTTAGAGCATATTTTTGATACCTGAGACCGGATACCAGATGTATTTTCATAGATTTTTGACCGTTCTGGAAAGTAATCGTTTAAGAACCAAGCGGCAATGTCCCGATTCTCAGCCGCTTCTGATTCTGTCCGGGAGTTGATTCGGGAAAATCGCTGAACAATGTCTCTGCCCTGTCCGCCTGAATTTTGGAGCAATCTGCTCAAATTTATCAGCGTTGCGTTCTTTCCCTCAATACCCTCCGATTTATCAAGTCGTTTTAGCACTTTCACCGCATTTCGAACCAACTGCTCATTCAAATCCAGAAAAAAGGTGGGAGAATCCGGATTCAGCATACGGAAGGTAGTAGCAATATTTTCGACCACGTCGATTTCCCGGCCAGCTAACGGATTAAAATGTGGACAATCATCCATCGCCGGGTCAAAATATTTTGCAGGTCTTTTATAATGCTTTGACATCATCTTTATTTTTTGAGCCAAATCCCCTTTAGGCTCCAGTACTATGACCCCAATCTCCTGGTTTTGGATATCTTGGTGAATCATAGGAATCAAAATTTGGGAAGTCTTTCCTGTTCCTGTCGCACCTAAAATCAGCATATGTAGAAAGCGGTCCTTATATGGGAGGACTTCATATCTATCTGGTGCTGCGCCGTCATTTTCTGGTTTCACACTACATAAAACAATATCCCCGGAACGGATACTACTCTGTTCATTGTCTCTTCCCAATTTTAACTCACATTCAATCATACGAAAAAATGCCTTTCCCGTTTCACTAATTGAAAAAACGAAGAATAGCAGTATCACAAGCGCTCCAACAATAAACCCGACAGAGAAAATCGCTCCGCTTCTTACTCGCTTACTCAGATAGAAAAATGGTCCCGCACAGGCATAGGTTATCAGGAGCAAAAATGACGCCTTAACAGTTCGGAGAAATTCTTTTCTCTGCTCCGCTTCGACTACTCCATTAAAAATCGTGTATAATACAACCAAACTACCGGATAACAGCAACTGGATAACAATAAGCGCCGGCCGGAAGAGCAGCGGAAAAATCAATGTGAGCAGAAGCAGAAGCAGCATGCCAATGAAAGGTCCATGAACATATGCTCCTGCTTTTTCTCGGCTGCTGTCTGCAAAATTATATATCGCAGTCAGCATTTTCTCATAGGCCGGCTTCAAGGTATTAACTCTGTCCTGCAGCTTCGTGGTATTTTTCTTATTCAACACAATCTCTCCCACTAATTTTAGATAGTATCATTTTATGTGATATCCAGTTTTTTATCAGGATAATAGAAACTGCCCTCCGTACACATCAAATGCGGTAGAAGAGACTTCTCTATCCTCTAATAGAACGCTTATCTTATGTATTTTTTGAAGCCTGTTGATTTCAAGGGACAATTAGTGTATGATAAAGAAGATAGCGAGGTGTTTGTATCCCAATAGATAGAGGATAACTACTATTTGATTAGTATAGATATTTAGGGGAGAGAATGATATGGCATACCAAAGGCTGTTCGAATCCGATAAAGATTTTAAAGCACGTGCAAAGAAAGAAGCCTTAGAAAAATCTTCTGGTCTTTCGCAAGGTCTTTTTGAATCAGATGAAGCTTATGAGCAACGTGCTTTAAGGGCTGCATTGGAAATAACATCAGGAGTAAGCCAGGGCATATTTGAGTCAGATGAAGCATATCGGCAACGGGCTTCAAAAATTGCATTAGAAAAAACTTCTGGGCGTACTCAAGGTATATTTGAGTCAGATGCGGCATATGAAGAAAGAGCATCACAGGGAGCATTGGAAAACATCTCTGGCGTCAATCGTATATTATTTGAATCTCAAAGCAGTTATCAAGATAGGGCTATGCGTTCACTAGCGGATAATCCGTATGGGCAAAGAGGGTATGTATATCTCACACACGAAGCAAAGCAAACAAAAACCGAGGAAACAAATGTGGAGTATATTCACCCCATTGCAACCCACTCATCATCAAATTCAGAAACAAGCCCCATATTAAAGGGAATTGGAATTGGCTTCTTAGTGGATGTAGGCATTTTTTTCTTAACCCTCGGTGGCTTTTTATTGGATTTGATTTTTGGAAAACAAAACTACAATTTTGTACTTGTGATTCCTCCTGTGATTGGTGGTATCATTGGTGCTGTTAGTTGCTCAAAGAAGTAACTCAAGAGGTACTTAGAGTCTACTTGGGAAGGGAAGAGCCGGGAGAGGAACGATGTCCTTTAAGCGCTAGCTGACCTCATTCTTCCAGAGCTTACAAACTTATTTAGTGTAACAACTATATACAGAAATGCTATATAGGATTACCCTCCCCAAATGCATTTGATTATAATAATAAAGCGTCTCGAACTAGCAATGATAAAGCACGCTTTTCCCCTTTGAACTGCTGCAGTGCTGCGGCGGTTGCCCAATTTATGCCGAACTAAATAATTTAAGGCAGCAAGTGTACTCTTGCTGCCTTTGCTATACTTTAGGATATTTTAACGTCCGCCTGACCTGAACAATAACAGGGAAGTCTCTTCTTCCAAAGGCAAACGCTTAGCCTACTAAAGAGGCCACGACTTTCAACTTCACCTCCGGCTGATTCTCCTTGCAGGTATACATAGTAATCTGCTCTCTCCCATTTTGGGCAAGGCCAGAAGTATCTGTGGTGGCGCAGGTACTGATATTGCTTATAACGTAGGTCCTTGTTCCATAAGCAGTCGTATATGTTACGACATCGCCCATTTTTACATCTTTCAGCTTGGCAAAAGCAGCCCAAGAGGCCGGGCGATTGTGGCCTGCAAATGCAATATTTCCACCCCAACCTGGTGTACAATCGAAATGGGCAATACCCTTTTTCATGTTGGCCTGAGTTGTGCCATCATAGACATACTTGCTCAATCCAATCGACTGGATAGTGAGTTTGCCGATAGCTCCGCCCCTTGTAATAGCGGGCATAGCAGAGGCGGAAGTCGCAATGCCAAAGTAATTGCCCATCACACCGGCATAACCTGGTGCTGTCGCCATAACTCCTCCGGATACCAGTGTGCCTGCTACCAGAGTGTTTGCCGGCACGCCATAGCCTGTGGGCAAAGCACCGGAATTGACCGGAACCGGGATATAAACTGGGGAATATATATTTGTTGTCTGAGATGTAGGCCCGAGCTCATTCGGGAACACACTGGTCTGCGCAATTGCAACATCCACCGCAGTCCCCCATGCGTCTGGATACTCCCCGACTGGCATGTCGAGAGCCGACAGCGGGCCGGACGACACATTTCCTGTAACATTGGTGGAAACTGTACCATCCGCTCCCAGAACAATTTCACCGCTGTTCGCCACATAATCCTGGTCAGTCGATGTTGCTTGGTAGAACGTCTCGCCGGGCACATCACTGTCGTAAGTATACTCCAGAGCACTGACAGGCAGCGCAGATGTCATGAGACATACCGAAAGCGACATGGTCAATATCAAACTTTTTCTTATTGTTCTCATCCGTTTCTCCTTTTCTTTTTTTGACGCTTTATGCGTCAGATTGTGCAGATTTTATATTTGCGCTACACAAGGGCCTTACTCAGAGTCAACGGCGATTTTGTAATCAGTCCCATAGCTCTGCGCAACAACATGTTTTACGATTTTTTTACCGATGCAAATCGTCAATTGCTTCCCAAGCAGTTTGTCAGCCTTCTCCGGTTTTAAAACAATCAAAAAGTGCCGTGATTCTGGTGCTTTGAGATAATCGATATTGATTTCAGGCTTTTTGTCCCACAGAAACACTCGCTGTATCTTCGTATCCTCCCCGGAGTGTTCGTCGCGGCTATAAATTATTGCAAACGAGCTTAGAAATCTTTTGACAAGCTTCACTGCAACCAGGCAAGCAAGCAAAATGCAGGCAATCCCCAACGCAAATAACAGCAGTTTAACCCCGATAACTGTCACAGAGGTTCGCCCATTGCTTTCTTTCTCTATCGTTGTTTGCGTTTTTGGGGTCCTGTCTACAGTAACTGTCGGCTCAACCCCGAGAATTCTCTCCAATAGGCTGGGCTCCTTCACCACAATTGGATAGCCTCTGTAAACTAATGTGTATCTTACTGTGTCTGCCACACCGTATGAAACAACTCCGCTATATTCTACCGAAGCTGTGTAGCCGTCATTCTTGCGGCTCGATGTACCACGTTGGTAAGTAACCGTCGCTTGATACCCTACAGGAACACTGCCACCCTCCGGGTCAGGCAGCTCTGTCCAGCTATGAGTTGCGTAGCTCCAGGTGTATCCGCCTTCACTGACAGACTGAGGGATAATCCCATCGTCATTGTACTCATTGGTATAGCTTTTCTGAATACTTCGAGTGCCCTTTATCGTTCGCTCGTTGACAGGAGCAAGCTCCAACGTACTGGGATTAACATACAGTGTGCCTTTATACCCATCTCGTTCATATTCTATTGATGCCTGCATGCTTTGGATTGCCTCTTCTCGCGCCGCAGCTTCTCTTGTCTCTTTAAGTGGGATTTCAACTACATCTGTAACTTCCTTTTCCAGCCGCTCTGTCCCTTCATCCTTTGTGATGCTAATTAGTTCATACGAAAAGCCGTTTTGCTCAAAGTCCTCCTTAATTAGTGTCTCCGGCTGCGTATCAATAGACACCTCATAAATTTGTGTTAACGTCTGCTCCCCGTTGATTTCAGCCTCTGTCTGTGAAATAGGGACATCCATCGCAAATGCCTGCGTTGTCATAAGAAGCACCAGCGATAGCACACCAAAACTCTGTCTGATTGCTTTCTTCATCTCTTAGCCACTGCAGCGCAATGGCATACACCTCCTGCTCTATAATCTACCTCGCTCCCAATAAACTGCCAGGTCAAGCTATAGTATGCAGTGGATACAGCATCTATCAGCTGAACTCATGCGAGTTAAACATACACACTGGAATGGCGCCCCCAGCATCCGGGAGTCGCCTTCTATCTTGTACTTCATTAACTGTCTCTATTTAATCTTCTGTTCAAATTTTGTAAGAGTTAAATTTATCCTATAAGTAAAAGTCCGAACTTCCTTACTGGAAATTCGGACTTTTGGGTAAGCCTTGCCCTCTACATTATATACCGTTCCTATTGGGTGATTAGCTCAATTTTCCACCCCGCCTTTAGCCTGTCCATGACTCCCGCAGACAAACGAATGCTTTTTCGCAAAGGGAATCTTTTATTCCCCTCTGGTGTTTTGAGATATACAGGTACTGTGCCAGGGTGCAATTCAATCAGTTCCAACACCTCCTCCTGGCTTTGCCTATTCGTCACCGTAATGAGAAGCATCTGTTTCTTCAGTTGGCGCAATTTCCCCTGAGGCATAACTGTATCCACAATAATTTGTTTCCCATAGGTCTCGTCACCCTGAAATCGGCCATAGATGCCTATAATGGACTTCTCTTCCAGATGTGCCTGTGCTGTTTCAACTGCGGACGGGAAAACAACACAACGTATGCCCTGAAATTGGTCTTGAAGCTCAAAATTGTACATCACATCATTATTTCTTGTATACCGTCTCAATAATCCTTTTACCTGACCAACCACAAACACATTTTTAGAAATATCGCTGCCCTCAGTTACAAGGTCAGTGATTGTTATCAGTTTTTGCTTCAAAGACTTATCCATCGCCTGCAAGGCTATATTGACTGGATGCCCAGAGAGATAAACTCCTAGACTCTCATATTCCCGTTGTAGTAAGTCATCCTCCGCATATTCACTCATATTTGGAACTATCAACTCATACTGCGCTCCGCTAAATAAAGAATACTGGCCAAGGGTACGTTCAACTGCGCTTTTCTTATAGTCTTTGACAACTAGTTCTGCCAATGTACGCAACTCTCTCTTATTCATACCGAAAGAATCAAGTGCCCCTGAAAAAATAAGTTTCTCCAGATGCTGGTTACTCAGTGGCTCACCTGCGTCTGCCGTCCTATCATACAAATCCTTTAGGTCTTTGAACTGACCATGTACACTTCTTTCCTTGATAATAGATTCTGCAGCCTTATTTACATTAGCAATTCCAAGTAGCCCAAATCGTATTCCGCCTTTCTCCGTCTCTACAGAAAATAATTCCTTCGAGCGATTGATATCAGGTGGCAGTAGTTTTATCCCTCTTCGAACCGCCTGAGCCAAATATCCTTTGACCTTTTCTGGATTATTGATAAAAGCGTTCAACATGGCCGCATAAAAGTGGATTGGCCAGTGGCAACTCATGTAGGCTGTGATATATGCAACAAAAGCATAACACGCCGCATGAGAGCGATTAAACGCATATCGTGCAAATGCATCCATCTTTCCCCAGATAGCTTCTGCCACTTCTTCACTAATCCCATTTGCAATACAGCCTGGTGCATAGTTTTTATCTATTCCAGCCTCAAAAGCTTCCCGATTGCCATGGACAAAGACCTCATGTTCATGCTGCATAACCGCTTCTTTCTTCTTACTCATGGCCCTTCGCACTTCATCGGCCCGACCACCCGTAAACCCGGCCAGTTTTTGTACGATGCTGATGACCTGCTCTTGAAACACAATAACACCGTAGGTCACACAGAGCAATTCACGAAGGGACTCATGGTCGTAGTGTACAGCACTTTGGTCCCGCATACCCTTAATATAGTCTGGGATTGAGTCCATCGGTCCTGGCCGGTATAGCGCAACAGCGGCAATCAGGCGTTCAAAGCATTGATGCAATTCACTATCGGGCAGTTCATTGATATCAACAAACATATCTTTGATAACTCGTGTCATTCCTGGTGATTCAAGTTGAAATACTCCCGCCGTCATTCCACTTCCCAGCATCTGATACGTCTTTCTGTCGGTCATTGGAATATCCTGATACCGAAACTTTGGCCCTGACGCCCCAATTTCTTTCAGCACTGCGTTCAGACCATAATCCGACACGACCCCATCACAGACCTCGTGAATAACAGTCATATTTCTCAGCCCAAGAAAATCCATTTTTAGTAAGCTTAAGTCCTCACATTCGGACATAGATACTTGAGCTGTAACACCTTTTTCTCCTGTCAACTCATCTAGTTCCATCGACGTTGGTACCCAATCACTGACTACCCCGGGAGCAATTAGAACACCACAATTATGTGCCACAATACCGTTCGCAAGGTAGGAACTATCATTTTCTACTGTAAGATTGTACATCACCTGCCCTGTAGGGACAATTCTTTCCGTAATTGATTCTATAGGCCTTTCAAAGAACGAGCCTGCTTCAAATACGATTAGCTTCTCCTCACTTGGTTTGATTCCTGCCGTAGGCTTCCACACTTTATAGGTTTCAGCGCCTTGGCGCTGCAGCACCAGCAGGGGGTGATTTCCTGTTACTGTCGTCACTTCACTGTTCCCATCAAGTAAGATATCATACACTTTCACTGCTATACTGGTCATGGTCCGAACAACTCGCTGATATCGTCCACGATGCGTCATTACAAATTGTCCTACAAGGACCTTTTCAATAGGAATTGCACCTATAACTGTCGTGACTAAAGTACCTGCTTGAAAGCACGCATGTTGAGATGAATGCCGTTTACAGCCCTCAATCGTCTTTGCTACATCAATGATGCATCTACTTACTTCATTGCGCTTATATTCATCCATCAACTCAGGATTTTTTTCAAACGCCTTATCAATTGTTATTTTGGGCTCCGAGGGAATCATTTTGGCTAAGTTATTTCCCACGCTGGTGGGGTATCCCATAACTCGTGTTACATCCTTAATTGCCATTCTGGCTCCCATTGTCCCAAATGTAATGATATGACTTACATTTTCCTCACCATATTTTTGGCAAACGTACTGATATACCTCATTGCGACGCGTATGCTCAAAATCGATATCTACATCTGGCATACTGACTCGCTCAGGATTTAAAAACCGCTCAAACAGGAGATTATACTCAATAGGGTCTAAGTCTGTGATACCCAAGCAATATGCTATCAAGGACCCGGCGGCTGAGCCACGGCCTGGCCCTACATAGATACCTTGTTTTCTGGCATAATTGATATAATCCCAAACCATTAGAAAGTATGGCACAAAGCCCATTGCCTTAATTACACTTATTTCATACTCAAACCGTCTGTTATATTCATTATTTGTAATCTTTTTGGTGCCTTGAAAACGTTCTTGAAAACCTTCTCTGCATAAGAAATTAAAATAGTCATCTTCGCTTTGGAACGAAGCGGGAATAGGATAGGCAGGAATATTGACATCGCCTAAGTTAAGGGACACATCACATTTATCAGCTAAATCCAAGGTCGCATCCAGTGCCTCCGGATAGTCAAAAAATAGCTTCTCCATTTCCTCAGATGAATGAATATGGTATCCAGTCCCAGGGAATGTCATATGCTTTTCTTCCAGTGTCTTTTGCGTCTGTATACATAGAAGCACCTCATGAGCCTGACTATCTCCCTGATTAAGGTAGTGGGAATCTGTTGTTGCAATATAGGAAACTCCATGACTTTTTGCCATCTGAACGAGGACTGGTGTTATTCTATCTTCCTCTGGGATTCCATGTCTCTGAATCTCAATGTAAAAGTCATTTCCAAAAATACTAATATAACGTTCCAGCGCCTCATTTGCCCTTTCCTCTTGACCATTCAGTAAATATCTCTGAATGACACCTGCCAAACATGCCGATGTCGCTATTACCCCTTCATGATATCGATTTAGCATTTCCCAGGTAACATGTGGTTTCCCCTTAAAGTGCTCGCTGCCTTCTGAACATAACTTTAGGATATTGTGGTAGCCAACAAGATTTTTTGCCAAAAGAATCAAATGGTTTTTCTTCAGGGCACCATCCAAGTCCTCTACATATGCCTCAAATCCAATAATTGGCTTTTTCCCTTTTGCAGTCATTCCTTTATAAAATTCCAGAAATCCGCATAATACTCCATGGTCTGTTAATGCTCCTGAGTACTCAATTGCATCTACTATCTCCGAAACCTTTGCTAAACCATCTAACAGGCTATTGTCTGAATGGCAATGCAAGTGCGCATATCTTATCACTTCTCCCTCTGTTTCCGACTTCATTCTGACTTTATAGTTATCACGCCCCAAATTAGCCAGATTACACTTCTTAATTGGCACCTGCTTTCCTTCAGCTTCGATTTTCCACCCATCTTCAGTACGTACAAGTTCAACGATGACTCCGTGCTTGCGTGAGACTGGTTCTACTGCTTCAATTTTCACTTTTCACACTCCTTCCAATTTTTCCTCCATAAGTTTTCCCTGTAGTATGCGGAAGGGGTGGTTATTATAATAAAAGGCAGCCTTGCGTTACCGCAGAGCTGCCGGGTCCATACCAGCTTTTATTAATTCTTCAGCTACCTTCTTTCTAAAATCCTTGATAATATAGTGTACCATTGGCTGGGAAATACCAGCCTTTTTTGCAATGTATGCCTGTTTTTTCTCTCTATAGTAGTCCTGCACAACGCTCCTTCTATTATCTGGAAGGTTGCCAAATACACGTGCTGTAATCTCCACAATCTCATAGTTTAAGACGGCATCTTCCGGCGATATTGTTCCACTGTCTATAACCTCTATTATCAAAACCCCATTTTCCATTTCCTCATCAATAGAACTAACCCGACCATCTTCCGCTCTTTTTTTTGCTTGACTGCTTCGAAACAGTTCTTTCATTCGAGTCTTGGCAACCATACATGCGTAAGTGGACAGTTTTGCACCTCTCCCCGGCGTCCATCGCTTCAACGCTTCCCAGCATACTAACCGAAGCTCTTGCATCACATCCTCACAATCCATACCTGGAATCTGGTATGTCCTTGCCAGTTTCCATAGTAATGATTCATTTTCGCTAAGCCACAATTCAAAGTTCATGTTTCCCTCCTGTGTACACCCTCGTTGAAACATACCCAATTGGGCAGTTTCTATTTTGTACTACGGAGGGAACGCACTTGTTCTACTTTACAAGTTCAAAGGATTTCCTCCATTTCGCTTATGAGTAAGCTAGCCAAACATTCAAATAATCTGGTTACTGTGCGTTCCCAACGTTCTTCTTTACTATCTTTATCCTCCCTTCCGCGCCTCAATACTGAGCAGCCTTTTAGAATAAAAAATCAAACCCTGCCTTCCGCATCTCATAAATGAGCTTTGCTCGAATCATTTTGTACATATTTGATATTTTCGCCTGAGAGCACCCCATCAATTTTGCAATGGCCACTTGTGTCTCCCCATTCAGTGACCTAGTCAAAACTTCCCGTTCCTGTCTGCTTAATCGCAACTCTATTAGCTCACGCAGGTACTTTATTGCTTCCTGATACTCAAGCCGCTTATCAACTGCCATTTGCGGCTGATGTAGCCAATCCGTTTGGCTAGTATCAATATTTTCATATCCAAGCGATGACTGTCCATCTAAAGTTTCTGTACTGGAAAATGGAACAACCACCGCACTTCTCTTTTGCGCCTTATCACTGCGAATTTGCATGTTTATTTCATTCTTTATCGCTCGATATACATATGTCGACAGTTTTACACCCCTTTGTGGGTCAAAATTTTCAAATGCCTTCAAAGTCGCCTCGGCAGCCATCTGCTGTAAATCATCAATTTCATATGAAATTCGATATGACTGCAACGCACTTAAAATAATTTTTTTATTTTCTCCCATCCATAAAATTTTCTCATCATCTGTCCATTCTCTAGGAGGTCTATCGAGGGCCATGGCTACTCCTCCTCGCCATCGGAATATACTGGTCGCTCTATACAATCTTATTCTTGGGTTTTCGATTATATGCACAGATGAAAGAAAATATAAATTCCCGGTAAGAAAGTCTCGAAAAATATCTATCGACCCCAACTCACTGCGCTTGTAGCCATTTTTGATTACTAAAATCTAAAATATTCGTTTGTTTTTGATACAAAATTTAAAAATGGTTCCAGGAACCCTGGAACCATTATATAAAACATCCGTGTCGTATTCAGCCGAATTGTGGGGTGCATTCTATTACACTAGAGTCAAGACTGCACAATTATTCTCTGGAAAAGGTACGGTAAACGCATAGAAATGTCTTTCGGGTCACAGCTGATGATATTTTTCGGATACATTTGTTGAAAATCACCTAATTTATTTTTTCGGAACTCTTCCGCTCCAAAGATAATCGGAATGACAATGATACCCTTTCGAGTTGCATCATCGACAGCTGCTCTCACCTCAGCAATTCCGTTATGCTTACTGCCATATGCGCTTGGCAGTCCATCTGAGAGAATAAACAGTATCTTTTTTCGCTCGCGTCGGTTACTCAGTTCCTTCGCCGCCACTCGAATGTGGACAGAATCTGCATTGCACCCACTCGGGGAAATCGTTGATAAACTGCTATAGCAAGCGTTTATATGACTTTTCGAGTCAAATGACTTTAGGCTAATATGCCTTGCTTTCCCAGATTGCTCAAAAAGCGCTACCTTCATCGGCACCAAGCCTCTCAGCGCCTCTTCGATGATAGCAGCGGCTCTGCGCGCCGCAAAAGATTTGCTCACTCCCTGATATACCATTTCATGCATGGAGCCTGAATTATCAATCAGCATATAAAAGGCGCAGGAACCAATATCTTTCCGTCCTGGACGATAAAAAATATTCTTTTCGCCCGCTCCAATCTTCCAAAGCGACTTAATGTCCAGCAGACCGGACTTGTGCCCCATCGATGTCGACCTGCTCATTTGTAAAAATTTTGTCAGTTCCTTCCGCAGTCTATTGGCCTCCATCCTAACATCTGGCGGAAGCGCTACTTCAGGATACTTTCTCCATTCCTCGCAAAAATCACTGACTCCGCCTCCATAAACTGCATTGATGAGTTGCTTAATTTCTTCCTCGTCAAGGCCGCCTTTCCCCTCATCTTTACTTGGCTGTTCCTCCTTCTTAGCCAAGCTGATGCTCCTTTGAAATGCGGCTTCCATATCTTGAATGTCTTGGTCTGAATACCCTTTCTGGCTGGGTAAGGCATTGGAAAAGCCATAATTAGTGCCTTGTTCTTCTGTCATTCCACTCTCAGCACTTCCTCCACCCACTCCCACGTTTCCAAAAGTCGGGCTATTCGCTCTTAGGCTATTTCTCTGCTCTGTTCCTGTATTGAACTGGGTTTCTTCCGCCCCCTTATATTCATCCGCTGCCTGCTTCTCCTTTAACTTCGCCTGCAGCTCCGGTGAATTTTTTATGAGCTTCACTAAATATGGCAGCAGGTCAGATAGCATTGCCTTTGTCCACTCAAAACACGCCTGAGAATCCCTGGCCTGGACCGCATTATCAATACAGCCCCGAATCGCCAGGAAATTTTCTTCCATTTCTGTTCCAGCATAAACTTCAATGCCGGGTGCGTAGAGACCGGTCTTTGCATAAGACAATACTTGTCCAAAAAAGTCATCGAATTCCTTTTCGGGCTTATCCGCTTTCTCTTCTATAGTGCACCCCTCCCTGATACAATCATTGAGGAATTGATAGGGGACAACCAAGCCAGGATGCCGGTTTGCGGAAATCTGCTCAATTCGGCCGTCTTCCAAGGCGTTTAGATAATCGCTAGCAACGTTAGTTCCAATATTCTCATCCAAGCCCTCATTTTTCAGTTCTCCTGAAAACCAGGTTCTAATCTCTTCCATGTGGTCGAAATTGGAAGAATTTTTATGCTGCGCTTCATGGGCAGTAATTGGCCTTAAAAGGACGCCCCAGTTTTTCTCCCATTTTTTATCCAGGAGAGCAGGAATTAAGCTCACCCAAATTGTGTTTCCGTCGGTACGTGGCTGCAAGTCATCGTCTACCACCAGCCCTACATTTCTTGAACTACTGGTCAGAAGCGCACTAAGCAGTCCTTTGAGAACTTGTCCCATATGATTTTTCTCGATATACTTGCGCAATGCCTTGCGCCGACTCTCTAAGTTCTTCTCATCTTTAGAATTTTCCATATATTTACACTTCCTTTTATAAAAGGGGGCCATACCGGCCCCCTCATTTTACTTGCAGTAAAGTCCTATGATGCCAATAATCACATCTCTAGCGGACTTTTCCTGAACCTTTCCAGCGACACATTTGACCAATGCTCTTTTGAGTGGCAACACATCAGAGATTTCCAGCGCATCGATATATCCTCTTATCGTAATTGCATCAGAGCTTAAAGTTCCTTCTTCAACTGATTTACGTATATTGTCAGATACTTTCTGCGCAATTTCCACTTTATCTTTGGGGAAGCCAGCCAAAATATCACTCATCATTACTTCCGGCTCCAGCTCAAATGTAGGGCAACGGTCTACTGTCGCCTCATTCATATCCCCGGTCCCAGTATAGCCCTCATTCATAGTATAAACAATCTGACTGTTTGGGTGCAGCTGCACCAGTCCATAACCGGGCACCAGGACAGACCTAGCAGTATCCGTAGCACTATGAAGGATGCCAAGGACTTCCGGCCGCACGAGGTTCGCCTCATCAATGATAACAGTTGCACCATCTCGAAGCGCCTCCATCATCGGACTCAATTGGAAGGTCGTGTCACCCTCCTCCAGCTGGGGGGCACCTAGGATATCCATCTTATCCAGTTCTGACGAACCTTGCACACGCAGCATCGGCTGATTCATCAACCAGCATACTGTCTCAATCAAAGTGTTCTTCCCGGACCCTTTGTTACCAATAAAACGGAGTGGCTTGCTGCGAATTGTGAAAGCTAATGCGTCATTCAGATTATCCGTTCTGCTCTTATATGGACGCTCAGGCTTGGCTGGTATCTTCTCTATATCAACCTTTGCTCTCATATTTTTCAGCAACATCTGGATTACTTCCGGTGTCACTTTAACGGAGCTTAAAAACTTTACCTTACCCTGAATCTCAGGCTCCTGTCCTGCTCCACGAGCAATCGCAGCATCAATATCCGAATCATAAATGATATGTTTAGACGACTGGAACACTGCATGTACTGGGTAACTCTGCCCAACTCTTGACGCTGCCTGCTCAACGATACCCGTTGTTTTTACGGTGAGCTCAGTATTTTGGTCAAACCACTTCTCCATAACATCATCTCTCGGGACATTGATTTCACCGCAGTTTTTATCCTGGCCTGGCTCATACACAAGGTATTTAAACATGCCGCTTGCGCCTTCACGCTTTACAATCAAATCCAAAATAGCAGGTTTATTCGCATCAATTCCCTCTGTAAGTATCTTTAGAACAGCATTTCTCCTCGGACAACGTGTCGTACTTCCCTCAACCTTATAATCCCCTTCTTCCACTTTTTTGCCCTTTCTCGTAGCTCTCTTTGGTACAAAAAAGACCTCTGCATAAAAGCGTTTTTGCTCTGTCCCAGATTTGGCGATATGGGGAACAAGTTCGCCCAACAGTGCAGTCGCCTTTCTGACTTTTTTCTCGTTGGAAATTAAAGGTTGCAGCTTTGTAGCAGGCATCGTATCTGGCAGCACGGTTTCCTTACTGTTTGCTAAGTACCCAACCTTCTCCTGCTCTAGATAGACTGCGACAGCTTTTTCATCGGTTGGATTGTCGGGCTCCGCTACCAGTTCAACCACAACCCCCTTTTTTAACGCCCCATACTGTTTTGCCCCAAGACACCCTATAACAGATGCCAAGTATTTACCTCCCAATTTGATGAACCTCCTTGTATTTCAAGCAATACAGCTGTCTTAATCAAATACCTATGGACATCTGATTTGCATGGGCAAGTTCTCTTGCGTGCAGCATGATGTCCAAACCATCTCCACCGAAGGGAGTCGCCGATGCATCCAGTACGATATTCTGTTCCTTGCTGTAGGCCCAGATATCTACCAGTGCCTCTTCCACCAAGGTAGCCTTATCCTCCGCTTTATCTGCATCGACAATTGTTTTCATTTTTTTACCCAAGCTGGTCAACAATGGATTTTGAAACACATTTTTCCAGGCCAAATCGCTACTGAATCGCGCCATAGCATTAAGGGTTTTCCCCATCACCTTTTCCTGCGCCTCATACGTTTTAGCCGCTTTCCCAAGTAGTGAGAACCCTTGCCCAATCGTTGTCTCAATTGCGGCCAGTGCTGTGGACACTACGCTGTCCTGCCAGCTTTTTTCCAGGTCCGCCGCAATAGACGGCGAAATCCCATCCGGAGCGGCAAAGCCCGGAAAAGCAGTCACTTTCAGTCTCATGTAAAAGCTTGATTGATAGGCTTCTTTACTGGGCAACCCCCCAATAATTTCCTCAAAAAGTTTATTTCTCACTCGCTGCGGCATTCGAACACCTTTCAGCATATCGGCCGCACCTGCCTTAAACTCATCGACCAAGGCATCCCATTTGGCTACCACCTCATCACGTGCCTGCCGATAATCCTGCTCGATTGCGAAGAACCGCTCCTTGAGCATAGGATATGCGGCCATAGGAATGACGCTATCATATATCTCTGCCTGTTTGATTGTCCGGCGAAGCCGCCCTTCCAGACACGAAAACTTCGCTTCGTCCACCCTCGGAATAAGCGAGAGACGACCGGCCCCAAGGTGTTCAGCATAGAAGCCCTTTCCTTTTTCCGAAAGAGCTTCGGCCTTCATGCCCAACTGTTTAGCTGGCATCGGTACGGTTGCATGATTCCTTCCAATGTGTGCAGTGACGGTCACAACCGCACTGGCGGTGTACTTTCCCAGGTCTGCTACCGTTGTGGAGATACCAGGGCCGCAAAGGCTTCCTAAATCCATATTTTCCTCCTTTAATATCCATTAAGCATTTCCTCCAAAAGGGTTTAGGCTGTAATATGCATTTATTTAGTCACTTATTAAAAAGACTGTGGGGATTTGCTATGCCGCAATTCCCCACAGAATTTTGCCTGCCCGCCTCTATATTAAATGCAGGCTAGTTCAAGGGTCCATCCCTCAAAAAATCCATTCTGTCTTTCCGTCCGCCTGCAATTTTAAAGCGGCAAAGCCTTGTTTCCCTGAACGCCAGGTAAATTTCATACTCCGTGTTGCTTTCCCTTCCAACAGCGCCTTCATATCTTCTGGCTCTAACTTTGCGCCCATAATCGTCTTCGCTTGCACAAAGGAGCAGCCACAGCTGCGTCTTGAGCATACATAGTATTCCTTCCCTTCCTGTACAATTCCTTCACAGAGAGGGCACCTCCCAAGTCCTCCCGTTTTTTGGGGGGCATGGTAAAAAGAAATGCGTTTTTTATCATCTAATATCAACTGATGTTCAACTATCGACCCATCTTTCTTCCTCAGCTTTTTGCTCTCTGTAGGTTTTCCTTCCAGCAGCTGGGTAATATCCTTCCTACTTAATCTGCAACCCATGATTTCTTGTGGCGCAATGAATGCACAAGGGTCTATCTCCGCTTTATAATGCTCACACACATAGTAGGACTTTTTCTGTAAGACCCGTCCTCCGCACAGTGGGCACACACCAACTTGAGTATATCGGTACTCCTTCAGGCTTGTCTGATTAGAAAGCAACGCATCTGTTTCCTCTTTAATGTATTCTATAATTTCTGGCTCAATATTCCCAGCATAGCTACATTCTTCAATCTTTTTTAGCTTTTCTTCCCAAATGGCAGTCAATTCTGGTGAGCAAAAATTGCGTGTCCTAAACAGCTGAATAAGGCGTATTGCATAATTAGACGGTCTATATTGATTGCTTGACAATTCCAGATAACCCCTGCCTATCATATCACTCAAAATCTTTGCTCTAGTCGCAGATGTTCCAAGGCCTACTGCTTCCTTCAGAATACTGCGTTGATTTGTATCTGAAAGACTTTTTCCCGCATTCTGCATCGCCGCAATCAATGTACGTGGCGTATATCTTGCTGGCGCCTTGCTCCAGCCTGATGTGATAGCCGTGTCTTTGAGTATTACAATATCTCCTTCCGCAATATCAGGTAAAATGATATTCTCCCTTTTGGCCCTATACAGCTGTACATAGCCTTTATCTGTCACAACAATCCCATCGCATCGAAACAGATTTTTTCCAACCTGCACCAAAACTGCTGTTGTATCTGCTTTATATGGACCCATAAAAATTGCGACAAACTGCTTTGCAGTCAGGAGATATAACTTTTTTTCATCATTGGACAATGCTTGCCATGGCGGAGCATCTTCTGTTGGAATGATTGCATGATGGTCCGCTATCTTACAATCATCAATGTATACTTTTCCGGCCACCACTCTTGCGATGTCCTCTTGTGTGACAGCCTGGGCAAATAGACCAATATCAGGAATGCTATATAATGCTTTCAGATGGTCTTGAAGCTCTGGAACCATATCCACTGGCAGATATCGTGAGTCAGTCCTTGGATATGTGATATATCCACTCTCATATAACTTCTGTGCCACTTCCAAGGTCCGGTCCGGCGTCATTTTATATGCTAGATTGGCCGATTTCTGTAATTCAGCCAGAGAAAAAAGCGTCGGAGCAATCGCTTCCCGCTGCTCCTTCTTTACTCTTACTATTTTTCCCGTTTTTTTAAGTGAATGTTGAATCGACACTGCATCTTGCTGTGTTCTGTACTTACTCTCTTTAAATTCCGGTGCAATTAGATTGAGCGTATCTAATAACTCCCCCTTCTGAGTTTCAAATTGAGCTTTGACCTCCCAGAACTCTTCCGCCTTGAAATTTTGAATTTCCAGCTCACGGTCTACCACCATTCTTAATGTAGGAGTCTGAACCCTGCCAATTGCAACTGTCATTTCTGTAGAGAGACTTGCTGCTCGTGAAAAGTTCATCCCCACGAGCCAGTCAATCTGAGCTCTGCGTTTTGCCGCTTCTCGCAGCCCATCAAAATAATTTGATGGGAGCAACCCCTGCAGCGCCGAAGCAATTGCGCGTTGCACATTGCTGCTTGCCCAGTATCGCTTTACAGGAAGGCTTAATTTATAGGTCTCATAGAATGACCAGAAAATGAGTTCCCCCTCCCTGCCGGCATCACAGGCATTTATCAGAAAATCATAACCGCCATTTTCAATTTTCTTATAAAGCTTATCTGCTGATGGCTTATCTACCACCTTATATTCAAATATCCTGGGGAACATTGGTAACTGTTCTGCCGACCACGGCGAACCCCAACCGGCATCTATTTCATGCGGCTCTTTCAATCCCATCAGATGACCATGGAATGCGGCAAATTCCAAGCTGTCTGGATAGCCTTGCATTTGATTATACACAGCTTGAATTGCCTGCATTACCGACGGCTTTTCTGCAATTAAAAGTCCCCTCAAATCATAATTACCCCCTTGTTCTGAAACACCTGTGTTTTGCTTGTGGCAGTTATATGCCAGATTAGACCGGCTTATAAAATCGACAGTTTATATTTTCCCGTGACAAGCCGTATCACAACATATAGAGGACAATATAGTGGGGAGGGGAGTGGCGATTGTGGTTAAGACAGGTAAAATTCCGGCAGATACATCTTCATTTGCCTGTACTTCAATCGCCAAAGTGAAAAAAATCACCTACCAAGAAAAAAAAGACGGTTACACCATCTTTATCGGGCAAATTCTTATAAAACGAAGACGTGGGCGCGGCTACAAAGCGACTGGTGAAACGAAGATGTACCTTGGCAACTTTACTGCCATCTATATCAATGATATTTTCGAAGTCCAGGCCCATAAAGTCGAGAATCCTTACTATGGCGAACAGTACCAGGTCATAACCTATCACCGCATCTATCCTGGTACCTTAGATGAATTAAGGACCTTCCTCTTATCCCGAAAAATTCGGCTTGGGCCAAAACGAGTTGACCTGCTCCTTGACAAATATGGTCTTGATACGCTTCTTATGATTGAGCGTGACCCACATGCTTTTGATACCTTGCCTATACCATCCTCCTACGCCACCGCCTTACAGAAAGAAATTATTGAAAGCCGCACATTTGAGGAAACTCTTGTGCTGCTTCAAGCATGTAATTTAGACCACAGATACGCTATGCCACTCTTCTCAAAATATCATGAAGAGACCCTCACCCACCTGCAAAAAAGCCCATACGCCCCTTATTTGGACGGCATTATAGATTTCAGGACCGCAGACCAGCTGAATCAGGCTTTGGGCCACCCCTACAACTCTAAAATGCGAGTTGCGATGGCGGTTTATGCTGCCTTGAAATATGACTCAGAGCGAGTTGGCAATTTGTATCTAAACAGAAGCTGCCTCTGCGCAAAATGCGAGGATTTCTTAGAACGGCAAAAGACATGGTATGAAAATAGCCAACCATTCACAGCAATAGAATATGAACAAGCACTCGTATACCTTGTAAAACGGGAACTGATTTGTGTTGATACATCTATTGACGCCGGGGACCCTCCTATATACCTCTTCTATAACTTTACGAATGAGACGAATATTGTAAAATATCTTCAAGGCATCCTTGGTGGTGAAAAACAATTCTCTTATTTGCCCTCAGATGTACAGGATTTTTTGCTTTCCTATGAGAAAAAATCCAACTTCTCGCTCGCTTCAGGTCAACGGCAGGCAGTTATCATGGCTTTGTCCAACCCTGTCAGCATTCTGACTGGTGGCCCCGGGACAGGAAAGACACAAACCATCAATGCCATCATTTCTACCATCGAGGCACTCACTCCCTCCGCTAAAATAAAGCTCGCGGCTCCAACCGGCAAGGCTGCCAACCGAATGGCAGAACTGTCTGGAAAAAGTGCCTGTACCATCCATCGATTAATTGGATTAGGCTCTTTCCAGACAAAATCAATTCAACCAGGCCAGCTGGATTGCGATTTCCTTGTCATCGATGAATTCTCAATGGCTGATGCCTATTTGACCTACCGTTTGCTTTTATCCACATCAACAAAGACCCGAATCCTGTTTGTCGGTGACTATGACCAGCTTCCTTCTGTGGGACCAGGACTGGTATTACGTGACTTCATCAATTCCGGATGTATTCCCTTTACGCGCCTAAGTACAATATTCCGCCAGGACCAAAAGAGCCGAATTGTGGAAAACGCCCACCGAATAATAGTCAGCACATCTACTCGTACATGCCGGTCTTTAAAGTGCGCCAAGCAGCCCAATGGCGATTTCTATTTTATTGAGGCAACAGACCCAGAAATAATTCTAAAGACAATTCTTTACTCTATAAAGAGATTGCTCCGAAGCGGTAATTTTGAAATTGACGATATCCAAGTCCTCTCCCCGCTCCGAAAACCCATTCTCGGTGTTGATACATTGAATACGCTTTTGCGGGAGCGACTTAATCCACATACACAATCCCTCACTTTCCAAAACCGGGAATTTCGGCTTGGTGACCGGGTCATTCATGTCATTAATAATTATGAGCTTGCAGTATTTAATGGGGAAACGGGAATCATAAAATCTATAGGATATCAGGCAGATAAGTCAGTTGAAGTCTCCTTTCCACATCAGGATGTTTGGTATTCAATTAAAGACCTGGAGCAATTGGAGCTGGCCTACGCCACCTCTGTACATCGGGCACAGGGGTCCGAATTTCCCGTCGTTATCATGCCCGTACATGAGACATTAAGTACTGCTTTGAACCGCAATGTATTATATACTGCAATTACCAGGGCCAGGCAGATGCTGGTTCTGGTCGGTAGTAAGACGGCCCTCGCTGCAGGCATCCACAAAGATATGACCCTTGAGCGTAATTCAAATCTCTCTCTGCGGCTAAAAAATATATCAATGATTTCAAACGCCACTCTCTAGCATATCAAAAAACAATATAAATAAGGTTGCCTCTCCCCCAACATTTTTAAATATCTCCCCTCCTATATGCATAAAACAGCCAAAGCATTTTTTAGGAGGAAAAATATTATGTCGTTGGAAACCGTAAGAGAGTGTGGCCGAAAAGCATTTGCTCAAAAGTCTCTTCCTGCAACCACAAAAACCTCTTCGCTCCATTGGGTCATGCTGGAGGCAATGCATTTGATAAAATTTGACCCGATAGCTGCTACAAAGGCTGACATCCAGGTCGCCTGCCAAACCGCCTTTGACACTAAGGCGCAAAAGATGCTCCCTTTTGAAGCGGATTCAGAACGCAGACGTATGACGTTCTTAATTGAGCGCTGGGCTGACTGGGAAAAACACACCGCAGACTGGATTTTATTGGCATCGGATTTGACCCAAACAGTGTCTTTCGCCGGAGCGGACCACCATGTCAAAATCGACATTCTGGTTCGAAGGCATGATTGTATCGAAGCTATCCGATTTCGTTACAGCGCACCAAGAATGAAATATAATGGACGTGTGAAGGACACAATGCCTTCCAAAAACCCGGAACTCCTCTTGCTGCAAACAGCCGGAGAACAAGCAGTCCTATCTCTTAAGTGTAATCCCCAAAATGTACCTATCTACGCCTCTTTCTACCATATGAAGGGAAAGAAAGATACCGCCAGAGAATTGAAACTTGAATATGACGATACCCCTGGAACAAACATCATCACCCATTCTTTCTCCCAATCTGAACGTAAGCAGTTAAACAATGAGTTTTCCAGCAAACAGGCTGACCCGGCCATGCTTTCCTGCGATATAAAGACCTGCCGGGACTGCACATGCAACGACCTGTGTTATGCCGAATTTGTACCCCATAAATTGGAGGAAGCCCCCGACACCGAGTTGAAAAAAATACATGACATCAGCCTGACCCCAAGTCAACAGGAGTTCGTCAACTTTGACGACGGCATCTTACGGGTGAATGCTGTCGCTGGCTCCGGAAAAACGACCGTCGTCACTTTGAGGACCATTGCGCTGATTGAAGAGGGTGCCGACCCAGAAAAAATACTGATGGTCACCTTTACTGACAAGGCGAAAAATGAAATGAAGCAGCGCCTGAAAGCTTATGCGGAGGGAGATGCTTTGAAGGCGGAAAATCTTCCTGTTGAGAAAGTACAAATCGAGACCTTTAACTCTTGGGGACAAAAAACCATTGAACAATACTATGACAAACTCGGCTTTACCGTATCCCCTGTCTTGGTTGACGATGTTATCAAAAAAGATATTATCGTACAGCTCTTAGAAGCACACCAGAATCTGCCACTTGACTACCGAAATCCATTCATGAACACAATGAGCGCTCAAGGTGCCGTCACTACTATGGTCTCCATTATCGACACCCTTAAGGCAAACCATGTGGAGTCGGTCAATGATGTCATGTCCGTAGTATCCCGCTACTCGTCGTATGCTTCTGAATTGCTGGATATGTATCAGGAGTATAACGCAGCGCTGGTCAGTCTCAATATGCTGGACTATGAGGACCAGCTGAGATTATTGCTTCAATTGCAGTCTCTTGGCATTTTCTCCACACTGCCCTATGAGCATGTAGTGGTTGATGAATTTCAAGACAGTAATAAGAACCAAATCGACATTATCGTCCAACTCGTTCAAAATTGCAAAACAATCCGCAGTCTGGTCGTAGTTGGCGATGAGTTGCAAGCCATCTACGGGTTCCGAAATGCGACACCGGAAAATTTGGTGGAGTTTGGCCAGTACTTCCCCCATATGGAGGACATTCCTCTTGCAGATAACTTCCGAAGTGAAACTCCGATTATCTCTTTGGCCAACCATATTATTAGTCAAACCGCCCGTATCCCCAAGATAATCCAAAGCCATAACACTGCTGCCGGGCTTCCTCCTGCTGTCATTGCCATTGATGCTGTCTCAGCCGAGCAAAAGCTTTTTACAAAACAAATCCAAAAACTCATTCAGAAGGACGGTATGGCCCCTTCTGATATTGCTGTCCTTACTAAGACCCGAGCTGAACTCATCAAGTACCAAGAAGCGTTTGATAAGGCAGGTATTCCCACCGTCCTGCGTGTCCCCAAAATCATCGGTGATGAGCCATACGTAAAGGCCATCATCTCCTTGGCGCACTTTTTCAAAGACTCAAACAATATGCAGGACTTTGCACTCTATGCAAAATCATTGGGCCAGGACCCCTTTGATATCAATACCCTGCAAGCAAGTGCAAAAGCTGTGACAAATGGTCTCGCCCAATTCTCAACTGAAGCGGCGAAGATTTCCTATTTTCTTCAGCTTATTGACCATTGCAGACAAGATTACGTCGCCGATAGTTTTATCACCTCTATGTGCGCGAAAGGCTTTCATACTCTTAACAACTACCTTCAATACTGTATGAAGTACCGCCTGTACAATACGAAGGAAACCATTTCCTCTTCCCGTGAAGATGCTGATTGTGTCTCTCTTATCACTGTACATTCCGCAAAAGGCCTTGAATGGGACACTGTGCTTCTCTCTCTACGAGGATTCCGGTACTCCCGTGAGGAGGAGCGACTTCTGTATGTCGGCGTCACAAGAGCTAAAAAAAGATTGCTGGTCACTTATACTGACAAGCAGCAGGCTTTCATGAATCTTCTGTATCCCTGATTTGGTGGTCACTCAAACAAAAACAGAATATAAATCTAAAAATAGAGGTAGCAATCGTTTCAGATTACTACCTCTTATTCTGTCAAATGGGGAAAATATATAGTTGTCTCATCACACATCTACAGTGACTTCAAAGGTTCCTGTCTGTGGCTCTTCAAACTCTTCACACATTATTGCATACTCAATCTCAAATTTACCCTGCTTCGTAACAATCAGGCAAAACTTATCGCTCTCATACATTCGAGTGTGTAGAAGTTTTTTAATATAGACTTCCAATTCTCCATGAGCCTCTTTGATACTGAAGTCATTTCTCTCCAATGAAATAGCCGAGGAGAATCGCTGTCCCTGGACCTGAAATCGATTGCATTGTTCGCTTATTTTAAGTACAGCCTCCAGCCCTGGGTAGCGCCCTGCCCAGAGTCCCGACTGCCTATAATAATCCGCATCCATCGCCTTCCTGACCGGGTCCTCTGGCATATCCAGTTCCTCAGGCTCACGGACACATGCGCAACCATTTTCAGAATACGCAAGGAGTTCTGATGGCAAGAACAGAGTAATATAAATGGATGTCCCTGGTGCGTTTCCAATATTCTCTAGAGACAGATAAACCTTATGGTTGTTCTCCTGTACATTTTCATATAATCTTTGCTGTCTGTTAAACTCGTCAATCAGTTCTTGGTCCGGCAGCGCCTCATTGTATTGGCGAATGTCTTCCAACGTCACTCCGTCAATTAAATCGTCCTCATCATATGGTCTTGACCAAACCAGCCCTTGTGGATGTTTGTAGACATACGAAAGAGAAGCATTATCTTTACTTGTATTGTCCCTTAACAGTTCAAGTTTGAATTTTGGGGTTTTCTTCATGACCTTCAACCTCTTCGCCCACAACCTTTCAGCTTGGTCGATATCGGCACTCTTATTAATATCAGTATTTGATTCTCCAACTCTGGTATAGATATGGTACGCCTTGACACGCTTGCCTTGGTCTGTATAATCTTCATCAAGATAGTAAGGCGTTTTGTCCGTATTTTTTATCAGAAGCACATCGATTGTCTTCCCACAAATGAAAATTGTTTGAAATTCCAGCTTTGGCCTCACCCCACCAGCAATTTTTTTGTCTTTGAGAAAATTGGTATAGTAGTTTAAATTCCGCCTGTTTTCATTTCCCTCCACCCCAACGATTTCAAATGTCCTGTCCTGGACACCAAATATTATCATACCGTCATAAGGTGTCAAGTTATTTGCCATACATAAAATATCATGCAGCAACGAAGCCTTATTTTTATGAAAGTCAAGTTTGAAGTCCCAGTATTCTCCTTCCATCCTTGAATCAATCAATGCTGTGACAATCTTCAGTAGCTTTTCATTTTCCATATGTTCTTCCCCACTAGTTCTATTATATCTTTACCTTCATATGGTTTTGGATTGCCTATTTAAAAGTATAGCACAGCAGAGGGAATCTGGTCAATTTCCTGAAAAATTAAAGTTTAGGGCAGCAATCTTAAATGACTGCTGCCCCGTTTATTCCGTGCTCTTATATACGCACTCCACCTCAGCTTCTATTCCCAATTGAATTGGCTAGTCGACTCTTCAATATCATCTGCCAATTCTCGGACATCATCTTCAAAGCTGATTCCAGAAATATCAGGTATTTCGGCATCTCCCCTCGACTGAACCTGCTCCTGTTTTGTAGATGTACTTCCCAAACTGGGGAGCGGATTCGGTATAGACGCTTCTTCTCCCTGACCCCCGCTGGTTTCAATACTCGTATTAGGGCTAGGGGTCGCAGTGCTAGGCATGATAATGCTTTGAGAGGGCCGGCCAGTTTCTTCAATTGAGTGCCGGTTTTCTTGTGTTACTGGCGCAATATTTCCATATGCGATAGAGTTCTCCCCGGTCTGCGCCACATTATCCCCCTTCGCCTGGGCATTAAGGACCTTAACCGCCTGCCTTGGGCTAATTGTTGCTGAACGGACCGTCTCCTGGACTAATTCCCCATCCTTTGACCTAGTCACCGCTTCAAACCCGCTTCCAACACGTCTAGGCGGCTCAACAACCCGATAACTTAATCTCTCATATCCTGGCATATTGGGTGTCGTTACGGATGCAGTGCTTTGCATTACACTAAAAGAAGGCACCATAGATGCTGACTGTTTTCCTTGACGGGAAGCTCGAATAGATTTCCCTGCCACACTTATGCTGGTACCTGTTGCCTGCTCAAATACACTCTTATCAATATTAACGCGATAGTTCCCGGTCGCCTGCCCTGACTTCATAACTGGCGAGACTGCGATTCCTGTCTGCGACACAATTTCCTGCCGTTCTTCAGCCGGTAGCGTGTCAAGCATCTGAGCATATGCTCTAATTTCCTGACCATAAGCGGTGTCTCCATCAACATCGAACTGCATTCTCTCTTTCTGGTCCATAAGGTTTGCAATTCCCGCTTCCTGCTGGCTTTGCGCACCAAGAACAGAATCTGTCATATCCCTACTTGCATCATAAGCAGACTCACCGTTTTGGTATAGCGGATTTGATACCAGTTCGGCTGGGCCGTTGTAATCTTCTGAGAACAACTGAGAAAAGTCATTAAAACTGCCCGGCCGCTGACTCCCCTCTTTGGATACATCCTCTTCATCCTCAGTTTCGGAGGGCGATATGCCATCAACTCCATATGCGCATATCATCTTTCCGCCTTGCTGTAGTTCTTTACCAATACCCCAGCCTGTCGCCGCAGAAAGACCTCCACCAATCGCACCTAAAGCGATACCACCACCGATAGCTGCCGTTCTTCTCAGAACGACACCTTTTCCTCCAGGTTGAGCTATACTCATTGGAGAATCCGACACCCGGCCTTGCCGCTGTAGCTCTAAATCACGTTTCATCACATCATTTAGAGAGCCTATCGCCTGCCGTGCCATGGAAGCAACAGGCCTTTGGATAAACTCTCCGCCACCAGTACCACCTATCTCACCGTGTCCAAAAGATGCAGTCTGGCCACCTCCCTGAGTAGCGTTAGAATCAAGGGAAAAGTCAGTTTGTGCATTTCCTCCCACTCCAGATAGGTCTGCTTCTTTTTCAGGCCCAGCTGACATATCTGTTTGTCTCTGGATTCCATCTGTCTGTGTACCGCTACCAGCTTTTACTCCCAGCTTTCCAGCCACCGCATGGGCCGTCGCACCACCTGCTGCCGCAAGGGCTCCGCCGGCTATACCGGATGCAACACCTGTTGTAAAGTTCTTTGCACGGCCTGCCGCCTGCTCGCCCCAACTGCCGGCGCTTCCAAAAAACAGGCCCCGTATGACACTAGTGAAGGGAATTGTTGCGTAGAATAGCATAATATTATCAAACGCATGTGTCCCAACCGGGAACAATAATATAATGGCAAAGACAAGTGCATGAATTGGTTGGATGAAAATATTAGCAAGCAGTTCCTTCGACCAGTTGGTCACCATAGCTTTTCGTTTATTATCAAATGTTGCTGACACGACACAGATAGGTGCTATTACAATCAGTACCGCAACTGTCAGTGAACGAAGCAGATAGAAAAAATTATAGTAGACATCAATACCAAAGAAGAGTACTTGTACCACTATCCCCGCCAGGGTCCCAGAGCCTGCAGATGCCACATTCCGTAAATTTACAATCGTCTCTCCCTGCAACGCCGATTCCAATATGCCAGTTAGATTATAGGAGAGACTTAGTAGGATTTGTAATGCGACTGGTAGCAGGGCTAATGTCAGGGCCACCACGATAATATCCTTTACCTGCTCCCAGGCGTGGAGGCGCCCCATATAGTTCATCGTCGATGTTGCTCGTTTAAGTACATTGTTGACAATAGAGTACAGCAGACTAAGTATTGCCACCAGTTCTGTCAAAACGAAAAACATCCAAATGACGGGTTCCCATGATGTCGGAAAGACCCCATGGACATAAGAAGATGAACCTCTCAGCCCAGTATTGTAGATAAGGTCATCTATTTTCCACAGTCCTAATGCGCTCTTAATGCCGGTCAAGAGACTGGCAAAAAGCTTAACCAGAACATTTTCCATCTGCGTGGGGGCAGACGCATAAACATTCATGGAATTGACCGCATTATCGCCTTCAAGCAGGAAATTATTGAAGGCTTCCACAGTGAGCATGTCCCAATTGACAAATGCCGCGTCATCACTACTTGTTAGTTGTGGTAGATTTCGCGGGAGGCTTCTCCCTGTAATGGGGACATACCCTTTGGGGATACGGACCAGCAGATAATAAATGTCACCATTAGTTGTGCGGGCCTTTATATAGTCGGAACCCTGTGCTGTCTCATCATAGAGTCTTAAGCCAGCTGAAAGCAGCTCGTCTGTATTCGTTTTTGAAAAAGTCACCGAGCCGACGCTCCCTCCATTTGCCGCTGCGTTCAACAATGACGCCATCTTACCCTCAAATTCGGCCAAGTCTTGAATCCCGCTCCTGTCAGGCCATGCCAACTCAATGGCCTGCTTCAAATCATAAAGTAAAGCATCACGCACCGCTTCCGCTCGTGCCTGGTCAGCATCTGTCGCTCCTGGTGACCGACCAAATATCAAGAATCCTTTATTGATGGCCGGAAATGTCAACACTAGTTTATCGCTACGTGCTGTGGTTAACTGACGTTCTGTTGTACCAAAGCCAGTAATAACCGCTTCCATCTTCCCTATGCTATCCGAACTTGACGCTAAACTTTCCAGAATGGAACTCTCGACCCGCTTCGCCTCCAAAGGCGCACCAGTAATACCTATAGTATCCTTGACCACAGCTGCGTCGATTGTCCAGTTATCGGTATTGATTGTGGTCTGTATTGTAAAAAAATCTTTGGCATTTGCCGGGATACTCATAAGCGCCACTATAATGAAGGTCATAATGGCTAGTATACTGCTTTTTACTATCCAATATTTCATAGCCCTGCCCCTCACCGCTGACATTGTATTCACTCCTCTCTGCGGTTTCATTCAAGTGGGGCAGACTACTTCCCTCCAGACATTCGGGCAGTAGACTTTTTCTCGATGAGATATTTTTCATAGCTGAACGGATAAGCATAACCTGTTGTACTCTCCCTAGCCATCTTCAGTAGAAAATGGCCCTTCTTTGGACTAGCCAGAAAGTCTCTTTCTCCGTTGGACAGTTTAAATACCTGTTGGACCGCATCTAGGTCTGTCGCATTTTGCTTCAAAAAGATATTTACATGGGTATTTGTTAAAACCGCCTGTCCCTGCGGATTGTCCGCAAACTCCTTGAAGTTTTGGGAAGCGACCAACAGCGCTCCATTTCTCTTTCGAATCCGTCGTGCAACGGTTTCCAGGAAATGAGCTGTATACTCGGCACCCGGCATTGTCTTCTTCACCATCATCCATGCCTCATCGCAGACGATTCGCTTCTTGACTGTAATATCCTGCTTTGCAAACTTTTCAGAACACCATGACAATGCCACATGCATCCCAATCGGTCTCAGTGTATCGTCATTCAGGAAGCTAACATCGAAGTTGACAACTGGCGCATCCCCTAAATTCAGTAGAGATTGCGGCGTCTGAACATCGAACATTCCAAACACACCAGTTTTGGTGAACATCTTCAAAGAATTAGCCACCGAAATCAGACATTCATTGCCTGGGAGCTTTGCAAACTCTACCAGCCGACTGTGGAAGTCAGAAAATGTCGGCATCTCTTTTCTCTGTCCGTGGTGGATAAGCTCTCCTGCCTGGTTTAAAACTACCTCCTGATTGTACAGTGAAACGGGGTCCTCATTCATCCCAAAATCTCTATAGGTCATATCCAGCACATGTGAAACTAGTGATTTTTGCTGCTGCTCTAATCTGCCGGCCATAACTCCTATCAGATTCAATAAGTCAATAATTTTGTCGTTGATTCGGACTATCTTCTGGCCAGTTGAAACTCCATTATCATCGACTTCATCTTCCTCCTGAAGGTCAAATGGATTGGGAATTGCTCCGCCAGGCCGGATTTCCACATTCACGCCGCCCAGAGCCTCTGTAATCGATTTATATTCCCCCTCAGGGTCGACAATTGCGGTACGAATACCTTTTAGGGCAGACCGCATCGTGAGCAAAGACACAAAAAATGATTTCCCGGAGCCCGTCATCCCAAATACGGTAGCGTTGCCCGAATCAAGCAGCTTTCTATCAAAGAAATCAATATAGACCGGAGTTTTTGTCTGCGTATTTACCCCAATAAATACACCTGAAGGGTGGCTTATTTCAGAGTTATAAAATGGGAAGCATGCGGTAAGACCCTCGGAAGAAATGTTTCGATAATTATGGGGCATCCAGCTCTTCCCGAATGGAAGTGCGCTTTTATAACCTTGGTCCTGTCTCAAAAAAGTAGGCATCAATTTGACTTTTTGCGCTCGCATACTGTTGTCCAATAGCTGTGACTCCTTATTCAGCTGCTCCAGAGAATCACAGTAGAGATTGAACGTCATCTGAATCCCAAACAGACTGATATAATTCTGCTCAGCCTTGATGCGTTCCTCATACAGGTCATGAATTTGTGCTTGAAGTCTTGTTACATTACGGTTACTGCCCTTTTCTAACTCCGTTGCGAGCTGGGCCTGGAATTGTGTGATTTTCATTGTCAGCTCGTCTAGGGCAATGCGCTCATCCACTGGATTCACATGGATAGCCAAGTCAAGGTCGCCGTCATAGTCGAAGATGTGATTTGCCCAACCCACAGGGATTTGTTTCGGGTAGCCCGCAACTAAAAAGTTACGAACAAATTTTGCCCCAACCTGAATACGGTCAGGTTGGCTGCGGTCAAAAGATGGTGGACACATCAAATCATGAAGCTTTGGAACACCATTTTCCAGCAGGTTGCTCTTCCGCTTCTTCCCAAATGTATTTTCCCTTACGTTTACTCCACCTGGCTCATCCACAGGTTTCTTTACCTTTTTTCCAAACATCATACTCCCTCCTCAAGAAAGTACCCTGCATATTTTTTCCGTAATTCCGTAATGGTGCACAACACCTCCCTGCCCGCCAGGTCGTTGTCCAAGTTTGATACTTGCAGCTTTGAAATGGTTTCCCCTAAAATAAGGTCGAGCATTTTTACTTTGGGTACTTCACGATATCGGTCCATCTCCCCCTCTACAAACAACGAAAAGCAGTCTCCCTTCGATATCTGTTCTGCATAGGAGTAATCATCTCGCCAGTAGCAAGAGTAGACCAGTTCAATCAGCTCCCTTGTATCCATCATCCGGGCTGTCACACCAACTGTTTCCAGGTTATTCAATATCAAATTACAGCGGTGCCTGATTTCCTTGGCAGCATGGATAACTTTCTCCTCTTCTGTCAATTCACTCAACTCATCTGCATTATCGTAGGTAACGATGATATATCTTCTCTTCTGCTGATTGTTACCCAGCTTTTCGTTGAGTGACGCCATATCGGAGAGGTATTGTTCCGCATAATTTGCAATATTGGGAAAATCTGAGACAGTATGTTCTATCTCCGCTTTAAGACTTTTCAGCCTGTCTGTGTTATCAATGACCTTCGTTTGCAAAAAAAAGGTAATTGGGAAGGAGATAGAATTCAAAAATCGTTGGAACGCCATCTCAATGTTCTCTTTCTCCCGCGCTGTCTTCAAGTGGTAGTTCGTAGCTGTGCACGCTAAAACAGCGCGATATCGATGCTGGCCAAGCAAAATCATGTCCTCTCTGATATCTTCAAAAGGTAGGAACTCCTGTGCTGACTTAATATCGGAAGCCTCGGTTCTGTCCTGACCCTTCGGGTCTGCCTTTTTTATGCAGAGCATTAAAATAATTCCTGCTGCGCCTATAATGACCAGCATAATCAGCGCAATTATAATTGCAGGTCCCATATTAGTTGCTATGCGGCCCCTCAGGGCCGCCGCCTCCTTTCTATGTTATTGGAACAGCATCAGCTGCTCCTTAAGATTCTGCTTAAATGTTAAGGTATTGATTAGCTTCTTCGTCTTTCTGCGGAATGCATATTGGTATAGTAAATAAGTCGCAAAACTCAGCTGTTCCTTCTTATAAAAGGCAAAGACTACCGCAAACGCGGTCCCCGGTGGTACTGCGATAAACAGTGAGAGAATCGGGGGGAGTAATATGTTGGCAAGGAAGAATATCCCACCAGAGATGAATATTCCAAGCACTATCCAGCCGCCTTGATAGATAGTAAGAATGCCTCCAATGATTTTTTCCTTCTCACTGGTGTCTGCCGACACTTTGTACATACGAGCCACTGTATGACCTCCTCTCTCTGTTTTCCTTTGTTCTATGTCTTTCTTCTTGCGGATATCAGAACATAAAAAGGAGCCGGCTTCCCGCCAGCTCCAAGCTTCAAATGGCATACCCAATACAATCCCACGGCCGCTCCCCGGTTACTCACAGCCAAGGCAGACAAGGTAGCTCTTGTTGTTTATAGTAATCATAGCCTTGTATAATGTCTTGTTGTAGGCTCTCAGGGAAAACGTGACTAAGCACAGATATGTATGTAGTACCTTCTCCCCAAAATATTGAATACAGGATGAGCACTAAAATTATTGCGAGCAAAAGTCTTAATAAACTCTTGACCAATGCACTTGCTATAGTAACTACTAGGGTAGCAATTAAAACAAGCGTAATGGCATATATCAATCTTTCATTTCCCATTTTCTCGACACATTCTGTTACGGGTAAGTCATGGCCCAAGCTGCAATGAACTGCACGATTTGCTCTCCGCATGTAATAGCTGCATAGGCCAGGCCGGAGATGATAGCACCAATAATAGCTTTGGCTAACGTTCGCTGATTGCCAATAATGCCGATTACAATTATGATACAGCAGATGATAAATGCACCTAGGCACACATATCTGCCCACAATTTTAATCAGATATACAAAGTCACCTGCCTTTGCAGCCAACCTCTCCCCCAAGTCGTCTACAGTCACGTTTGGCACATCTAAAAGATTATCGGAGTCAGTTTCATTGGATAAACCAAAGAGCTCTCGATAGTAATCCGTTGCTACATTGTTCCCACCAATCTCATCCGCAACCGCATTGTCAACGCCTTCTTCCGCTGCATATGCAGGAAGGATAAATGCCAACAACGTTAGTATTATAATCAGTGTTCGTTTCAAGTCCATTCCTCCTCTCTCAAAATTTCTCTTCTTGTATGCACTTCCCTTCCCTTTTATCACACGTAGCGCAATATCCTAACTTTTAATATCACCGAGCCATGACCTTTTCTCTCAGTGTATCATACTCTAGGCTGAACCTTCCCTTACTTATTACATAGGGGACTCCCGCAATTGACGAAGCTACATACCCTAAAGAATCTTCAGATAGTGCTGTAAATTGCTGCGGGGGCACATGTAAGTGCTTTGCTATCTTAGCTGTTGTAAGCGGCCCAGTATGATTGAATTTTGATACGATATACTCTGCATTCACGACCAGTCCAGATGCGCGAGACTTCGCCAAACTGGAAACAAGAACGCCTGCAGAGGATATACTGTGAGGGTCCTGGCTCATTGTCATAATCATTCTATTAATAACAAGACCGCTATTTATCAGTGCATCTATGGTCTGGTGGTCATCAGGCTGCACATCCACAATAACATGAGTGTATTGCTGCTTGATGATAAGGTAATTAAAAAGTGCCAATACGGCAGCCGCTTCTATTGGTCTGTGGGTCCCACTCATTGACGCAACAAGGTCCTCATTTGAATAGAGAAGCAGATGTAGTCCCTTTGGCAGCTTTTTGTATCTCCTGCCTAATTTGCCATTTAACGGCCTAAGCGCATGAAACCGTATAATCGCCGCATCAACTATCTGTGTATCCCCCTTGACAATACTGTCAAGGGAATCGTTCAACCCAAGCGGAACATTTGTCAGCTCAAAGTATTCGTTAAGAAGAGGAAATTTGTCGTTTACTTCTATTAAGAGCGTTTTATGACCACGTTGGGCTGCGGAGGTTGCTAAATTCAGCGCCACAGTGCTGTTCCCCACCCCATGTTTCGCACCAAGAACCAATATCGTTTGTGCCGGCCCTTCACTGGGCAGATAGATTTCCTCATCAGGAAGGTAGGGGATTTCCATTACGGGCCGCGAAAAATCCGGCCCACCTTCAGATGCAACGTCCAGCTTCGCCTGGGTGCTACTCAATTCATTTCGCACTAAGGCAAGTTCACCTTTCATCATTGTGTTTTCTCTGCGCAGCTGGGCGATAAGTGAATCCGCCTCTTTGCCCACTAATTGAGCATCTTTGGCAATCTTAAGAGCTGCTTCCATCTCCTTGTAGGATTGCTTCATCCTATCATATTCCAACATAGTATAGGATTTTTCGTCCTCTAAGGCCGCTATCCTTGTCCGGCTCTGCACAATCTCAGTGCTAAGGGCCTGCTTCTCCTCCTCCCACCGCTTTGACTGCTCTCCATACCAAAGCGGTGTGTCCTTTTGTGATTTCAGAGCTTGCAGCTGCGCCTCATAAGTTGACATCCCTTTATTGGCAGACTCCTGTAGTGCCTTAAAGTCAGACTTCACTCTATCTGCCACCACTTTAGCCTCATCAAGCTGCCGGAGCAGGTCGCTGATTCTATTTTCCTTTTGTTCCATCAGTAGCCGGCTATCGCCCAGCGCCTTTTTCAATGCAGACAGTTCTTCCTCCAGCCTCATAGTTTCTTTCCGCGCCGCAATCTTAATCAATTCGTCAAGGTTGCGCTGAGCCTCCCTTGCCGCTTCCTCCCGCATCGTTTCCCGCAGTAATTCGATATCCACTTGCGGTCTTATCGTTTTCTCCTGCACTGGAACCGGAACGGTTTCAATCCCCTCCTGCTCCCCTCCCCGAGGCAGCTTCTTCTTAAAACTGTCCAATACACTGAAGAATCCATTTATCTTTCCTGATGACACTACATTCTCCTGCTCAACCGGTTGAACAGGCACTACGACATCCCCCTGGTCAAAATTATAATACATCGCTGCATCCCGAAATGATGCTGGATGCTTAATACGCTCCACAATATCGTCAACGGGAACCGCATTCTTGTGTATAATATCATATATACCCAGCGAAACGATTGCTGCAAGCATTTTATCCCCTTTGGGCCTCTCTCCACATATAAAAACAATGCGTATCTCTGGATATTCGGTACGAATTTGCTCAAACAGTCTTGTGATATCTATACTACCATCAAGGGAATCTCGAAAGACCAATATATCGGCGCCCGCCCCTGGCAATGCGGATAGTACAGCCTCCCGATAGGTTACTGCGTTAACAATGATATAATCTGGGCCAAGTCTTTCTGTAACAAAATCTTCCGTTGCTTTGTGATTAAGTGCGAATAATACTTTTTTCATTTTATCCCCTCGCATCTGTGCTCTTTAAACCTATGTTCATACACGGTCTCTTTTAGTCCCATGTTAGAAAAATGGTACACAGTTCCCTGTTCGTCAAGCTGGAATACAGCTTTATTGAACTCACTATTCCTAAGCCTGTCTGTAGTTGTATAGAAGACATCCTGGACCCCTCTCGCATTACATAAGGCCAACATTCTATTGACCCATCTTTCATCTGGTACAATAACCAAGTACGGAACGCTTCTGGCAACACATGCTCTAAACCTGCGCTCAATGTCGTGATAATATAAAATCTTGTGAAGCACAGACAGTCGCCCATCCAGCCAAACATCGATAAGAAACTCTTGCGGCCTATCTTCCTGTATCATGACCTTTTTGGCTGGCGTCAGTTTCCTGATGTACCCATCAAACTCATAATGTGTAATCGTCCCAAATAGCGCCTCAGAGATGGAAAAACCATGTGCTGCTATAAGATTTTTGTAGGTTTTTGCAGTTTGCAGATTGGTTGAAACTCCTTCCATCTTCTCAAGCAAAATATCCTGTAGTGTGCCCGGTTCGTCAGCATAAACTTCAAAATTTCCATCTATCTTATCAATCAAAAAGCGTCCGATGGACGACCAAACTGTCCGCTGTCTCTGGGAGAGTACTTTTATATTTTCCAAAATGAAAAGCATCGTTATATTTTTATCCTGATAAAACGAGCTTCTCGATTCTAAAAAAGCCCGGTAATTATTCCACTTCCTTGCCATATGAGGAGACCTTTCAGTCCCCATGTCCATCTCTAGAAAAACAGTATGGCCACTGAATTCGAATATACCATCTGGCATCAAACTTTCAGCCGTTGACGGCATAAATTTTCCATCATAGTATCTATAGTCGTGGCTATCCTTTACCCGTGCGTTAACCTCCAATACAAATTTATTCAATGCCATCTGATGCGGTATATTTTTGGGGCTCATCTTTAAGTCATAGGCCGATTTGGTCACCGGGCCTATCACTTTTTCTTTTATGGCCAACATTTTTACCGTTTCTATCCCCAGCGTCGTCAGAAAAAGCACCGGATATCCGGTCCCACATTCGACCTCTTCCAATAGTCTCTTCATGACCAACCATTGAATCCGCATCTGGGTATATTCCATATCGGCATTCGCCTGCATATAGAAATATTGACACAGCAATGGAGCGTTAAGGCATCTGTGTCGATAAATTGCGCTCAGTACCGAACAGTCCTCCTCTGTTAGCCCTTGCAGAATAGCTTGACTCACTTTTACATTCGCCAATATTATCCCTCCCCTACTATCACATAGCAGCGTCCTGACATCGCTGTCTCTCGGCACCTAAAAGCGTAAAAAACCCCACATAAAGGCCAATATAGTGGACAGCCCTCCCAGCATTATGACTGCCCCTCCGGCCCACATGACTTGCTGCAATGCCGCCTTCCTGGCACGCATATCATCTCCGGCGGCACCAAGCTTTGTTATCGCAACAAGGAAAAAAATGATGCATGTTATCGTGGCAAGTGCAAAAAATGCCACTCCAAACTCTTTTAGATGGCTAATCGTTGCGCCTGCCTGTTCTACTGTGGGTTCACTGGCCAAGCTGAAACCTGGAACCCAATTGGACGGGTCCAGTTCCAGTGCATATGCCCCTGGCAAGAAAATCAAATTTACAAATAGCGCTGTACCCATCACACATGCAAACTTAACCTGTTTGATAATTCTTTCCATACATTCTCCTAAAAACAGGGCAGCAGGGCTTTACCCCGCTGCCCCAACTTGTGTGTCCTTAAGTCTTCTGTGTATTGCTAATAACGTTCCAAAAGAAACCAACCACAATCGTGGCCCCACCCAAAAGGGCCGTAGCAATACCAGTCGTTAAAATACCTGCGATTGCCTTCTTCCTTGCCATCTCATTATCGCCGGCTGCACCCAATTTTGTGAATTGAATCAGCATAAAAATAAGCATTGTAATTGTCAGGATACTTGTAATGACCGTTGCTATCGTTTTATACTGGGTCACCAGTCCGCCCATATCAGGTGCAGTGCTGCTGGCACCCGCAGTAACCTTTCCGCTTGCATCCACTGTTACAAAATCATCAAAGACATCTGCGTGAACCATTGTCGGGGCAAATGGAACCACTTCCGGGACAGCAAAAACACCTACGCCTGTAAGCATCAAGACGATAGCTGTCAGTACAGCGGCAAGTCGTGCGCTTCCCCCTTTTATCTGCTTTTCCACCTGCGGCACCTCCTTTCTGTCAATACAAAGCGGTCTGTCAACCACTTTGTCCATGTTCTATGCGGAGACTGCTGCTGTTATTATGAAATCCTAAAGTTATGCTAAGGATGCCTTCAGCTACATAAAACCGCCAGAAGGCATCACCACTATTTTCAGCGAGGCTTAGAATCCTTCAGCCGGCATATCCTCATTTCAAACGGGGGCGCTAAAGCCTTGCACCACACCTCCCGGGCATGCAGCTTCATAATTTTCCCTCTTCTTGACTTTTTCAAAAAGTGTGTTATTATTACAGTAATAGGGCTATATCTTGTGCACTTCCCTGAGGTTATCCCTATAAGCACAGTTGAGGGGCTGTGTTTACTCAATGCGCAGTTTTGGGAGTCATCAATCGCCTCAATAGTAGGAGGTGTTGATAATGCTGAAAAAAATTTCTTATGTGTGCAGCTATGAGTATGGTTGCAGCAGCTGGGGTGCATTCCTCGTGAACCGCTTCGTCAATTTTCTCGGAAATGTCCTCTGGATTATTTCTACCCTTATTGGGGTATCTGCAGCACTGTATTTTCTTATGTTGCTTCAGCTCTGAGTCCAAGCTTTCTTCGTGTACGGGGCAGGGAAATCATTTTCCCTGCCCCTTCATTTTTTCTATTTTATATCATATCTTTTTTTTGCATATCATTAAAGTAATTAGATTGTGGCGGTAAATATAGTTAAGGACGGTCATTATGGAATCGAAATACACATATCAGGCAGTCTCTACACCTGACAGCATTCTCAACTGCGGAATGTTGCGCAACATTAATCCAGTGTTTTTAGATATCCTCTATAAGCGCGGCTATAAAACTGAAACTCAAGTGCAGCAGTTCCTCTTTCCTGACGTATCCTCTATACTCCAGGACCTGGATGTAAAAGGCATGGATATTGCTGTCAATCTTTTGGAGCGGCATATAAAAGCAAACGATAGAATCATTATCTACCGTGACTATGATTGCGACGGCTGTGCCTCTGGTGCTATTGCAGTTGAATGTCTCCATCAGTTAGGCGCCAAAGTTGAGCATTATGCAAATAAGCGCAGCATTGACGGATATGGCCTGTGTAAACAGGGGATAGAAAATATTTTGACTCGCTGGCCAGATACCAAGGTCGTTGTGACTGTGGACAATGGAATTTCCGCCCATTCTGGTATTGACTATGCCAAGTCACTCGGATTGACCGTAATTGTAACTGACCATCATGAGTGTGGGAAAATTCTTCCATCTGTAGATGCCATTGTCAACCCCAAGCGCCCGGATGAAACCTGCTCTTTCCGGGACCTGTGTGGAGCAGGCGTAACTTTCAAGCTTATGCTGGCACTATATAAGCATATGGGCAAACACATTGAGCCTGTTATACGGACATTGGATTTAGTCGCACTGGCCACAGTTGCAGACGTTGTACCTGTCATCTCTGAAAATCGTTTTCTTGTGCAAGAGGGATTGAAGCAAATTAATGCTGGGAACCGTCCCTTTTTCGCCGCACTTCTCAGTAAAGGGAAATATAGTAATATCAACGCACATCAAGGATTAGCCTTTGGCCTCGTACCTATGGTGAACTCGATTTCAAGGCTGGACTTGGATACAGACATTGTCGTTGAAATGATGCTTTCAAAGGATATGGACCGAGTCAATGCCCTGGCTGACCTGCTGATTTCCACAAATGACCACCGCAAGCAGGTAACAAAGGACGCTTATGAGCTTATACAAAGTCAACTCCCTGAACCAACCTCAGCAGATTTCGCCATCGTCGTTCGAAATGATTCACTTCCTGATGGTATTATCGGAATCATAGCAGGGCGACTCAAAGAGCAGTACAATCTCCCCTGTGTAGTTGCAACCGCAAACGGCGACGGTACTATCAAGGCCTCTGCCAGAAGTCCGGAATGGTTTCACCTCAAAGAAGCTCTCGACCAAATCTCAGATGGTATCCTGCTGGGATATGGTGGCCACGCCCAAGCCGCCGGCTTTTCTGTTACCCCCGATAAATTCAACGCTTTCATCGCTGAATTTACGCAGTTAGCTCGCCATTCAGCTCCAAAGGATACAGTCGAGGTGACAAGAGAGATAGATGCAGTACTATCAGAATTGGATTTTTCACGAGCCTTTGTTCAGGAGCTGCAAATATTAGAGCCCTTCGGCTCAGGATTTCCTCCCCTCCTCTTCGGTCTGAAAGCTGACCCCACAGAAGTCGTATATATGGGGCAGCAAAAGCAGCATGTAAAATACAAAACCGCATCCGGTCTTGATATTATACAGTTTGGGCAAGGAGACCAAGCTAGGCGGCGAGCACACTTCCCCCGCAAATTTGTAGGCAGTCCTTCGCTTAATATATGGAACAAAACTGTCACCGTTCAATTTGTCTGTGAGTAAAAATCCATAAATCCCAAAGTAGGAAGGAAAACCATCGCTATGAGCAAATCCACTAAATACAATGAACAGGAGGCATTGAATGCATAAGATTCATCTACCCAATGGCGCAAAAAACATCATCTCTGCGCTAGAAGAGGCCGGTTGCGAAGCGTATGTTGTGGGCGGCTGCGTCCGTGACAGCCTGCTTGGTCTGGAACCTCACGACTGGGATATCTGTACCAGCGCCACACCATTAGAAGTAAAGGCCTGCTTTTCTGAGGAAAAAATCATTGACACAGGTATGAAACATGGTACAGTTACAGTTTTTATGGAAGACAGCTGGTATGAGGTCACCACCTTCCGTATTGACGGTGATTATTCTGACAACCGGCATCCAGACAGTGTAAAATTTACGTCCAGCCTTCGGGATGATTTATTTCGGCGAGATTTTACTATGAATGCAATGGCCTACAATGACCGTGATGGCCTGATTGACCTGTTTGGTGGTGAGAAAGCCTTGCAGGATAATGAAATCTCATGTGTCGGGAATCCATCTGACAGATTCCATGAAGATGCACTTCGGCTCATGCGGGCTTTACGCTTTTCATCTGTTTATGGGTTCCATCTTGACAGGGCAACAGACATAGCTGTCTATACTCATGCTTCCATGTTGAACGGTATTGCTATGGAACGTATTAATGCAGAGCTGTGTAAGCTACTCTGCGGGAAAGACGTCCGCCGTGTTCTTTTACAGTATAATGATGTGATTACCACAATTATCCCAGAACTAAGGCCATGCGTAGGGTTTGACCAGAATAACCCATTCCACAAATACACAATCTACGACCACATCGCCCATGCAGTTGCCAACTATACAGGCGATGACATTTCGGTCAAGGTCGCACTTTTGCTCCACGACATCGGTAAACCACAGTGCTACACCGAGGATGAACGCGGCGGTCACTTCCATGGCCACGGTGCATCAAGTCACGACATTGCGAACGTTGTAACAAAACATCTGCGCTTCGACAACAAAATTAGGGCAGAGGTTGCCACACTGGTGCTTTGTCATGACTCTGTTATTGAGCCGACTTACAATGTGGTTCGCAGATGGTTGAACAAGATTGGTGAGACAAACTTCCGAAAGCTCCTCCACGTTCGGATGGCAGATATCAAAGCTCATTCAGAGGGTACCCAGGCATCCAGAATTGAACGGTGTCTGGCACTCCACGACATTCTGGAAAAAGTCATAGAACAGGAGCAGTGCTTCTCTATGAAGAACTTGGCCATCAACGGCAGGGACATTATATCCTTGGGTGTGCCTGAGGGGAGACTAGTTGGTGACACCCTGCGCCACATTCTCAATATGGTCATCAATGGCGACCTTTCAAATGAATTCGAGTCTCAGATGCAGGCCGCTCAGCAGTATTTGGTAATGCGTTCTAATCAATAAGCACTAATCCCTCTTTTCCTCTTAGCAAACAAAGTGTTTTCCCGAGAGCGCTCTCTTCTCGAGACTAAAAATGAGCGGCGGCTTTTGCCGCCGCTCTCTCATGTCCATAGACAATTCATTTTCCTTGTATAACCACCAAAGAATTTGCAACTAAATACGCCATTCTCAGCCCCTATCTTGTTTACTTCTACTTATTCTTGCGATATAATAAGTCTAGTTTCTTTGAACGGGATAAATCATTTTATGAGAGCCTTCCCAAAGCATATTTATATATTTGTATAAGAAATGATATTGACAGTACAAATAAAACGCAATAACTGATGGCACGAAAGCAAGGACTCCTATAGGTTTTCAAAACAACGACCCACTGCATTTTCTCCAAAGTAAGCAACCATATTGGGGAGGGGTCATCATGGAGCAGAGCGTAAAGAAAAAATCAGCGCATAATATCTATTATGGAATCCAGGAAGAGACAGGCACCCTCATGCACATCTCCGAAGTATCGAGTGGAATGGGGTGTTCTTGTAATTGTGTTGCCTGTGGTACTGCTTTAGAGGCTCGAAAAGGTAAAATTAGGCGGCATCACTTTGCCCATGTATCCAACTATGACTGCATGTATGCTGACGAAGTAGCCGTCTATAAAGCCTGCGCTGTTATTATTTCAAATCTGACCTCCTTTTATCTCCCCCCAATCTATTTTTCCCTTAATAACCGTCATGAGCCTGAGCTACTTAAAGATGCACAGCAAATCACCCCTGATAATGTGACCTTCGAGTGTGAACCAAAGCAGTATCCGCCTATGCTGCTCGTTACAATACTAGGCAGTAAATTGCGCCTGCTTCTCGAATTTGGCACTTATTATTCAGAGGATGATTTACAGGTTCTTGCTGAGGAGGGGCGAAATTATAATTATTCCGTCTTACTTTATCATCTCCCAAACATTGGCGAAGAGGACTTCTTTACCCCAGCGCATCTGGCCGAAATCTGGTCCGATGGTAAGCTGGGCCAGCGCTGGATTCGGAGCGCCTTAGAGGATAAAAAGAGGGAATATTATATCTCCCTGGCCGCAACGCCCAAAGAATGGGGTTCAGGATATGAGTGTCCCATACACATAAGTAAATATCGTGGAAAGTATTCCGCCAGACGGGTCGACTGCGCATATTGTGAATATAATCTTGCCCAAGCTCCAAACTGTCTCTGTCTTGCCCTGGCAGGTCCCAGGCTGCCAGCACTGCATGAAAAGGTTATAAAGCTTCAGCGGATAAACGATGCGCATATTCAGCAGTTGGAAGAAAACGCAGCAAAGCGCCAACCCCGCTCCGATTATCACCCCTCTCCCCCTTTGATACCTGCTCCCTCCGGCAGTACACCACCACAGCCGCTTTCCGAAGCGTCTCTTGCAGAGGAAATCAGGATAAAAGACTCCTTCGACCCACTTTCCACTGAGCCATTGTGGGATAAATATAACCGGCGCTGGGCCAAATGCACATGCTGTGGAGAGCTCAAGCAAACAAAAGATATGTCCTCCTATGGCGGTCGCGGAATAGAATGTAACCTGGGCATATGCCTTAATTGCGCTCGGCAGAGAAGGAATAACCTTTGACCTTCAATACTTTCTGAATATAGCATTAAAGGCCTGCTCATTTGCGAGCAGGCCTTCTTTCACCACAAAATCTCCCCTCTGGTCAGTTCAAAACTATTGCAGACAACTGCCTTCATAAAAGTAAATTGAGAGCTGGCAAGCTTCACTGCCCTGACTTGCCGGCTCTCAATGCCTCTCAATAAACCCACTTTTACAGACTTTATTCTCTACAGCATTCCTTGGACGGTTTTTGCTATGTCGCTTTTCGCATCCAATAAAATGACCTTGCGATTTTGTGACGCGAAGGATTCCACCAGGCATCCATTACTGTCACGGTCATCAATATGCCACGGGTCCTTATACCCCATTCCAATACATGTAAGCTGTCCTTCAGGAACCGCCCAACGCTCAACAAGAAGCCTCTTTGTCGCCTCCGCCCGCTTTTGAGACAGGGTCATGCAGTAGCTATCATTATCTCCACTGGCTGTCGTCCCAACTAAGTACGCTTGACGGTTAGGGTGGGCCAGCAACTCCTCTGCTGCCTTGCTTAATGACTGCGCAGCAGCTTCCATATCTACAAAGCGGTCGCTATTCCCCATAAATTGGACCTGTGCATCTGACAAAACGGTCATCGGTATTTCTACCTGAAGCGCCCTTGCTTCCGTTTCTACAGGCGTGACAGGAGGCAGCCCTGTATACGCCGCCCCCGCAAAGTCGGAGAGGAATTGCACTTCGGAAGCTCCGCTGGCTGTCAGAATTGCCTCCCAACTCGATTGGAGAGACTGTTTCTCTCGCTCACTCAGACTTGGCTGAGGAGCTGCTGTCTGCCCACAGAGCGCCCAGAGTACAGATATACCCTCCAGGTCAGGAAGGGCTTCTGCTTCATCCAGCGCAGCAACAATAGCCTCCGGCTCCGCATCTAGAAGGCCTTGTGTGAAATTGAGATAACCAGTTGAAGATAATCCTGTATCTAGGACCAAAAGCACCTTATTTTGCTCAGCTTTGGATAATGCCAAGGCGCCTATGCGGATTGCCTCCAAGGTATCGACCTCCGGGACCTCTGCGCTCAGCTGGTCAAGGACGGCCTGCAGCTGACCAACATATTCTCCAGCAATCGCCTTCTTTTTATTCTCACTCAGGCCATCGGTAGGAAGCTCCGGAATCGTTGTTTGGAATACAACTGCTGGTGCGCCATCAGCGCGAACAATCGTAATGTCCCCCTGTGTACGAGCCACTTGATACAGCTGCGATGTCACAGTCTCTGCATTAAGTGGGATGCTTCCTGCATTGCTGTGCGCCCCAACAACAACAGAGAGTGCCAGCGGAACATCCTCCGCAGCATCGGAACAACCGCTCAAAGACATGGCCATAATGATGATGAGAAACACTGCGGTCAATTTTATCTTATAGAACATACTGATAATTCCTCCCCTTTTTGCCTTCAAGTCAAACTTATGCCGGTATACCGACGGGCTGTAGCTCATTTCTTGTCAAATCCAGCGGTTTTTTTACCGTTTCCCGATACTCTTCCTCAGTAACGGACGTTTCCATCATCTCTGTGATACCTTGTCCACTAAGCCTGGAGATAGCAGACGGCTCTCGTAGGTGCTCGCTTAAAAGGAATCTTGCTTCCGCTCTCAGTTGGTCACACCTGGCATGAACCAACGCTCTTGCTGCACGGTATCGTTCCTCATCCAGTGCCAGCAGCTGTTCTTTTCCGCAATCCATATTGGATATAGCCGCCCTCAGGTCTCCTTGCGCTTCCATCAGTTCCAAACGACGCTTTCGAAGATACGCTATCTTCGATTGAAGCGGGTCGCTGTTGAAAAAAGCCAGCAGGAAACCGAGTACGCTGGTAATCAGAGGTTCAATTGACAGCAGGATGATAGTCGCCATACCCTTGGTGCTATCCTTTACTTCAGAATCCTCTTTCTCCTGATATGTATCTCCTACGGTACTTACTAGCGTCGTAGATTGGGTTTCCACTCCGTACATATCCTTGTAGGCAAAACGCAGTATTACCGTCGCGGAGAAAAGCAGGAAAAACGCCATTACTCCAAGAAGGGCTTTTGACAGGGCAAACCGCTCTAATTTATAGATTGCTTTCTGGAGATTCCCCGCAATGACAAGCGGCAGGAAGTTCAATATCAGAGCAATGCATAAGGACACCGCAATGCCCATCCACTCTGCCTGAGTCATTGCCACATCCAAAACAGAGAAGAGGACAACCGCATCCAGAGCAGCCAAAATGACCGTAATTCCGATAAGGACCGGGGACGAGCCCCACCATGGATTCCCGATGCTCTGCCGACGACTCTCTGCTTCTTTCGGAAGCATATACGCCTCCGCACTAAGGGCCTTAACAGCCTCTGTGGTTTTATGGGCCTTCATATATCTTCCTCCCTTTCATCAGAAACAGTGGAGCTCTCCCCATTCATTGACGTTCCATGGTAATAAATACGCTCCAGTCGCTCCAGCTCCTTCTGACACTCCTGGAGTTCCCGCTCATTTTGCGTCAATTTTGCTTCCGCCTTTATCTTGTCACCTCGCCAAAGCTTTTCAATGAGGTGGCTGATTTTCCCTGTGTGGTCTGCCTTTTGCCGGCACAAATCAGCAAACGCTTCCCGCTCCGCACTTGAGATGACTCCATCAATGAAGGTGGCATTAAACTCATCTATATTGGTATTATTGAAAAATGCTTGCACAGTGGAACGGAAATTTAATTCCAACTCCAACAAGTGGGAAGACAACGCATAATCCTGTGGAGCAAGCGAAACATTGGGGGCATAATTGTGAATTTCAACTTCATGACCCGCATGAGGTTCTTCAAACTTCGGTGTTCTTTGCTTCCGCTTATACATTGAAAGCCCTCCCTTCCTCACAAACGTTCAAACCCTCAGCTATCTGATTCAGCACCTTTCCTACCCGCTCTTGGAATCTCCTCTGACCTGGGATTTCCTCCGCCTCTGGGATAGGAAATGGTGGTAAAGCTTCATTTCCGGATGACTTCAAAATCCCATCCCAATAGCAGCTCAGACGCATCCGTACAATAGCATTTGCTTGGCAGCACCAGTGCGCCATTCGCTCATCCGCAGTCTCAAAAATTTCCCTTAACTCTTTCAACCGGATAACAAGTTCCCGCTCCCGCTGAAGCTGAGCCCGCCGCTGTGCCGCATGGAGCGCAGCTACTCGCTGCCCCTCTTCCCCGGAAATATATTCCTCGGGTACTGCCGCCTTTTCATTCCGCAGGCCGATTAATTCCTGCAGATTATGAGCTGTCTCCTGAAAGGTCGGGTCCAGGTCATCGACTACCTGGCGATACACTTTGTTCGCAGCAGAGTGGAAACAGTTGTAAGCCCTCTCGATATATGGGGTACTATATCCCTTATCCAATTTGCGGACCTGACTACTGCCATCACAGCGCCCTTTGAACCGCTCCATCCAAAGCGGATGCAGTATCCCCGTCATACCTGGAATTCGAATGTTTTCTGGCAGAGACATATCGTTTTTCCTCCATTTCTTAAAATTTAGTGGAATCTTCTTGCTTCTTTGCAGGATTTACACACGCCGGGAATATGGGCCCATTCAACGTTATATCGAATTGCCCTACCACACACTCTGCATGGAGTCTCACGCCATTTATCCCGCTCCTGTTGCCGGCAACTTGGGCAAAGGTCCGGAACTCGGTTCCAGTCAATACGATAGCGGATAGATTGGCCGCATTTTTTGCAGCGCGTCTCTCTCCATTTTTGTGCCTCAGCCTCTCTATCTGCTTTCAGCTGTGACAGGCGTGTATTAAACGCTTCCTGTGCCCGCTGTTTCCGCTCCTTCGCTGCCCGCAGAGAGTTGAGTGCGGAGTCAAACTCTGACCTACTCATATTCATCTGGCTGAAGTAACTATTTTTGATGCTGTACTGTTCTTGCAGGGCAGCCTGATAGCTTTGTAAGTTATAGCGATGCGTATCAGCACTGATTCGGTCCCGGGCCGCTTTGCAGATTCCAATCGCAGCTCTTTCTGAGTTGATACGCTGCTTTAAATCAGCAATAGTGGCATTGATGGATTGGATTTGGCCCCGGTATGCGTTACGCTGGGGGCTTATCCTGTCGAGCTGAGCCTTCGCACTGTCAATTTCACGCTGTGCGGTCTCTTTCTCGCTACGAAGTCTCTCCAGTTCAGGGGCACTGCTTCTCATTTTCTTCTTCTCCTTTCAATGATTCATCTTCTTAAGCCGCCTTAGCGACATGGTTAACAACAGAATCGATAGAGACTAACATCCTTCTCTGTTCATCAGCCAATCTCCGCACTGTGCAGAGCACCAATGTTCCAGGATATAAGTTGGCAAACTTGTAGGCAAAGGCCTCTTGGCCATTGTCTAATGTAAGGAACGCACCCTTCTGGCATGTGCCGACCACTTTTCCGTAGCAGCCTTCCAGGATTTCATATTTTTCTGTCATTTCAGCTCCTCCTTCTGCTAAATAAACCACAACTCATAGGGTAAACGAGGCCCGACAGTCAGCAATTTCCAAGTTTGCCACGGGCACGCAGAATGCACACTCAGCGTGGCTCCCAGGGGGACTAGCCCTGGTTTAGCTTGGGAATGCCACCCATCTAATTGTCAAGGTGCTAATGGATAGCTTGCTTTGACTTTATAGTCAAACACACCATACTTTAGCGCTCCATTAATTCTGGAATTCCGTTTGTCAGATAATCTTTAACGGAACACTATTGTGACGCTACTATATCAGACCCCATCCACTTTCTTGGAATCTTATTTGCTTGTTTATCTCGTCTATCCTTTCTATTCCTTTTGAGTTGAACTTTCGGTTTCGTAACAAGTATAACGACCATGTAATTTTTCTCTGGAATCATATTTGTTTTGCAAAATTAAAAGGCCTGATGTAGTCAGACCTTCTGGTTAATCGACTATTTAACACTGTTGAAATCTAAACATTCCTATAGCATAATCCATAATATTTCAATGGAAATTGTCTCGTATGGGAATTTATAGATGGTCTTATTGATAACCCCAATCAACTGTTGAGACATCTATTCCAAACAGGAAAATCAAATCCAATGGATAAACTATATCCAGACATTCTACAAATATTAGCTTGACGAATCTTTTTCATAAAATTCAGAGCGCTGTGACAGGTAGTCACAGCGCTCTATCTTTGTAATTTTAAAATATTGTATCCCGGAAACGGTATTCTGTAACTGTATCTACGCTATCAATGTACCAATAGTATCCGTCCGGAAAGTAATAAGCCTGTCCGTTCCCTTTATATGCCCCCCCAACATGCGCCCAGTCTTGATAGACATGTGTCCCTTCCTGGCAAGTGGGGGCTGCCTCCAGTTCTGCCTTTGTTGCGTATCTACGATAGGCAAATTCACCATAACTGGGCCTCAATCCGAAACCACTGTAATTTCCATTCACGCTGAAATTCCTGAAGTTTCTGCGGTAAGGATAAGTCGCTTCTTGTGTGACATACACAGTTAAATTATAACCCACAACTGTCTTGCGGCTCTCAATTTCCCGCCCAGATACACTTTCAGGCGATACGTTGCTCCATGCCGACCACTCACTCCATTGAGCTACCGGCTTCTGAGGGTTACATACTTTACAATCAGCGCTGTACTGTGTGGCTCCAGTATATTGAGTGTCTCCACAATCGATACAATATTGGTAGCTCCTATGCGGATGGTCCTCCTCCACACAGTTCAGATAGCTATGGCTGCAAGGAGCCTCATAATTCCGATAACGGATATAGTAAGTAGGCGCATAGGAACCGGCCCATACAATGTCGTGGATACGGGCTGGGCTTCCGGTAACCTCATTGGAATTAACAGAATTCTGGTCAATCACAGTAGCTCTGCTCACAGTCGAAGAAATTACAACTCCCGTATGTCCATACCATGCGCCGCCCTTGGTGATAAAAATATCCCCTGGCTGCGGTACAAACTCCGGTGTATTTGGAATAACCTCCCACCGTTCCGGATTCCATCCAGCTACTGTAGAATAATAATAGGCATGGTATACGCCATATCTTCCACTATAAGGATTACCGTCTATCAGCCAGTTCATGTAGGCTGATGTAAAATCCGAACATTGTGCTCCGTACTTTCCGTCCAGATTGTAGTATGCATTGTCTTGCGCATGGAGCCAATCCACTGCGCTTTGCGGTGTTACCGCAGAAACCTCCATCATAAGAAATCCCAAGCACAATGCACATACCAGCAGCATCGAAGTAATTCTCTTTTTCATATAAATTCACCTTTCCGTTCCATCAACAACTATGTGATAGAGCAATTCGATTTTTGTATCTAGTCTTAATGAGTCTATATTTGTTTATATCACCTCCCTCCGGTTGCTTTCCTGCCTTATCGACAGTCAAGCTCAATCTCGAGATACGCCGTTTCTCTCTCTATTTTCCACCTCCCCGCACTGTTGGGATATCCCAGTATTTGCAAGGCCACAGCAGGACACGCTTGCCACATGAATGCCTGAATCTCGTCTGCGTAAGCAGCCGGAGGATAGCCGTTGTTCTCGAGCAGTTGCAGACAATAAAGAACATATTCCGTAAGCTCTATCGTAATACGCCCGCTTGGTTTTTTTGTGACCGCCGCAGAAACTTGCTCAAAAACACTGTCGAAATAGTCCGCAAATGTCATCAGCTTCAAAAGATTGTGGTTAGAATTTCTCATCTTTTCCCTCCCAAAGAAAATGAAGGTTGTGTACAAGTGTCCGGTTACTGTGACCTGGCAGCTTGACACAGGGGCTGCGTATTGTGTTCATGGTCATTCCTCCTTGATGTTCATAGCATATCAAACAGGATAAATCTTTCTGGAATTCCATTTGCTCTCTTACACATCGCTATACCAATGTATCTTGCTATTACCACCCCCCTGCGGCATGTAACTACTATAGCAAATACTTCATTTTTTCTGGAATTGCATTTGCACTCCCCTCTTTCATGTCGAACATCATATATGGCAACTCTATAAAGTAATAATTGACAGCAATATGGCAGTTAGAGTATGATGCTATTATGATAGGAGGTGGCAATATGGCTACAATTACACAGCGGGCACAGGATGCGCTAAATAATCAAGAAGACTATATATCTCCAGAGGAAAGCCTCAAATATCTCAATGAACCGCAAAATTTTCAAAGCTTCGCAAAATATATGAAGCGGCTTGTCAAAAATGCCAGTATCGAACTCGAGCCAGAAAATTTAGGCGGCTATTTATCTAAGACCGTATTGGCACTGGAATCACTTCCTAAAAATGAACAACGGAACATCAAAAACTTCTTTGAGAAGGCTCTCAAAACAGATGAACAGGGAAATCCTCTCAAAATGACCCCCATTGATAGGAAATTGGCAATGAAGCTATGCTTCGCATTCAAGTTAAACATCAAGGACTCAGAAGATTTACTGCGTAAAGCCTGTAACACTTACGGTTTTAATGTTCGCGACGCATATGAGGCAACGTGCTTTTATTGCATACTAACCGGCCAAGATTATTCAAAAGTACAAAGTTTACTCGAACAATACAATAATGCGTCTCTAGACCACGTCGCACTTGAAGAGGCTCATCAAACTCAGGTCATGAAAGCTGTTCTGGCTGGCTCAAATTGGGAATCAAATGAGCAATTCTTAAATACGTTTCTTATTCCAAACAAGCTGAATTTTACTAAAACCTCAAGGACGACTGCGCAAAAATATAGGGAATTGCGATGCTATCTTTGTGAACAAATCATTCAATGGAATTTAGCTTCATATGAGGAGCGAAATGACAATGAAAAAGCAGAATCTGACGAATTATTCAATTCTGTAAAAGAACAAATTAGCAAGCTGGCATCTGAGGACCCAGATTTTGCGGACTATGTTGCTGAATTTTCTGATATAACAGAGGCCGAGTATGTGCTTTCAAAAGTTGAGGCACGCCTCCGAGCAAAAAATATCGACTCTTCACAAGGAATTGATAGATATTATGACCTTATCAACGAATCTGTGAACAGTCGCCAACTTGTAAGACAAACATTATGGGGAATCCCCTATATCTTTAAAAAGGGTGAATTTGCCCCTCACGGGAACTCGCTTCTAGACGACTCCCCACTTATGGATTGCTTTCCTGCTCGCGCTCCCTTTGACAAACTTGATAAATCAGTTTTGGAATTATCAAAAACCTTAACTGCCAGAAAAGCCATCGTTTTCCTCTGCTTTATGAACGAATTTTTTGACAGTCTTTGTTCTGAAGCTAACTACACAAGAAATGCTGACAATCCTGAGTTGGCTAAGCAGCAATATAATAATTTTTACACTCAATTGAACGACACACTTATTGAATGCGGTATGGCCCACCTCTATCCCGCTGACCCATTTGATTGGCTTATCCTGAAAAGTGCCAAAGCCCTTACACAGCTCGACAGAGACAGTGACCCCATCGAGTATTTCAATGATATACTCAGGCTTTCTTTCCCCGCCTATCCTGCTGGTTTAGAATAAGTGATATAACACTTATCCATCTATCACTTCCAGTAAAGTAATACTCATATCATCCGTCGAGCCATTATGGACAACCCTGTTCATAATGGCTTGACATTTTTCTTCTATGGATATGCACTGATTCAATATCTCTTGGAAATCGCTGTCCTCCAAGTTCTTGTAAACTCCATCGCTACACAACAAAAATAAGGCAGGGCTGCTTTCCATTCTTCCCCATTGCAACGAGGGAAACCATGAATTTCCTATCCCGCCTAAATAATGGGGCACAACACTCTGTTCGACATACTCCTCTCCCCCTCTATCGCATCTACGTAAGATGCGTCGGCTCACTTTTGTATGGTCCGTAGATATCTGGCGAAGTTCTCCGTTATAATACAGGTAAATCCTAGTATCACCCGCATTAAATGCTAAAAACGAGTCCCTCTCTATGGAAATACCTGCTATTGTGGTTGACATCCCCTCATACTCATAATTTTTTTGTTGCAATACACGGATGTTTTTATTCGCTGACAAAATAATCTCTGCAATGGTATAAGGGGAAAGAAGATTATCTCGAATACTCCGAAATCCATCGATTGCAATGGATGCCGCAAGCTCCCCATGCGGCTCGCCGCCTATACCATCACAAACAATCGCTATAATGCGTTCGGAGCATTCTCCACTTACAGTACCTGATGATAATATTTTTCCACCTACAAAAACACGGTCCTCATTTTGCGGATGAAAACTGCCCGCCTTGGTGAGCGCAAAATATTTACAGCTAATAATGGTCATTACCTCCTTAAGCCGCAGTCTCGTTCCATAAACCCGAATAGATTTCTTTAGGAACTATTTCTTGAACAAGTGTCCGCTCCTTTAAGTACTCCTCAATCACATCCAAAAGGTGTGATACCATTCCAACCAACTTCTTAGCATGGCGCCGGCTACTCTTCGTTATACATGCGTATCTGTTACTATCTTTCCTCGGAGCCCATCTGGCCAAGTCACCCACACAAATCCCATCCCTCAGCAAGGAATAGAGCAGGCCATTACGCCTGTGGAACATCAAAAATTCCCGTTGCCCAGAAAAGTCTAAATAGATATTGAATCCTGGGCTACAATCGGTATTCTCTGCCACAACTCGGATATTTCTGTTTATGTTTTTCATGTTTTCTACTCCCTTTCTGTTCTTTGGCTTTCGCCGTTGCCTTAAGTATAGCTACATCCCCTTTATCCTTTGGAATTTCGCTTGCGCCCCCCTGAGTATAAAAAAGGGCCTGATTATCAGGCCTCTAGTAGAAACAATTCAATTTCCGGGTAATTCCCAAGACTGTGGTATAATAGATTAGGTTTAATAGAGCATTGACCAAATTAACAAAACCATAGTATAATTTTTAGGAACTCTTTTTAAATCGCTCAAGTTTATCTTATCTGTCTTGGGTTATTTCCATAAAATCAACCATGCGAAGGAGGAGGCCTAATGTTTGATACCCGTTCTCCACTGCCTAAAGGTGCAATTATTCACATCCAGGCAGAAGATACCAGCATCCCCTTTGTCATCGAAGATGTAATTGGGTGTGGCGGCAGTTGTATTGTCTACCGGTCCAAAAATGAATCAGGCATATGTGATAATAAATTCTCTCGTACGCAGATAATTAAAGAGTTTTATCCGCTGTCAATCCATTCAATCGTTCGTAATGGCTACAATTTAGATGTGCCAGAATGCGACTGTGCCCAATTTGCAGAGCTTGAAGAAATTTTTTGCGGGAGTATTTCTAAATATATCCAATATTATGAAATTGACAGCAATTATGTGAATGTACGCCCATTTTGGTATGGCACTGCAAATGGGACATCATATGCCGTATCGGACCCAACCAAAGGTGTCACATTAAGCGACCTTGAAAAGGACAATCTAACGTTGTTTAACATTGCGCAAATTATGTACTCTGTTTGTTCCGCAATTCAAATGTTCCATAACCAAGGGCTTCTATATTTGGACTGCAAGCCTGATAATATTTTTCTCTGCAATGTGGACAAGCAATACCATGTGCAACTCTTTGACTTCGACACCGTTACTTCAATCAGTGACATTAAGGCTGGAAAATGCGTCTATAAAACATATTCTCAAGGGTGGGCGCCTGGGGAGCAGCAAAGCTGGCGCATTGACGAAATAGGGCGAGAAACAGATATATATTCCATCGGGGCAGTCTTCTTCTATTTACTTACTGGTGAAAAACCAATCAAAAATGATATTCGCAAAATCATTGATAATAAATTTTTATGGCACATTCGCTCTCCAATTTTGACAAATGCTTCAGAAGCGGCAATACAAACTATTCAGCGCATTCTAGAAAACGCACTCCAGACTGCATCTTCCTCACGTTGCAGAGATATAAGCAGCTTGAAAGAATCCTTTCAGCAGTTGATGACACTGACCCTTGGTAATAATATTGAAAATTTGTCTATTTATGTTGAACTCGAAAAAATTCATGGTGAAGTAAGTGGTACGAATGACAGGCTAACCCGTATAGAGGAGCACCTAAATGCCACACATAGGGCAATTCAGGAAAAAGAAGCCTCTCAGCCTCATCCAGAAATCGGCAAACAACAGTCTCACAGTCTTACAAAACAACATATTGTTCTAATTGTTATCATCGCTGCAGTAGCAATCAGTATTGTTGCATACTTTACACTTAATCATCAGGCATTATCCGACATTACCACCTATGGTATCTCTGACGAGAGCCTAAATGAGCACTTGCTACTTCAACTGTCTAACGCGAACCACCAATATGAAATGGGGCTCCAAAACTGGCGGCGTCTTGATTACACACGGGCAGACCGCGACATTCGAGAAGCTCGTGATGAAATCAGTACTCAAAAATCGCAAGCGGAATTAGATGTAGCCAGTATAAATAACAGCTTAGGATGCCTCTATTTGGACATGGGGAAATACCAGGAGGCCTACGACTATCTGAATGCAGCATATGTCACTTTTCAAGATAAACTGGGAGATAGTAGCATAGAAGCACGTGCAGTCCGACTCAGTATTGCCAAATATGACTACTATACTGGAAACATTGAACGTGCCCTTACAGAAACACAAAAAATTCTTGATTCTTCTAACACAGATACAGAGAAAGTCATCGTTGTTGGAACGAGCCATCTGAGGGCTATGATTTTTGATGCGCAGGGTAACTATAAAGACGCTCTGACGCTTTACGAAAATGTTTTGGAATTATATGAGGATATTTTAGAAGATGGCACACTCGCAAAGCATCTATCCAATTATGCCAATGACCCCAAGCTGAATCAAACTGAAAAGGACTATTATACCAACGCCATCCGCTGGATTGCGCTGACTTACGACCATATATCACAAGTCAATCTCCACAAAGGTGATTATGAAGCAGCATTCAAAGCGGCTCAGTTTGGCTTGGAAATGAGTCTAAATAACATCTACATCGGTCGCCGAAATCTTACTACATCTAAGCTGTATATGAGTTTATCCCGTGCAGAAGCCCATCTCGGCTCTCTCGACGATGGGTTAGACGACATTGATTTAGCTATGCGGATACAGCAAAACTTATTTGATTTTCAGGAGGTATACCCCGGTTTAGTAGAAGTTTATAGTATCTATGGCCAACTTTTAGAAGAAAAAGATGCTCCTGAACAGGCCCTGCAGTACTATACCAACGCTATTACGCTCTCTTTAAGCTCTTTCGGGGACAACCATCCGGAGACCGCTGGTGCCTATGCAGCATTAGGTAATTATCACCTTCGGCAAAACGAATTTACATTGAGTATAGAAGCTCTTGAAAAAGCGATTGAGATTCGCAGGAATATTTTGGCTGAAAATCATCCTGATACTGCTGCCATGTACTATAGCCTGGTGACCGCACAGCAGAACGCCGGCATGGTTGATGCTGCCCATTCTAATTTGCTGAAGGCCGATAATATTTGCAAAAAATGGGATATATCCCACGTACAAGCGAGGATTGATAGCTAATGACCTAATACTGGGTTTCTAATTGAGGAGGCATTTATCAAATGAATAAATCCAATAGCTATCTGAATAATATCGGCAAAAAAGCATTGAGTATTGTCCAATTCTTTCTTGATAACACCTTGGCTTTTTATGTTCTGGTCGCACTTTTCCTCTTTATTGCCATTGCCATACGTGCACATCAAGCCGGGATATCCCTCTTCCCAAAGCAAACAACCATTTCAGTTGAAAGCCCCCACTATCATGCTGGTATATCTTATTGGGAAGAATTAGACTATGCCAACGCAGAAGAGCAACTGCTGTTGGCACTTAAAGAGACCCAGGAATCAAAAGGGAATGCTTCTTTAGAGACAGCTGAGGTGATGCAGAAGCTAGGTGCTCTTTATCTGGAAATGGATAAGGTAGTCGAATGTTATGATTATTTAAACGGTGCATATGTGACATTTCAAAAGAAACTAGGACCTAATGACGGAATGACTATCATTGCCAAGTGTCAAATATCTCTATATGATATCCAAATAGGGAATACCGAACGCGGTTTAGCAAATTTGACAGACGCATACAACGACACAAAAAGTATGGCATATAAAATGCAAATTGCGACAATGCTTGCCCAGTCACACACAAAGCTTGGCAACTATGATATGGCAGGTCAGTATTACAAAACTCTTCTTCAATTCTACGATGAAGCTGATATCTCTAGCTTATACTCAATAATTGTTTGGAATGATTATGCAGTTATGTTACTTGACCAGGGTGAGTACCAAGCGGCCCTTGCTGCTTTTGATGAGGCGGAATCACGTTGGACTCAATCTGCAACAGCCTCAAATCGCGAGTTGGCAAATATATACGCAAATAAAGCACAGGTCTATTCCCTCTCAAACAAACCTCAAGAAGCTATTACATATATTGAGAAGTCATTAAATATTCGAGAAGAACTTGGCAGTAACGAAAGTATTTATGTCGCGAACACCTACTTAACCGCAGCATCGGTATATAATCTTTTGGGACTGGAAGACAAGCGCCTTGAGGCCCTGGAGACTGCCCTTCAAATTGCATTATCCGCACAGGGCGAAAACAATTTAGTAACTGGCACAATTTATCGCTCACTAGGAAGTTACCACTTTACCCACCATAACATGCAATCGGCAATCGACTATCACCAAAAAGCACTCGAAATTCAGAAAAATCTCCTGGGGGAAAAAAGTAATGTAACTGGTACAGCCTATCAAATGCTTTGTCAGGACTATAACGCTATAGGCGATTACGCAAAAAGTATTGAGTATGGACTCAAAGCTATTGAAGTCTGTGAATCATTACATAAAAAGGACAATCCCATCACTGCGGAAGCTTATATCCAAATCGCCTGGCCATATGTGAATTCTGATAAATACGAATCTGCTCTATTCTACGCTGAATTAGGAGCCGATATATGTGACCGGCACCTTGAATCCAATGATTATACGCTTTGCTGGGCCCATCAAACTCTTGGACAAGTCTACAGTAAGTCTGCACATTATTCAGAGGCGTTCGCTCATTTGCAACAGGCACTTGAACTTTACCAAAATATGCCCAATGCAAATAATTCTAAAGAGATTGCGGTTACCTATCAGTATTTAGGTGTCGCATACTTAAACTCCGGGGATTATTCCAATGCACTGAAAACTTTCCAATTAGAGCTGGCAATTGTAAATCAACTTTCTGATTCCGATAAAGACTCCTATATTGACCTATATAATTATACGGGATTAACACTTTACCAACTCCATGAATATGACGAAGCTTTAAACTACTATAATGAGGCCGAGCAATACTATAAGGCAAAAATCTCAGCGTCTAATCCAGAAACCTCTCTTTCCTATTACGAGAGCCTTGCATCCGTTTATAACAATATTGCAGCCGTGTATGAAGACCAGGAAGCTTACGAATTGGCCACACAATACGAGCTCCAGGCCTACCAAATACTGAAAGACTGTTCCATTGATTACCGGGAAAAACCCAAAATAGCGGAACGTTTGAAACGCCTCCATCAACAGGTAAATCCTCATATTTCGTTTGAGGAATGGCTTGAAATAGGGGGGCTAAAGGTAAGATGAAAGACAGAATTTGGAACGTTATCCTTAAAATTCCCCTGCCTGTTTTGGGCTATCTGGTAGCAATTGCTATGATTTGGGGGATAAGCATTTTTGGGGGGCTTCTTTGCGGAGCAACCCTCTTCGTATACGGAATTGTTGTCCAATACCCGGAAGCCACATTCCCTATCGGGTTTTTATGGTTCTTTTGTCCTATGTTTTTTCTTTGGAATACGACGTACTATATCAAAACATGTTTTAATATACTCGTTAAAGCTCCACCCGAAAACTCACTCAAAGAGAAAATATCCTTCGTTCTTCTGGGGGCAATCATATTCCTTCTCCCCTCTTGGTATCTTGGAGGTAGATGGGCCTGCGCATCTGTAGGCCAATTTCTAGAGCAGAGACCTATATCCGCATATCAATGGGGAGAAAAATTTTTCAATATTCAATCCTACCACGACGCAACTAAAAATTTTAAAAAAGCTATTTTTCTCGATAAGTATATTGTTTTCTGGAACGATAACAGCCAACTTCCTATCTACTACCGAGAATTGGGACGTTCTTTAATGAATGAATCGGATTACTCTGGTATGAATAAGAGCCTGGAGACCAGTATCGAAGCATATGAAAAATATCTGCCAGATGATGTTGAAGGTGCTGCATTCGCTCATCATATTGCGGCAATGTCCTGCTCCCTGATAGGAAAAGAACAAGAGGAACTGAATCACAGTCAAACCGCCTATGACTACTACAGTAGCCAACCCAGAGGCTATGCGGATTTCGACACTTCCATGATAGGAATATGGTTAGCTCATTGCTATTATGAAAAAGGAGACTATGCGGCCGCAGGAAAACTTTTCGATGTCAACATCCCAATTTATTATGAGACCATCGATTGGGGGCTTGGAGACCAGGATAACGCACAGCTTTTGGCTCTTGCATATAGGTTCGCCTTACTAAGTTATGAAAGACTGGGTGATACTGAAAATATCGAACTTTATCAAAAAAAATATTCACAGTTTATCTATTTACGAGATATACAAGATGCCGAACTAGATAATTTAGGCTCACAACTGGGCTGGGATAAATAAAAATTGCCGCAGAGACATACTCCGTGGCAATTTCTATTCTCCGCCTTCCAAGGGATGCTAAAAGCTGAACCTTCAGTATCACTTACGAGATTGGAATGTTCCCTTTAAAACTGCAAAAGCTATCAAAAAGGCTATCCAGCACTTTTTCAAATATATCATCAATAGTAGAATAATGACAAAAATAATCCTGCCACATTGGATACTGGCGATATGCACGCCCATCTGTATTCGATAAAAATGCTATAAGCCTATAAACTTTGCCTTCATCTAGACCAATATATAATTTAGGGTCTTCTCTTTGAAAACTCATTTCTGTATAGCCTTCGACGTATCCTTCTCCCCGATAGCTTGCAACAGCTCTATTGTGGAACACCTCTTTCGGCTCGGAAAACACTTCCTTGATTATAATAACGGCTTCCAATCCCAAATTATTTTTTAAAGTAAATGTTCTTCCACAGGGTGCAGCACAACTGAGTAATCCTCCATCGTCTTCGCACTCAAACGATATGGTAGCAGGGGAATTACCCAGCCCGGAAGGATGGGCCTGCATATTAGGTTTAGGGGTACCAACAGGGAGAGGAGTATAGTATTCTGGCGGGATATGAAATGCCCGCATAAGCCGCAGTACCTGTGTCCTATCTGATACTGATGCTGGTATCCACATCTTACGGACATTATCCCACTGCCGTAAACACAACCAAGATTCACCGTCTGAGTCGACCAAAGGGATACCTTTCTCAGCTTTACGATATTCTTCAAGAAAGTCATCCCAAAGACACTGGGTCAGGTTGAATGTAAAAAATTCTTGAATGTATTTAAAATACCCATCCCAAATTACATTTTGGATTCTCTCGCGGCAATCACTTGACGAAAGGACTCCCCTGCGGTATTGCCTCCATATCCGTGGGAATTTCGAGAACTGTTTCTCAATATTTTCTGTCACAGTATCAGCTTGCAAACAATCCATTTTGCTCCCTCTCCGCCATTCCTCATTTAATTGGCCCCAGCAATGCATGGAGACTCCCCCATAAAAAACACCGCAGAGTCCTGCGGTGTTTTGCAATTTAGATTTCCAAGCCAAGCTTCTCAGCAATTTCCTCCGGAGTCATCCCAGACTCCTTCGCCTTTGCCATCACGGTCTTCATGTTGATGGGATGGAGAAGCTTCTGCCTCTGCGCTTCCAGATTATTAATTTCTTCCTGTTTTTTTGCGATTTTGGCGTCCAGTATAGCAACGCGCTCTTCAACTGTCTTTTTGATAGCCATTTTTTTACCTCCTGAAAATTTGGTAGCTTAAATATAAAATAGATTGCAAATGATGTCAATATTTTTTTGGAATCTATTCAAATTTTAGAGTTGTAATAAAAGAATTCACTTCAAAAAGTCTGGTATAGGGTCCTCACTTTCAGTAGCACCTATCTCCATCTCGCGCTCCTCTGCCGCCGTAGTAGCCTCCAGTCCCAAGAATGTAGCTCTGTCAATATTTAGATTTGCTGTGCCCGGATTAACTGTAATTACTGTTCCATCGCTTCCTGTAAGTAATTCAAGCAAAAAACGGTATTCAGCCACATATGTAAGCTGTTTGGGAAATAATTTCCGGATTTTTTCATCACTCTCACAAGCACTCAGGAAAGATAATGTGTCTGTAAATACCGAGATAAGGCAACAGCCATCTTCTGACTGCATAGTAGGTACGATAAAATCATCCTTCCCCAAAGCGCCTTCCGCTGTACCAGCAATAGCAACTGGAATCAGAAGATGCCCAGCTTGAACCTGGCGAAAGAAATGCAAAAGTAGGTGCTGATGTGCGGTACCGGAAGCTAGTTTCTGACATAATAAATATAATGATGCATTTATACCCGCATTTCTCATGGGCAAATCAAGGTCCTTAAAGCCATCATAATCAGCTCTCTGTGTCAAATCCTCTATACAAACAAACACTCCGTCATCGATTTGAACTCCTGCTGCTCCTAAATCTCTTATTCGCAGCATTATTTTTTCTTTTTCCTCAAAAACAGTTGTCTTTATGGGATATGTACTATCTCCTCTGCAAGCCAATTTATCACAAATGAGTTTCGCCCGCTTTTCCGACGAATATGCCATCGCATAGGCGCCCAAATTCATTACATCCAAGTAGGGAACACTTGTGGCCTCCGAAAAAATAAAATATAATGGCTCCTCTTCTTTTATCTTTTCGACTAAAAATCGGTACGCTGCCCCTTCCCTCTGAAAAGAGTAAGGTACTATCCCCTGAATCCCAAAGTCCCTATAAATCGCTTGTAAATCTGCCATTATAGTCAACACCTACTTCCCCTAGTAAATTAGGCACATCGCCCCTAATACGGCATCATCAGCCATGTTCTGCTTGAGGTCATATGCTGACTAACAGCGAAATATCAGCAGCGCATTTCTTTCCCGTACGTTCCCGCCCTGTAGAGAGCGCTTTCTAAAAAGGCTCCTCCTGGCATTTAAAGCCCTTCTCAGACGTTTCTTTCATTCTTCCACCCCCCTTCCGCCTATAATCCTTTAATCGCTCCCAGGCGCATTTATATGGCAAACAAAGGCATTCTTTCTCTTGAAGCGTCTAAAGTCAAATCAGGACCCCAGATATATTGTCTGGAGTCCTGATTCAATAATTTTTATTTGGTTATACTTGCACAAACCTCCTCTAATGGTATTCCATCCTCATCGATATAAGAATATGGAAGGTCACAGTTGAAAACGCATTCGCCTTTTGCTGAGATATACAGTGTGGTGACCACATTGTCTTCAATAGAAATCTCGTTATCTGTGTCTCTTGGAGGTTGACCCAATCCATTATCCTCGGCTCTTCCCATTCGAAGCACGAAATCATCAAGACTGCCATTTGATATGGGATGTTCTTTACTCGCATCGTAGAATGAGAGTCCGGTCAAGATTTTTTCCGGAATCAACTCATGATAGGCATCAACACTTAAGGCAACTCCGCACAGTTCCTTTTCAGAGCACTTGAACCACGCTTTTAATGCTAGCAATGCAAGTTCCTCCTGGTTTTCTTTCCCATTCGTCGCTAACCAAAAGCTTCCCGGAAATTTTCCTTTTTGTTCTGCTCTATCAAAAAAATACTGTATCAGCGGCAAATTCAGTGACGGTTCTCCTCCAGAAAAAGTGACATGCTCAATCTTGTCCACTAAATCTAATACTTTATCTATCGTTTCCTTCTGCATGTCGATGTTTTCAGCTTCGCCGCGTAGGCAGTGCGCACAGCACATATTGCACCGACGTGTGACCTCCAGAATCAGCGAATATACCTGCATACCTAACCTCCAATCCTGGTCAACAGAGACTTTTTCACCATCCGCATTACCTGATTCGTATAAACGTGCTCCATCTCATCGATATGGCCAAGCAGGTACCGCTTATATCTCCCCATCGTGTCTGTATGTACATCGGTGTCTAAAATTTGGGCTCGATAGATGGGAAGTACCCAGCTGACCTTTGTGTAGAGCGCACAGAACTGTCCCACAAACTCCTCAACATTCCGAAGTGACATCTCCGAAAAGTCTGACTGAATTTTCTTCTGCACAGACATATCAATTGCTGCAATATCCATCCGCTTTTCATATTCTTCCAGAAGTCTGTCAATCCGATATATTATACCAAGTGCCAATCGCTCATTTTCTTTTGGCACTGTGTCTCCAAATTCCATGGCCCTTTTTATTGCGCGTATTTGAGCTTGGGCTGGAGATTTTTTGATTGCATTGTCCCGCTTATTCGATTTGTCCGCAAAAATGTTCTTTTTGACCATTTTACTCCTCCAGCAGCCAGCGAAGATTCCGCCTTAATGTGTTTACTCGGTTGCTAATAGCCGGCTGAGTACACTTGAACTTCTCCGCCATCTGTGTCTGCTTCTCTCCTGCCAGCAGTCCATCGAAAAGTGCCCTATCCCGAGGTGACAGTGATTCCCTGATATGGCGGATTGCATCCATGACTGTCATGTTACTGATAAACGCATCCTCAAAAGAAGTCTCTCCTATCACATCCTCATAGGTAATTCCAGGTTCAGCCGGGTCAATTGGAGCGTGCATGCTAATTGTCTCACCGTATCGTTTCTTACTTCTCTGAATCCTTGCCAGCTCTGTCAACCTATTCTGGCAGGCAGACCAGACATAAGTCGACAATTTCGTGTCACATCTCGCATCGAATTTATCCACACAATTGATGACAACAAGAAACAATTCCTGTTCAACGTCTTCCACTTCCAGCTTGCTTTTGACAACAAGTCCCCAGTTTTTGAAAATAACCGCACGGGCACGGGGTAGCATTTCTTCTATTTGCTGCTCCCTACTCTTTTCTATTCCGTCTATTGGAATTGATGTATCCCAAACAGACCCCCTTATGTTCAACATTACTTTTCCTCCTGGCTTTATGTATTTACCTCCTTTGAGGTTTCCTTGTCTTATGCACACCAAGAAAAAATATCAGTAACCGCTTTTTTGCTCTTCTTTTTGTCGAAAAACTTCTGAAAATGTTTCACGTGAAACATCTGTTCGAGCGTTTGTTCGATAAAAATAGGCACAGCCTAAAGCTGCGCCTATAATATCTTTGTCTTTAAGTCAAACTTTTCCCCCTCTCTTAACAATCTCATCAAGCCATTCGGGAAGTCTATCTTCTGTGATTGTCCTACAATAATATTTTCGAGAGTACAATTTCTCTATATTTTTTGTGGCCAATTCAATTGAAGAAGGAGAAATATTGACTATTACTCTGATAGCTGCAGATAACGCTGTAAACTCATTTTTCAACTGTCTCCTTTCGCATCTGACAATATGAAGTTCATGCACTGCCAATTCCGCTTGCTCTTTTCTCAGGTTGTAAAACTCAATCACATGGAGAAGGTCACGTTCTCTCTCCTCTATATATTTAAGCAATTCTAATACTGTCGCTTGCCTTTCCTTCCAATTTTTATTTATATCCGAAATAATTGCTAACTCTTTCTGAATATTGGCAACCCCAAGTGATTGCGTCACAATGGGGTCACACCCACTCAATTCCAGGTAGCGGCTTTTTCTACTTGTACTACATACGTTTCTCTCTATGCCGGGAATTGCATCAACCAACTCATGTCCGTAAGTATTTTCTTTTTCCGCTTGTGGCTCTATATTTAACGAGTTTTGAGGGCACTCTACTTCCCCTATGCCGATTCTCATTGTTTTTGATAATACAGAGCCTTTATAGTTTTCTTGAATATACCCAGGGATTTTTTTGATACCAATCCTTTTGCAAAGATTTTTTGCTGTGAGTACGGCAACCGAGTTTGGGTTATAGGGTGCACAAGCCCTTTTTGCTACATCGGGAGAATCAAACCAGCAGACATTTCTAAGGGCGCTCTTTGAATTTGCTGTCGACATCCAAATTCCTTTCTTGTCCAAAACAGTCTGATTATGCAAATTAGCTATTACATATAGTTGCACTTTACCAACCTCCTTCACTTCATCATATGCACACTGTTCTACGGCTATAAATTGACAATCTTTTGGGCATATTCTTTTTTTACAAAAAATTCATCTATTTGTGATTGACAACTCTGCTTTTTTCCACCATACTACATTCAGGAATAGTTCCCTCACTACTTCCTATCTTTAAAATAAAGATTGATACATTCCAAACTGTGCAGCAAAAGGGCCATCCCCTTACAGGATGGCCTTTTTGCCTTAAATGATTGACTTCAAGTCAAAGAATTATTTCTGATACGAGTATTCCCGACAAAAAAAGATTTACATTCTGGTAAGAACAATGTATACTAGCCTAAAAGGGAGGCGTATTCTATGGCTGACATTATAACCTTTGCCAACCAAAAGGGTGGAGTGGGGAAAACTATTACAGTATCCGCTACTGCCTCAATTCTGACGTCTCAGGGATTTCGTGTGCTCATGATAGACCAGGACGCCCAAAGAAATTTAGACATGGTCGCTGACCGAAAAATTGCTATTTCGCGTAGTGATACTACCTCTAAGAGCATTTTAACCGTTTTGAATGGTGATTGCACCATGGAAGATGCTATCATTACAACTCCTATCGGCGACTTGGTTAGAGCTACAAATCAACTGTATAGTTGGAACGGCCCTCCTATTATCACGGAGACAGAATTTGACTCTCTCAAAAATGAGCCGAAGAAGCTGGTTGAACTTCTATCAGGACGGTTTAAGTATACTTCAGAAGGTGACAATGTACATCTTCTGAACAATGCTTTATCCTCTGTAACCGACAAGTATGACTACATACTGATAGACACCAATCCTACTCTTACACTTTTAACGCTTAATGCACTATATGCAACTCAGTTTGTGGTTATCCCTGCATTCTCCGAAAAGTCATCAGCGGAAGCTATTATTGAGCTTTGTGAGACGATTCAAAATATCAAGATGTTTGACCCTTGGCGCCATCTGGAGATAGCTGGTATCCTTATGACAAAGTATGATATACGTACAAGGGCAAGCCGTCGACATGATAAGAAATTTCCAAACCTGGCAGTGCGCTTAGGCGTCAATCTATTTGACACTAAAATCAGAGCCTCTGCGAAAGCTGCGGAGTACGTGGAGGCGGGCCTTGACATTATTCGATATGACCCCAAATGCAACACATCTCTAGATTACTATTCATTTGTTGAGGAGCTAAAGGAGCGAATTAAAACTATCAGGGAGGTATGGAACAATGCCTAAACCGAAAATTCCCATGGACGATGAATATGATATTGACATGTCCTCGACTGCAGCTGTTTTGGCAAAACTTCCTGGCAATATTGCGGGGAACCTTAAGCCATTGAGCTCATATATGGAAATCCCTTGTGATAAGCTCATTGAATACCAAGACAAGCGCGACTTTGATTTCCAACCATGGCCAGAGGGGAAATTTGAGTTGCTTGTGGAGTCCATCCGTAGTGTTGGTGTACTTGAAGCAATCACCGTACGTCCAGCCAAAAATAAGGAAGGCTTCTACGAGATACTTGCTGGTGAACACCGTTGGAAGGGTAGTAAAGCTGCCGGCAAACCCACAGTACCTGCCAAAGTCATCATGAAATGTGATGATAATATGGCTTCTCTGATTTTCTCTATTACAAATAGCCTGCGCCGTGATGATTGTCTGCGCGACCGCATCACTGGCTGGTGGCGCTATGTGGAAATGACAAAATATAAGCGTGAAGATGAAATTAACCAGTTAATTGCAGAAGGTGTCTTGCCGGCAGAATTAGATAAGAAAAATTTGGAAATGCGACAAATATACCGTTATGCAAAACTTCACGACCTATTGGATGATTACATTACCCTTATCGAAGGGAAAAAATTGACTCTCAGTGGCGCCGTCCAACTGGCCTATTTGTCTCCAGAGCAGCAGGAAGAACTGTTACCATATAAACTTAATATAAAGAATGATAGAATTTCTGTTCCCCTCCATAAGCTTGCTAATGGCACACTGAAAAAAGTCGATGAGAACGGGAATGAGACCCTTCTGGAGTGGAGCAAGGATAATATTGAGGCCATTATCTTCCCTACCAAATTAGCTGGACATTATTCTATTGCAGACGCAGCCAAGCAGGCCAAAGAAGTTTTGAAATCACGCCTTAGTAAATCTTATTATGGTCAAACAAAAGAAATTTTGGAGGAGGCGCTCACCTTATATTTTGAGGCACATCCCGAGTGCCAAAAGCCAGCAGAGAAAAATAATACTTAAAATTAGAACGATAAAGGAACTTACAAGGAGAAAGGCACTGCCTTTCTCCTTATTTATCTCCTGTTTCCCGCATACAACCAAGGGAATACCTGTAATAGGAGGTAACTTTATGAATTCACTCTATATTGCAATTGACCCTGGCTTTGATAGCCTTAAGGTCATCGCAAATGGGATTGCATTCAAATTTCCATTTAATGTGGTTGAGACCGATGAGCGTAAGATGAGTGACTATGCCTTACGTAATGATTTCCTTCTCTACAAAAGCCCGCTTGGCACTACATATCGTGTTGGCCAGTATGCACGGGAAATGCTTTTTGAAAATAAGCGCTCCTCAGAAGATGGAATGCAGAATTTTTATACCGAGCAACGCTTTATTAGCGATTCCTTTTCCGTGGGGCTGAACGTTGCAATCGCATTATCTATTGTCAAGGCGGGACTGTACCTGCAGCAGGATACTCTGGATATCCACCTCATTGTTGCCCTCCCACATGCTTGCCGGAACCAATTTGCCAGCACAATTATTGGAAAGGCTTCTGGCCTCCATGAATTTAATCTGCGCTGTGGCACTCATGCGGAACAAAGTTTCTCCTTCTCAATTTCCTCTGACCATATTAAAACAGTATCCCAAACAATTGCGGCCATTTTGGGCGAAACCTCTGATGAATATGGAAATATTGATGCAGAAAAAGCTCATTATCTTACAGAAGGGCCTACTCTAGTTTTAGACGGAGGCTATTACACCTTTGGGATGGTCGTTGTCTCTCGTGGAGGAAGCGTTGATGACACTTTAACTGAAAGTGATACGACTCATGCGATGAAAAACGTGAATCTCCAAATCACTTCTGCCATTGCTTCTGTACGCCCAGATATTAAGCACTATGCGATAGAATACCTTCTAAGCAAAGAAGACGGAAAACTTCGTTACATGAAGGATGGACATGCCGAAGTTCTCTCTTTGCCTGAACTCCGGACCGAAAAGCAACGTGAGGTGTGCGCTGATTTTATCCAATACCTAAACCAGAAATATAATAATCTCTTAGACGTAAAATATGTATTGGTCACTGGAGGTACCGGGGCCTGCTATTACCATCAAATGCTGCAGTACTACACGCAGGCTGGAATCATGGACAAATCCCACTTTCTTCTAACGACTAGCAGCCTAAGAGAAAAAACTTTTTCTATTGAGTTCTCAATTGCCATTGGCGCTTATAAGGGCCTGAAAGGCACTACTTAATTGTCTGGGGGCTTACTATGCTGGGCGCTAATGGAACAATCAGTATCAGTATCAACATTGGAAAACATGATAATGATATTGCCAGCTGGTTCAATCTTCTCACAAGAACTGCACAGAGTCGCTCGATGTGGGCAAGCGCCTTATTGCTGGCTTATAGCCAGGGAAACTATCTGGAAACAGGATGTATACTATCGGCTTCAGCTTCATCTCCTCCCCCAGCTCCTGTTGTGCACCAGAGTCCTCCAAACCAGGCACTCCTTTTTGGCACAGGAAATAGTCTACAAAAAAAGAAAGGGCGTAACTATGGGTGGACTGTTAAAGGAAGTCACGGCGAATTCATTGTTGGGAGCGTCATCACGCTTAGGTTGACTAACAGACAAATCATTCAAATCTATTGGAAGCTACGTGCAGATGATATACCTGTTTCAGTTCTGCTAAAAGAGTTGATTCGGAAGGGCTTACGATATGGAGATATTGAAGCTGCCCCTAATCCACTCCACGCCAAAAAGGTCTTGGCATCTTGCTGTGACCCACACTACACACTTAATCTTAGTCCTTTCATAATCAACTCCGACCCCGTGGATACCAAAACGCCCTTTATTACTGCTTCTCCTCCTTCAGCCGATATTGAGCAGCAAGCGGAAAAGATATCAAGGAATCCCCTGCTTGATTTCATTTAGCACAGGTATTGTTATTCTAGCCCAATCATAAATAGTATAAACAAGCCTTACAGTGGATAAAAGGAAATAAAGTCTGTATTCACCGCTGCCTATCATACGTTGGTATCAACCAATTTCTGTTTGAATCGACATATTCTGGCATCCTTCTCTAAAGAGGGAATAAGTGGATGATATACTCTTACCATGCGAAAACATCTACTGGCGTGCCCGCTTTCAACTGTGACGAGGGGAGTACACTAAAGGAACGGCCGGGATTCTATCAAATCGCAGATGCTACACCCCACAAATATCTAGATTGATTTCTTAAGTCGCACAGTATGGGATTCCTTGGAATAGACAACACATGATAGGCGGTGTCTTTTGTAAACATCATCACTATAGAATTGTTACCAAGAGGAACTTTCCAATATCTGCAATCATCGAGAACAGAAAAAGTTTGTCTTCAAGTCAAACTTTTCTAAATGGAAATTAAAAGAGCCAGGATGGACTTTTGTCACAATCCTGGCTCTTTTCTTATTCTAAAGAAAAATTTTCAGTTCTAGTTAAGCAATACCACGTAAAAGGACATAGAACATCTAGGTGGTTTCCGCTTGCATTGTCCAAAACCTTTTCGGTACGTGTGATTGCCATGCCTTGTACATGGCGCTCTCTGATAACGGAACCTTCTTCACCCAAATCGTCTTTATTGAACTGCACGGTAATCATCTGCTCATCAATACTTTTTTCCCCAATAGGCTCAGGTTCCTTATCTAACACTCCGATGGGGATAGGCCCACTCGCTCTCATCATAATTTCATCTAATGAGAACAATTCTGAAAAAACTTGGGAAGCGTAAATAACCAGGACCAACGTCTTTACCACTTCATAATTATATTTATCCTCCGATTCTCCAAAAATAGAATAAAAATAAGTATCCTCCAAATCATAGTATCCTGACAAATCGCCATAGGCAGTCCGTAGGCGATAAAGTACATAGCTCTTACTGCCGCGGCAAATTTCTTTCAGCACCAAATACTCTAGTAAGCACTCCGGGTCGCCAAAAAAAATAGTAATACCAGATTTAGAAATTCCCTGGGGTTTTGTCTTTAACATCTCACAAAGCTTATCACTTTTAAAGGGAACCAGCAAGTCACGTACCGGATTTTCCTCAGCATAGTACGATTTCTCTGGGAGCATATCATAGGTATCTTCTGTTATCAGCGAAAGCATCGACGCTATAGTAGTAACATGGATTCGCTGCGCGCGTTCAAATTTTGTAAAATCTTCAAAAGAACTGACTTCGATTCCCTGTGCCTGATATTCTTTCATCAGATAAGAATTTAACTCTTCTCTGCTTGGCGCCTTTTGACGCTTGAGCATCATTTTATTTAACTTTGTCATCGGAACGTCGCTATATGGAAATGGACATGGACCTAACAAAAATTTACCCTCATTATCAATTCCATAAATGCTTTTTTCAAAACTAAATTTTTCTGGACGAAGATACTCCAGGGTCTGCAGCATCATATTGATATAGGCTGTCGCTGCTTTGTTATACGCCGAGAGATTATTACCCACATGGTATCGCATGACTTCACTTATAAAATCTGCGATAGCTCGCTCCTTATGTTCTTTTTTTATTTTAATGGCTAGATTATTATAAAACGAATGGAGCCCAAAAAGGAAGCTATCTGCATCGGTCCAGGCGATTTCGAGTTGTGCTCTATATATCAGTGCGAATTCACGATTCTTCAATTTGGAAACAAATAGATTCGTGGCACTTTTTATTTCACTGGCATTCAAACCATAAATTGTCTCAAGGACCCAGATAGCACTGTGGAAGGTTCGTTCCATGATAAGTCGAACCGGTGCCGGTTTACCCTCTATTTTTTTTAGAAACCTCGAATAATATTTATCTGTGTAATCATAGCTATTCATAGCCTTCCTCCTAATCTTTTCCTCCAAAAGGGCGCTTATACTTCTAATATGATAATTTCAAAAAAATATAAAGTAATAGCTTTGACTCCTTTGCATAAAACAGGTCAGATAAATTATGGATAAATAAAAATGGGAAGAAATATTCACTAGAAATAGATTACTTTTATGGTAATCTTCGAAGGTTTCTATGGAGGTAAAAATATGTATTTGGCTTCCGCGAGTATGGTGTTGACCATGATAATTTCATTTTCTCCAGATATTCCAATCAAACTGTTTATGGCTCAGCAGCTTTAGAATATCGTGCTATCTGGCGGCTTGATATTGCTGTCGAGGAGGTGGAATCCACTTCTCAAATGAGAAGCGTAACCCTCTCTCTCTACGAAGTACATCGTTAACACCCAAAGGCCAAAGTGCGTCATCTGTTTGTTTGACTTCAAGTCACACATTTCTATCTGCCCACGGATTCTAAATCCAAACAATAGTTCTCCTACTCCAATATTGCAAGAGTTAAGGATAAGCAGGAAGTCTACACTTCCTGCTTTTTCACTGCATTCATACAATAGCATTAATATCATAATTATCGCCCAGCTCTCGCGCACTTCACAATTCGTGCACATACTAGCACATATCATATCGTAACAGTTATACAAGATACAATATTTCGGGGGTTAAAAGCAATGTTAGATAGTTAAAGTACGCTATATTTCGGGCCAAGCAAAAAAGCCTAAATAACCTTAGGGTATTGCCATCTGTCGACTCGATATTACTGGGAAGAAATCATAATTCACTTTTTAAATGGACAAAGTATCCTCTCCACAAATTGTGTTACTAATGGTCTGTAGAAAAGCGCATTACCAGTTTGTTTGACTTCAAGTCACACATTTCTATACAGCCCGCTAATTCCAAATCCTAAGCGGTATTTTTCTCCCATCATATATTGAAAGAATTGAGCATTAACAGGAACCTAACGCTTTCTACTTATCCAGCATTCCCGCGATAGTATTAATATCAAATCACTACTTACACGCATTTCCTAATTACCTCATATGCAATAACATATCATATCACAACTACCATACAGGGGGACAATATTTCAGGAGGAAAAGTAATGCAAGATAATCAAAGTAAGAACACATCTACATTTCAGGCAGCAATAAAGGAGGCTTTAAATTCAGAATTTCCATGGGTAGATAGCAAGCACAAAAATTATACATATGAAATTGACCCAGATTATGATGACAGCCTCGGGAGCCGCATCATTGAGAAAATTCTTAAAGACCCCAATCCAAAGGAAAAATTCTTACAAGTACTAGATGAGCGCTATACAGATTATATTTCCTATATCCAAAACGAACTCTATAAGAAAGTCAAACAAGGAATCTTAGAAAACAGCACTTTGCAACCACTGACTGCTTTTGAAGAAGACATGATAAAATCATTTATCCAGGAAAATATTTCTGTCCTTCCCCCAGCAAATCACTTCCTTAGGCAGGATGTTCTGGTCAATCTATTTATTGATACAGGCGATGGAAGTTACGACTTCTCCTTGAATCCCCACTATCCGTGTTTTTATGGGGGACGTTGGAGGGAACCAATCGACGGCAAAGCTGGAATCGTTTGGCTGGCCAAACAGCAGGGGTATACAAAAAAGCAGCTTCAAAACGCTCTGGATGAGGGAGATATCTCTAACCCTACCGGGTTTCTTCAAAGCTGCCGCATTGAGGAAGCAAATCTGAGCTGCTCTATGCCTGTAATCTCTTTCCTTGTCAGAATGAAGCTGCAGAAATTAATCAGCATAAATGTCTTAATGCAACTTTCCAAACAATATAAATCCAATTGCAGTTATGTCCTTCTTGGCCGTGAAACAATAACTGGCCTCTATGACCCCTTTAATGGTGGTGGTGGACTCCTTGGAATACAGCTTGAGCGAGATGTTACACTGCCCATCATGTATATCCGGAGCGCTTTACCAGATGGATGCGATGGTCTCTCTATCCGCTCATGCTACGGTTTAGACGAAGATACATATATGGGCACAGTGAAAGAAATCTATGCGTCTCGAAAGCTGCGCCATATCTGGAGTAATCTAATTCTTTAAATTGCTCATCAAATCAAAATCAGCAGGAGGAAAATATGTTAGATAAACTCATTTTTTCGCTCACCGAGGAAGAAATAAACGCAAATCCCATTTTCCATGGCTTCTACTCTTTGATTGGAGAAAAACTAGGCTATGTCGAGACTCCTGACTCGGCCTATGACTGTAGGAAAATCTGCATTGCTCAAAACATTCAGGACAAATGCTATGAATACTATGAAAAACTGGGGAATGACCCAACAAGTATATCAATGCATCTCTGCCTATCTGGCCCTAAAGTAGAAAAGACTCTAAAGGATAATCAGGTCTCTATCGAAGCAGGCTACATCACCGAAAAAAATGCTGCTATTCAATTTACAGTAGGATATGAGATTCCCCACCCCCAAAGCATAGATGTCACCTGCGCAACTGCATCGGGAGAAGAAAATGTCGAAAAAGGCCTGAACGAATTCACCGTGCAGATAATTTTATCCGAGTTGACCATCGTGGCCGAATCCTCTGAACGGGCAGAAGAGATTGCGATAGACATATACAATAGCGACGCTCGAACTCATCTCACACATGGCCTTTCTATTGAGGTCTGCGAGGTGTATGAACAAGGGCCGGCCTATGAGGATAGTGAGACGGAAGTCTAAGAGTGGAAAAGCGCTATAGTGCGGTTTGCGTCTATCGACTTATCACTCAGAGAAAAATGTCAAAACTGCTGTTAATAAGTGAGAATCCGAATCAGGACATCAGAAAATCATCGGTGGTGTCAGAGTCGTTTAGATATGTCAACTTATGACAAAATATACTGCGTCAAAATTCTAGCGGCATATGAACCAACTATCCGAAGAAAAGCTCGCTTTATTTATACCCAGACATATTGAGATACTTTGAGTACACCTATATCCAAGTATATCCTCAAAACAACAATATATTGTAGTTTATGTGAATACTACGCCCGGTATATAGGACACGAGTTGAAATTTCGCTGCAACTCTTCCGAAGAAAGTTCAGACCCAAGAATCAAAATCTAAGTTTGATTCTTGGGTCTCATAGTTTTCTTAATATCCTTCTTCTGATTATCATATAAAGTTCAAATCTATAAATGGAGGTAAATTTCATGGAATTATATGTCGGTATCAACACGGCAACTATGGATATCATTTTGATTTCCGACAAAAGGGAGCGGATAGAGGAAGAAATCAAAAAAATATCCGCAAAGGACAGTTGTGACAGCTTCCAAATCTGTTCAACAGGTAATGTTTCTTTCTCCTCAGGATTCACAGCGGACATATCCTACACTTATGAACTCCAGTGTTTAGAGGAAAGCATCCTTACGCGGCTATCTGAACTTGACATTGATACTGAATCTCCCCAGACAAAACATCTTTTGGCCAAATTGGTTATGGATTCCTATTACTATATCATGCACTACAACTCCAGTGAAGACTATGCTATCAATGAAGCCTTCAGGCTTCATAAAGATGCACTTGAAGCTCTAACACAGCCTTCTGAGAAAGACGGTAAAGCAGGGGAGGGGCAATAATTGCTTCGAATCGTTAAACCCACCAAGCAAAATTCTATGCAGTACAATTATGAAAAATCCGTAGCTGCCCGAATCGCGCCATTTAAGGATATGTTGGGTTATCATTTTCTGGAGCAGGAAGTGCAAAAGTGGATTGACCTCCACTGCGGCGATTCTTTGGACGGAATCACTGCCAGAGTATACATGGACGAACTTCTGTCCAAAAGTGATGAGGAAGTCAACACATGGGTGCGGTCCTTCATTACAAATCAGATTAAGTTTGCTGCCAAAAATATTCGGTATATCAATAAAACCACTGCCAAGATAATCTTAGAACACAAAAAGGAATCTCCGGAAATTATTGTAGGCCGTTTTATATACTATGCTGATGGTTTATTTCATGGCATTGATACGATAACAGGAGTGCTTAAAGAGGCAAGCTTCCCAAAAAAATTCGATTGCTTGGACTGGTTGCTCTTGGATGAAAAACCTACTCTTTAAACAAATCATTCCCACCAAATATAAAAATCAAACAACCTGGAGGAGGAACTTTGTCCGTCAGAAAAAGAAACCGTTATATGGAAATAAAAATATGACCTTGGAGGAGAACAACATGAAGACACATAAAACTGAACGCAGCAAAGCCAATTGGGCGCTTAAATATATGGAAAATTCCGATGCAGCCTGTAACGCAGATATCCGTTTCTTTCGCCACCGCAAAAATGCCCATAGCGCAATGATGGATGCCTTCCAGAAGCAAGACGCTATTCTGCATTTCCCGACCTGCGAAAACCCTTTTGCCGAAAACCGCCGGTGCATCACCTACGAGAGCATCCATGTCCAAATGGGAATTGACTCCTTTCACTGGGAAATCATAAAAATCATTCCCGAGGACGCATAAACTTATAGTCTATTAAAATCTCAATCTAAGGAGGGAAATCACTTTGGTATGTAAAAGTTGCGGATGCAGCACCTTTTTGGGGCACCAAATATGTCGGGCAGACATCCTCGTCTCTGGTTTAACCGGGGAATTTTGCGGCAATATGCCGGGTGGCATAGCTATCTACGACACCGGGAACCCCTATGGTCCATTCCAGTGTACTGGATGCGGCGCTGTATATGATGAGTTGACGGACACTGCCACTCCCACAAGTGGGCCAATCAGTGGCTGGAAATTTGAGTATCAATAGGCACAGACAGTATTCCCTACAACCTTCAATGACATTCAGATAGCAGCTATAAACAATAAGGAGTCCAATGCCTATGCGGAAAAAGAATAAGAAAAAAAATACACCCCTCAGCTCACCTATGAGAGCTTTTGCAATTGCTGGCAACTTTCCCGCAAAGAGTCCTTCGGAATTTCGAGCAATGCTTCCTAATTTCAAGCAGAAATATCAGTCTTATCTTGATGCGCTTCAAATTGAAGCTCCACACTCAAAAATAACCAGGACTTCAGCTAATCAGAGCACCATTGACAAATTCTGCGCAAAAGAGAATTTTACCCTGTTTTCGGGGGTAACACGCGACTTAATTCTCGGATATTGGCTTTCCAATAAGGTTGTCTATAAAATTCCTCCAGAGACACTTCAATTCCTGGCGAATGAGTTTAAAATTGAACATATAGGCACTGATTCAAACGAGCTAATCAAGCGTGCCTGCAAAAATCCAATCTACATTGAACTTCCCGACGATGCACCGGTAAATAGTTTTTTCTGTGGATATACCTATCTTATTTCAAAAAAATTAGGGTCAAAGGAAGAGGATTCAGATGTTCCTGTCTTTACCACCTGCTTAATAGAGAATACTGTTTCCCGTATGATTATACATCGTGGCCCACATGCTACAATTAAATCCTGCATAGAAGCCAAAGATGATGGTGAATCTTTCAGAGATGCCCAATCAATCGTTTTTCGTTTGATTGCTTATATTGCCTATGTCTCCGATAAAGCAGATGCACCAGGCACTGTACTAATTCAAGGAAAAGAACCGTATCCATGCTACACAGTACTACCTATTCCTTTTAAAGATAGCCTTGTCGATTTTACCTCACCAATAGGCTGGATACAGAGCGGTATGTGCAATCATTTTGGCTTTTTATCTCGACAAAATATGGTTGAAGACTTTATAGCTTCTTTGAAGGAAACTTCTCCAGCAGATTTTATTTTGGACTTCGGGACATCTAAAATGGATTCTCTCCTGCCACTTCTTTATCGCGCTGTACTATCTTGGGAAGAGCACAAAGTCGTGTATCAATATACCTCAGATGTTGGGCTCGCTGCAACAGACCAATATTCTCAGGACTTTTTAGCAAATGGGATATCATCTCACTTAGCCGATTATATACCACATCAGACAATCGTTCAGGTGAACTCTGATACCGGCGACCTAAGCATGTCATCTCTCTGCCGAATAAATCCTGGGTTTCTGGGGATTTTACATGTAGCCTTTTTCGAAAGCAATTACTATATGACTGTCCTTCCTTTTGATATGTCGCCACAGTCCAACCCAGAGTTTGACCCTCGAAACATCCCCGCATTGTTTTCACCATTATGCACCTTTATCCACATCCTAAAGGTGCTGGAACGGAAAACAACAAAAAAGGAGGTAAGCAATCTCTACCATGATGGTGTTCCTACTCCAAGTGCACTGACCAAGCCCAAAGTAAAGCCACTGGATTACGTCCCAAAAGAGGCTCCTATTCTACGAATGGGGGGGGATATTGCAAAGGATTCTTCACTCCTTCTTACCGTCCCCGTCGATGTCTATAACATTACACCCCGCACGGTTAAGAAGATGCCGCGAAAGGAAGTCGCCTCACGAGGCGGATTTCGCATGTCTCCACATATTCGGCAGTCCCATCCACATAATTACTGGGTCGGCAAGGGTAAAGATAAGCACCTTGAAGTTCGCTATCTAAAGAGCATTAAGGTAAACGCTGGAAAGAAGGACTTCATGCCAACTACAGTGGTCCGAAATGTAAAGTAGTTTAGCTTTCAATACACCTAAACATTGGAAGTCTGGTCAAACAGACTTCCAACTTATATTTTTGAATAGCAACCCATAACATCATAATAAGGAAATCTAACCATACATGCCTATTCTACAGTAAAGGAGCAATAGATGCAAAAAAAATCAAAAAAGAAAAACACACCCTTGAGCTCCGTCATGAAAGCATTTTGTATTGCTGGCCATTTTCCGGCTAAAACGCCTTCGGAGTTCCGGGCGCTGCTCCCCGGATTCAAGCAAAGATACCAGAGCCTGCTGTCTAGTCTGCATTATACACCACCGGGGCCTGTTGTCGTTCGGACTGCTGATAATTATGAATTTCTAGACATGTTGATAGATAAAGATAACTTTGATGATTATGCCAGTGCCTCACGAGATTTTATTCTAGGATACTGGCTTTCCCACAAACGAATCTATAAAATTAACGCTGACACCATTGATTTTTTGGATAATGAATTCCATATTGAGCAGTGTAATATAGATTTTAGCCGTTTCTATCAGCAGCTTTGCAATGAGACAATCTATTTAGAGTTCCCCAACAATGCGCCCGCAACTGGTGCATTCTGTGGATGCCTCCCCTTTATTTCACAACGCTTCACCACAGCAGACGGCATTCGCCCTCTTGCGACTTCGATTATCCAGGGCAACACAACGATGATGAATATTCTCTATGCTCCATATTGCAACCTGCAGCAATGCATTGAGGAATCTCCAAAGGACAGCCCCTACAATGCAGCAGAAAATTTAATCTGCAAGGCCATTGCATATATCGCTTATATCAATGATATGAATGATTCTTTGGGGACCACACTTATCGAAGTCCCCCAGCCATACAGCTGCTACGAAGTCCACCCCATCCCTTTCAAAGACAGTTTAATCGATTTTTCTACACCAAATGGCTGGATTCAAAGTGGTTTGTGCAATTATTTTTCCTATCTGTCGCGGCAGCATATGGTCTCAGACTTCATCACAGCATTAAAAAAACTATCACCTTCAGACTTCATTCTAAAAGATGTAAAGCCACCGCTCACGGAACTTAACCCGCTTATAATGCATTCAGTGCTATCTTGGGAAGAAAATAAAGTAATATATCAATATTCAAAAGATGTTTCCGTTTCTCTCACCGCACTGTATGGAGAAAATTTGCTCAATGCGGGTGTTTCTTCCCGCTTGGTTCAATACATGCCCTATCCCACTATCATTTTATTTGATTCGTCCCTTGAATCAACATCTATGATATCCCTATGCCAAATAAATGAGGTAGGGCCTGCACTCTTTCTGGATTTAATTGAAAAAGGAGACCAGTCCATATCTATTATTCCGCTAGATGATTCTCCCATAGGGAAATTGGGCCCAAATGCTCTAATTCCTCCACCCCTCTATACTGTCCTGTGCGCATACATCCATATCCTAAGTGTTCAAGAAAAGCGAACTCTCAAAAAAATGCGAGCAAATACATGCCCAATTGACTCACCAGCAATCCAGCAGCCATCCAATTCAGCTGTGCAGGCCCCAAATGCCGATATAAGAACCCCTCCAATCCTTCGCATAGGTGAAGTGCTGGATGAGGAATTTCCGCTTCTCTTAACTCCATCTATCAGCCTATTTGAACTGACCCCCAGGACAATAAAAGTCATCCCCAAAAAGGAAGTAGCCACACGATGTGGCTTCCGCATGCCCCCACATATACGTGGCGCACATCCGCACAACTATTGGGTCGGCAGGGGAGAGGCACGGCATTTGGAAGTACGTTATCTGAAGAGTATCAAAGTGAACGCTGAGAAAAAAGATTTCATGCCCACCACTGTCATACGAAACATCACCTGACATCCTTGTATCGCACCGCATATATGGCGTTTTGAAAATAAACAGAAAATTTTTTAAAAAGGTATTGACACAAAGAATTACAAGATGTATAATGGCGACAATCTGAATGAAAGGAGGCTTCCATCATGCTGAAGCTGTATATGTCTAAAATAAGCTTTGAACACAAAGAGCGCAGCTATCCGGAGGATAGTTGTGGGTATTGTGGTGCGCAGATTAGGTATATTACAGATTGGCAGGATGGGTAGCGTCCTGTTTTCAAGTTCAATTCTGCTTGAATAATCCGTATTTGCCGCCTGTAGCACCATCTACAGGTGGCTTTTTTGTGTGTTTGGGATACCGTAAATTCGGAACACCATCAATATGAGAAGGTACTCAGTAATTCCTTTTCTTTAGAAATCAGACACTTATCTGAACTATCATATCCCTCAAATTGTATATTTTGAAAACTCTCAAAATTTTTGCAGGGCACACCATAGATTTAGGTGGGCTTAGGTTATTATACTATTTGTAATCAATGTATGAAGAGATGGCCCAATGGTAAGGCTCCCGGCTGCTAATCGGGTGACCAGCATTTACTGGTCTGGGGGTTCGAATCCCTCTCTCTTCGCCAAGCAGTCAGACTGCAATATTTACTGGCCTATAGAGAAAGGAGGTGCGCTAAATGACAAGTCCTACATATGGCGAAATATCTATGGAGCGCATTGCTGAGCTCATCAGTCAGCTAGCCACTGAGTCAGGCGAGGTCTATAACGTGATGGTGGGCACTGATAGTCAGAATTTTGACAAGACAAAGGTTGTCGTGGTCATCGCTTTCCATCATGTAGGGCATGGCGGTATTTTCTTCTATGAAATAACACATGTCCGCAGACTGAATAATCTTGGGCAAAAGCTGCTCTACGAGACCCAGCTCAGTCTTGAATGTGCCAGAAAGCTTGTCGATGCATTTGAGAATTTAAAAGATGAAACCGGATTCAACTATGAGCGCCATTTAAACCTATGTATTCATGTCGACGCCGGCGAAAACGGTCCTAGTAAGAAGGTCATCCCAGAGATTGTTGGCTGGATAACCGCCTGCGGATATAAGGTTATCGTTAAACCGGATTCCTACGCTGCGAGCTCCATCGCAAACAAATACAGTAAATAAAATGCTGGTGGGCGCAACGCCTACGCCCATCAGCACCATGAATAGGCCCCCGTCCTCTAATTGGTTAGGAGACTGGCCTCTCAAGCCGGTAATACTGGGTTCAAATCCCGCCGGGAGTACCACTTTTCATTCTTGGCATGTACCCAAGAAAAGGGGTATAAAACTTTTTCCAGTTCCTTTTTATAAACTCCTCGGAATTTTCATAAAATTATGATATAATCTCCAAGTTCCTAAAATTTCTAAGCATCATACTCGGGTCAGTATACAGTATCAGGAAGCTGCCAGACTGTAAATCTGGCGGGGAAACCCTCAGTAGGTTCGACACCTACCTGGCCCACCATCATCACTAAAGGAGATTACTATCATGGCCAGACAACCTTCTTTGGGCAAGATTGTAAAAAATATTCCTGTTTCAGATTCCGCTCCAGGCGTAACCTGCGTAACAAAGTCCGGTAAACAATACCGTATTAGCCAGAACGCTGATAAAGGCATACATACCCTCTGGCGTATTGTTGATGATGGTTTTGAAAAGCTGGAAACCGCTGATTCTCCATATGACCTGTATCCCTTGGTTGATTGGAATAATTAGTTCATCAGTCTTAAAACGATATCATGGCCGCATAGCGCATCGGTAGAGCACTAGGTTTTGACCCTGACTAGGATGGTTCGACTCCATCTGCGGCTGCCATGCTCCGCATCACAATGGTCTTTGTGTTTCTTCGTATCATCGGAGAAAGCGGCTTGCAACGCAGCGGAGCAACTAATATGCGTCTTTAGCTCAGTTGGCAGAGCAGCGCCCTTTTAAGGCGACGGTCCGGGGTTCGAGCCCCCGAAGACGCACCAAAAACGTATTGAGAGGAGGGACCCTTATATTAGAATCATAAGGGAAATATTCCTCTCTAGCACGCTCCCATGGTCAAGAGGATAAGACACCGGCCTTTCACGCCGGCAACACGGGTTCGAGTCCCGTTGGGAGTACCAGTTGGCCGTAGCTCAAGTTGGTAGAGTACCTGGTTGTGGCCCAGGAGGTTGCGGGTTCGAGCCCCGTCGGTCACCCCATATGCGGATATGGTGGAATTGGCATACACGCAGGATTTAGGTTTCTGTGCCTTAAGGCTTGCGGGTTCGACCCCCGCTATCCGCACCAGCATTTAAGCTTTCGCGTCCTTTTCTACCCGTGGATATATTTGCATGTTACATCCCTATATTGCAATATTGTGGCCTCAGTTGTAACTCATCTCAAATAGGTTTTAAACCAGATGCAAATTTAGCATCTACAAAAAAAATTGAATACGGGCCCTTAGCTCAGTTGGTCAGAGCTCCCGGCTCATAACCGGGTGGTCCTGGGTTCGAGCCCCAGAGGGCCCACCAAAAAAGAAGCTTCGAGTTCAAAACTCCGAAGCCTCTTTTTATTTTGTAAAAGCAAGTAATAAATTGCCTAGCAAATAGACAGTACATGGTGCCGCTTATTAATCTCTTCTTATTGCATATCGTCCATCAAACGAATCCCAATTGCGTGATGAACCCAAATATTTTTTAGACAAAATAATCTTTTTCTCCTGTTCATATTGTCTAATCAATGCTTTTACTGAAGTTAAATCCATATCAAATCCTTTCGTAGTCAATTCATATGTACCAAACGAATAATACAAAGGCCATCCGACATACTCCTGCCCCAATTCATAAAATCCTGCTCGTATTGCATATAATTGCTTTTTTATCCAATACGAAAGTTTTTTGTTTTCAACCGGTTTAGACGATGCCATTATATCTTCTATCCTAAAAGGATAAATACATCTATTTATTGTTTCAATTAGCGTTTTGAAATTCCGTTCTGCCCCCACTTCTTCCCCTGAAAAATACGATGTACCAAAATCAATTATTTTCATATCATATGTAAATAAATCTTCACCCGACTCACTTGTCTTACACAAATTGCAAATCATTACATTCTTCCAATGCAAATCACCATGTATTATATTATTGTCAAAAAAAGCTTCATTATATTCACACAGCCTTAATGCCATATTAACTTTCGTTCCCAATGGCAACATTCCAGAAGCCGGCCAGCCCATCATAGTTTTTAAATCTAACGGTATGTCATTTTTTTCTTTCTCAAGAATGCTTTTTAATGTGAATCCTTCAATATATTCCATAACAGTATAAAAATATCCATATGCATTTCCAGCATAATAAATATCTCCGACTATATTTTGAATGGATAATATATCGCTATCATCTGGGATAAAGTTTTGATTATCCAATTTGGGGTCATGCCAACTTATCGTCAATTTCTTTGCAGTCCACGCCTTTCGCGACTCAAGTAAACCTTGTTTATATTTATCTCTAATATCAGAGGGCCTTATCTTATTCCAAATTTTAAAGGCAACCTTTCGTTCTAAAAAAGGGTCTTCTGCTAGGAAAACGATACCATTTGCACCTCGTGATATTTCTTCAAGAAAGAACAAACTATCTTTTTCCCATATTCTATCGTCTATTATCAATTGGCTATCTTTTATTTTTATCACCCTAATTTCCTCCCCACCTTTATATTAGGACATCTCCCTCTAATGATGAAAATTCAAGAACTTCTCCGGTCCTCCAATCCGTAATCTTGCAACGCATGTGAATGGGCATATCCATGGGATGTGTAGGAATCTCTAAGCAATCAGAAGCTTTTCCTTTACGTTCAGCTAGTAACTCACCGCAATATGGCACACAGTTGGTAAGTCCATCCATTTGCCACAGATTCCACGAAATAATAGTGGCAATCCTTTGTAATTCCAGTATGCTCGGCTTACGAGCAAATTTGAAAAACATATAATCAATAAATGATAATAACAAGTTTTTACGAGCCAGTAAAAGGCTGTCTCCTTGGTATTCGTAACCATAGACACTTTGGAATGCCCGTTCTGCCCATTCAATCCACTCTACTTCACCATCGACATTTTCATTTATAACTCGCAATTTACGGTCCAACAGCCCAATGCGTGCTTGCAAATCAATTTCCTTTCCTGAGACAGCATCATAGCGGCTTACGAGATAGGGGGCCTCGCCGCAGGCAACTTCCAATCTTTTGGAGTCTACATAGTCTCGCCACGTATGGTCTTTTTTGTCAGGGAAAACAACTTTTTCATGAAGCGTTTTCCATCCATACTTTACAGGAATATTAAATATATTCTTCCGGCCAAACCAAGCTTCATCAACTATATTATTTTGCTCGTTGCAAATCCAAGTTGGGGTGAACACCTCTGCTCTATTTTTTGTTCTCTGCACCCGTTGCCCAAACGTCTTCGTAATTCTCGGTTGTATCAGTTTCGAAAACTCCCCAGTAATAAGTGACGGCAAAATCTCCCTGGAAGCCTCATAGTCTTTCCCAAGTAAAGCATAATCAGTTGTGCCCCAAACAATATTTTTACCAGTCGTTCGGTCCTTCAGAAGAATATCAAGTACACTATGGTCTATGGTTGTAATTCGCTCTTCAATGATATTATGCTCAAAGTCTTCTAACATAGAAACTCCTCAATAATATTTTGAATTGCACGTATTTTTATTATTATATCACAAAAAATTGCACCTATCAATCGGAGATAAGCACGTTTTAAAAAGTCTTCCTATACTCTTAAGAGAGTATAGGAAGACGTAACCAGTATTAATAAACTTTTAAAGCCTCATCCCACCATTAACGGATAAGACTTGTCCTGTAATGTAAGATGCCTCATCACTAACCAAAAAGAGTGCGGCAGAGGCAATCTCCTCCGGTTGGCCCAGCCGTCCCAGCATCGTCATAGCCGCAAATTTATCCAGTAACTCCTGGGGGACAGTCTTCAGCATATCCGTCATGGTGTAGCCTGGCGCAATACAGTTTACCCGAACAGCAGCGCCCTTGCGTGCAAACTCCTTGGCCCAAGTCTTTGTCAACCCAATTACTCCGGCCTTTGCCGCCGCATAATTGGCTTGCCCGATATTGCCATATTCGCCAACAACGGAGGAAATATTAACAATAGCTCCTTGCCCATTAGCCTCCATCTGGGGGCCAATATAGCGAGTGAGATTGAACAGTCCCTTCAGGTCTACATCAATCACAATGTCCCACATTTCGTCTGTCATTTTCCTGGTCATTGCATCCCGCGTAATTCCAGCATTATTGACCAGAATATCAATCTTACCGTACTTCTCAATGGTCCCATCGAAAAATTTCTTGCAGCCCTCTGCGTCTGTGATATTAAGTTGGTAGTATTCTACCCCTTTATCGCTGTAAGTCATCTCGCCCAAATCTACAGCAATAACCTGAGCACCTTCTGCCGCAAACATTTGACACATATGAGCTCCCAGTCCTCGTGCACCACCTGTAACTACGGCAGTCTTCCCGGATAAACGCATAAAAATCCTCCTGACCTGTTTAATTCAATAGTCAGAGAATGATAAAACATGATTCATTATTCATGTTTTACATTAACACGAGTTTGATGTTTTGTCAATATGAATATTTTTTTCTTGACTGGCTGCACTTTACTGGTTATATTATCCATATGGGAATGTTAATAATTTGAAATTACCTTACTTCTTGCACTCAAACTTAAATATTAGTATAATTAAGAGAAACAACGGTACATCGTCAAAATTGGGGGAAAATATGACAGAATATCTCATTGAACCAAAGACAAAACGGGGAAAAGCTACCCTGGATAAAATCATTAAGGCGGCTGCTACTATTTTTTATGAAAAAGGCTTCCACGGAGGCTCTATTTCAGATATTACGCGTTTAGCAGGGGTCGGGAGTGGAACATTTTATATTTATTTTGACAGTAAATTGAGTGCATATCGTTATCTCCTTACAGAGTATGGCAAACGAATCCGTTCTCAATCCAACAAGGCAATCCTGAACTGTACCAGCCGAAAAGAGGCCGAACGAAGTGGTATTCGAAGCTTTTTTGAGTTTGTCTTAGAGGACCAAGCCATATTTAATATCATTTGGGAATCCCTGTATATAGACAAACAGCTTTTTGATGATTTCTATACTACTTTCTCGAATTCCTATATTACACGCCTAAGGCAGGCCCAGACTGATGGGGAAGTAAAGGACATTGACCCAAATGTCCTCAGTTATATCTTGATGGGGATAACCAACTTTGTGGCTTTAAACAGCCTTGTACTCAAACAAGAAAAAAATATCGATTATCTCGTGGATGAAGTCATGAAAGTTTTGGAAAGCGGTATGTTTTCTTAAGTTTTACCCAATAGAGAGCGAAGCGGACTAGCTGCCGTTTCGCTCTTTTTCTCTGTATTTTCCTCCAAAAAATCTGTACTGATTTTAGAGAAACTCATAAACTTATTCATTTTGCAAAAAAATTATTGACATTCCAGCTTAGCCTTTGTTATTATTTCCATAAAGATGAATGTTGATTCATGTTTCATTATTCGCAAATGAGTTTGAAGGGAGGAGAAAATACAAATCTCGTTATTCCATCAAACACCTACTGTCTGATAGAACGTAAAGGAGAGTCATTGTGAATATTAAACAAAATCAAACTATAATCTGGCTCCTTATTGCAGTCCTATGGATTGTATGCATTGTCAGTGGTACAACTGGCCATTTCGTATTTGGAATGTGTGCTGGTGTCATCCTGATGTTCCTGCATATGCTCCCTGGTGTGGCTAAGAACGGAATTGTTTCCAAAAGGTTTTTGGTATATCCGCTGATTGTTTGGGCTGTCTTGTGGTTGGCCAGCTTTATACTTTCCGGTTATTACGGCAATTTGTTTGCTGGTGTGATGCCTTCCTTCACTGTCTTAGGATTCCATCCATCATTCGCTCCAACCATTTTCCTATACTGGATTGGCGGTCAGCTCACACTGAATTTGGGCTTCTATCTGTTACAGGATGAGTGGCTCTCTGAAAAAGACTGGGAGGATTTCCGCAAGAAAGTTCAGTCCATAAAGGAAAAGGAGGCCAAGTAATATGCCGCAGAGTACTGTAATGATTATCGTGTTCTTCGCTTTCCTGATGATTGCCATTTCCTTTGGCATCGGCATTTGGGCCAAGAAGAAAGCAAATACTGCCCAGGCCTACTTTGGCGGGACCGCTATGTTCGGGCCTCTGGCTGTTGGTTTGTCCAGTATGGCTGGCATCGCCTCTGCCTTCGCTCTAGTGGGCGTTCCTGGTATTATCTATACCTCTGGTAACGCTATGGCCTTCTGGATGCTCTCTGGCGCAGCTTTCGCTATGGGATACATCATCTTGGGCAAGCGTATCCGAGCAATGGCTGAAATTGCACCTATTTCCAGTCTGGGGGATATCTGTGACATTCGATTTAACAATAACAGATTGATTAAGGCTCTGATGTCCGGTATCATTTGTTTGGGCTGTGTTGGGTACCTGGCCGCCCAAATTTCCGCTGGCTCTGCCATGATTGCTAACTTAGTGGACATTCCTCCCATTGTCGCCGGATTTTTAATCTTCGGACTGCTCACGGTCTATACTGCGCTATCCGGTGAGGTAGGCGGGCTGCTCAGTCAGGCCTTTCAGGGATTTATCATGGTCCTGGCCGGTTTGGTCCTTATTATCGCTTTCTTCAGTGTCACTGGTGGCTTTGGCAATGTGCTGGCTGCGGTATCCGCAGTTCCAGAGATTACAGGAAACAATGGTGTCACGAAAACACTCGGTCCTGACCTGGTAGGTGCTTGGGGCTCTATGCCTGGTGGTATCTCTTTGACTTGGATGCTGATTCCTATCCTTGGCTGCGTTGGTCAGCCCCAAGTATTAACCCGCATGTATGCTGTTAAAAATCCCCGGGACCTGCCCAAGGCTGGACTTGTCACTGCCGTGACTCACACTATTGTAGGTTTCCTGGCTGTAGTTGCAGCTTATGGTGCACTCTATCTGGTAGCTACCGGAACTATCGAACCCCTTGAGGCCGGAGACCAGGCTGTTTACGCTTTCGCTAACCACTTAGGTATTTGGGCTCAGGTGCTGGTTTACACTGCCGTTCTAGCCGCTGCGTTGTCTTCGGCCAGTATGTTCCTTACATCCTCTTCAACCCTACTTTCCAAGGACCTTACTTCGGCACTGGGTGTTAAAATAGCACCAGAGAAACAAATTAATGTCTCTCGTGTCTTTATGTTCATTTTAGGTATTATATCTATCATTGTCTCCATCTACAGTTCTGAGATGGTCGCTCTGCTGGGTACCTTTGGCTGGGGCACGCTGGTCAGCGCCACTTTCCCCATTTTCGTGGTGGGTCTGCTGTGGGAACGCTGCACAGAGGCTGGCGCCTTGGTAGGTATTGCTTATTCTTTCATCTTCAATATTCTACCGCTGGTGACTGGTTTCGCCTATCCCTCCGCGCTTCCCGGCTACTTTGTCACCTCCGCAATCGCAGTGGCATTGACAGTAGTTGTTTCCCTTGTAACTCCTAAGCCTAAGCTGAGCGAATCCATTAAAGCAGTCATGGAACTTTAATATGAAAACCCTTCTTTTCTCCTCATCTTTCTTTTGGATTGGATAGGCCCACATGGGGCCTATCCAAATCCAGAAGACTTAGAAGGCACCTACATCATATATAAAGGAGATATCACTATGAATAATAGCTGGATTGGCAACTATGCTTATTCCCGAACCCGCTTGAACCCCGATAGTGTTGCCATTGTGGACCTGGATACTGGAAAGAAATACACCTATAGCGACCTGGACCGGCGTGCGAATATTCTCGCAAACCTTCTGCGTGACCGCTATGGCATCCAGAAAGGGGACCGCGTAGCCTATATTAGCCGCAATCGAGTGGAATTGATTGATGGTTATTTCGCAACTGGCAAGTTGGGCGCTATTTTGGTCCCCTACAACGCCCGTCTTTCCGCCGAAGAACTAACTCAGCTAATGAACAATGAGCAGCCCAAAGTTCTCATTTATGAGGGCGACTTCGCTGCCAATGTCGGACAGTTGAATGGAGTGCTGGAACACTTTATTGTGTTGGACGGCAGTAATAACCCCTTGAATCATCCTCTTTACGACGAGCTGTTGGAGGTTGGAAATCCGGCTTCTGTCTCCTGTCCGGAGCTGCAGCTGGAAGATATCCATCTTATCATCCATACGGGTGGTACCACAGGCCTACCCAAAGGTGGGCTGATTTCTCACAAAGGTGAAATCTTCAACTCATTCAGCGAAATCTGCACCTGGGGTCTGCGTTATGATGACAAAGCATTGATTCTCCTGCCGCTGTTCCACACAGGTGGCTGGAATCTGCTCACATTGCCCATGCTACATGCGGGTGGCTGCATCTATCTCAGCCGCGCTTATGACCCCAAGCAGACTATCGAGACTGTGGAGCAGGAAAAACTCACCTATCTGTTTGGTGCTGCCACTATCTTTAGAATGATGGTAGAGCGGCCTGAGTTTGCAAATGCTGACCTGTCCAGCTTAAAATGGATAATGGCAGGCGCTGCTCCCACTCCGCTGAATATCATGCAGGAATTCTGGAACAAGGGCATTAAATTTGTCACTGGTTATGGTATGACCGAGGCTGGCCCCAACAATCTCTCCACTCCTCCACAGTTTGTCCCTCAGAAAGTGATTGAGGAGAAATATGCCTCAGTTGGCAAACCCTTCTATCTCTCTCAGCCTATCCTCATTGATGATGATGGCAATGAGATAACTACCCCCAATACTCCGGGGGAGCTACTTTGGAGTGGCCCTCAAATTTTCTGCGGCTATTGGGGAAATGAGGAAGAGACCAAAAACACGTTAGTGGACGGGTGGGTGCACACCGGTGATATGGCCTCTTTCGATGAAGATGGATTCTACTATATCGTGGGGCGCAAGAAAAACATGTTCATCAGTGGTGGCGAAAATGTATTCCCACCCGAAATCGAAAGCGCACTCTATGAAATCGAGGCCATCCGGGAGGCCTGCGTCATCGGTGTACCCGATGAGAAGTGGGGAGAAGTAGGGAAGGCAGTGGTTTCTCTCAAGCCTGGTATGTCTATTGACAAGGATGGCGTGCTGGCAAACCTCAACGGAAAGCTGGCTCGCTATAAGATTCCCAAGTATGTTACTTTTGTGGATGACATTCCCAAAAACAACGTGGGGAAAATCGTTGTCCATGAAATTCAGAAGCTATATGGGGAAGCGGGGGACTGACATTCATGAAAACAAATCACAATGTAGGCATCCGGAGCGTTGGCTCCTATGTCCCTGATGGCATCCGAGATAGTGTCTATATCAGCGAGGCATCTGGCATCCCGGAGCCGGTTATTCGGGAAAAATTTGGTATTAAGCAGGTCCATAAAGCCGGACCGGAGGATACCGTCTCCGCCATGGGCGTTAAGGCCTCTCTACGGGCACTGGAAGATATTTCTCCCGATGAGCTGGACATGGTGGTATACTGTGGCAGCGAATACAAGGACTTCTATATGTTCAACTGCGCCGCCCGCATCAAAGAGGATATCGGTGCAAAAAATGCGGTAGCTTTTGAAATTCATAGCCTATGCTCCGCCGGAGTCTACTCCTTGAAAATTCTAAAAGCCATGATGTTGCAGGATGAAAGTCTTCGTAAAGTACTGTTAGTATCCTCCTCGAAAGAAGGAGACCTCATTAATTACAAGGACACTGACAGTAGGTTCATGTTTAATTTTGGCGACGGCGCCGCAGCTGTGGTGTTGGAACGGGACCTGGGCCGGAATGTAATCCTTGAGAGCTCCATGATTGTGGACGGCCAGTTTTCCACCGATGTCTATGTCCCCGGCATCGGCTGCGTCAACCGCGACAAAATTGACGTCATGTCCTTCGAGGACCGCCACCTGCGGGTCCGGGACCTGCAGGATATGAAAACCCGCCTTGACCCCGTCACATTGGACAATTTCTGTAAGGTGATGGACCAAGCAGTAGAGCGCAGCGGCTACACAAATGCAGATGTAGGTTTTGTCGCACCAATATGCATGAAAAAGTCTATGCTAGTTGGCCTGCTGAATCATTTTAACTTAACAGAGGAGAAGAGCTTTCTTTTGGAGGATTACGGCCACTGCCAGTCCGCTGACTGTTTCCTCTCCATTGAGGAAGGATTGCGTCACGGTCGCCTGAAAGATGGAGACTTGGTCGTGACTATTGCCGCCGGGACCGGCTATTCCTGGGCCTCTACAGCCATTAAATGGGGGCCTTGGAATGAGTGAGCCCTTTTACATCCCCTACGACGATATCGTAATAGGAGCAAAGGCCCAGCGAGAATCGTTGATTACAGAAGATATCGTAAGCCGATTTTCTGAGCTGATTGGAGATACTGATTCTTTCCACGTGAGCGACGAAAACGCTGCAAAAACAGTGTTTAAAACACGTATTGCACACGGTATCCATCTTGCAACCTTTATCTCCACCCTAGTAGGACAGGAGCTTCCCGGCTTTGGCACCATATACTGTTCACAAACCTACGATTTTAAGAAACCAGTCTACCTCAATGAAACTATCACAACACAAGTAAAAGTACTGGAGAAGTTATCACACCATCGGTTGCGGATGGAGACAATAATATATAACTCGAAAGGGGATACCGTTTTAGAGGGCGTTGCCGTTGTAAAATGCTATCGCTAACGTCATCCCAGCTACAGATAGCGGAGATTTATTCAAACTGCCTGCCACAGTTCAATAAATCTCCGCTTTATAAAATCGTTACAATTCATTTTTGTAAAATCACCTATTCATACATTAAAGGAGGCATAACTATGAAAAAACTTATCCAATCTCGAATCCTACCCTTAGCGCTCATTTTCACTTTCATCATCGCTGCTGGCAGCATTGGCACAGTGCAAGCTGCCGACTACACCTCAAACACTTACGAATATGCTGGCATGTTTGGCAACTCCTCAGACCCAATCGGCGGATACACTCTGGGAAACCCTGTGGGAATCGCAAAAGATTCAAATGGATATTTCTATGTAGCAGACATGGGCAACGGGCGCATCCTCAAGTTAAACTCCGCAATGAAAAAGGTAGATTCCATCACAGATATCGATATGCCTTTATTCGTCTATGTCGATAATGATGATTACATCTTAGTAAACGAACTGGGCAGCAATCGAATCCTCAAATATTCCCAAAGCCTTGAATTAGTAAATTCCTGGGGTGGCCCAGGTACAGGAGAAGGTCAATTTAATATCCCACGTTCCATCGTACAGGACAGCAGGGGTAACTACTATGTGAGCGATGAGCTAAATCACCGAATTCAGAAATTTACAAAAGATGGCGAATTTATTGAGGCCTTTGGTTCTTATGGGAGTGCTAGTGGCCAATTTGCCGTACAACAAGGACTCTCAATTGACGCAGAAGACCGCCTCTACGTTGCTGATACTTATAATAACCGTATCCAAGTATTTAAAACTTATCCATCTTGGGAATACACCGGCTCCTTTGGAACTTATGGTGTATATAATGCATTCAATGCCACAAGTTTCCAGGCCGACATTATGAACCATCCCAGGGGTGTCTATGTCGATAAATCAACTGGGAAAATTGTAGTGACCGACAGCTCCAACAATCGAGTAATGGTCTATAACAGCATTGAACAAGGGTTTACTTTCTATCAGTCACAAAATGGATATCTGGGAATGAGCTTACCCACCCATGCCATTATGGATAATGGGTTGCTCATCGTACTTGACTCACACAGCCGTATTATGAAATATAACTCTGTATTAAATAACACGAACCTATTTACAGAATACGGAACTTATCGAAATGCAGCTGGAGTACTTTCCAATGCGCAGAGTGTATGTGTGGAGCAAAAAACCGGCAATGTGTATGTAAGTGATTCTTTCAACCATAGAATCCAGGTGTTTTCAAAAGATGGAGCTTTTCTAAGCAGCATGGGCGGAATTGGAGGTCCTTATGGTTTTGGAACTGCTCTGAACTTCTTTTTATATCCCAAACAGTTGACATTTGATAAATATAGTAGTCTCTACGTCGCTGATTTCGGCAACGGACGAGTAGTGAAGAAATATGCGGCGGGGCCGAGCTTCGTTGCAGCGGCCATAGTGGGTCAACCTTGGGGGGTCGCAGTAGATGACTCTGGTTACTTATATGTATCAGATTGGGCAACCGACTCAATTAAGGTCTTTTTAAACGGGATACAAGTTCGCTCCTGGGGAGGCAGCGGAAGCTCCTCCGGCCGCTTTAATAAACCCTGCGACTTGAAAATTGGGACTTACAAGGGGACAAAAGCATTGTATGTCGCCGACTGTGGTAACAATAGAGTCCAGATTTTCTCTCTAAGCGGTGGCTATTTAGGTGAGTTAGGCACACCGCAAACCAATCCCTTGCAGTATTATGACACAGCAAAATCGGAAGGCGCTATGCTTTTACCGTATGGAATTGCAATTGATGCCAGCGGAAATATTATTGTATCCGATACCTCCCACAAATGCATGCGGATGTACGATTCCCAAGGAAATTTGTTGGAAACCTGGGGCATAATGTCTAATAGCAGGGGAAATTTCTTCTCTCCCATGGGGTGTGATATCAATCGCTCCACAGGACGCCTATATGTTACAGATGGAGTTTTGCAGCGTCTGCAATACTACAACAGAAAATGATAAAAATATTTGTTCGTTCTTAACGGTATGCGCTTATTGAGGAGACTAAAATGATAGATGGTTTGTTCTTCCTTGGCTTTATTGGTGCTGCTCTTGCTGGCCTGTTTGCTGTCATACAAGCACAAAAGGTAAAAAAATATTCTGAAGGCAATGAGAAAATGCAGAAAATAGCAGAATCCATCAGGTCAGGTGCCAATGCTTACTTAAAACAGCAGTGCAGAACCGTATTTAGCGTGTTCATTGTAGTATTTATCCTCCTGCTCGCCATTGTACTTATCTCAGATGGGCAGATGTTATCAATATTCACGCCCTTCGCTTTTGTCACCGGTGGCGTCTTCTCTATGCTTGCTGGTCTTATTGGCATGAAAGTCGCAACTAATTCTAATGCCAGGACTGCGCAGGCGGCCTCTGAAAGTCTACATAACGGCCTTCGAGTTGCATTTTCTGCTGGCTCAGTTATGGGTTTTACTGTTGTCTGCCTTGGCATGCTTGATATTACAATGTGGTTTTTTCTACTTCGCTTCTGCTTTTCCATCAATGACCCCGTAGAGCTAGGCAACATCATGGTTATGAACGGAATGGGTGCGTCCTTCATGGCTCTATTCGCTCGTGTAGGCGGAGGAATCTATACCAAAGCTGCAGATGTTGGCGCTGACCTGGTTGGAAAAATTGAGGCTGGAATTCCAGAGGACGACCCCCGCAACCCAGCTACTATTGCGGACAATGTCGGAGATAATGTAGGGGATGTAGCGGGTATGGGCGCAGACCTATATGAGTCCTATGTTGGGTCTATCCTAGCCACCTTCGCGTTGGGCGCTGTCGGAGGGTATGGCTGGCACGGTATGTTGTTGCCTGTTGTGCTCGCTGTATGTGGCATCATCTGCTCCATATTTGGTTCTTTCCTGATACGAACAAAAGAAAATGCCTCTCAGGAGTCCTTGCTGCGAAGCCTAAGGACTGGAACATACACTGCTGCAATATTGGAGGCAGTGCTCGCTGCACCGCTGACGTACCTGATTTTGGGGAATTGGGGCGTGTATATTTCCATTCTCTGCGGACTCATCGGTGGTTGTGTCATTGGCTACTTTACTGAGTATTATACATCTGACACCTACAAACCCACACGAGAGTTGGCGGCAGCTTCTGAAACTGGTTCCGCTACCATTATCATAGGTGGCATTTCATTGGGACTTAAATCGACCATGACTTCCATACTCATTGTCTCAGTATCAGTCCTTATCAGCTATTTTGCCGCAGGTGGCTCTTGCCAAATTGTAGATAGCACAGGTGCTTTTACCAGTGAGTTCAATAGGGGACTTTATGGTATTGGCATAGCTGGCGTAGGCATGCTTTCTACTTTAGGAATTACTCTTGCTACTGATGCCTATGGGCCTATCGCTGATAACGCTGGAGGCATTGCTGAAATGAGCGGACTTCCCGAAACCGTCCGTCAGCGGACGGATGCATTGGACTCTTTAGGCAACACAACAGCCGCGACCGGGAAAGGCTTCGCTATTGGTTCAGCGTCGCTTACCTCTTTAGCTCTATTAGTGAGCTATGTCAACATCGTCCAAGGGAACACCTTAGAAACTTTAAACTTCACACTTACCAGTCCAACCGTCCTGATGGGACTATTCATCGGCGCTATGCTCACTTTCGTATTTACCGCCTACACAATGAACGCAGTTCAAAAGGCTGCGCAATCCATTGTATCGGAGGTCCGCCGGCAATTCAAATCGATTCCAGGTATTATGGAATACGAAGCTGAGCCGGACTATGCCTCTTGCGTTGGTCTCTGTACAAAAGGCGCCTTAAGAGAGATGGTTGCTCCGGCTCTGCTGTCAATCATAGCACCTCTTATCACTGGGCTGGTCCTTGGCCCAACTGGAGTGGTTGGACTATTAGGGGGTGTATCTGTTACCGGGTTCGCAATGGCGGTATTTATGTCTAATGCAGGAGGTGCCTGGGATAATGCCAAAAAATACATTGAATCTGGTCATCATGGTGGAAAAGGCTCCAGTCAACATAAGGCCGCTGTTGTAGGGGACACTGTAGGTGACCCATTCAAAGATACTTCTGGCCCCTCTATAAACATCCTTATCAAACTATGCTCCACGGTCTCAATCGTATTCTCAGGGTTGATTATGGCCTTTAATCTATTTGCTATACTATAAATGCCAACACTTTTGACGCTTTGAGAACACAAAAACAATGAGGTGATTCTTATGGTTATTCTAGGAATTAACGCCAGCCCTCGCAAAGAGGGAAATACTCAGGCATTTCTTGAAACAGCGCTTTCCCACGCCGCCAGCTTAGGTGCCGAAACATCATACATCTGGCTTGGTGATAAGAACCTTAAAGGATGCCGTGGTTGTTATGGATGTGTGCAAGCCAAGAATTGTGTCGTAGAAGACGATTTCCAAGCAATTTTTAATGAAATGGCACGGGCAGACGCAATCCTTCTTGGAACCCCGGTTTACCACGCATCTATGACAGCTGAAATGAAGGCCCTTTTGGACCGCGCCGGCTTTTCCGGCCGGTGGGCAGCCAACACGATGAAGTCGACAGGGGAGAGCTACCAGTGGGCAGGTAATGTGTTTTCTGGAAAAGTTATCGCACCCATTGCCGTTGCAAGACGTACAGGCCAAACACTGGCCTTAGCAGAAATTTTAATGTGGGCGGCCTGTAATGATTGCATTATAGTAGGTAATACATATTGGAACATGGGTGTGGCAGGTAAAGGCGGAGCAGTCAATGCCAATGAAGACGAAGAAGGTCTCGGAATCATGCTCAGTCTTGCTGAAAGAATTGTTAGAGTAGTAGAAAAACTTAATGGCTAGGCCACATTTTAAATGATTTCAGGGCGGACTCCCAGAGAGGGGAGTCCGCCCTTTCTACCATCTGGGTCCTTGCTATGCACAGATTTAAAAGCCAGCTTCAAGTTACTCTTCTATCGTTCAATCAAGTACTGTTTCAATATCTAAAGTTTTTTTGACAGGGTGTATAAAAAATGGTAATATTATGTCGACATAGCTTGTTTAATCAGAGTTATATAAATCGTTCTTCTAAATGCTTATAAGGAAAAAACGGGATATAGAATATATCCTTCAGGGGGAAACGGTATGAGTCTGATGTTGACTGGATACTCGAACTGTGGGTGCCAGGAATTTATCATGCCAGAAAAGGACAATGCGGACCACTCTATCACTTTAGACCACGATATTTTGGGGACAACGGAGGACCTTTTGCTCCAATTTGATATTGTAAATGGTCGATGGCGGTTCGTTAATTCTTCCGCAAATTGCATTTTAGACAGCCGCAGTATCAAGCCTGGGAAATCTATCGTCTCTGGAGACATTATATACATATTAGCTGGCTCAACACGTATTGCTATCATCATAACTGAATTGACTATTGATATCAATGAGTCTCAAAAATATGATGTCAGCAATGTCACCTCGGTCACTATTGGGGCAGAAGAAACTAATGACATCATTATTGAAGGAATCCCCCTGGTCTCTCGACACCATGCAGTCCTGACAATCAATCGGGGAAGCTGCACTATTACCGACAAAAGCAGCAATGGTACTTTTGTAAATGGCAGGAGGGTACAGTCTCAGGCACAAATTATGTATGGAGACCATATCTCTCTGTTCGGCGCCCAAATCATTTATCTGGGCGATACCATTGCGATTTGGAACAAATGCGGGCAAATACGGTGCAGTCTTCCAATGCTGCCTGCACAAACGCCGCTTGTGCCTAAGCAAGAAAGCTCACCATCTTCTGAAAAGAAGCGTTACTTCAGGCGTAGTCCACGAAATCTTCCCCAATTTCACGCCGAAAAGATTAATATTGAGGCTCCTCCTCAACCCCAGAAGTCAGTCAGGCGTCCTCTGCTACTCACCATAGGGCCATCTCTCACAATGGCGCTGCCTATGGTAATTGGCACTGGAATCGCCATCTACGGGACACGCGTCTCCGGAGTATCGGCTGGCTTCTATATGTATACAGGTATTATCATTGCAGTACTCTCTGCTGTTATTGGTACTGCCTGGGCACTTATCAACTTGAATTACTCAAAGAAACAAGAAGCAGCGGGGGAGAGGCTTCGAACCACCAAGTATAAAGAATACCTTGACCGTATTGAACGGGAGCTTTCTGAAAAATACACATACAACAGTCAAAATCTCAATTACATCTATCCGGATGTAAAACGATGCGCACAGTACTGCAAGGAAACACCTGAACTATGGAACCGAAATATAAGTCACAGTGACTTCCTTTTTCTTCGCCTTGGCACCGGTTCACTTCCATTCCAGTGCCAAATTGTCATCCCACAGCAGAAATTCTCTCTATTGGAAGATGATTTACTTGCGAAACCATCTGAACTCGCACAAAAATTTGAGCACTTGAAAAATGTCCCAATCGGTATCGACTTAAAAAATAAAGGGCTAATTGGCGTAATTGGGCAAAACCAGGAAGCTGCTGCTATTCTGCGGGATTTGGTCATTCAAGCAGCCGCAAACATCTGTTACACTGATTTAAAGATGGTATTTCTTTTTGATGGAGATACTCCTTCCAATCTGGCCAGATGGTCTTTTGCAAAGTGGCTTCCCCATGTATGGTCTCCCAATCATAAAATCCGATATTTCGCCGCTAATGAAACCGAACGCAGTGAAATCTGCTTTTATCTGGCTAATATCCTGCGCCTACGGGCAGAGACCTCCTCTGCCGAAAAACAAAGGGTAAAGCCGCACTACCTAGTGTTTGTATCTACTCCAGAGCTTTTGGAGGGAATTCCTGTTGCAAAATATCTTCTCAGCCACGAAAACGACTTGGGTGTAACAACAATTCTGTTTGCCGAAAGATTTGAGCAGCTACCTAATAGCTGCGTTGACATCATTGAAAACGACAGCGAGTTTTCAGGGGTATTCAATATTGGACATGACTCTGAGACTAGAATGCATATCGATTTTGATTCTATTGATATAGACTCCGTTGAGCAATTCTCCCGCACCTTAACCGATATCGAAGTGGAGGAATCAGAAGATGGCGGTGAAATTCCGGAATCTCTCAATTTTCTCGACATGTATCAGGTCCGTACTCTAAGCGAATTAAACATATCTGAGAGATGGATAAAGAATCGGACATATGAAACTATGCGGGTGCCAATTGGGCAAAAATCTGGCGGTTCCCTTTTGAATCTCGACATCCACGAGAATTACCATGGACCACACGGCTTAGTAGCCGGTACAACGGGGTCCGGTAAAAGTGAAATCCTGCAGACATACATCTTATCCCTGGCTGTCAATTTCAGTCCAAACGACGTTGCCTTTTTCCTCATTGACTTTAAAGGCGGAGGCATGGCAAATTTGTTTTCCTCACTGCCTCACCTGGCAGGTCACATATCCAATTTGTCAGGGAACCAGATACACCGCGCAATGGTTTCAATTAAGAGTGAAAATCGACGGCGCCAAAAAATATTCGGCCAGTTCGGCGTAAACCACATCGACCAATATACCCGGCTTTTTAAGGCTGGAGAAGCAGTTGTTGCAATCCCGCATCTATTTATTGTCATAGATGAATTCGCCGAATTGAAACACGACCAGCCCGATTTCTTGCGAGAGCTTATCAGCGTGGCGCAGGTGGGCCGCAGCTTGGGGGTACACCTCATTCTGGCCACCCAAAAGCCCGGCGGCACCGTTGATGATAACATCTGGAGCAATACCAGATTCAAGCTTTGTCTCCGTGTCCAAAATAAACAGGATTCCAATGATGTTCTCCACAAACCTGATGCCGCCTATTTGACTCAGGCCGGCCGGTGCTATCTACAGGTTGGCAACGATGAGATATATGAGTTGTTTCAATCCGGCTGGAGCCGTGCAGCGTATTACGATGACCCATCCGCACAGAAAAATGAAATCGCCTGTATGTGGAGCAACATTGGGCAAGATGCTGCCATCGCAGGCAGCAAGCGGCAGGGGAGAGGTTCCAGCTCCGCTGGAAAAGAGGTCTCTCAGCTGTCTGCCATTGTGAGCTGTTTGGCTAAAACTGCTGGCGCTATGTTCCCTGGCCGGCCGGGATTCCATCTTTGGCTTCCCATACTCCCAAAAGAAATCTATCTCTTTGACTTTTTCAAAGAGCAGTCATTTGATGGGGAGGGATGGCTGGAATCTTTAGATGACAAATCCCTCTCTGTCCCTGTGGGGCTGTATGATGACCCTGCAAATCAGGCCCAGTCTCCGCTGGTAATCAATCTTGCTGGCAATGGCAATCTCGCCGTCTGCGGGTCGGTATTGAGTGGGAAGAGCACTTTTATGCAAACGTTCCTTTACGCTCTGGTTCACAAATACTCTCCCGAGTATCTCAATATTTATATTTTAGACTACTCAAATCATATACTGGAGCCATTTTCCGGCCTATCCCATGTGGGTGATGTGGTCTTTGATAATCAACTGGATAAGACCGAAAAGCTCTTTATTCTACTCTCTAATATAATCGAAGAGCGCAAGAAATTGTTCCAAGGCGGCAGCTACGCCCAATTTGTCAAGGCCAACGGTCAAATATTGCCGTACATACTCCTTGTAGTTGATAACTATGCAGGATTTCGAGAAAAAACGGACAATAAGTATGAAGGCACCTTGCTCGCGCTCTCCAGAGAGGGAATGAACTATGGCCTTTATCTGGCTGTTTCCGCTGGCGGATTTGGCGCAGGAGAATTACAGAATAGAATCGCAGAAAATTTTCGCTCTGTGGTCTGTTTGGAGATGGGAGATAAATTTAAATACTCTGAGGTCTTGAGAACATCTCATCTCGATGTGCTCCCTGAGAGCAATCTCAAGGGACGTGGTTTGGCCAGTATAGGAGGACGGACGCTTGAATTCCAAACCGCACTGGCCATTCAAGCATCGGATGACTATGCCCGTGGGGAAAAACTTAGAGTGTGTTTTTCGGAGATGAATCGGGTCTGGCGCGGGTCACGCGCCAAGCATATCCCAACTATCCCTGAAAATCCTGTATGGAGTGATTTTCGCCAGTACCTCGAGGAGGCGTCCAATACATTGTGTCCCCATATGCTTCCATTTGCATGGAATGCAAAGGACGCCGCAATCTCGTATATCGACCTGTCAAAGACCTACTGCTGGCTAATCATGGGGAAAGCCAGGGTTGGGAAAACAAATCTATTGAAGGTCCTGGCCACCTCAGCCGCACGTTCCTTATCCGAACGGTATATCCTGGACTTTAGTGGGAACAAGCTCCGTAAATTTGCCAATGAAAATCAATCAGTTTATATCTCTGATGCCAAGGAATTGTTTGAGGCGCTAAAAGGCCTGATTCCAAAATTCAAGGAGCGTAATGTAAAGAAGCAGGAGCTACTTGCCGCCGGCCTTGATGACCCTGAGGTTTTTGCACAGATGCAGGAGTTCTCGCCAATCTTCCTTTTCATCGATAATCTGGACAACTTCATGAAAATAGTTTATACACCACCCGAGGAAGTTGGGGCCATGGCAGGATTTATCGAGAATATCACGGAGAAAGGTTATCTGCATAATATCTTCATCTTTGCAGGATATGACTATTCCAGCGCCGCACACTGTGCTGGCCGCAAAGCGTTCAACCATTTTACTTCCTATAAAGCTGGCATCCTCTTGGGTGGTAATACAGCATCCCAACGCATACTTGATTTTTCCGCCTTGCCTTATTCAGCGCAATCCAAGGTGACAAAACCTGGAACAGGCCTGATTCCTCCTAACGAATATCTACCCGCTCCTCAAGAAGTCATAATCCCGCTCCTGAAAGGGTGATATTGATGCCACATATGCTGCTTTATGACCAGCGCAAATCGGAACTGGAACAAATCAGGGACTGGGTAAGCACTCTTTCTATCGGCAGGGAGGAACTCTGTGTCCACAGCGCAACAACGCTTCCAGACTTGCTCCGGCGTCTTGGAGAATTGAGTAATATCGCTCTGTGCTGCGCGGACTTTGAAGCAGAAGGGGAGCAGGCGGTTCTGGCAGCCAGAGATAGAGACCCCGCTGTATTTGTTGTGGTTATTGCAGGGGCTGATATCTCGCCACTCGTCTATGTCCGCCCGAATATAATGGCAGCGGGATTACTGCTGCGTCCATTAAAAAAATCCCAGGTGACAGGGATGCTCTGTGCTGTTATCGACATGGCAGAAATGAAAGTGCGAGAACAGTTATTTAACAACGAGGTGTTTGTCTTCTCGACCAGAGAGGGGACAATTAGAGTCCCATATTCGCAAATTCTATATTTTGAAGCTCGAAATAAGAAAATCGTTTTATGTACGAGCCGGTCAGAGATGGACTTTTACTCTACCCTTGAAAGCATCACCCAAAAGGTCCCAAAGTACTTTCTGCGATGTCATAAGGGCTTTATTGTCAACAAGCATCTTGTTAATCGAATTGACCTGAGTGCAAATATGCTCCATCTGATTGGCGGATTTCAAGTGCCCATCTCCAGAAGTTACCGTGAAGCGGCAAAGGAGGCATTGATGTGAGAATTGGGCAAACCTACTTATTGTCCTCCAATGAATTGAACTTAATTGCCGCCGCCAGTGGGATGGATAAATTTCTCATGTTCGATTCTCAATTGCAGAATGACCGAGGAACACAGATGCAGTCTGTTTTTCGCCTGTTAACAGACGGTCTTCTAATCAGCAAAGACTCTTCAATTACTCCAAGTCCCTCGCTTGTCCCGCTCCTGGGGGCATTCAAATCAGCCACCACTGCCATCGTCGCAAGATTGACCAGCTGCGAGGCTGCCCCCATCTGCATTTATTATGGTGACAGCGGAGAGAAGTTCCTGCGTATTGTTCCGCATACGCAAAAGGCTGATACTTATGAGGTCAGTATGACAACGTTAAACGACCTTCTGGATGACCTGGAGGCACTTCATTTTCTACCTGTTCTGCGCAATTGGAAAACAGATAGCTTTGGACGCCAGGGAGATAGTACTGCCATCATTGATGGGCCAAGTGATACTAGCCACTCTGTATTTGAGAAAATTGACCTGTCAACACAGGCTTTGATAGACCGGGCATCCATTATCCAAACTTCATCTGCATGGGTCCTATTCTCTGGTTTAGAGTCCGATGCGGAACGCATCAACTATTCCCGCAACATCTTTATCACATGGTTAAAAGGGGAAAAACTATGATTGCTATCGATGTGCGTGTGCCATATCTGGGACAAACTTATGATTTCAGTCTGGATGAAGCTGCTCCTATAGCTTCCCTTTTAGATGAAATTGTCAATATGGTCTGCCTCAAAGAGCATTTACCAATACCTTCATCTACAAATGGACTTAGTCTATTTTCCCTCAAACAGGCCCGTGCGCTGCCTCCCATAAGCACCTTGTCTCATGAAGGTATTGATGCCGGTCAGAGCCTCATTCTCTGTTAATCATCAATACAGCTTATCAGCTAAAAGTTGCCGTTTATCAGGACCAGCCTCAGATTCAAGCCCAATATGCTATTCTATCAATGCGGCAGGGAAGTGATTTTATTGATTGCCACAAACACTGACCAGTTATACATGGCCTATGACTCATTTAAGGGGATATATACAGCATTGACATCTCATATACAGGCAATCTCCCAAATAAAAGACCAGTTAGCCGCTACTGCAGGGGCAGGCGACATCTGTCTCTCGCTTCAAAGGTCCCTTAATGACATAGAGATACAAACCGAATGTTGCCGAAAACTGGGGCAATCCCTTGATACCATATGCCAGTCATATCTCGCTTGTGAAAATAGGATTTTGGATTGGTGTGAAGGCTCCATAAGCCACTATGACCAGCCGGAGACAAAATTCATCGACCTATCCGCTGCGTCGGCTATACTGCAAGAGTTCGCTTTTTCTACAGACGGAGGTGATTTAATGTGGCGACAGGATGTTTTGAAGTAAATACTGACTGCTTACAGCGAGATGTCCATACGCTGCGCCAGCATTTACAGACCATCAGCCTTGCTCACACCGAACTGTGTGATAAGATGACAGCTGTAGCTGGTATGTGGGATGGGCCTGCAAAAGAGGCATTTCATCTCCAGTTTACAAATGACTGCACTGAACTTGCCGAGGTTATAAAACAGATACGTGAAGTGTTGGATTCCATGGACGTCGCCGTAAAAGAATACAACTCTTGCGATGACAGAGTCAAAGGTATTATAGATGCGATTCAAATTTAGGAGTATGGACAATGGATGATTTTATGATTCGGGTAACTCCTGAGATGCTGATATCAGCTTCTACAGACGTTTCCCAAGCGACTAGTCGTATGAAATCAGCTTCTTCAGAGATGAGTGAAGTGGCCCAATGCACAGCGAGCTATTGGGCAGGCGACGCTGCTGAACTTCACCGGACTCTGCTCAAAGAACAACTCCCCAAACTGGAGACAGTCATCAGCCACTTTGTTGAACATGCGGATAGGCTAGGGAAAATAGCCGCTAACTACAGTGGTGCCTCCCAAGCTGCTAAAACAGCCGTGGAAGAGCTCCCTTCTGATGTGATTATTTAGGTGGGATTCGCAATGAGCATTTCAAAAATAGAAATAAACTTCCAAGCCGCACAGATGCAGGCAAAAAAATTGGAAGATATCGCTGACAACATGAAGCACCTGGCCAATCAACAGCTGGCCAATACAATCCAGGAGATGTCTGCCTGTTGGAAAGGGGAGGCGGCAACTTCCTATTTCAGTAAGGCAGATAAAGTCAAACAGGATATCGTTGCCACCGCGCAAACACTCTATGCAATAGCTGAAAGTATCCGAGAGGAAGCCAGGCGCATCTATGAAGCTGAGATGAAGGCTGTCGCTCTCGCACAGTCGAACACAAATCATACTTAAGGAGGAAAAATCATGTCTGAAATCCAAGTCACCGCTGCACAACTCCGCGCAAAGGCGGAGGAGCTGGGCGCTCAAAACTCCCAACTCAGAGCACAAATTGAGGCCCTGTCTGAAGCGGAGCAACGGCTTAATTCCATGTGGGAGGGCGAGGCTAATACCGCTTTCCACGCCGCATTCCAGCGAGATAAGACTCAGTTCACCAACTTTTTCAATGCAATCCAGCAATATGTCCAGGTCTTGGAAAATGTGGCGGCCCGCTACACTCAGGCAGAGAGCCAGAATGTTGACATTGCCACTACCCGTACTTACTAAGAGATGGAGGTGTACTGATAATGGAAGGTATCTTAAAAGTATCCCCTGAGCAGCTCACCAGCGCCGCTTCAGAGTTCAGTGCCTATGGCACTACTGTACGAAACATCACCTCGGAGATGACCAGTATTGTTACCAGCTTGTCCTCCGCCTGGGCTGGAGAAGACGCCACCGCTTACGTCGCAAAGTTCAACGGTCTTCAAGACGATATTGAGAGAATCCACGCCATGATTCAAGAGCACGTGACAGATTTGACCGAGATGGCTCAAACTTACAGTGGGGCAACTGCCGGGAACCTCACCGAAATTGAAGGTCTTTCTTCTGACGTTATCATCTAAATCGGCACTCAGCCGAGGTCGCTTTCAGTGGCCCCGGCCATAGTGCTCACCTGGAGGGACAATATGGAAGTTATAGTCGACTACAATCAATTGAATATTTTGCTTCCAGACCTTGAGCATTGTGCCGCTATTTTGGAATCACTATCAGAGGACGTCACCTCTCTTTCTCATTCCAGCCCCGCACTTAAGAATATCAGTAAAAAAGCACAGGCTAATTGCAATAAGACGCGGCAGCTTAAATCAGCCTTAGAAAAGGCCATCTTAATGTACAGCACCACCGAAAATCAGTTGTCCTCCTCTGCTTCTAATGGAAAACCTCGAACGTCCGTTTTATTGTACATTAGGGAAAATGATGTGGAAAACGCATTTTCATCATTCAACTTTTCGAATCATTTTATAAATGATATAGGCCCTTTAACTGGTTTTGGGTATTTCTTTTCCCACTTTGATGACAACATGAAGGCGCTACTCAATAGCTGCAGCAACGGGAGAGAGTTCTTGGAGCGACTTCTAAACGGGACATTACCTGACCACATCGCAGACGAATTTATGAATGATAAGGAATCTGTAAAGGAGCTCTTATCCGGAGTTATTGAGTCCATGCTTGATAACAAAATTGAAACAAAGTATAAGGGCTCCGAATTGAAGACTATGAAGGCTCTGGATGACCTGATGGATGACTCCTTTTCAAGCGACATACGCAAAATTCTAGATGGGAGTTACTCCACTAATAAGGGGCTGACCAAAGTAAGCGAAGCTGCTGAAAAAGTAGAATACCTCCTTGCAGATTATTCCGATAACATCGAACTTCTTGAATCACTAAGGCACATAGCTCCAAAAAATCAGGCGCTCAACGAAGTAATAGACAGTGTCCTCTTCGACTATCGCCATAAGTTTTCCGCCCTTATTCGAGATGAGGTACTAGATAAATTTGAAGACTTTGCAAAGGAGAGCTTTGATTCTATCGCAGGTACAAACTTCGGCCTTGTCAACAAAGTAATCGAGGGTACTATAGGCCAAATCCCTGCAATGGACAACTTAGACACCGTTATCCACATCTCCAGTGTAAAGGGCAACGCCATACATACATACAAAACTGCGGTCGAGACCATCAAAAGTGGCGCATATACCGACAGTGATTTCAAAGCATATGTCAATTCCTTTAACCTTTGCAAAGAGTTAACCTTAAAAGAATACCGGGCAATGCTCAGCTACTATGATAATCCGTACTCTAGAGAACATCTTTATCTGCAAAATCAAATTCGGACGCTTGAGTCCATGACATATAATCACGTCTCATCAGCCATATCTTTCGACCAGTTTGAATTATTCTCTGGCACAAGCGGTTTTGGCGGCGGTGAGGGCGGAGGTCGGTTTTTCTGAGCCCTACTTGCTGTCCTGCTAATGAAAGGGGAACATACTATGACATTTCAGATTTTTTCAGGATGTGGTTCCCGAGAAATCAATGAGGATAGTACATATGGCATTTACACCGATTCCCGGGGACTGTTTGTTGTAGCAGACGGCCTCGGGGGACATGGGAAGGGCGATGTTGCATCTAAACTTGCCATATCAGTATTCAAGGATACATTCTCCACCTGTTCAGAATCACCCCAAGGTTTCTTAAAGAATGCATTCCTCAATGCACAAGAGGCTATTCTGGCAGAGCAGAGGAAAACTGGCTCCCCTTTCCAAATGAAAACAACCGTTTGTGCCCTTGCAATTGACAAGGACAAGCTGATGTGGGGACACATCGGAGATACTCGCCTATACGCTTTTGCCCGTAACAAGGTGAAAATAAGAACCTTGGACCACAGCGTGCCACAAATGCTTGTTCTAGCACGCGATATCAAAGAAAAAGACATTCGGAATCATCCAGACCGTAACAAACTGCTCCGGGTCCTTGGCGTCTCTGGTGATACTCCCAAGTTTGAACTGTCCGAACCTCAAAGCACATCCAACTACCAAACCTTTCTGCTATGCAGCGATGGCTTTTGGGAGCTCATCTTAGAAAAAGAAATGTGTGCTGCATTGAAAAAAAGTTCTTCTGCCGCTGAATGGATGGAAAAAATGCTGACAATCGTCGAGCAGCGCGGCGCCGACAAGGACATGGATAACTACTCTGCCATAACCGTTTGGATGTGATGCCAGTGAACAATATAAAAATAGAACAGATTACCACATCCAAGCACTATTCTATTGCGGCAAGGTCAGACATCGGTAGCCGGGAGCAGCAACAGGACCAGGCGTATCTCAATATAAAAGGCGACTGCATATTTGCTGTTGTATGCGACGGTATGGGAGGCACTTTGGACGGCGAGGTAGCAAGCAAGACAGCAATCTCTGCAATGAGCTATGCATATACGAACTATTACTTAGACAAAAATGTTGATACTGTTTCCTTCCTCCAGCAGGCAATGACAGCCGCCGACAGGAACGTCTCTGCTAAAATGACCCGGGGGATAGGGGGTACCACCCTTGTTTCCGCAATCATTTCTGGGAGCCAAATGTACTGGGTATCTGCTGGCGATAGCCGATTGTATATTGCACGTTCAGGTGAATTGCTGCAGGCTACTCGAGACCATAATTATCGTCTTCGCCTGAATGAAATGCTGGAACGGGGAGAGCTGGAACCCGACTTATATGAAAAGGAATCTGTGCGGGGGGCAGCTTTGCTCAGCTATCTTGGGAAAGGCGCTATTACACTTTATGATTTAACTCAATCTGCATTTCCTCTACAGCAGGGCGACACTATATTAATAACTACTGATGGTCTAACCAAGGCACTATCCGATAAAGAGATATGCGCAATCATTACATCCGGAGCTACAACCGCTCAAAAAGCAGATGCACTAATTTGCCAAGTACGCAACAGGGGAACAGAAGAGCCCCAAGACAATACGACCTTTGTTGTGATAGACGTTATATAAGTGGAGGGAGAACATGAAAAAAGTTAAGTGCAGCAATGGCCACTTCTTTGATGCGGACCGGTTTGCCACCTGTCCATCCTGTGGTGCAGAACCTGTTGGTCAAGTATCTGTTCCTAGTGACAGACCAATAGCGCAGCCTTCCTCGACACAGCCGTTGATGCCCCCGGCCGGTTTAGATTTACCTCCAATCCCTTCCGCCCCTGCACCTAATACTGAAACACATTCCTCACAAGATGCAAAACCTCCATATCATACTGACCCTCCTCAGCAAAATGAGCTTCCTGCCCCTAGAGAAACAATTCCCCTGGCCAATGTGTCATCGGGGAGCACCGAATTAGCTGCGGCAGTGAAAGCGACCGCTTCAACCAACACATCACCCCTCCCCAAAACGGTAGCTTATTACGATGCAGGCGAGGTCGAGCCCCCCGTTGGATGGCTGGTCTGTGTTCGGGGAATATATACCGGCCACGCTTTTGCGTGTAAAGCAGGCCGAAATCGAATTGGCCGCAATTTGGATATGGACATCTGCCTGTCGGATGATGGTTCGATTTCAAGGGATACCCATGCAATCATTATCTATGAACCTAAAAATCGTATTTTCTATTTACAGGCTGGAACTGGCAGCGGCCTTACATACCACAACGGGAATTTAATATTCGACCATACAGAAATCAATTCTTATGACAAGATAGAGCTGGGTAAGGCTGAATTTATATTCTTCCCCCTTTGTGGAGAACAATTTACCTGGGACGACTATATGACGAAGGACTGATAAGTTTATGTTGATTCGGTGCAAAAGCTGTTTCCAAGAGTATGATGAATCTTTTGGAATGTGTCCCAACTGCGGGTACGTAGAAGGTGAACCTCCAGCAGAGGTATTCTGCCTTGCTCCAGGCACAGTAATTTCCGACCGGTATATCATTGGCGGTATGCTTGGTTTAGGTGGATTTGGCATCACCTATAAGGCGTGGGACAAAAAGCTGGACACGATGCTTGCAATCAAGGAGTACTACCCCAGCGGGCTGGTCAATCGTCAGCCAGGCGGTACTGAAATTATGCTTGTTGCCACAAAAAGAGAGCGCGAGTTCGTCTATGGAAAGACTCGCTTTCTTGAAGAAGCGAGAAACATGGCAAAATTCAGCACACATAAGAACATCGTCAATGTTTTCGACTTTTTCGAAGCAAATAATACTGCATATATCGTGATGGAGTTTTTGGATGGTAAGACCCTAAGTCAGGCTATCCAGCAACAAAATGTGCCCCTACCATACGATTATTGTGTTACTGTGGCAGTGCAGGTATGTACTGCTCTCAAGGCCATCCATAAAGAAAACATTCTGCACCGAGATGTCAGCCCGGATAACATCATGATATGCAACGATGGCAATGTGAAACTATTCGATTTCGGCGCTGCACGTTTCTCTGCCGGTGTGGAAAATAGGGTTACTGTCGTCGTTAAGCCTGGCTTCGCCCCTCCTGAGCAATATGACAAGGTCAATCGCCAGGACCCCCGCACCGATATATATGCCCTGGGTGCTACCTTATATTACGCTATGACAGGGATAAAGCCGGAGGAGTCCACAAACAGGAAAATTGAAGATACTCTTCTTCCCCCAGCCACTGTGGATGGCAATATCCCTGAGAACATCAGCAATGCTGTCATGCGTGCTATGGCTGTAGAACAGCAATACCGCTTTGCTTCCGTTGACGCTCTTGAATCAGCTTTATCCAGTGGGAAAAAAGTTGCATCGGTACAAAAGGAACGAGTGAAGCGCCAACGTCGCCGGGTAGCAGGTATCCTTGTGTCTCTCCTCTTGATTGCTGGCGCTGCTAGCTTACTTCTTTATACGCTGAAAGCCCAAAAAGAAAATGTTGGCCTACCTGACGCTTCTTTGGAACTATGGTACATTCAGACTGGAGATGAAGAATCAGATAGTCACAAAGCCGCTGCACTTAAGAGTATTGTGGATAATTTCACAAGTGAATATGACAACGTCAAAATCTCACTATCTGGCATCCCAGGTGAAACCTATCTGTCCGCTCTTGCAGAAGCAAGTAACACGCCATTGATTTTTGAGTCCACCGGTCTCAATGTATCTGATTTTGCAATGACGCTGCCAGATGATTTATTCAATAATACTAAAACCAAATTTGCCGTTTCTAACGCACAAGAAATCTCTGAAAGGTATCCCACGGGAATCACCATTCCAGTTATCTATGTGAATTCTACCATGGGGTCTCTTGAGTCTACAAATACACTGGATTCCATTTTACAACGTTGCAACGAACAAAATCTATCTATGGCTATTGACGGTTCTGCAAGTGAATCCTACAAGCAAATTTATGGCGCAGGTATAGAGCAATACATTAGCAGCACTGCACAAGAAGATTTTTCCAATCGGACCATTGCAGTCTGCCTTGGGAATTCTTCCTCTTATTCCGAAATACAATCGGCACTCCCTGGGGAATACCTTGTGCTGTTCCCCGATTGTGGAATGATGACATATCAGTATGGGACTCAATGGAGTATTTCGGGGTTTGAAGAAGATACCCAAAGGGTTGCAACCACCTTTTTGGAGTATTTGACTAGCCCATTGTCTCAGGACCATTTCCATATTCAAAATCAAAGCGGTGAACTTCCTATTACTAAGGACTCCTTAACCGAATATGTTGGGATTTATGGGGAATTGAGTCCTGTAACAGACTTCTTATCTTTGCCCATGGCGGTTCCCGAAGATGGAGAGGTTGATATTCAAGCTGAACCCACTGTATTGCAAAGTGTCGAATACAATATTCAACGGCAGGACATGTCAATAAGTGACAGTAATGGGGAGAAGATGGCAGACCTTTATTACGACCTAGTCGTGTTATCCGGTTCAGAAGAAGGAATCGCTAAAATTAATCGGGTCCTTGATGCAGATTATCAAGAATATAAAACCAATAACCAGTCTGTCACAGCAGAGAGTTTATCAGCAGAATCGTACTTGCCATTTTTTAATACATACGATACTGTTGTAACTCATAACGAGGGAGGTATTTTCTCCGTCTCTTTTGCTGCTGAGTGGTACTGGGGTGGCGTCCACAATATTAATTTCTACGGCAAAACCTTTGACCTTAACTCCGGAGAAGAGTTAAGCATCAAAAATCTTGTTGATGCAGAAGACTCTGTTATTTCCGTTTATCTCAAAGAAACGGCTAAAGAGTATATAAGAAATAGCGGAGACAGATATTTTATGGAAGACGCAGAAAAAACTATTGAAGCATATGAATTAGATGCGTTTCCTTTTTATATAGAAGATAATCAAATTGTCCTCTGCTTTGAAACGTATGAACTAGCCTCTGGTGCAGATGGACCCATCATAATCCCGACAGGCCTCTTTCTTGGGCGTGAAAAGCCCTCTGATTTGGCGCAACTCCTTATGTCCAGTGAGGCTAATGGTCCTTGGAAATGGTATAATGATGAATTGAGTACCTCACGTGGTACAGATTTACTGGTGGGAGAATTTAATTTTAATCAAAATATGACATGCACTATGGGATATGGCTATTATCTAAGTGAATACTTAGGAGGAGCTTCTGGTTCTTATTCATTAGATGGAAATACTATCAAAATAGATTTGGTAGACAACGAGTCCGGTGATAGCTATCACTACGAATTCCAACTTGAGCCCATTGGCAGTTCGATTGCATTCACACAAATATCGGAGTCTGGACCATTCTATTTCCACACCGTGGGGACAGTTCTAATTCTACAACCAGGTGTAGCATAGCCATTTCCCCTTGAAATCAACAAATGATTATGGCTTTAAAGCCAAAAGAGGAGGGACCTTAAATGCAGTTTAAGAACCCAAAAACAATTACAAAACTGCTTCTTTTGGTTGGATTAGTCAGTTTCTTTTTCCCCTTTGTGATGGTTTCGTGTTCCAGCGAGCACGTTGAAGCAAGCGGATTTGAGTTGATGACTACAATATCTACACATGAAGAAATTGAATTTGACTCAGACGAGGACACTCCGAACCTGTATCTGGCCGTTGCGTTTGTCTGCGGTCTATTAGCCTTGGGCGCCATATGGGATTTCCAAAGTGACAACAATGAAAGTATTCTGGCCTCTTGCCTTTTCTCCTTTGTGGGAGTGCTATTCCTTTCATTGTTCCGCTTCATGTTTTGGGAATATTATGAGATAACTGACTATAGAGAGATGGTAGATGTAGAGTTCCGTTGGGGGTGGATATTATCAATCGCTTCATACATGGGAGCTTCCGCTGCGGCAATAGCGTCATACTATTGGGATAAAATCCTCTTACATCTTCAGGCTGGTAATGTGGGGACCACTCGAGTCACCAACTTTGCGATAATTCATGAACCGCAACAGGTCCTAGAAACTATACCACCCACCAGTGCGCAGAAACGGATGAATAAAACGATAGCTCTTTCAGCGCCGCCTGCGGCACTACAGATTTCAAATTTAAAGGTACACATAATTTGCCGCCTTGGGTCGGAAGTGAACAAATCGTGGAGTCCATCAAGTTTTCCGTGTATCATTGGGAGAAATCCATCCAGTGCTCAGATAGTGATTACTGACAGCTGTGTAAGCGGAACTCATGCCAAACTCAGTTTAGGTAAAGAATCTGTCATCGTATCAGACGAAAATTCTTCTAACGGTACGTTTGTCAATGGAGTAAGAATATCTGTGCCAACAGAGCTGTTGACTGGAGATGTCGTCACAGTTGGGGAAACCGAGTTGTATTTTGAAGTCGGTGCGTAGTGAGAAAATCCATTTAATTCGGAGTGTGAGACATGATGATGCGTTGTTTGGGTTGCATGGCTGAATATGAAAATGGGCTAAAAATGTGTCCGCTCTGTGGATATGAAGCCGGAAAAATCACAGACAGTCCTCTGCATATGCTACCCGGAACTATACTGCTCGACCGCTACCTTGTGGGGAAAGTGATAGGCTACGGCGGCTTCGGCGTGACCTACATCGGCTGGGACAGCATTCTTCAGCAACGGGTAGCCATTAAAGAGTATCTCCCCAGTGAATTTGCCACCCGGTCAATGGGACAGGCCGATGTCACTGTCTTTGGCGGCAATAAGGCGCAGCAATTTGCAGACGGTATGGCCAAATTTATCGATGAAGCAAAACGTCTGGCTCAGTTTCAAAGTGAAGATGGTATCGTCCGGGTCTACGACAGCTTTGAGACCAACAACACCGCCTACATTATTATGGAGTATCTGGATGGTGAAACTCTGACCACTTTTCTCAACCGGGAAGGCAAGGTTCCCATTGAAAAAGCAGTTGAAATGGTAACCCCAGTGATTCGCTCCCTTGAAACGGTACATAAAGCGGGTATCATCCATCGTGATATTGCTCCAGACAATATCATGATTGCCAAAGATGGCAAGGTAAAACTAATCGACTTTGGCGCCGCCCGCTACGCCACGACATCCCACAGCCGCAGTCTCACCGTTATCATAAAGCCTGGATTCTCCCCAGAAGAGCAGTATCGCAGCCGGGGAGACCAGGGGCCCCATACAGATATCTACGCCCTCGGGGCCGTCCTGTATCGTATGGTAACCGGCGAAACCCCGCCAGATGCATTGGAACGTCGTGCTTTCTTTGAAAATAAGAAAAAGGACATCCTGGTGCCGCCCTCCAAAAGTTGCAAAATCCCCAAAAATATCGAGAATGCTATCCTTAATGCGATGAATGTACGGATTGAGGACCGCACATCTAGCGCAGGAGCCTTTTTGCAGCAGCTAACATCCGAAGCTCCCGTACAGAGAGTCATGGGTAAAATCAAAAGCATTGACCTGATGAGGTGGCCACTCTGGGCCAAAATCATCATCCCCACCGGTGGAATTGCAGTTGCGACACTTCTAGCCCTGCTCCTGACAGGAAAAATCGGCTTTGCAAATAACCTGATTACCACCCTAACCCTCGGAGAAAATATGACCCGTGTGCCAAGTGTTATCAATTATTCTGTCGGCGTCGCTCAGGAAAAATTGGATGAACAGACAATAGTCCCTATCATCGGCGGCAGAGAAGCGTCTGATGTTATCCCTGCTAATATGGTATTAAGACAGAGTATCACCGCTGGTGAAATTGTAGAGCGTAACAGCAGCATCGAACTTTTTATAAGCGCCACAACAACTCCGGTCATCGAAGACGGGAAAATGCCTGATGTTACTTATTATACCGAAGCTGAGGCAATTGACATGCTACGCCAGCTTGGAGCTGTTGTATCTATAGAGCAGGAATACAGCAGCGATATAGCTGAAGGCATTGTAATCAGAGGCAGCATTGGGACGGGGGAACCATTGGTTGATGGTGCCGAAGTGACCCTCTATGTCAGCATGGGGCCTGACCCTGCCTTGAGTACTGATGAGCCCGCTGACCCCGACAATTCCAACAACACCGATGAACAAGCTGCTGTCAGATTGAACCGTAGCACCCTCAGCCTTTTTATAGGGGATAGTGTCGCTCTCACAGCAAGCGGGGGAGATGGCGCCTATACTTGGAACAGCAACAACACTGGAATAGTGACTGTGAAAAATGGCTCTGTTACAGCAGTCGGCAAAGGCAGCACTACTATTACTGTCTCCAGCAATGGGAAAACCGCTTCTTGCCCGGTGACAGTACAGGACTATGAGTTCTCTCTCAGTGAGGCATACATCAGTATGTTTGCCGGTGAGAGCAGAAACCTCACCGCTGTTGGAGCACCTTCCGGAGTCTCTGTCAGTTGGAGCAGCAGCAACAGCAGGGTAGCCACCGTAAATGGCGGACGGGTATCCGCAGTCTCCTCTGGCAGCTCCACAATTACTGCGCAATTCAATCAAGGCGGCCGCAGTTACAGTGCCACCTGCCAGGTGAATGTTAGCGAAACTGGAATCACACTCTCTCAATACAGTATCAGCAATCTGTACGTCGGCGGAACGGTCAGCCTAAACGCATCTACTTCGCCAACCGGCCAGAGCATCAGTTGGAGCAGCAGTAATTCAAGTGTGGCCACTGTGTCAAACTCTGGGCGGGTCTCCGCTGTTGGAGCTGGCAATGCTACAATTACAGCCCAATTTGTTTATGGTGGAACAACTTATTCTGAAAGCTGTTCTGTCTCGGTAATTGAGGCAAGTGTTCGGATTTCTGACTCCAGCCTATCCATGGCTGTCGGAGATAGTGAGTATCTGTCTGCCATAACTTCTCCAAGTGGAGAAAGTGTCAGCTGGAGCAGCAGCGATTCCAGTGTGGCCTCTGTCAACAGTAGCGGCCGGGTAATTGCTGTTGGGGCTGGTTCAGCAACGATTACAGCTACCGTTACTATCAGTGGCAGAACATATAATAATTCCTGCTGGGTGAGTGTTAAATCCCCTAGTGTGAATATTTCTACTACTACTTTAAACATGACATTAGGTGATACTACAAAGTTAAACGCATATACCTCTCCAAATGAGCAAAATGTGGAATGGAGCAGTGATGATACTAGTATTGCAAGAGTTGATGCCTGGGGCAAGGTAGTCGCAGAAGGGGCTGGGGAAACAACAATTTATGCAAAAATATCAGTAGGAGGAAGAACATATACTGATACATGTTCAGTTACTGTTGAAGGAAGATATCCACCCAAAATAACCCTAGGATGGCAACATGTATGGCTACAAGTTGGAGATACCGATACTATAGGAATCCTCCGAAGCGGAACAACTGAAGATGCGAATATCACTTGGAGCAGTAGTGATAGTAACATTCTCAGTGTCGATTCTAACGGAAAAGTAACCGCAATCAGCCCTGGAACTGTTACAGTTACTGCAACTATTTCAAACCAATGGGGCTCTGGAAGTGACACATGTAAGGTTACAGTTGAGGGAGCATCTATATCAAACCCTGATTCTGGAACCGCACCAAGTTACACAATTTCAGTAAAACTAGACGGACGAGTTGGTAATAACTGTGTGATAGTCACTATTATTCCTAGTGAAGTATGTGACTCAATTACTTTATATTTTGATGATGGATATAAAAAGGATGTAACTTCATATCAAGATGCGACAGGGAGATGCGAAATACAAATCTCACACTCGGTTGAGTCTGAGCCAAAAGAATTCATCTATTATGCGTCGGTTTCAAATAAATACGGTACATATACAGGTTCTTTATCAACATCTTCTTGTAAAATCACCCTTTACCCTACTACAAAATAAAATTACTTATTCATTATAACTGATACAGAACTCGTAACCGGCACTCTTAAGCAAGTCCTTACAGGGCAAAGAAAACAGTCTCGAGAAGTCTTGGAAAATTCAAGACTTCTCGAGATTCCTAATTAAAAGAAATTCCTATAGGACAAAACAAATATTTCCAAACTATGTTATCCGATAAATCAAGCTGTTCATCATAGTAATCCTCCATTTCTCTTTAGTTCTGCTATTCTATACCTACCATCAGAAAACGAGCTACTTGAAAAAGAAAACCAGGAGGTATTCACTATGAAAAAACATCGATTTATCACGGCCATACTTGCCATCATCCTCATTTTAAATTATACCCTGATTTCTGTCTCCGCTGCCAGCAACTCTGGTACATGTGGCCCTAACGCCACCTGGTCTTACAATGAACAGACCAGAACTCTGACTATTTCTGGTTTTGGGGCAATCGATGGATACGAGCAGTTGGCTGCCATTAACGGCTCGCTCGGCAAGACTGCGCCAGCACCATGGAAGCCCTATTCTAATGACATACATTCTATTATAATAGGGGAGGGTATCACCTCTATTGGAGAAAGTGCTTTTAAGCGATGCGACAATTTAGAGACACTTAAGTTGCCCAGCACTTTGCTTCAAATCGAAAATTATGCCTTTTCCAGATGCGGCTCTCTTGAACGAGTTGTTATCCCTGAAAATGTTCAGCAAATTGCCTGCAATGCCTTCCTTGGAAGATATGAGGAGACCAAACCCTATATTTATTTCCTTGGGGGTGCGCCAACCGCAAAGAGCAAAGGGACGATGGGCCGCTCCTTCTCTGACAACACCACCTTGTATTATGTTTCCGGCACTTTAGGCTGGAGCGGTTCCACTTGGAATGGGTATCAGACTAAGCCATGGAATGGCACAGATTTTATCGACCCGCTTTTTAAAGGAAATTCTGACAAAGATTTCGGGCACAACGATTGGGATACCCCTTGGCTCCCCGAATCAGAGACTAACTGGAGTCCTGATATAGGTATTGACTCTGGAGAAAAAGTTGAGGTATTGGGAACAAAACATTACTCGTATGCCTATGATGTCGTCAGCCAAGTCAATACACTTAGACGCCGAAATGGACTTCACGAGCTGGAAATCGACGATAAGCTGATGCAGACTGCTATGCAGCGTGCAGCAGAATGTTCTGTGTATTACTCCCATACACGCCCAAATGATACATCCTGCCTAGATATTTTCCCATCTGCCTCTGTTCGCGGTGAAAATATTGCCGCTGGGCAAAGTTCGCCATCTGCCGTAGTAAGTGATTGGACAAATTCTCCTGGTCACTATGCCAATATGGTAAATAGCGACTATACCAGTATTGGCGTCGGCTGTTTCTATATAGATGGGCATTATTATTGGGCACAGTCTTTTACAAGCGGTCGTGCAACAAGCCATACAAGGTCAGGCAATACGCAGACTTCTGTGTCTGTTCCCGTAAGCAACAACCACTTTATTCTTCGCTCCGCTCCTGACACAATTACAGCAAAAATTGGGGAAAAAGTGCAATTACCAATTCAGCTCATAAATAGTGGATTCAATAATACTCCTACAACTGTCCAAGTCGCAGTCACCAGCTGCAACGCCTCTTCAAATGTTGACATCACAAAGGAACCGCTGGCCATTACAGGCAAACAGTCGGGGGCCGGAACTGTGACGGTGAGATTTGAAAACGGCATGAGCGCATTCTATTATATCAATGTAGCCTCGCCATACAGCGATGTATCTGATTCGTCATGGTACTATGACGCTGTATCTTGGGCAGATGGTAAAAATCTTATTGACAGCGTCTCTCAGGCTACTTTTGGTGCTACACTTCCTATGAGTCGAGGCATGACTGCCGAATTACTATATAGATTGGAAGGCTCGCCTATAGATACTCGGACCGGTTATTTCCTTGATGTCACTACAAATTATGCAGCAGCTGTCAATTGGGTAGCGTCACAAGGTCTTATGAACGGATATGGACACAATATATTTGGCCCCGAAAATCCTTTGACGCGGGAGCAAATGGCCGCAATCCTTTTTCGATATGCCCAATATAAAGGGGTGGATACTTCAGCCCGAACTGACATAGCTCGATATGTAGATTCTAATCTTGTAAGCTCCTATGCAATGGACGCCATGCGCTGGGCAAACAGCATAGGTCTTATCAGCGGAACAAGTACATCTACACTGTCTCCTGCTCGAAATATTACCAAAGCAGAAGCTGCTGCCATCTTTATGCGCTTCTCTGAAAAATTTGGTCTGAACTGAAATTCGAAGAAAAAATAAGTACTAAAACGACACTAGGCCCTTATTAGGCGTAATCCTAATAAGGCCCTTTTTATCACAGCCCTATGACAAATGTCCCTGCATCTCTTATTATATACTCGTACATAGGGTTTCCAATTGTCTTGTGGGGAAAAGTATGGTATTCTATTTTAAAGGGGTGATTACAATGAAAGATAAACTCACACAATCAGAGTTCAATAGGATTTCTGAGCTGGTACACTGTGCACTCGATGCTCCAAACAAAAAAGAAGCTGAACGGTACATCCAGCAAATTCCCTATGTGTGCCTCTACTTGTGTGGCCCTGTCAGAAATATCCTCTCAGAGCTAACTGCCGCAACAAAGTCTGCCTCGGGGCGGGTCAGCAATAAAGAACGACTAAGTTACTTTTCTAAAATGAGTTTCTATAAACTTCAAGATTTTATTAGCCACAACGAGGGTGACGATTAACATGATGCTCTCTTTTTTTACTTGGCTTCAAGACAATACCGAGTGGCTTTTTAGTGGTCTTGGGCTCGCCATAATTAGCTTTCTATTCGCTGCCATTAGCTACTTTATATCCCGTCTGCAGCAGAATAGGCTCTCATGGGAACCAAAATCCCCTATGAAAAACGCCAAACCAGTCAAAAATATCTCTCTTTATCCAAAAGATTATGCTTTTGATGTAAACGCAGGCGATTTTTCCGTTAAAGGGTACGTTTCCGGCTCCGAGGCATTAGTACAGCACATTCAGCGTTTTATCCTCACCAAGCGTGGAGCTTATATGATATATGGAGACGAATATGGAATATATGAAGCGGATACTATTTTTAAAGTGCGCAGCCTCATCGAATTTAAGCGTCAGTGTCAAAGTATAGCCACACACATGCTGGATTACTTTTCTGAATGGATTGAGGAAATCTACTCCATCCATCGCAAAAAAGGTAAACTCATTATCGAATTCAAAGTTTTAGGGGAAGGTCAAACCATTCAATGTATCGTCCCAAACATAAATTCTCTTTAGGTAAGGTTTCGTTTAAAAATCAAGCATATCATTCGACAAATTTTTTCTTGAATTAATTCCACATATAGAGTAGGATAGCTTCATCAATTGTGAGGAGGATACTTATGAAAAAGCTACCACCCAAAGAGCGCCCTACTTGGTGTACCCTACACCCGCTATCTTGGGAAGAATTATTGGCTTCCACTGATGCCCCCATATGGCTTGAAATTAAGAATTTTGAACATCTAAACCAATGGTGTTTAGTGGATATCGATGAATTCACCAAGAAAGTAACCGTACTTACAAAAAAAGGCACTTGGGATATCCAAGAAAAATACGGCGAGGATTTTATGGCATATTCACCACTACCGGAATCGTCTCTATAGGATGTAAAAATATCTAACTTCTTTTTTGATAGCAGAATTTCTGCTTGTGATATGTCTTTAAGCAGGGTATAATATTATATAAGCCCTCTATTTGCACACTGGAAGGAGGATTTACCCAGTATGCGTTTGAAAGAAGTTAGTATCCATAATTTTCGAGGAATAGACACCTGCCAACTGCAGTTTCATGACAGTGTAAATCTCATTGTCGGGAAAAATGGCGCCGGCAAAACGTCTATCTTAGAATCTATTGCCGTCGGTTTGGGTGGGTTTATCAGTGGACTGGACGGGGTCTCAACTCGGAATTTCACACAGGATGAGATTCGTACCCAATATAACAAGATAGGAGACGGTTCCTATAACCCTAAATTCTTTGTCCCTATCGAGATTAGTTGCAAAGCTGAATTTAATGGCAAGGTATATGATTGGAAACGTGTACGAGAAGCATACAAGAGTTCTCGTACTAGTCTCCAACCCCGAGGAATCGCAGGAACAGTTAATAAATATGCTTCTACGGATGGTTCTATATTACCGCTCATCAGCTACCAGAGCGCAGCTCGCACCTGGATGCAAAAAAGAGATTTTAAATCTCAAAACGCTTCCGCAAAGTCGTCAAGGGTATCTGGATATAGTGATTGCCTGAGTACTGTTTCCAGCAGAAAACAAATTCTCGCATGGTGCGAAAAAATGGAGAAGGTCTCTTGGCAAAAGAAAAAACCAGTTGGGGAATATGAAGGAGCAAAAGCGGCAGTTGCAAAGTTTATGACCCTCCTGGAGGGAAATCATCCTTGTTCGCTCTATTATGAAATACAAACTGAAGAACTCCTCTATATCAAAGACGAAACTGCAGAAACGGTATCTTCCTTAAGTGCAGGTTACCAATCCTTGATTTGGATGGTATTTGATATCGCATATCGAATGGCACTTTTGAACCCAGAGTTGAGAGAACACATATCGGATGCACCGGGTATTGTGCTCATTGATGAACCAGACATTCACCTTCATCCGGAATGGCAGTGGCTCTTAGTCGAAGCTTTACAGCAGGTATTTCCAAATGTCCAACTTATCATCGCATCTCATTCTCCTATCATTCTCGCCTCTGTAAAAAACGGGTCAATCATTGATGTCAGTGATATCAATAATATTTTCTATAGGGAACCTGCCTACGGACTCGATATTAATGACACTCTACGTCAGATTCAGGAGTCGACAAATGTACCATCTGAAGTAGGAACTCTGCTAAACCAATTCTATGGAGCGCTCGACCGGGAAGATATGGATTCCGCCAAGCAGATTGTAGCAAAAATAGAATCACTAATCGGAAATCGGCCTATCGCAGTTGAAGTCAGGACAACCTATGAATTAGAATCTGCCCTGGGGGACTAGCACAATGGTTATCATAAAGAAGGGACCACCACCTGAACGCTTAATCGCATTTCAACGTAGGGAAGGTGCAGCTTATGATAGTGTGGACTTTCCCAGAGAAGATGTGTATACAGCTTTATTGAAAGAGCAGGGGGGACTCTGTGCCTATTGCATGTGTCGAATCACTACAGAAAACATCCATATTGAGCATTGGGTCCCTCAAAAAGGCGAATTTTATGCGGACGAATACACCCAAGAAGAATGTGATAAACTGACAATCGACTTTAGGAATATGCTGGGCGTATGTCCAGGTGGCAGAGGGTTACCGCCGTCTAAGACAACCTGCGATACCCACAGACAGAATGCTCATATTGTAGTTAATCCTCAGCGCCAGCTGGCAATAGACAGCTTGAAGTATGGACGGGATGGGACTATTTCATCAACAGATAAACAAATCAATGATGACATATCTATCACATTGAATCTCAATGAAATAACATTGTGCGCAAATCGAAAAAGTGCCTGGAGTGCGTGTTTAGATACTCTGCAAAAGCAACGCCGTACCGGAACATGGACAAAAGCTATGATTGACAAGCAAATTGCACATTATGAGCAAGCAGATGAAAACGGAAATCGCCCTCCATATGCAGGAATAGTATTGTTTTGGCTGAAAAAATACCGGCAACGAGCTACTTAATCTGAGTATGCTTGAGTCTTTATCCCTTAGGTCCGATTACATAAACTCTACTAAAAGAAGCAAATCCCGAACTTTTAAAGACTCGGAATTTGCTTCTTTTCATAGCTAGTACAAAAATGCTGACTTTAAAACTCCTATTGGAACCTTTACTCCTGATTTGATGCCTCAATGATTTTGACAAAATCAGCCGGTTTCAGGGAAGCTCCCCCAATAAGTCCACCATCCACATCGGCTTGCGCAAGTAACTCTCCAGCATTCTTCGCATTCATAGAGCCGCCATACTGGATAGTCATTGCACGCGCCACATGTGCTCCATACAATTTGCGGACTACCGCCCGAATCTCCTTGCATACCTCACCTGCCTCTTCAGCAGTAGCAGTCTTACCGGTACCAATAGCCCAGAGAGGCTCGTAAGCAATAACTACATGCCGGGCGTCTTCCGGCGCAACATTAGCCAGAGCACACTTCACCTGATACGCAATAAACTCCATGGTCACGCCCAGTTCCCGCTGCTCCAGGCTCTCGCCTACACATACAATGGGAATAAGACCCGCCTTAATAACCGCATGAACTTTCTTGTTCACAGTAAAATCAGTCTCATTGTAATATTGCCGCCGCTCGGAGTGGCCAATAATAACATATTTGGCCCCCGCCTCTTTAATCATATCTGCAGTAATCTCACCTGTGTAAGCTCCATGGTCCAATTCATGGCAGGTTTCAGCCCCAATAGCAACATGGCAGCTTTTGAACATACGAACTGCTGCTTGAATATTAGTAGCAGGAACACACAGCACAACTTTACACCGTTTGCTTTGAGGCATGATGGGCAGCAATTCCTCTGCAAACGCCTTGGTCTGTGCCAGGGTATTATTCATTTTCCAGTTTCCTGCAATAATCGTATTGCGGTATCGACGATTCACTGTTAATCACTCCTAATACTTTCCTTCTCTTGGTTAATAAAGCAAGACAATCCTTCTTACCATTCCACATTATAATAGATTAAATTATACAATGCAAGAATGAGTTTCATTTAAAATAATATCGTTGAAATACATTATCATATTTCCTCATTTCCTTTTTTCCACTCGCAGATTTCTTCTATAGCATATAGAGGGAGATTAATAAGCCAATCCTCCTTTTTGAAATCTGCCATTGAAGTGCGAATAGAAATTTCAGGACTATATTTCTCACAATAGGTCCTCAGACTTTTTGCTTTTAGATTAATCTCCGCTTTAACTTCTACTGGTATAATTTGCTCCCCTGTATCAAGAATAAAATCCACTTCACAAGAGTTACGGTCATTTGTATAGTAGTAGATTCCCAAATCTCCTATAGTCTTAAGTTGCTGACACACATATTGTTCAGTAAGTGCCCCTTTGAATTCAACAAACAAATCGTTGCCATCCAGTAGAGTGCGTTGACGTAGACCGGTCATGCAGCCAAGGAGACCTACGTCAACAATAAACAACTTAAAAGCCTTCAAATCCTCATAAGCTTTTAATGGAATACCTGCTGCATTTACACGGCCAACTTTGTGAACAAGGCCACAATCACACAGCCACATAATTGCCGCCTCATACTCCTTTGCCCGCCCTCCTTCACGTACGAGACCGTAAATAAACTTTTTACTCTCCTTCGCCAGTTGGGAAGGAATACTATTCCAAACCATGCGAATTTTAGGAACAATGTCAATCGGGGCATGCTTCGAAAAATCCTGCTCATAAGCCGCTAATATGCGCTTTTGAATCTTCCGAACCTCAATAAAATCCTTTTCCTCTATAAAACTTTCTACCGCTTCCGGCATGCCTCCAACAAAGTAGTATTGCTTAAGTGCATCAATATAGGTCTGCTTAAAGGGGGTAATCAGCTGATAATCCTGCTCGTCCAAAAGTTCCGAAAACCGTTCGCCGGTAGTTGCCGCTAGAAATTCCTTAAAAGACAGCGGATAGAGCGTCAGAAAGTCCACCTTTCCAACGGGGAAAGATGTCCCTCCATGTAGTGCAATCCCAAGCAATGACCCCGCACAAATGATATGATATTGAGGTACATCCTCGTAGAAATATTTGAGGGAAGAGAGTGCTCTTGGCACTTCCTGTACCTCATCAAAAATTAGCAGTGTGTTGGTTGGGTCAATTTTTCTGCCAGCATAAAGTTCGAGCCCCATAATTAAGCGTTCTGTATTCAAATCGGAAGCAAACAACTCTGCCATTCTGGAATTGGAATCAAAATTTATATATACAGTATTTTCATAAGCCCTGTTTCCAAATTCCTTCATCAGCCAAGTCTTTCCCACCTGCCTGGCCCCTTCAATGATGAGAGGTTTCCGGCGTTTGCCCTCCTTCCACTTATATAGTTCCTCAATTGCAACTCGGTACATAGGAACACCTCCCAATCTCTTATACTATAGTATACCACGTCAAAACAAAATATACAACGAAAAACAGGGATATAATACATTTTTTACAGCGAAATATCGTTCTGCTTCTACGATAATCTGCACCCATATTTCAGATAGGCACAGATATACTGACCTGCATTTTCAGCTGTTTGCCATTTTTTCAAGAAGATGCTAGAATGATTATTATAATACAATGGGCAAAAGGTTCACCATAAGTCTTTTGGGGCAGGGGCCGTCACAGACCTGGACGGAGCATTATCGTTCTGTCACATTTTCCACAGCGAAATACTGTTCAGCATTTATGGTGCTCGTCTCTCAATTCCCTATACCAACAATATCTGAGCCGCAAAACAGTCCGATAGAACTTGAAGAAAGGATGGGAGACATTGCTCATCCTGGGCCTATCTGCTATAAAAGCCAGATACTGCGTGATTGGAAAGCCAGTGCTGACATCCTCTAAACAGGTAAGAAGGAAAGGAAGCCAATGCGCCTTCTGAGGTTCAGCCAAGCAGCCTAGCTGCCCTCACCACCTGAAGGCCGCTTTCCATTGATGGCAGTTGCTTCACCTTTAACACAATGGCAGGGGAGGGGGAGGGAAACGTCAGGAATCCTCACAACTATGTATTCGGCTTCACTCTCCCCAAGGAAAGAAATGGCTCCAAAGCTGTTGAATGAAATTGACTCTGAACGGAGAAATTTTTCAGGTGGTATTTATACTGCAGTGTATGATGGCAGTTCTGAAGTAGACCCCAGCCTCAACCAATTCAAGTCCATTCATAAAACAAGCGAGTTTACGTTCCTGTTGATAAGATAGTTGAAGCCGCTCAGCAGGGGAGGGCCTTGACCGATAACCTGTTCCTCTTGACCTATCGAGGTGCTAATATTGTCTTTTGCCTGGCAGAAGAGAAAAATATTCTAAAGCCAAAAAAGTCCTCCGCCTTCTATATGCCCAGCCGCTTAAAGGGATAACAAACAAGCGATACATCATGGACTTTATATCTGGAATCAGCTATAATAGAAAAGAATCACATACTGGGAGGTGACCGAGATGGCAGACATCCTTCAAAAGCTGAATCCAGCCCAGCGGGAGGCTGTTACCTCCACAGAGGGCTTCATCCGGGTCATCGCTGGGGCCGGTTCCGGTAAGACCCGGGCGCTGTCTCATCGTTTCGCCTTCCTGGTAAATGAACTGGGCATCCTGCCGGGAAACATTCTTTGCGTCACCTTCACTAACAAGGCGGCCAATGAAATGCGTCAGCGCATCCATGCCCTCACCGGTGACAATGACACCGGCTATATCAACACTTTCCATGGCTTTTGTGTCTCCGTTCTCCAGGAGGACAGCTATGCCATCCAGTACCCCAAGAGCTTTCTGGTGCTGGACAACAGCGATATCGACGCCATGCTGCAAATCATCTATGAGGAGCGCAGCCTGACTCTGCGAGAGATGACCTACCGGGACGCCCGGGACATGATTGAAATTCGCAAGCTGTTCAAAAACCCAGACTACTACCTGGATGTACTCTCCATGTCATTGGACGCCCTGCATCAAAAGTACCTAGATGCCACGAAGGTGGAGGACATCATCTTCTATGGCTACCTCTATCAGGAGAAAAAGTGCTTCGGCCTGGACTACAACGACCTCATAAAGTTCACCCTCTACATATTCCAGGAGCATGCGGATATCAAGCGCAAGTGGCAGCAGCGGTTGGAGTATATCATGATAGATGAGTTCCAAGACATCGACTCACTTCAGTATGAGCTGATGGAGGTGCTGTGCGGCTACCACAAGAATCTGTTCATCGTCGGAGACCCTGACCAAACCATCTACACATGGAGGGGCGCCAATGTAAAATACCTGCTGGACTTTGATAAAAACTTTTCCCAGGTGCGCACCATTATGATGATGGAGAACTACCGCTCTACGCCAGAAATTCTGGCCGCAGCCAATTCGCTCATTGAGAAGAACCAAGTGCGTATGGTGAAGGAGCTTCTACCTACACTTCCATCCGGTGCTCCGGTTCTGTGCCACTTCGCCCCAAGTCAGGAGGATGAAGCGGGGTGGATAGCAGAGGAGATTCAGCGTCTTCACGACGCTGGAACAACCTATCGGGACATCGCAATCCTCTACCGTGCCCATCATGTGACCCGAACGGTGGAAACTGTTTTTTTGCAGAAAAAACTCCCCTACGCCATCTACAGTGGAACCCAGTTTTATGACCGGGCAGAGGTAAAAGACGCCCTATCTTATCTGCGCATGATAGCCTATCAGGACGACTTGTCCTTTCTTCGGATATGTAACCGGCCCAAGCGGAATTTAGGCAAAAAGCGGGTCGCATTTCTCCAAGAGTACGCTGTCCAAAACGGATGCTCCCTTTACCAAGCACTACTGGAAAACCTGGAGGAGCCGATGTTTAAAGGGACCCGAGCCAGTGCATTCGCCTCCTTGGTTCAAATATTGTCCATGGACTACGCCCAGCGGCCTGTCTCCGAGGTACTGTCCGCCGTCCTAGACCAAAGCGGTTATGAGGAGGCACTGCGCACCGAGGGTAGCCAAGAGCGTCTGGACAACCTAGCCGAGCTGAAGCAGTCGGTCTATGAGTACGAAACCACCTGCGGCGAGGAGAGCACTTTGGAGGACTACCTGGCCCATGTGGCCCTGTTTACCAGCGGCGATACAGGGGAGCAGGGTGACCGGGTGAAGCTGATGACTGTCCATGCTGCCAAGGGGCTAGAATTCCCTTACGTATTTCTCTGTGAGCTGAACGAGGGCATTTTCCCATCCCGGAAGGTCCGTACCCGCCCCGGTATGGAGGAGGAGCGTCGGCTGGCCTATGTGGCTTTGACCCGGGCGGAGAAAGGGCTGTATTTGTCTGAGGCAGATGGTAGGGGGCATGATGGTTCACCGCGTTACCCTTCCCGTTTCCTGCTGGACATCGCCCCCGGCCTGCTAACATACACCCATGAGCCGAAAGAGGGACTTATCAGGGAGACTAGAGATTACATTGAGGTCTCGCAGAAGTATCTTCCAGAGGATAACAGCGAAATGCTTTTCCAGGAAGGGGAGCAGGTAATCCACTCCACCTTTGGTACTGGAACTGTGCTAAGCGTAGATATGGACAAGGGCGCCCATGTGGTACAATTTGATTCAATGTCTACCCCACGAAGAATTTCTTTCAAAGCAAAATTAGAACGGTTTAAGGGATAAAGAGAGGGGGTAGTTCTCATTTAGAACTACCCCCTCTGTTAAATTTCTTTAGCTGATTTTCAACAATATATTGCTCTGCTTCCTCATATGTCTTAAAAGAGGCCAAACAAAATTCATTGGATTCTTCCACAACAACACTGTACAGCCATTCTCCCAGCTTATGATTTCGCTTGACGTATACTCTTGTGTGGGGGTCCTTAATATATTTTTGAGCAAGTTCTTCATTGGAAATAGGGAGGATAACCTCTTTATGGGCGTACTCCCCATCTGTGCAATGAAATGTTATCATATGATAGCGTCGATTGTGTTCAATGGCCAACACTTGTGTTATTTTATAGTTGCTGTACTTTAGGCACAGCAGCTCCCCTTCTTTCACTTTTAAAGCGTCCTTGTATTGCATACCAACCTCTTTCTGACAGTCTTTATCCTACTAGTATCTTTCTACTACCAGCACTCCGTAGCAGATGCCAAAGAAAATCCCATTTTTGACAGCTTTTCAACAATTTCCTCGAGTGATTTGCGCCCCATACTCCTCACTGTCATCAAATCTTCTTCCGACTTGGAAACCAAGTCTCTGAGTGTCTCAATTCCAGCTCGTTTTAGGCAGTTGTAAGAACGAACTGAAAACTCCAGTTTTTCAATACTTGTATCCATAATATCAGATGTTTTCTCTACAGCACTTCCGAACTCCCCCATAGGTTCATCTGTAAATAAAGAAAAGTGGTCGGATAAAATTCGTCCGCTTAAAGCTACTGCATCACGCGCTGTTATTGTCCCATCTGTCCAAACCTCTAATGTCAACCTGTCGTAGTCTGCAAGGTCCTCAATATGGATGGTATCCACATCATACCGCACTTTTGGGATAGGACTATAAAGCGAGTCCACAGGGATGCTCCCCACAATTGGAACCTTGTTCTGCTCTGCAGGCACATATCCACGACCGTGTGATAAGGTCAACTCCATCGATAAGACCGCATCTGGCCCCAATGTTGCAATATGCAGGTCAGGATTCAAAATCTCCACATCTGAATCAGTTTTGATATCTCCGGCTACAACTTTACACTCACCTGCCGCTTCAATACAAATAGTCCTCGCATCCTCGGAATATAACTTTGCAAGGATGGATTTCACATTTAGAACAATTTCTGTGACATCTTCTTTTACTCCAGGGATAGTTGCAAACTCATGCTGCACACCATCAATTTTAATGAAAGTAACTGCTGTCCCTGGAAGTGATGACAGCAGTATGCGCCGCATAGAGTTTCCTAAAACTCTTCCGTGCCCTTCCCATAGCGGCTCTATAATGAACTTACCATAAGTGGGGATATTCGCATCTTCCTGACACTTAATATGTGGATTCCCGATTTCATACATATCTCTAGAGGACCACCTTCTATGCTGATGAAGCGTATTATATACAATAAGAAAATACGTGTCAATGCGTAAATCACCAACTTTTACGATATCAGTGTTAATATTTTAAAAGCACCCACCATACCACATTTTGTGATATGGTGGGTATCTTTCGATAAGATTCACTTCACCTAAAATTAATTACTTGTTTCTCCACCTTTTTCTTGGACAATCTTTTCTGCCCCAGGTGGAATATCCGATTGGAAGCGACGCCGAAACTCTGTAGGTGGTATTCCGATAAGTTGGGTAAAAACGCGGGAAAAGTAGTTTGAGTCATTGAAGCCTACCCGCAACGCAATTTCTGAGATTCGCTCGTTTGAAAGCAGCAAATGATTCTTCGCCAGCTCCATTCTTACCTTATTAATATAGACATTGATATTTACTCCAGTTCGCCGCTTAAAAATACGGCTTATATAAGACTCACTGCAATGACAAAAATCAGCTAAAGCCGCTACTGATATATGGTTGCCTGCGTTATGCCGGATATATTCAATGGCATGTGTCAAAATAGTGTCTTCACTGGAATCAACATAACGGCGAGAGGTGGCCGGCACATTATGCGTGCTCTGCAAAATGAAATAAATCTGCCCCAAATATTCCGCTAATAGCTCCAAGCACACCAGCATAGTATCCACATCCACACTTGCGGGCCGGATACAGCTGCGGTACAACTCCAGAGCCTTATCTGCCTCTAAAGCAGGAATTCTCTGACATGTTCTATTGATACGATACTCAGCACGCTTAACATCAACAGGAAAAAAGCCAGCATTGATTGAACCAATTAAAATATCTCCGCTGTATATAGGAATAACATATTCCCCCAACCCCGCATGACAAATTCCGAAATAAGTAGTCTGGATTTTTTCGCACTTATTAAACATCCGCCGAATCATCGACAAGCAGATATGATAATGCTCCTGTGTCGATTTCATATACATACAGAAGGGGTTTGTATGCGCCAAAAATGGTTGCAACGTCTTGTCCAGTTCCTTATTAATAGGAATAAATCCACAAAAATCTTTGATACATATCTGAACATTATGCTTGTCCTGCAAAAAAGAGAGGTACGCTTGAATCTTTTTATATGAATTGCTCATTTTACCGCCTTCTCTACACATGTACACTTCCATTTTATACAATACACGAAATTCTCCTCGAAGTCAAGAATTGTGCAGAATAATCTAGAACATGTGTTGATTTTTCAATGCGGTACATCATAAAAGCTGATATCATCTTAGACAATAAGATAAAAAGCTATTGGATTTCTTTCAATGCTTTAGTCATTTTTTAAATTTTTTGGTTTCTTCTTATGGGCTATGCAGAATTATCCTGAAAATATTTACCTGCTATCTTAAAAATACTGGATAGCAGCCATGGGAGATGATAGCGATGCGAACTATCCAAACAGAATTAGCAGTTATCGGCGGCGGTCCCGCTGGAGTCTGCGCAGCTTTATCGGCAGCTCGGCTCGGAATCAAGACCTTACTCATTGGGAACCGTCCAGTACTAGGCGGTAACTCCAGTAGTGAAATTCGTGTGTGGACACGAGGCGCTACCGGCGCGGGAAATCTCTTCGCCGAGGAGATGGGTACCTGGGGACTATTAAAAATGCAGAACCTTTATAAGAATCCGGATGCCAACCCCATTTTTTGGGATGAGATTTTATTGGATACCATTTTGTCAGAAAAAAATATCACTCTGTATTTGAACACAGAGATAACGGATGTGGAACTAAACAACTGCCACTTGGCAGCGGTCACCGGTTTCCAACAAAGCAGCGAAATAAAACTCCGCATTGAGGCAAAGTACTATATAGACGCCACTGGTGATGGAAGTATTGGAGCGAAATCCCGTGTGCCTTACTATATGGGCAAGCATCGCGTAGAGTATGAAAACGACGAACGCCTATCTGAGCCAGAACTACTTGGAAGCTCTATCTTATACTATAGTAAAAAAGAGGACCATCCCATTCAATTTGTACCGCCTGAATACGCCTACAATATGACGGAAATTGAACAAATTATCAATCAGGGAGGACGGGTCGCAAATGAGACAATTACCGGCAGTGACTGCTGGTGGTTTGAATATGGAGGAATCTGCGACACTATCCAAAATGCACAGGATATAACATTTGAGTTAAAGCGGTTAGTGTTTGGCGTATGGAATTACATCAAAAACAGTGGACACTTTGATGCCGACTGCTACACACTAGAGTGGATTGGCAACATCCCCGGAAAACGAGAAAGCCGCCGTATGGAAACAGAATACCTATTGACTGCAAACGACATTCTGCAGCAAAAGGAATTTTCTGACGGTGCCTTTTATGGTGGTTGGTATATGGATTTCCATCCAGTCGGTGGAATGTTGGACTCCGGGGAGGAAAACTGTATTCAAATCCCTGTCAACGTGTATCAAATACCGCTGCGGTGCCTCTACTCGAAAAAAGTCTCCAATCTTTTATTTGCCGGCCGCAATATTGGTACCGAACGAGAGGCATTTGTCTCCAGCCGTATTATGAACACCTGCGCCCTGTCTGGACAAGCCGCTGCTACCCTGGCAGCGGAGTGCATCCGGTCAAACATGCCGCCTTCGGAGTTAACGAAGATACAAATTGGGGCCGTACAGCAGACTCTTCTGAAAGAGGATATGTTTATTCCCGGTCTCCGCGCACAGGACACTACGGATTTAGTCCAACAGGCACAAATAACCTCCAGCAGCACACATAATGGACAGGCAGAAAAAAGTGATAAGCTATTATCACTGAAAAATGGCGGATTTCTTGTATTTCCTGGAGTAGGGGAGAAGCAGGTCAAATTCCACACCTATAGCGAAAAAGAGCTGTCCATCAAAGCGACTCTGTATTCATCCATGCTGCCTAGCCGCTTGCGATTGGGCAATAAGGTAAACGACCTGCATTGGAGTATGACTGGAGGAGATTGCACCTTTGAATTTATGATTCCCTCCTCCTGTGACCGAAAATTTTGCATACTGTCGTTTCCTCCAACAGATGGACTATCATTATACTTATCTGCAAATGACCGTACAGGATTTATGTGCGGCCATGAAGATGAGTCCAATTATCGAGCTCCTATGGTCTACTACTCACCTGAAGCCGACGTAAACTTATATTCTGTGGAACAGGTGAGTAATGGATATTCCAGACCTTGGGGTGGCGTCAATCAATGGTGTGCCGCTCCAGATGACACAGCTCCATGGCTACAGTTGGACTGGACGAACCCTGTTGAAGTAAAACGGCTGCGCTTTTATCTCGACCCGGATTTGTCCATGGAAATCCCCAGCAGCAGAACAAAAAACTGGCAGGCCAGCCACTTCTATACCCCTCGTACAGACATGCCTACCCGATTGGTGAAATCTCTCAGGATTCAAGTTCCAAATAAAGACTTGTCTTGGTCCACTATTTCCCATATAGAGACGAATTACCAACGTCTTCTGGACATTATCCTCCCTGAGGCAATCATCACTCCTTCACTCCGCATCCTATTTGACGACACATGGGGACATCAGTACCCCGCTGTATTTGAACTGCGTGCATACAGTGATTAACTCTTGTTATATAGCAGCAACTGCTGCTACAATAAAAGAAAACAGAAAGGAAAATAACATCATGAAACGAAGAAAAACTTTTGCACTCATCCTCTCTTGTGCGCTGTCCCTTTCTCTGCTTGCTGGTTGCGGCGGGGGCGGGAGTCAGGGGAATCCCGGAAGTCAGGCTCCGAACCCCTCTGGGCAGTCCTCCACTCCGCAGGATACGTCTAGTGGCCCTGTCAATATAGTGTGGGCCGGCTGGTCTGGCGAGGAAGAAGCCAGTAAAGACATCTTTAAGCGTATGATGGATACTTACAAAAACTCCAGCGGAAATGACGTTACTTGGGTCGGCTGGACTTGGGCTGACACCGCACAGCAGCTGCTGATTCGTTCTCAGGGAAATGAGCAGTTGGATTTGGCCCAGGTAGATATTGGCATCTTTAACACTGTGGCTGCCGCTGGCATTCTGGCTGACTGGAATGATATCCTAGGCGCCGATTATATGTCTTCCACCTTTGAGCAGTCTAGCTTGGATGTTGGCAACATCGACGGTCAGCAGCTGGGCATGCCTTGGAGCATGGCTTCCATCTCCATGGTCTACAACCCGGAAATTCTCTCTGCTGCCGGATGGGACAAGGTTCCTACTACCATTACGGAATTTGAGCAGTGTCTGTCTGACATCAAAGCGAAAAATCCTGACATCGTTCCTTATGCTGTCTCTACCAAGGACGCCACCTGCGCCGGTGACTTCATGCCCTGGCTGTGGACATTTGGTGGTGCCATTTTTAACGAAGATGGTAGTGTTGCCATTAACAGTGGAGCTGCTGTCAACTGCATCAAATGGTATCAGAGTCTGATGGATAAGGGGTATATCGCAATGGACACCGGACGCGGCGAAGCTCGTCAGCTGTTCGCACAGGGAAAGGTCGCTTTCTATGACGATGCAGTAGTGGCAAAAGGCCAGGCAGTCAATAATGGTGTCGCTCCGGAAGATGTCGTTAAGGTATGCTCTGCCATGCCGCGCCCTGTTCTGAACGCTGGAGATAAGCCCCAATCCACCATGTGGGGCCATATGCTGGTCGCTTTCAAGAACTCCCAGTATAAAGACGCCGCAGCCGAACTTGCTAAGACTCTGGTCAGCGACGAGGTCGCTTTGGACTACTTCAAAAATAACGGTATGCCCCCAGTCACTAAGAGCGCAGCAGGCCTTGATGAAGTCAAGAACGATGCCTATCTTAATGGCTTCCTTGAATCCACCTCTACTGCCCGTCTGGAAGAGACCGCCCGCATGACTAACGCCGGAGAGATTAAGACCATCATCACCGAAGAATTGCAGTACGCTCTGCTGAATCAGAAAACCGCCGAACAGGCTGTATCCGATATGGCTGCACGCTTGGCAGCTCTCTAAAAATGCAATGATTGCCCCACTGTCAAGTAGGGGAGTGGGGCAATCATCAGCTTCACCCTATTAAGTTCAAAATATCTACGGGCAGATATGATTGGGAGGTGTTCCTATGAATGTACATGAACATAACGGCAGACTGACTGATAAACAGGTGGGCGTCCTTCTCATTTTGCCCGGGCTTGCTGTCTTTGCGGCAATTATCCTTTATCCTTTTGTAAATGCGATTTTAATGAGCTTTACAAATCGGTCTCTGCTTTTCCCCGAGTATGATTGGATTCAACTTGAAAACTATAGAAAGGTTTTCGCTGACCCCTATTTCACCAAAACGCTGGTGACGACCGCTCTATTCGTCTTGGGCAGCACTATTTTCCCCTATACGCTCGGACTGTTATGGGCCATCGTTCTCAACCAGGGATTCAAAGGGGCCGAATTTATGCGCGGTGTCACCCTGGTAAACTGGATTATTCCTGGTACTGCAATCGGGTTCCTCTGGAGCTGGATTTTCAACGGACAGTACGGTATTCTCAACAACATTCTCCAAGCACTCGGGCTTTTAGACACTGGCATCCCGTGGCTTGGACAAACTGGAACTGCCTTGCTGTGTGTCATTATCGCCCGTACATGGCAGATGCTCCCTTGGTACATGGCTTTCCTTTTGGGTGGGTTGCAAAGTGTCCCCAAAGACCAAATCGAAGCAGCTCATGTGGATGGTGCAAACAACCTGATAACTTTTGGCAGAGTAATACTTCCAAATATGAAGCAAACCGCTCTTACCGTTTTCATTTTAGGTCTGATAGGAAATCTTCAGCACTTCGACCTCCCATGGACAATGACACAGGGTGGACCTGCTAGGGCTACAACTATCTTATCCATCGAAGTCTATACTACCGCATTTAAGAATTGGAATATGGGAAAAGCTGCGACTATCGGTACTGTGTGGGCAGTTCTATTGGCATGCTTCAGCTTCATCTACTTGCACCGTATCAACGAATCTGACTAAAGGGGAGGGGAGATAAGATGTTTCAAAAAACAACTGCCTTTCGAATCTTTTTCTGGGTCACATTTATATGTATCGGCTTCTTCGTTTTCTTCCCTCTCCTGTGGATGATTAACACAGCCCTCAAACCGACAAGTGAGACGTTCAGCAGCTACTTTTTCACCGGTCCCTTAACTTTGGATAACATTATCCATATTCTCTCCAGCAAAGACATTATGACCTACTTGAAAAACAGCTTGATTGTCTCTTTCAGCTCCAGCTTTCTGGCCACTGTAGTGTGCTCCTTTGCCGGATATAGCTTTGCAAAATTCCGTTATCGCGGCAGGAAATTCGTTATGGGACTCTTTATGATGAGTCAGGCCTTCCCGCAGGCAATCCTGCTGCTGTCCATTTACACTTTGATGAACAAAATGGGCCTGCTAGGCAGCTACTGGGCGCTGTTAATAAGCTACGTCGTATTCACGTTGCCTGTCGGAACCTGGACCCTCAAAGGATACTTCGACCAAATCCCGGATGCTCTCATTGAGAGTGCAAAAATCGATGGTGCTGGCCACTGGCGTATTATGACTCAAGTTGTTTTTCCTATGGCAGTCCCCGGAATGATTTCCATCGCTATTTATGGATTCGTCTGGAGCTGGAACGATTTGCTCTATTCTATGACCCTTGTTACGGACACTGCCCGACGTACATTGGCCTCCGGCCTTGTGATGACTTTCCTGGGTGAGGCATCCACCAATTGGGGCTATATGATGGCAGCCTCTGTTGTAGCAGCCATCCCTGTCACCATTATCTTTGTGTTCTTGCAACGGTACTTTATCCAGGGATTGACCTCTGGCGCTGTTAAAGGATGACCATTAAGGCGATGGAGTCTGAGTAACCATACCAAATCTGCATATAATACAAATCAAAATATAAGCGGCTCTATATTGTGAGCCGCTTTATTTGTATGAAGAAAAATAAGGCGCTACCTTTTATCTTTCAATTCTTTGGTCTCTATTGGCATTATGTGGCTACGTTGTTGCCACAAATGTTGACATGTGAGATAGCTCATGTTATAATCACAATATAAAAGGGGGCGTATTCACAATGGACGTCATTTCTTCTGCAAAAACAGATATGTTCCGAATGAGGATTAACCCGGAGGTCCGTCAAAATCTGGAGGCCGTTTATGCCAAAAACGGCCTTACTCTGACCGATGCAGTCAATGTATTTTTCCAGCAATCTCTGAACGCTGGTGGGTTTCCCTTCCAAGTCACCGAAGGCAATGCGGAGCTGATTAAGGCCAAGGCTTTGACCCGACTGATGAAGGAGCTGAATGAAGGAATCTCCGATTCTGTTTCTTACTCTGAGGATGAGGTATATCAAATGCTCGGAGTAGAAAAATGAAGATAAGATACAAAAGAGCTGCTTTACTTGATATCCAGCAAAAGTATGACTATATCGCAAATGTTCTAAAGAACAAGAAGGCCGCGCAAACATTAGTTGAAAGAATCCTTCATGCCGTTTCTCAACTTACAGATAATCCTATGATAGGCGCCTCACTCAACAGCAAATTTGACGTAAATTCTGATTTACGGTTTCTCATTGTGGCCAAACAGCTTGTATTTTATCGAATAGAAGATATGGACTTCATCTCAATCGTCCGTGTTCTGGACGGCCGCCAGGATTACATATCCGTCCTATTCGGATAGCTACTTTCCAGCTGCAAGGTCAGTCGACAACAACCGGCTATTGTAATTTCCATACCGGTATGAATTTACTTCGCAAATTTATAGCCTACATTGATGAAAATGAGATAATATCAGACTACATACAGGGATATGTCAATCCTGACGACTTTCAACCGGTCTCCCCGCGCACCACCTTTTCTTCCATGGGTGATACAAAGCAGGAGGAAATATCCTATACATACCAGTACTTAAAGTATGCCCTTGAAAATTATAATGATTTTTATACTGATATGGCATGGGGCTACGCAAAGGAGGCCAATGATGCAGTTAAAGAATTTTGTAACCGTATTATTTTACCTTTTGTAAATTATATTGAAGGGTATCTTACCGAAATCGGAATAAAAATGGTATATGACGAGGATACAAAGTTTATGATTCATGTACATGGGGGAGTGGCCCAAGTCAATGTGGCCAATGATAGCGGCACCGTCAATGCCACACAGAATAACGGCATAGAAGCCTCACAGCTGGATAAAATCATTTCCGATATCTTGAATAACGCTCCCAGTAATCTTCCAGCGGAAGAGCAAGAGCAGATAACCGATGACATTGAAGTAATCAGAACTGAGCTCGTAAATCCGACGCCCAGAAAATCCCTGATTAAAACTGCTCTTAGGGGACTGCAGGCCATTAATGGAACCGCTCAATTTGGAGCCGCTGTTGCCGCTCTTGTGGAATTTATAGGCGGCATCATATATAAAAAGAGGGAAGTTGTCCGCTAAGGGCAGCTTCCCTTTGAATTCTTTTCTTGAATTTCTTTGAATCACTCAAGATAAATATCGAATCCTGTAACTCTTTTTGTCTCCTTTATCGCCTCATTCTTTCCCATCAAAATTCCGTCTTCATGGGTATCACAGATAAGCATTGACAAGACTCCCCAATCCATTGGCTTGGATACACTTTCCTGCCCGTTCACATTCAGATTGCAGTCCAATTTAAATTCTTTCAAGGATTGATAACCAAAGGCCAAAAGGACTCTGTCTAGTTCGTGCACTTTATAATTCTCACAGAAAATCACCTCATGCAGAAACTTATAGTAACCAGGACTCTCTTTGCTAACTTTTAGCATTTCATACGCCTTATCAGGCACAATCACCCTTTGCAAAATCAGTCTCTCGTCTGAAACGATTTCCCATGTCCCAATCGATTCGCTTCTAAAAATTTCTTGACTCATCTTTTCCTCCTACTGTATTATCCTTTTCTGGGCTTATCTGTTGATATGAACTATGTAGTATTTTATTAGATAAACGATATGACTTATAGGATTTACTGGGTAGCACCGCTTTCCAAACAGGGATTTAACTCGAAAGTATGTGTACTTAGAGGAAATGATTGCAAAAATCTGTTATAATAGGCACTACAATGCAGAAAAGAAATAGTCCTAAGGAGGTCAGAATATGCTTCGTATTTTCCTTACAGGCGACAATCACATTGGTCTAAAATATGCCAATTATGAACAAGGAGACGTATTATCAAAATATCGTTTGGACGCTCTACGGAATATGATACAAACCGCCAATTCCCTGGAATGCGATATTTTTGCCATTACTGGCGACCTCTTTCACAGCCGTAGGGGGCTGGGGAAACAGATTGTTACAGAAGTCGTAAACATCTTAGCCGATTTTGAAGAACAGGTCATTGTACTACCCGGGAACCACGATTACTATACAGGACACCTTGAAAACGGTGAAAGCAAAGATATCTGGGACCATTTCGAGACTGCAATCAGCACTAAAGAAAATATTTTACTGCTTACCGAATACCGCCCATACGATTTATGTCTGAGGGATGAGCATATTGTTATTTACCCAGCATTTTGTCAGACAAAACATTCTAGTCCCGGCGAAAATAACCTGGGCTGGATTCGTGAACAGGATATTCAGCCTGACCAGACCTACCGCATTGGTATGGCACATGGCGCAATTGAGGGCCAAACAATTGACCGTGAGGGAAGCTACTTCCTGATGAGTCAAAAAGAGTTGGATGATATTCCCGTAGATGTATGGCTTATTGGACATACCCATGTTCCGTTCCCTACGCTTGATACTGACACATATCAAGCAGGTGGCCGAATATTTAATGCAGGAACCCATGTTCAGACGGATATCTCTTGTAACACTGAAGGCAACGGTTTTGTAATTGAACTCGAAGGCGGCGATGGGCAAAAACAGGTACGTGCAAAGCGTTATATCAGTGGGCCAGTTCGCTTTTATAGGAAGGAAATATACATTCCTGCTGGAGAATCACTCTCCATAGCCTTAACTCGGGAATTCGAGCCAATTAAAAATGACAGCGTAGTAGACGTTGTGCTCTCCGGCTCCGTATCGGAAGAAGATTACCAGGCAAGGCAGCAAATCGTTGATGATGCTTTGTCCCGGTTCTTAGACACAAAATATATTGATGATACTGCCCTCACTCCAATTATTACTGAGGAGCGAATTAAACGCGAATATCCTGAAACTTCCTTTTCTGCCCAGCTGCTTCTCAAACTGCTGGATAACCCGAAGGAAGCCCAATTGGTCTATGACCTATTGAAAAAGTGTCAATAAATATGGAGGGGCTAAGAGATGAAAATATTAAACATCAGCAGCGGACAATTCGCCGGCGTTTTAAATAAGGTATATCCTCCTGAAGGCTCCTTCTCCGATGGTATCAATATAGTCTATGGTCCCAACGAGAGTGGGAAGACTACCATGGTCAACCTACTGTCTAGGCTAATGTTCCAATCAGTAAATATTGATAGGCGCAGCGATAAAGAATTTGTTCAGCAGTGCTTCCCAACTGTAAAACGAACTGGCCACCCCGGGGATTTTGTAGATGGGACCCTTTCTTTTCAGGGCGAGCAGGGAATTTATCGGCTAACAAAAGAGTGGGGGAAACGCTCCTCCTGTGTGTTGGAGCTGCCTGACCACAGCAAAATTGCTGACCCAGCAAAAATTTCTGACATTTTAGCGAAGGAATTATTATATAGTGAGGGTCTTTTTGATTCTGTGATATTTCCTTCCCAACAAGGTAGCGACCGGGCCCTCAAAGTGCTACTGAATGCATCTCAAAAGGGAAATGAGAAGGACATTGCGGATACACGTCAAGAAATTCTCTCGGTTATTCAGCAGGCTTTTGTAGAGAGTGGCGGCGCCTCCATCGAAGGTCTAGGGGCAGAAATCGAGAACCAGGTTTCTGATTTAGAAGGCAAGCATTGGGATGCAACTCAGAATGTCCCTAAACGAAATGTATCTGGTGCTCGCTGGTCAAGGGATAAGGGTGCCATCTTGACCGCATTCTATGAATTAGAGGATGCCGAAACCAAACGATGCCAAATAGAAGCCCTTGAGCATGAGATTGACCAAACCAGATACGAGATAGGGGAAATCGCAAATAAGCTTACGGATACCCAGGAAAAACAAAGGGCTTTTGACAAATTTCGCGGTCAGCTAACTGCCCGAAATGCAAATTTAGACCGGAAAGCTACACTTGAACGTGATTTAAAGCGAATGGAAAACATCATTCGGGATTGGCCAAAGCTTCAGTCTGATGCCGCCCAAGCAGAACGCCTTTCAACCGAGCTGGATTCTAGTATCCTATTAGAAAAGTGGCAAAAAGTATCTGCACTTCAGGTAGAAATCGGCTCACTACAGCAGGAGATAGTTTCAAATGGCTCTGTGAGCAAAGAGGATAATCGCAAAGCAACTCAACTTGCCCAGAAAATCAATCACTTGCAGCGTCAACTTACTGGTCTCAATTTATTAGCCCATATCAACCTATTAAATGGTCATGAGCTACAAGTTGTATCTGTCTCTACCGGTCAGCCAATCCCAATCGAAAACGGCAGCATACACCTGACAGAGAGCGCCAGATTAACCATTCCAGGTGTCGTGGAGATGATATTAACTCCAGCGGATATCGATTTAGACAATCTTGAGGAAGAACTGCATGAATTCCAACAGGCTCTTGAAGACATCCTCCAGCGGTATAAGGTGCAAAGCGTTTCTCAGCTCGATGACCGTTTTGAGCAATGTGAGGACCTTCAGAGAAAGAAGGAGCGGCTTAACCTCCAGTTAGAAACGATGTTGGATGGGACCACCCTGGATGAGTTACAGGCATGCGCCGACCATGTCCCTTCCAACACACGGACAAAGTCTGGTATTCAAGCAGATATCAAAGCCCTCTGCGGCAATACCTCTGCCAATGATTTTGTAAGCCGGAAAAGAGCGCTGATTGACAGCTACAAAAAAGAGTTTACCTCAATAGTGTCTCTTGAACAGCAGATTTCTCTTGCGAAGAAAAATCTGTTAAAGCTGGAACAGCTTCTGGAGGAATCTGAGGAAATCCCTCAAGAGTATTTGGACATCCAAGACCCTGACTCCTATGCAAATATAATACAGGCGGATATTCAACGGCTGCAGGAGGATAGACGCAGAAAGGACAGCAGTTTGGGCAGAATGGAGGAGCGCCTGGATAACCTGTTAGATGGAGCTGACCCTATTCGTGACTGTGAAGAAAAAAATCGAATCCTCGAAAACCTCAAAGCGGAACTCGCCCATTGGAAACATATTCAGACTGTCTTCTTGAATTTAAAAGAAACTTTGCTGACTAATCCGGCAGGTGACTTGGCTGACCGCTTTGAACACTACCTAAGTTGCATTTCTAGCGGAAAAGTGTCCACCAACATGCTCTCAAACGACTCCTTAAGTCTAGCTGTCTACAGTGGTGAGCATCGGCTGACTATGGATACGCTCTCCGAGGGGACAAAGGATACCGTCGCATTGGCTTTCCGCCTTGCAGTCCTGGACTATCTGTATCCGGACGGTGGAGGCTTAGCTGTCTTCGACGACCCCTTTACAGATATGGACGCTGAACGAAAACGTGAAGCCTGTACCTTGCTAAAAGAATTTGCCCAACGCCACCAAGTCATCTTCCTAACATGTAGCGAAGAGTATTCCGCTCTACTTGGCGGCAAGCAATTTGAGATGTAGTAGGGGATTAGGGGTCGGCTTGATGCCGAGTCGATTAACCTGTAAAAATGCGGTTATGAAACTTTCAACGTAAATAGCGAATAATACTCTTCAATGCTAAAAGTTTGACTTCAAGGCACACTTTTGCTATAACCTCTCCCTGCACATCGCCTTTTCCTTCTTTATTTTCATCCTGATAATTGCATATCACCGTATCAAGGCTCAATAAAGGAGGTAAATAAATGGAAAAGGGAAAAAATATCGTTGAACAAATAATTGACCTTTGGTGCTCCATAACTGGCACAGACTTTAACTCGAAAGAATACACATTTTCTGTTGGGCAAGAGTTCAATCTTTCTACAGCAAGGGAAGACCTAAAGTCCTCTCTTCTATTGGACGAAAGCGGCTTAACTACTGTACTTCTCATGAACTCCTTCGCCGATGCATATTTTTGCTCGCATAAATACAGTTTGGCGGAGCTTCTTAACAGCAATGATGCCATCCAAACGAGGCTGGCATCCTGCAAAAAATTAAAATCTCTATTGCTCAGCCCTGAAATTGAAATAGCTATCCTGGATTTTACTGCTAAACTGAAGACCGTCCTGGATAAAATGAATGCGCAAGAGGATGCATTTAAAACGCTCTCCACTCCTGGTGACATGGGCTATTTGAGGCGTGATGCTTTGAAGTCAATGGATACCTTGGCCGTCCACCAATTTACTCAGGGGAAAACGACTTCTACGTACCTTCAGCCATGTCAGGATATTTTTCTGTTCTGGAATATGGCTTCTGCGGTCCGTTTAGGGTTGAAGATGCCTGACGGAGTCTTTTTGGGGCTTGTCCGAGACCAATTCGATTATGCTTCTTTTTTTGTTCTGGTAGCAAAGAACGGCGGAACCCTTACTGTTTTTACAGACGCTGAGGAATACGTTACTCCTCTCCAAAAAACACTGTCAAGACGTCCGGAGCGACATTTGAGCCAGCGCATTGCAAAACATCATTTTCCATACTCTCTGCTGGATACCGAAGTCAATACCAGAGGTTATATGCATCCGGGTAGGGAAGGGGTAGTTCCTCTCCAAGAATCCCCTATTGTTATTGGCCACCTCAAGCGCCTGGCCGCAGATGAATTGCTCTGGCTCTTAATGGTGTTCTCGCTCATAGACCAAAAGCTGTTCAAGTGCAATTGGACACTGCCTTCCTTATCTTATTGTTCGGATGTCTTCCGTGAAAACTCCGCCTTGTGCGGAGAAATTGAAAATCTGCCCACCATTCTCTCTTATTCACCAATACAGCTTCCTAAAAACACATTACAGACCCTGCAAGCTGATAAACAGTACAAAAGAAGCATTTCAGGCGAAGAAACCCCGTGGGGGACTATGAATAACGCCCCAAACCAGTGGTTGCTTGAGCTGTACCAAGACAGGGTGCCTGATTCTGCCATCAATGGTCTTTTGAAGCTACCTGGCACTATGTTGAAACTGGCGGAGCCGGGCGGCGGGGATATAACAAGCATCACCAAAGCAGACTACGAAAATATGGGACCCTTTGCCCAGCAGGAGTTCGATTCACAGGAATTGATGGCTATGACTGGGGGAGAATTCGGCAGCAAAGAGCAACTTGAAGCGGATTATCGTTTTTTAGCTCGCTATAACGAAGCCCTCTGCATCAAAATGCTTTCAGATGCAGACTTTAAAGCAAATAAACCAAATGTTTTTCAATGGATTCGGGACCGGGTATCTCAGCAGCAGGCCTACATCTTATCTTTACTCGTTAATAATGCTCCAAACTCAGAGGCGTGGCAAAGATACCCATCTATTAAAGCATATAATGCGGATAGCCGCTATCATTGTAATGAGCTTATTTTTAGTAATGGAAGTTGTTGGACTCTAACTGATACAAAATGTTTCTGGAATGGAAACATTGCCAGTTATGCCGCCACCTTCCATCCGACATCCATGGAGGAACTGCTTAGTTTTCTTAACTGCGGTACTGTTGAGGAACTCCCTTTCTGGCTTCAACGTTGGGACAATAAAAGAAAATATATTGGTAATCCCATTTTAGAAAGAATTGACCCGATGAATTGGGTCGTAACAGACCATTGGGCCGAATTAAGCTTCTACTTTACGTTCTTCCTGTCAAAGCGCACCTTTAATCATGCCTGTAAGGCGCATCAACTGCCTGCCATGTGGCTTACTCCAAGACCAGATAAGTGAAGTATTGCTTGCCAGTAAATTTAGTAGGGGAGAGGTCGTTAATGGCAATAATTCTACACGAGAACTCACACGGAATCAAAATTGAACGAACAGATTTTAAACGGCGCAGCCAGGTCAAAGTCATCAGCTATCGTGATGACGACCAGCACACCCACCGCACCTATCGCTTTAACAAGACTTCAAATAGCTTCTCTTCACCCTTTATGTCCTGGGAAAACCTAGATTGTTGTGGTGGTTGGGCCTTTGATGAAAAGTATCTTACACATGCTGTCCAAGATGGAAAAAAATTATATGCGGGAATAGCAATTCCGCTTAAAGGTAAATACTTTCACAATGCCCCCACTCATGAAAGAGCAGCCTCTGATTTACAGCAGCTGCAGGAATCATTGCCTCCTGAAATATGTGCAGGCATTGATGAGCATTTCCCTCAAGATAGATGGTTCAGAACATATATCTGCCGGCGAGGTGCAATTAAAGACTTCTTCGACTTGGACGCTGTCTTCCTGTTTTATGAAAATCTTGGGGTCCCTGTATCTGAACACGTAAAAAATACAGTCTACCAATACTGTAATATTGAAATGAGTGGATTTGCTTCTCTGTCCGCACCCTATGAATATTATGGTGCTAATTCTCAGGCAGAACTAATCACTACTGGGCTTTTACTTGGATACCCCATTGAATCAACCGTCTCCTTGATAACAGGATATTGAACATGTGGAAAGGATATCGGTGGCTGGATAATGATAAAATCTCCACGGCTGACCATCCGGAGCATAGATGAATCTCAAGCTCAACAAATTATGGAAACTGTCAATGATGGGAACGATATGACAGCGTATTTGAAAGCTCTGCCAGAAGATGCTGTTCAGAGTGCTTTTCAAGACATGGATGGTCTATTCAACTTTGTCCAGTCCCTTGTTTCGTTAAGAAACTCTCCTGATATAAAACGCTTTGGCGCTTGGAATCAGGATAACGAACTTGTCGCTCATGTTGGCATAACTGGCTGGAGTTCTAAGAGCCTGTTTAAAATCTTCTAATGAGGATGGCAATGAGGGCAAAAATGAGAATCTGAGCAGAAATAAAGAGTTTGCGCTCACAATTTTTCCAAAGTCTGCGGAATTTGTCGAGCCAGCCGAAAAGACGCTCTACCACCCAGCGGCGCGGCAACACAACAAACTTGTGTAATTCGTTGCGCTTTACAACTTCGACTTGCGCGCCGCAAATCTCCTTGACCTGATTGGCAAAACGTTCGCCGGAGTATCCTCCATCTACCAGGAATTTCTTTATGCAGGAAAGGCTGTCCAGGTTCAGAAGGATCATCTGAATGGCTCCATCCCGGTCTGTAACATCAGCGGTTGTTACGGCTATGGCATGAGGCAGCCCCATTGTATCTACGACAACGTGGCGCTTGATTCCGGATACTTTTTCCCTGCGTCATAACCTTTTTCTTCCGCTGTGTCCGCATTCTGTACGCTCTGCGCGTCAACAATTCCAAAAGTAGTCTTATCCCGCCTTAAGTCTTCGTTCCGTATCTGTTTCACCAATTTTTGCAATACTTTGTCCAGAACACTGACCCCCGTTTCATCTTTTTCGGACCATACCCGGAAATAGTAGTACACGCTCTGCCATTTGGGATAATCGCTGGGCAGCATTCGCCATTGTATTCCACCCTGGATTACATATAACACCGCACAAAACACATCGTATAAATCATATTTTCGGGGCCGGGTTGTTTTCTTTGCTCCTTCCAAATCCTCGCGGATCAGGTTATATTCTTCCCGGCTGATTTCACTTGGATATTGACGCATTTCCCCCAACTCCCGCTTGTTTTTCTCTATTATCTGCCTCCCGCCTCCTTTTGTCAAAAGATTTTAAACAGGCTCTAAGACGCCAGAGCTTCAAATTACAGTTGCACAGAATTATCAGCGCCTTGGCTATGGAACAGAGTTTCTGCAATCCCTTCTTCCATGGTTGTTTCAGAGCTTTGACATACGCTTTTTCGTATATAGGCTCCGAAAAGATAATATTCCAAGCGAAAAAATCGCGTATCGCCTTGATGGGATTTTACAAGAGCCTCATAGCGCCTTGGAGAGGCTAACCCTAAAAACCTATCATATTTACCCGAATTGACAGAGTCTCTGTTTTCTACAAACAAGGGGGGTAGGACTGATGAACTTCAGTCCTACCCCTCTTGACAATAGGAATTTTTATCCCCTGCCTTGGTCAGGTAGGGGCACAAGCATCTTTGATAGTTCCTCCCGCAGCCATTTCATTTGCGCATCGTTGAAAGGCGCACCTTCAGGTTTCTGCCCCGCAGGACCACCCTTGCTTTCATCAACATTTCCCGCTTCTTGGCCAGCCAGGTTGTCAGGTACATCCTCATAAAACACATCTCGAAACGTATTTACTTCATCGGTAAAAAAAGTTTCGAGTTCATGCCATGCCTGGGCTACATGCTTCAGTAGGGATTCTCCTTCCTTGGCCTTTGTCTGGAGCGCCTCTGTCACACTCCCCGAGGATAATTTGGAAATGATGTCAGAAATCGCTTGATATTGGCCGCTCATCCCTAAAACAATTCCATACAAATCGCCCATTGTATATGCATACTCCAAGCTGGGGCGTTTACACTGAGTGAGTTGCTTATGAATCACTTGGAATTCACTGTACAGCTGCTTCATCCCAGATAAAAGCTCATTGAGTGTTGCAATATTCAGCTTGTCAAATGCGTCGCACAGATTTTTCTCTATAGCACTTTCTTCAATATAAGATGCAGTACTCTCCGGAACAACACGGCCGCTATACTCAATCACTAAAACGTGCATAGGCACCCTCCTCTATCGTAACAGTTTCTGTATGTTGGTATATCTTCTTTGCCTATTCTTATTATATGCCTTGAGGTCGCAAACTATAAAAGGAGCACTTTAGTCTACGTAGATAATCACAAATGTAATTCAATATTAAAATATAAAGACATAATTTGGAATCACTACACAAACAGCAGAGCAACTACCTTGAGAAGATAGTTGCTCTGCCATTATTTTAGTAAGGAGATTATATCCATTCTTCCTCGTATCCTTACTCTAAGCTTTTGTAGTAATCTCGAATATACTGTGCCATCAGGGCACGGCGCTTTTCAAGAAAAATCGGATAGTCCCAGATATCCATTCTAATAAACTCCTCTGGAACACAGTTTTCTGCGAGATTCTTCTTCAAATCTTCCTCAGACATTATCCCTCCATAAGCTAGGCCTCCACCGTCGACCTGCTCCACCATCTTCTCCATATATTTGCAGGGAGCTGTATCGCTAATCCGAATGTTGATTTCAGATTGGATATATACATAGTTCGCAATTTGATTGTAATCTTTTCGGTTATTGACGCCATTCTTTTGCAGATATTTCTTGGGGAAGATGTGGTGGATATCTCCACGTTGCTCTATCAGAGATTGAATTGTAATCTGTTCCGACAGAAAGCCTCTGGCCCCACGCTTGACCTGCGCCATCAAGAACACAAGGAAATATGGGCTGCTCGCCACCGAAGTATCCAATTTGGTTACCAGAGTATAGTTCCAGAATGCGTCAGACAGTTCACCCGCTTCAATATTCTTAATGAAGTCAATGGGGTCCTGCTCTGTGAAGCGTTTGATATCATAATCAATTGCAGTCTCCGGCGAGCTGGAGTATCGGCCTGTCAGCATCGAGAGAACTATCCATTTGCGCACTAGCTTCTCAATGAGCGCAGCATCTATCTTCTGGTCTTTCAGTGTTAAGTAGAGGATATACCCGAAATTTAGGACATTTTGAGAGCGGACCAAAGAGGCGTGAACGATGCCAGTAGATTTTACAATCATGATGTAGCGTTTGAAGTTTGTCTCATTGACAAAAGCCTCTACGCCTTGGCGGAGCAGCTTAAAGGATTCCTCCGCAATACTTTCTAAATTTTCTCTTGTTTCAAAATCACGACCGGAGAGGAGACTAACAAGGTCAGCAATTTTCCCTCGTTTAAACTTATGGGTAAAGGATACTCGCAAAACATCAGTGTAGCTTGGAACATAGATATCCTCTGTCTCCTTAACTACCCACTTTATTTTTTGCAATGCATCCGAACTGGCAAAGTCCTTATCGTTGTTCGTAATCATTTCATAGTCAGCGGGCCGGCGCATAAAGTGGCAAAAATAATCAATCATCTTCCGGGTCTCATTACCACCAAATCTGTCATCTGAGGAAATCTTGGACATTGCAAAGTCAGCTTGGGATAACACAACCCCTTGGGAGTTGATTCGGATAAAGATATCCGTTACATCATCAATTGTGAGGACCTGAGACAATTCTATGACGCCAAGGTTGATGTTATAGATGGACTTTAACTTAGCCAAGGTCTCATCTAATTTTTCCTCCATATCAACCAAGCCGTTTCGCTCGCCGTACTGCTTAATAAACTTATACTGAGAAAAATCAGAGAAGACAGCAGATACATCGGAAATCCATTTGGAATCCTTCTCTATCGCCGGATTACAGACTTCAAACCCCTCAGTTTGAGGGTTAAATGCTATCTTAATTCGCTTTTTCTCATAATTTGCATCAATAACCATTTGACCAGCAATGGCGGCCTGCAATGCAGTGACCCGCTGTTGGCCATCTATCAAAATCTTTTTGCCTGTGGAAACAGTGCCATCTTTTAGGCGGATATCAGGGTTCTTCCACACAATTATGTACCCAACAGGGAATCCCTTATATAAGGAGTCCAGCAGGTCACGAACTTTAGGAGAATCCCACACAAAAGGCCTCTGGATTTCTGGAATTGCAATCTCTCCGGATTTAATCCAACTGATAATGCTCTCAACCGATGTACTATAAACATTGAATTGTGCCATAGTATTCCTCCTTAATATCAGCTGACAACAAATCAGCTTATTTAGAGTCCTAGTTTAAACTATATATTTACTCAACTCCGAGGGCCTTAAAAACAGCATCTTCCGCACTCTGATAGGGAATCAGCTGAAATGCACTCATTAACTCGGGTGGTACTGTTGCAAAATCAACGAAGGAGGTACTGGGGAGCAAGACTTTTTTAGCTCCGCTATCGAGACAAATCTGAAGGGCATTTGCCAACTCATCTACTTTCATCATGGTCCCACTAATACTGATTTCTCCCAATACAACCAGAGAACCTTGCGTCGGTTTTCCTAATGCGATGGAACATAGCGCAATCAACGTCGGGAGTGCCAACCTTCCTGTCATCCCAATGCCCTGCAAATCCTGATAATTGATAATGTAATCCTTTGTTGTTGTACTAATAGACCCGCTGATACGGTTACTATTCGCCTTCAAAAAATTGAAAGCGGTATTTGTCGCTTCTCTTGCATCGCGGTCCGAGCCAATTCCAGTACGCTCAAACTTACCATTTCCAGGCAGCATTTGACTTTCCAGGCAAAACACGCCAATCATTCCAGATTTGCCGCGTGATACAGTATAGATATGCCCAGGATTGCACATTCCCTCCGGTATCAATTTACCTCCACCTTGCTCTGGGACGGAGACATAGTGTTCCGACATATCTTCCAGGTCAATATAGGAGAAGTTCACATCATAGAACTCCATCCCACCCAGCTTCTTCAACTGTTCCTTGACACGTCGGCGCATTTCCAGGGAAATTCTCAGAACCTCTTCCAATTGCTCCTTTGAAAACTCTCCATCTGGATACAGCAGCTTCAGATAGCCGTCAATCATCTTCCGAACTGCAATCGTGTCTCGCTGATTCAAATTTCGCCCAAGCCTAAAATATCGGTCCAGCGTGTCCCCATACTGCTCTTTGCGCAGCTCTCGGATAAACTCTGCCATGTAGTCAGTAATAAAACCGTAATCGTTCGTAAAATGTTCAGGCCGGAACTTTGGGATTTCCCAGCCGGGTAAATAGCAGTGCATTCGGTCCAAAAAAGCTGTATCTGTACCCATCTCGAGGGGGAAGGGGTCAAATAGGCTGGAGGTCTTTAAGAGAACATCCACACTCTGATTGATATTGCCCACGAAAACCATAGAAGCAGATGCAGCCTTTTCCTCTTTCCCGCGTGCAAAGGACCCTGATGCCATATAGTCCTTCATAATTTGGACGCCATCCTTATCTTTGAAGCGGATGCCAGCGACCTCATCAAAGGCGACACAATCCCATAGGCCAACCAACCCAACTGTTTTACGCCCCATATTATAAAAGAGGTTGGCCACTGTAGTTTGCCCGCCAGAAATCAGGATGCTATTCGGCGAAATTTCTTTGTACAGATGCGATTTTCCTGTGCTACGTGGGCCAAGCTCACACAGATTAAAGTTATTCTCCACCAATGGAATCATTCGTGTCAGCAAAAGCCACTTCTCACGCTCATTCAAAACATCTGGCTCCATACCGACGGACCGCAATAGCACATCCAGCCATTCCTCTTCGCTGAATGCCTTCCGGCCCTTCTTCAGCTCTTCCATTTCAATGTGCGGCATCTGGATTGGTGTCAACTTTCGGATTTGGATTGGTGTCCCGTTGTTCTTCTCCTCTTCAATAAATTCATAGTCCAACTGCACGATACACCAAATACCACCACAGAGAAGGCGGTCATATTTCTCTGGATATTCATCTGCCAGGGGAATATGACTCACACCCAAGTTAGAAAACTCTGCAACATAGGTGTCCCGTTTCATATCCAGCCGGGCGGTAATCATATCGATGACGGTATGGCTTCCATGGCTGCGCAATTTGGAGAGAATCTTCTGCGCCTCGTCCGGCCGAACAAAATTATCCGCTAAAATGCGTTTGACATTTTGGACCCCTTTTTCGATGACTTCTTCATCATCGGAGCTACAGTACTGACCAAGCAGAAATTCCAGGACATATACAGGGACATTGGCCCCTTCTTTGATTTTCTTTGTCAGGTCCTTGCGAACAATCTTCCCATCAAAATTCGCACGAAGCTTGTCCTTTATGATTTCGCGGGTATTTCCACCCATTTCGAGTGCCTCCATACCGCTACCTCCTCATACCGCAATTAGCCGAAGAAATTAAATTCATCCACTGCAAAGGCGATATCAATCTGAAATTCCTCACGCACCGGCATCTGCAGCCCAGATTCATCTGCAATGACCAAATAATAGCTCTCCTGACTGCTATATTTCTGTGAACGCAGATTAAAGCTGCATCGAAACGTCCTGTCCTGCCCGTTCTCGCTGGTCTTATCCGCTATAATCTTGCAAGTATCGCTTATCTGCTTTCCATTAGAATCAGTAAAGTATATTAGATAAGTTGCCTGCTCACGATTATCTCCAACAGGCTCCTTCTGATAAAAACTCAGAGAGAATATCATGTTGCTGATTTTCTTGCTGGCAGAGAGAAGGTTCAGCGTAACAGGTTTGGTATCAATTTTGTCTCGATTCCTCTGATAGGCCTTGGTCGCCGTCCGGAGATGCTGATACTCAACAATCGGGACAACCATCTCCTGCAGACTGATGCCACCATGCACAAAGTTCAAGCCGCCGCCCTTTTTCTTAATCCGGACATTTCCTCTCGGCGCGAATGCATTAAAATCACTCTGGCCATCCAGGAATTTTACAGGCAGCAGGTACTCCGGATTAGCGCCCTTCCGAGTAATTAGGTAGCGGCGGTCAATTTCCACGTCCTGCTCACTGGGCGTCGTTTTATCCACCTTATCATCTTCCGATAAGGGGCTATAAGTATACAGAAATCCGTGGTCTGCTGTAATAATAATATTAGTACCGCCAAACTCATTTACAATGATACGAACCAGATTTTTTATATCAGAAATTGCCTCATCACAAGCGGGGAACACCGCACTGTCAGAAGTATGACTAGCTATATCCACCTTGTCATGATAGATATAGACAACTTCCATACCTTTGACAAGTGCTTGCCGTTCTGCCCGCTTCAATCCGATGATATTATCATATTTTAACGCCACGCTGGCCTTATTGGCCAGCTTTAAAATTTTATCCCGGTTTCCAGCATCTGTGGTTTGTCCATCTACTAAAACACTGAGCAAACCACTGCTCTTTTCTGCGGCGACAAGTTCACGGTGGGGGAGGAGGGCTGCCATTCCAAACTTGGTCACTGTTGGGAATATTGCTTGACAACTGTTTAGCTCCACTTTGCTCTGCGTCTCTCTACGAAGCTGTGCTGCCAAAGAAGCTGCTACCTCATAACGAAACGCGTCTGAAATAATTACATAGGTACGATTCGTTCCAGGCTTCACCTTGCTGCGGTAGAAGTCCATCTGCTGTGGCACTTCAAGGATTCGGCCGAACTGTTCCAAATTCTCGGCACTGGCGCCCGACCAATTCTCTCCCAGCAGTCCAACAAACCAGTGGGAATACAATCCCTCTACTTTTTCCGTTACATGCTTGAATAGGTCATCCAGCAGCGGATTGGACACCTTCAGACATTTTTGAAAACATAAATGGAATTGACGATAGAAGGTATCCATCCGATAATAATCGGTCGTATATTCCTTCCATATCTTTGCTGGCTCCACAGTATGAAATCCATCTGCGTGTTCCAGAAAAAAGGCCTGCATATTGGCCACCTGTAAAATACCCTCATAATAGCAGGAGACATCCTCATACCATGCCATTGTCCGTCGTTTCTCAACAGTCGCCTTGATGACATCTACCTTAATAATATGGTCCCTAATTTCTGTCATCAGAGCGGTCAGAATACACTCATCAATGCAGGGGAAACATTCTGTGCCGACTAACGCCTCCACTGGCAGCTTACTGAAGCGTTGGTACAGTCGCGCTCCATCCTCCACATACCTGGCCACCTCATACAGCTGGCGGCTATCTTCTCCATGTATCCAATCAGAAACGAGTTCATAGCAATACGCCTGATGGGGTATCGAGATGTAGGCATCCAGGCCGGCCAGGTCATCCAGATGCAGGGTCCCGGTTGCGGCTGTCAACAACATGTGCATCGCTAATCGACCTAGATTGGAGTCATCGCCTTCGTTATAGCCGGTAGCTTGACTGACCATCGCCCAAAAAGCTGTATCAGCTCCATAAGTCACAAAGCTCTGATAGATATCATTTGTTTCAATATCCAATCCTGCTCGAATAACAGTATGGACAATGCTGTTGGCCTGAATATCATTATTACCGCAGAGCGCTGCCATTACAGCTAAATGCATCTGGGCCGCTGTGGTAATATTAGATTTAATTGATGCAACTTTAGACCTGCGCTCTTTGGCGTCAAAGAATGCCTGGTAGTTCTTGACCTGCTTTCGAATGATGGGTGTCGATGTCAGTCCCATTTCATCTATCCAAATGGATACCAAGTCCGCCCGGAACTCCTCACTGTAGAGCTGAACATTGATAAGCCAGTTGTCATCGTCTTTCTGGAAGGATAGGGGAGAGTAGACCAGAAAATTCGAGCTGAGGTCATCTGCACAGAGCAGTTTCTTTACTGCAAAGGTATTGCTGCCCGTCAGTCTCACTATCTTTGCGTTATCCAATTGAAGGCCATCCAGCTTTTCTTCAAACTCCCGGTCCTCGTCATACCAGAAGATGATGCGGCGCTTATAGAATTCTTTCAGCGGCTCTAAAAAACGTCGGTTTAATTCTCTTGAAATGTTGTCTACATCCATAGTTATGTACCACCTGACGTAACGGGTTTAATCGGATAGATACCATAGATTGGGTTATCGTTCCACTCCTGTATATTAACAACCGCCACTTCATCAATTAGAGGCTCCAAGACACCCATATCTGTCTGAAGCCGAAATGGGAGCTGTTTTTTCATTCGGTTCCTCAAAAGCTTTCTTGAAGTAGAGTCACCCTTCGGATATTCCACAACAAAAATATACTTTGTTGTCTTCATCTTATTACGCAAGCGAAGATAATGCAGCGTGTCGTAATATTTTCTAATAAGCGTATCAAATTTCTTCTCATTAAAAGGATTGTATTCATCCTCTACTTTAACATGTGCTAAGGCTTCTGGCACATTGGCATTCTTATACTCTACTAAAAAGATATGGTCCTCCGTCTCTATCAAGAAATCTGTATCACAGAGACGCGACAATTTGCTCTGGTGATAAAGCTTGTGAACCTCATCAGTCGCCCACACCGCTTCGGTGCAATCAATGCCATATTTTCCTTTTTCTTCTATCAGAATGTTTGGCATACGCTACCTCTCTATTCCATATCGTAAATTTCATCCAGAAGCTGATTAAATGCAACTATGATGGTATTATTCTTTAAGTCTCCAAATTTTTCTCCAGATTCATATTGAACGACGCCTTCCCGAGCACGAGAAAGGGAGTGGAACAATACGCTATCGTTCTGTTGCTTCTTTACTTCAAAGTAACTAGCCAGCATATAGTCATGAGTTGAGACAAAAATTTGGATACCTCGGCGTTGTAACGCAAACAATATTTCAACAATATGTGGAATATAGGAGGGGTTGATATTGGCTTCCGGCTCATCCCATAACAGGACAGACCCCTTCTTTAACGCTCCATTCTTTACCAACTGCCAAAGGAGCGCCATCTTTCGGATGCCTTCTGCCACCAAGTTAAATTCCTGTCTGAATTTCCCTTTTTTAAGGTAGAATTCATCTTTCTTGCTATCATAAATAACAGTTCCATCCGTCATGGATTCAATATCTTTCAATATAAAATCAGAATTGTCAGTATACTCATCTTTGGAGACATCGACTTTAGCCGCATCGATGATGTCGAGATAAGTCTCATCAAAACGAACGTTATTCTTCCCCACCGCCGCACTCAAGTTATAGCTATTGGAAAGAATCTCTTTCGCTGGGATAAAAATACTGCTCGTACCCATCCCAGAAAACGCATCTTCCCAGGTAGCACCGCCTGTTACTTCTGCATCCCATTTCTTTGTTTTACTGTTAAACACAGTTTTTAACACCTTATCCTGACCAATACCCTGTTCAGCAGCTACAATCCTAATTGATGCACTTTCCCCAACTACACCCCGAGTAACAAGCCGTGAAATCTTATAATCATCAGGAAGCATCGTCATTACCAGCTTATGGGGAAACGATACTTTGGGGTCAGCACTCTGGCAAGCGGAGTAAAGGCTTTTCATTACATGCGTTTTACCAGCACCATTTTCGCCAATAAGCACATTGATACCATGGGTAAAACTAATTGTCTGCTTCTCAAATACCGTAAAATTTTCGTAGGTAACCTTTTTAATAAACATATTTTCAACCTCTTCCTATATTGGAGAAAGTTTCTAACCATGGGTATCCTAAACTCAGATGCCCCCTTTTATTATATCCGAAATATCTATTTTTCTCTATCCTCTAAACATATTTATCAAAGATTTGAAGTTATTTCAGAGGTAGATGCCTTAACCCTCTTTTCCGCTTCCGCACCCTTTCGCTTCCGCTCTTATTGCCGCAAAAGTGTAAAAATACCACTTATTTGGACCGATTGAGAACAAAACCCAATCCAATACCGCAAACTCCGCCAACAATATGCATTAAGTTAGCAACATTATCCTGAATAAAGAAAATTGAGTACAACTCTTGGCCAAGGTACATCACCGCAACGAGTATAAGGGTAATGGGAATTGTCCCGGCCTTTGCCCCTGACAATGAAGACAGCATGATAAGCATAAACACTATGCCGCTGGCACCTAGCAACATACTGCCAGGGAAAAGGATAAACTGTAGCATGCCTGATATCACTGCAGTTGCCAGGATACCACTTATCAACGTCTTACTTCCGTACAGCTCTTCAAGCGGTGGCCCGACCACCAGGAGCAACAGCATGTTATTGAAAAAATGTGTTATACTGGCATGGCCAAAGACATGTCCAAAGAACCGAACATAGGTAAATGGGTCCGTCAAGGACGCTCTGTACGCAGAAAATAGTACCGTCGTTGTCGTCCCATTCGTGATGGTCCCAAGAATGAGGGCAGCCAATGAGATAAAGAAAAAGGTGAGCACAACAGGGGAATTAAATTGCAATTTCTTCATAGTTACACCCTATTACTTGATTTTTGCCAGCACATCCTGGAACTTGGCATAGTTGACCTTGACGCCATCATCCAAGTCAATACTTATCATCTGGTCGGCCAGATGGTGGATTTCCTCTTCGTAAACTCGGATTTCTTCGGCCTGCTCCTGAAGCTTTTTCAACTGCTTGGACAGCTTCACCCGTTCGCCAGTGGCGGCATTTTCCATCCGCTTTTCCAGGTCTGCAATCGCAGTGCGGTACCGGCTCTGCTGCTCATGGACATAGTCAGTGCGGATACGAGCAATCGTATCGGGCTGATACCTATGCATGTAAATGAGGCACTTAAAGCCGTTTTTCTTACCAGAATCAAACATCCAGTAAATGGGCCGCTTCTGGTAGAGCTTCAAGTGGTCTGAATAGAAGCCATTCATGAAGTAGTTGCGGATGACATCCTTGGGCTGACCCTTGCCACCCAGAGCATCGGCGATATACTTCAGATTCTCTTCCAGGGTCTCATCCCCGAAAACTACGCGGACAAACTCCACAAAACGGCCAACGATGTCATCTTTAAAATACTCGTCATCGCAAACGGGTATGACGTTATCCTTGTCGGCAGGGAAGAGGGAGTACCTCTCCGCATCCCATTCTCCGCCGGCATAGGCCAATCCGGGCCTCCCAAGGTCGTATCTGCCGAACATACAGCCCACAGCGTAGGAAATCAGCGACCGAATGTCCCGCCCCAGGTCCGCACGGCGCACCGTCACATCTTTTTCCTCTACTTCAGGCGTCAACTCGCTTTGCAATCCGTATATGTCAATAAAGATGCGGTTGAGCTCCTCTTCGTTGGCCTTGAGCCGCTGGAACCGGTCCTCGAAATCCTGCGCTACATATTGGTACACATACTCAATTGTTGTGGGGCCGTCATCGTTCCAGTGGAAGCGGCTAAGTGCTTTGCGGACAATGGGGTGCTGCTCAAAGTCCCAGGAGGTTTCAAAGGAGTCCCAGTCAGTGCGTGAAATAAAAATATTTTGCAATGTAATTTCAGTTACATGACTAGTCAGTTCTGTCACAACAACCGGCACTGTTTTTATATGTCCAACTTCATAATTTAGAGAGGGGGATACAAATTGAGCAAAAGCACCAGTCACTTTGCTATTTAAAAGCGCAAGTATATAGAATCTTAGTTCATCATCTACAAAAGCGCAGTAACCTCCTGAGCCAAATAATGCTCCTTTTTCTTGCCAACGCACGGAAAATCCACCAGATGTAAGTGCCGACCAAGTTAGACCTTCCTGGAAGTAAAACTGTGTATTCTGAATTGTTCGAGATGAACATTTATAAATTGACATAGCGTAATCTTTTATTTCTTTCCCATCGTTTTCATAGTTTATAACCCATTCTAAATTTCCGTACCACCTTCTAAAGCTACCGCCTTTACTCATCGGAAACCATTTTCTGTTTATTTGACACCGTTCTTGCAAACTTCCTTTATTAACATCAATTTCGAACCAAAGTTTAAGAAATCTATCATTATCCGATGTGGCAAGCCCATGTCTAGGTTGTGCCACATTATCCATGTTAGGATTTAAGTAGGCATTGAGAGCTTTTTCTGAGGCCCAATACGCCACTGGCGCCCCCGGGATTTTTGAGAAATTTTCCTGTTGAGAAATAAACTTCCCCCGACCTTCAAAAAATCGTTGTTCCCTTAGTTCAATTGTCTCAACTTCAACCTGTTTCTCAAATAAACGGTGGTAAGTTCCTTGATACCCTGAAATATGTCCTTTGCCAATAACAAATGTTGTCGTCCCAAAGTCAGAGCCAAATATTCCTCGACCGGGATGGACCATATTGATAAATGTATTATTAGCAATAAGGTTTTTTCTCAACTTTTCATAGCTAGAAAGGAACATCCACACAGGAATATTTATCATGGCCATATAGTCGCTGCACATTCCTATAGCCTGTTCCATACACACTGTACTCATATCTGATTTTGTAGCCGGATAATCCATTTTAACAAAATCAGACAGTTTGGGACTCATACCAGAAGCCCCCATATATGGTGGATTCGTTGCCACAACATTATATGTCTGTGACAAAAGGTGCGCTTGCCAGGCCAAGGCAGTAACAGTATCCTTTGCTCCCGTATACCACCCAATCATCATAACATTTTCAAGGGTAGCCTCCGCTGACAACTCCCAAGCATTCAAAAATCCAAGATAATCGCGTGGCTCAACCTTCAAAATAGACCCATATTCCTTGGCATCCCTAAACACCTCGAGCAAATACCGCAGCGTATCTCTGTGCTGTTCCTCTAACAAAAATTCGCCGAACTCTTCGTCATACCGGATTTCATTACTCTCTTGGATAGCATAAACGTGCGGCTGCACACCCCGCTTAAAGAACCTACCGTCATACTGCCGGCCCTTCATCATCACAGAGAAGTAGGCCAGCTGGGCGGCACGGTCATCGATATCCAGACCATATAGGTTTTTCTCGACAATGCGCCGGGCAGCATCTCTGGAACTCCAACCCTGTGCTAGGTAGATATCCATAAAAACATCAAAAGCATAGACTAAAATGTGGCCACTGCCCATACACGGGTCTATAAAAGTCGTGTCAATAAAGGGCTCCACTTCACCAGAGCCATATTTGTTGTGTTCCATAGCACGGAGCTCCGCTTCAACTTCCGGAGTTTGCTCTGCATCATCTATGTAGTACCTCCATTTTTCTTTGAACTGCTCAATCTTAGTCTTTTCTTCATCCGACCAAACGTCGTACTTCAAATTATTGATAACGACACGACCCAGAGAGTTCTCCACCATATATCGGACAATCCAATCCGGTGTAAACAGCTGCGTGGCTGCCGGGATATTCTCTTTTGTGATTTTAACATTCTTTTTCAGGGCGGCGAAAACGTCGTCCTTTTTTTCGCTGTTATAGTACTGGTACAGCCAGCCGATAATCTGTACCTGGTCCTTCCAATCCTCCTCTGGGATGAGCGCCACCATCTGCTCTACAACGCTACCGTCCCGCAGCAGGTTGTCAGGGAAGAGGAGCTCTGTGAAATCCTCGATTTTCTGGAACATCCCTGGCAAAATAGCGCTCAAAGCGTTGCATTGGGTAATGACCAGGTTCTTGAACAGTTCATCGTCCTGGTTGCCATTCTTCAGAGCGTAGACCTTCTCCATATCCAGGCCATCCAGCTCCAGATTTATGGCCTCGGAAAGAATCTGCGGCTTAAAAGCGTTACTGTCATCCGTAAATACCCGCACACGGCTGGGCAAATACCCATTGACCTCCATAAAACGCAGAGCGGAAAAGCGGTTAAACCATGTATAGGCGACCTCTTCCATCACCGTCTGGTAGCCTTTATGGTTAACTCTCATAATCAGGGCCTGACGCTGTTTCTTTTCTGTGGGAGTCAGCACCTGACCATGCACACTGTCCGCCCTCGGGTCACCGCAGTCGTTCTCAGTAATACCATAAATCGCTGCCCTCTGAGATATGCGAGAAATGAGCTCTCGGCGTGCCCACACTGCGTATTTTTTTATCGCATTCTTATCCATAGTCGATTACCCTCGCTTTCCTACGATATTGGCGCCTGACTCCATCTCTCTCGCAACGGATGCTCTAATTTGTATTAGTGAGACATCTAATTTCCCAGTTACACGCTTCCCATCTATAGAATAAGCAATTACTTTACAATAGGAAAAATCCAACTGCTTGCAATGCCATTCAAGGCTTTCGCTTTCCTGCTCCATAAGTGTGTACGTTATGCTTTGGTAGGGGAGAATACGACTATCCTCCCCAGAAGGCCTACAATCAACCAACAGTTTTCTTTTATGGCATAATTCGAAATAGTCCAGGATGAAAGGCGTTTGACCTACATTATATATCTCAATTCCATAATCTGAAGCACTGGTCTTTGTCCGAAGCTCTTTTTCTATCAGTTCATCTTGCGACGTATTACAGAGGCTAAAGCACAACCTAGGCCGAGCCTGTCGGGCGGAGCTAACCTGATTCAAAAACCAGCCAATAAACACACCCAACAAGGTAAACAATCCATTACAAATCAATTCAAACATCTAAGATTCTCCAGTACATACAGCACAAATTATTTCAGCTGAATACCATCGCAATTTCTCAGTAATATCTTTAGCTGCTCTCGAACCTTCTCTACATAGGCATCAATATCCGACTCACTCTCCAACCGCTTAGCAGGGAAAACGATTTGCCGGTTATACGGCTTTATAATTTTCTTTGGGGGAGGGGAGAGGGCAGGCTCATCTTTTACCACAGGCGGTGTCTCCTTTACTGGAGTCAGAAGCGCCTCAATACGCTCACACACCAAGTCCTTTCGTTGAAGCATTTGGGGCACCAAACTATCCAGCAAAGCCAAGCTCTTATACTCATTGATATCCTGCTTCTTCTGCTCATAATAGGCATCTGCCTTCTCTACCTCATTCTTGACCGAGTAACTATCACCAGCCGCCTGATGAATGGCCGCCCTGCATTGAATGAGAACTTCCATAACCTCATCTCGTTTAGCTGCCAAGAGCCGGTCGTGGCCATCATGGACTGTCTTCATCAGGGCCGTCAATCCTGGAATCTTTTTATAGTCGAATCCACCTTGGATGCCTGTAATCAGGCGGATTTTATTCAGAGCATCATTGGCCTCTTTTTCATGTGACATATAGTCCAACTCATTACGCAAGCTCTCTTCCAGTTGGGCTGCCACATCAAATATCTGGACCTGGTTTTTGAAGAAGTCCTCCACATCCTGAAGCTCCTCCTTACATTCAAACAGCTTGTCCTCGTCATTTAAGACCCGGTCAATCAGTGCAATATTATCTTTCTGCTGTAGTAAAAGCCCATTCAACAGCTGAATTGCCTGAGAAATCTTGCCACGGTCCGGATACTTGCGGCCAGATTCATATCGGGCATCCAGATTTTCATAGTGCTTCTTTTGCTCTGTAAACTTCTCAACGGTAAATGCAACCAACCGGTCCTCATCACTCGGGACATCCATTACATCAAAATATTCCCGAAGCAGCTCTCTTACCCGCTTCATCTTAACAGCTGTAACAACCTGACGCTTAGAAATGCTGGTCTTCCCAATTTCACTCCGTTTCCGCAACATATCCGGTAATTTAGGATTATTTGGTTGAATTGTCGCACCAGCGTACTTAATTGTAACCTTCTGCTGAGAAATCAGCATCGCTACTACGGCCGCAATATCTATTTCCCGCCAGCCGTAGGGAATTGCCTGATAGCGGCTCTGAACGTCTGCCATAGAGGTAGGTAACCTCATCCTATCCTGCACAATCAAATACTCTTCCATCTTAGCCGCAGCGTCCCGATTCGGTTCCGCCCCAGGAATCATTGTCTTCTCCCCGGAAAGAATAGCTAAGATATCTGCATCGCTCTCCGCATTCTCTGCAATCAGGTCAAGTTCACTATATACATGAGACACCAGATATTCCAAGGCCTGGTCAATCTTAGACTTAGCATCACCGCCCTTAATCTCTACATGCTCACCATCCACATAGTAGGTCCCCGCCACAATCGCCTTTTTCAGTTCCTCCATCGCCGTCAGCTCACATTTGCTCGCTTCCTCCTGCTGATTCCGAATAATATCCTGAACCGACTTGGGTAACTGAGCAACATTGCGCTGTTTCACATACTTTCGGATTTTCATGGCGCTTTCCAAGGATTCATAATATGGAAGCTCAGAAAGCACTACGATAGCCTGCCCCTTGGAATCCGCCATGAGGCGCAGCTCAGATTTTTCAACCGCATCCGTGGCCACCGTCAGAAATCTTAACCGCATACCACCAGTTGCGGCACCTACTTCCTTACCATCTACCATCTGGTCAAAGGGAAAGTCATACCTACTGTAGCGATATTTCTTCGTCGTGTAAACATCGCCAAAAATCATATGACCAATACGCTCAACAATGGCCGCAGTATCTACAGACGTATTTCTAATCTCCCTTTGAATATCCTGTTCCTCATCTGTCAGGAAATTATAGGTTTCACCCGTCCGCCCAATGTAATTCTGACTTAACAAACGATTCAGGGAGCCTCTGACCTTTTCCCTCAGTGCAATTTTCTCTAAACGAATATCATCCGCCATCAAAATAACAATATTATCAACATTTGCGGGGATATCATCCACATAACGAATCAAATACAGCAATTTCAGAATATCTACATCCTGATGCTCAATACCTGCCCCACTTTCAGCCGCTTTCTGGCACCGCTCAATCACACGACGGATGGAGCTATCCAGAAACGTATGTACTGTATCATAAAACCGGAAAAAGGGAACCAGGGCATACTCATCCTTCTCTTGTACCTTCTGCGTCGCCTCCTGGAATCCAGATAACATAGACCGTTCGCCACCAGACAGATGCTTCCCCGAATTGCCATGCTTACGAATCTCTGCAAAGACCTTCTGCATAATAATAAACTGATATGGAACAAAGGGGAAATTAACCGCAAATTCACCTGGCCCACTATAGCCCTTGATATCAAGAATCGAATCCGTAAAGCTGAATAGATTTCTCAGAACAGAATCATTCTCACCATATAGAACCTCCAGCTGGGAGGCCACCTCCGGCTTCTTTTTAAGGATACGTTTCTGGATAACTTCATCCACCGAAGAGGAGGAGAGGCTTAGCCTCGTCTTAAAACGGGCCTGAATACGAGAAAATTCATCCGCACGAACCTTAATGATTTCGTCGATGGCCTCCTGTCCCGTACACATAATCCAGACCTTACCCTTACATTCGCTTCCAATCTTCTCCGCCAAAGACTGTAAATTCAAAAGCATATCAGTGTCAGTACCAACATACTGGCCAACTTCATCCGCCAGAAACACCAAGCGAAAATTATCCGGCTTACCTTTAATATAGGAATTGATATCTTCGACCAAACGGGCAATGGAAAACTCAACAGCAGTCTTATCATGAAACCACCGCTGCGCATCATCCTCACTCATATCCAAAACTTCCATCAAAGTGGGAACAATAAACTTACCATTAAAAGCAAACGCCTTTCGCTGGTCCACCCAGGGTTTTCCCTTCTTCTCCTCAAATACCCGTCGAAACTCTTCCGTTTTGCCCAGCTGAGCAATATACTGCTCCAACATCGCAACTTTCAAGTTCTCACCATAAAAACCCAGATGTCCATAAAACATCTTGGCAAAAACTCGTAGCACAGCTGTCTTGTCCTTATTAATAGACCCTTCAATATCAATATTAAAGAGAATCGTCTCTGTCTCACCCTGTGTCACTCTATCAATCATCATAAAAGTACCAGGGTCATCCTCAAATTTCCGTCGAAACATCTCAACGGTAGAAACATCGCCAATGCGTCTGTTTGCCAAGATATACGATAGAATCTTTAAAAAGTGCGATTTACCACTACCAAAGAAGCCAGATATCCAAACACCGATATCATCCGTCGGATTATCAAAAGCTTCACTATAATAATTAAAAAAGCTAATAAAATGCTTCTTTAACTCCTTTGTAATAACATACTCACGCACTTCTTGCTCAATGACATCCGCTGTATCCTGGTCTACCTTAATAACTCCATTAATAGACCTATTAATATCCTCCGCAAACATATCCCGAATCATCACAACAAACGCCCCCTCAAATCACATTGAATGCCCGGTAATAATCGCTAGGCTGTAGCCGTCCAAACAACCGCAATTGATGCCCATCAAACTCACCAGGATACATCACCAAAATCGGAACATCAGAAAAATACGGCTGCAAAGCTTCCAGCAAAGTATGAACCCGCATAAAGGGAAACACATCTCCAACCCCAGTCAGCAGCAAAACATCCCCCATCTCGTGCGGACTATACTGAATCTTCTCTATAAATTCGCCCTCGCCCACCGCAGAGTGCAGCTGCTCCAATAAAAATATACTACCATCGGTATCTTCCATCTCAGGAACTGCATCCAAAATATCTAGGTCTGCACAAACATCTAAAAACACACGATAAAGATTACATTCAATCAATCGACAACCAATCGACTGGTCAGACATTAAACGACTCAAAAACTGCTGTACCACCAATTCCTCCGACGCCTCATAGCAAAAAATACGAATATTAACCTCATTACTCAACCCTTTGCCCCGCAGAAAATCAGACGTCTGAATTAACGCTTTCAAATTATCCAAACGCTCACTCAAATTACCCACCCAGTCCACCTCCTAAGAAAAGCAATTAAAAGCCGGCAATACCATAACATCACCATTACTACGTATTACATTCTCCAAAAGAGCGCTAAGTAAAACCGGATTCAAATGGTCCGCCTTTATACTATCAAGATAACAATTCTCAACCAAAACCCGAGCAAGCACCTGCTTCAACTTCGTTATTGTCGACTCGCTCCACGTTGCAACCCAATCATCCTGCTCTTGTAACCGCAAGAAAAAAACATTTAAATCACTCTTCCCAAAAGAAATATCCTGCAAACGATACTTCTCACCAACCACCGTTATCATAAAATCCCAAACTACCCGGTACTGCTTCATCATCGCATATAAACAAATCTGCTTCGACACCTCGGAGGGCTGAACAGCCAAAGCCCGCACAAGCGACTCATCTCCCAAAGCAGACAAACGCCGGAGACAACCATGCGCCATCTTGCGAACCGACCGCTCCGTCGGATACTGAAACAAATTCTCCGCCGCCACCCGGTCAACTACCTCTCCAGCCTCCAGTCCTTCACAAAGCAACTTAGCCGTAACTCGCATCTCATAAAACAAAAACTGTTCCCTGGTAAAAGCAGCACTATACGGACTCAATTCCCTCATCTGCATATCCGACTTCTGCTGCATACAACAACCTCCTCAAAATTACAAAACTCCAATATACAGAATACCACAACCCACTTAACTTTACCAGCCAAACCCCAAAAAACAAAAAATAAAACGTGGCGGCCAGGGGAGAGTGGCCCCCGGCGTGGCGGCCAGGGGAGAGTGGCCCCCGGCGTGGCGGCCAGGGGAGAGTGGCCCCCGGCGTGGCGGCCAGGGGAGAGTGGCCCC
>OFGP01000013.1_pt1 | contig 169783 bp, 166 predicted proteins | sample 1521781 | NCBI WGS metagenome assembly OFGP01 (sample SAMEA3504113, study PRJEB24116) | mouse gut metagenome | biome: mouse gut; feature: mouse-associated habitat; material: faeces | place: Denmark | collected 2011
TGCGATGTCATCGGCTTTGACGGAGAAGCCCGCAAGACATTGCTGACCCATGCGTAGCCGGGCAATGTCCGCGAGCTTCGTCAGAAAATCATGGGAGCGGTGTTGCAGGCGCAAACGGGACTTGTCACGAAAGAACATCTGGAACTTGCCGTAACAAAACCTAACTCACCTGTCAGCTTCGCACTGCGCAATGACACAGAGGATAAGGAACGGATTTTACGTGCGTTAAAGCAGGCAAACGGGAACCGCAAGGTTGCCGCTGAATTGCTTGGAATAGGACGGACAACACTGTACGTCAAACTGGAAGAATATGGATTGAAGTATAAATTTCAGCAACCATAGCCGGTAATTCGCTGAATTTGTATGATTTTGATTATCAGAATTTGGTTAATTCTCAAAATAATATTATCTTCGCATTGAGCTATTTGAAATGATTGGGAATCATGCAAAATGATGAAGACAGGTGGTTTCTAACCCATTACCTATACCTCTATTATTAGTTTGCAATTTATTGATAATCAAGCATACATTAGTTAGTGCAACAAATGTAAAAAAGGCAAAGATGAACAAGTCCCTGATGTGTTCCAGCCGTTCGGAAACCATTTTCTTTTTAAGGATGATTGTTATCTCGTCCTCTGTCAGATAACCTCTGTCCACTTTTTCCAGCCGGATTTTATAATTGGCGAACGGGTCGTTCACCAGTATGCCATTGTTGCGGGCAATGATGATAATGCGCTTGAAGAACTGCATGAACTTGGCGGTGGTGTTGTAACCGCACTTGCAAGCGGTACGCAAGTATAACTCAAAATCGGTAATGAACATCGGGGTAATCTCCTTAATGGATATGTCCGATACGTTGTACTTGCTTTGAATGAACTCGGCAAGGTGGCGGCGGGTGACTTCATACTTACGGTAGGTCGCTATCGTCTTGGATATGCCGACCAACTGCTTCACATCGTCATTGTGCTTTTGGAACAGGGTAAGGATTGTTTCGTGGCTCTCACTATGACCTAAAAACTCGTTCTTCACTTTCTCAGCGGTCACGTAGTTGTCTCGCCGCTGCATTTCGTGATAAATGGTATTCAGTGATGCGTTTATATCATCCAGCATACGGTTTATGCGGCTGGCTTCCGAAGTACGTCCAGTAGCCCTGCCCATTTTGCCGTCCCAAATAGAGGGCAGCACGTCCAGCTTGGTGTTAAAACGGCTCGCCACGCCGTCCACTGTGATACGGGCGAAAAGGGGGTCGCACCGTTGGCTTTCTGCTTGTCTTTCTTTGCGTAAAAGCAAATGTTGAATGTCGATTTCATAACTCACTTTTTAAGTTGCAAAACTATTGTAATTCTCTAAAAATGAGTTCTATGCAGGCAAGCCAAATAGCGACAGGACTTCGCCAATTTCGGACAATCTGTACCCCCTTTCCGTTTTTGTTTGTCGGGGGTACGAGTTAGGTTACGAACTTTGTCTTTTAGGGGCGAAAAGATGTACTTTAAGGCAGACACAAGGGAATAAAAAAAGTCCCACAAATCATTGAATTTGTGGGACTTGTCTGCTTACTGTCCGGTATTGTCCGGTTAGTTCAGCGGAGAGAGAGGGATTCGAACCCCCGGTACAGTTGCCCGTACACCGCATTTCGAGTGCGGCCCGATCGACCACTCCGGCATCTCTCCTCGGTCGCTCAGACGGAGTATTCTCCGAAAGAGCACGCAAATATAGGTATTTTTTTCTTATGTTGTAGCGTCGGGTGCGATTTTTTCGTGAGAGGGCGGCTATTTTTTTCGGGCGACAGGAATCGGGACAGGTCGAAACGGTCGTTATCGCATCGTCGGAACCGGCTATCGAAGGCATGCAGGCTATTTATGCCGGCTGACGAGTCCGTGCGATTCGTTCTCGTCGCGCAGTTTCTGCAACTCGTACATGCGGTCGCGGAATCGTGCCGCGGCAAGGAAATCGAGCGACTTGGCCGCACGCTCCATATCCTCTTTGGCCTTGGCTATCAAGGCATCTATATCGCCGCCCGCAACGTAGTTCTTCTCCACGTCGGCCGCAACGGCATAATGGTCCTCGACTATGGGATAGACGTTCATGTCGGGTTTGCCGGCCGCACGGTCGCCCAGCAGCAGGCTCTGCCCCCAGCCGCTCTTCTGCGCCTGACGCGGCAGCATGCCGTGTTCCATATTGTAACGCACCTGTTTTTCGCGGCGGCGGTTGCTCTGTTCGATAGCATATATCATCGAGTCGGTCACGCGGTCGGCATAGAGCGTCACATGGCCGTTGGAGTGGCGGGCGGCGCGTCCGGCTATCTGCGTTATCGAACGCAGGTTGCGCAGGAATCCCTCCTTGTCGGCGTCGAGAATCGCTACCAGCCCCACCTCGGGAAGGTCGAGACCCTCGCGCAGCAGGTTTACACCCACCAGCACATCGTACATATCGGCACGCAGATCTTCGAGTATCTGTATGCGTTCGAGCGTATCGACGTCGGAGTGTATGTAGCGGTTGCGCACGCCCACGCGGTCGAGATATTTCGAAAGCTCCTCGGCCATGCGCTTGGTAATGGTCGTCACGAGCACCTTATCGCCGCGCCGCACGCTTCCGTTGATCTGTTCGAGCAGATCGTCTATCTGGTTGAGCGTGATGCGAACATCGAGCGGCGGATCGATAAGCCCCGTAGGACGTATAAGCTGCTCGACGACAACGCCCTCGCTCTTGGTAAGCTCGTAGTCGGCCGGTGTTGCGCTGACATATATCGACGTACCGGTCAGCGCCTCGTACTCCTCGAAGCGCAGCGGACGGTTATCCTTGGCTGCCGGCAGTCGGAAGCCGTACTCGACGAGGTTCTCTTTTCGGGCACGGTCGCCGCCGAACATCGCATGCACCTGAGGCAGCGTCACGTGGCTCTCGTCGACGACGGTAAGATAATCCTTGGGAAAGAAGTCGAGCAGGCAGAACGGCCGCGACCCCTCCGCACGCCCGTCGAAGTATCGCGAGTAGTTCTCGATGCCCGAGCAGTAGCCCAGCTCCTTTATCATTTCGAGGTCGTACTCGACGCGCTGCTTTATGCGCTGCGCCTCCATCATGCGGCCCTCCTTCTCGAAGAATGCTATCTGCTTGCCCAGATCGAGATATATCTGCTGCACGGCGCTGTTTATGCGCTCCTGCGTGGTAACGAACAGATTGGTCGGATAGAGCGTAAGCGTATCGAGCGTACCGATGCGCTGCCCCGATACGGGGTCGATGCTATGTATGGCCTCGATCTCGTTGTCGAAGAACATCACGCGGAAACACTGGCTGCCGAACTCGCCGAATGCGGCCATGACATCCACCGTGTCGCCCGTGACGCGGAAAGTACCGGGTTCGAGGTCGCGCTCGGTACGCGTGTAGAGCGCCTCGACGAGCCTGTATAGGAAATGCTTATAGCTTACGACCTGCCCTACCTTGATCTCTATGGCCGTGGCGTGGAAGTCGGCCGGGTTGCCGCATCCGTACAGGCACGACACGCTCGACACCACAACCACGTCGCGCCGTCCCGACAGCAGCGTGGCAACGGTGCTCAGACGCATCTTCTCGATCTCGTCGTTGATCGACAGATCCTTTTCGATATACGTATCTGTCGAGGGCAGGTAGGCCTCGGGCTGGTAGTAGTCGTAATACGACACGAAATACTCGACGGCGTTCTCGGGGAAGAAATTCCTGAACTCGCCGTAGAGCTGCGCCGCCAGCGTCTTGTTATGGCTCAGCACGAGCGTCGGGCGGTTCAGAGCGGCTATGACGTTGGCTATCGTGAATGTCTTTCCCGAACCGGTTACGCCCAGCAGCGTATTGTGATGTGCGCCGGAGCCTATCGACTCCAACAACTGGGCGATAGCCTCGGGCTGGTCGCCAGTAGGCGCGTAATCCGATACGAGTTTGAAATCCATAGCGCAAAGTTATTAAAAAACGGGATATGTTGTATGCGCATGCGCAAAGAGCGTGAAAAAAGCGCGTCGCATCCGAAATTTCCTCCGTCGCATCGGTATGTCGCGGGAATTGCTTATCTTTGCAAGATAGAATCCCGCGCAGATGATCGATCGCGAAACCATAGACCGGATATATGCCGCCGCCAATATCGTCGATATCGTCGGCGAGTATGTTACGCTCAAACGCCAGGGCGTCAACTATCAGGCATGCTGTCCGTTTCATCAGGAGAAGACACCGTCGTTCGTAGTCTCGCCCGCACGAGGCATCTACAAGTGCTTCGGCTGCGGCAAGGGCGGCAACGCCGTCAACTTCATCATGGAGTACGAGAACGTCACCTATCCCGAAGCGTTGAAGATGGTGGCCAAGCGTTACGGCATCGAGGTGCGCGAGAAGGAGATGAGCGACGAGGACGTGCAGCGCAACAACAACCGCGAGAGCATGTTCGCCGTCAATACTTGGGCCTCGGACTATTTCGCCGGTCATCTTCACAACAGCGAGGAGGGGCGCAGCGTAGGGCTGAGCTACCTGTCGCAAAGCCGCGGTTTTACCGACGCTACGATCCGCAAGTTCGGTCTTGGCTTCTGCCCCTCGAAGGGCGATGCCATGTCGCGTGCGGCGCGCGAGGCGGGTTACAAGGAGGAGTTCCTCCTGTCGACGGGACTCTCGATCAAGAGCGAGCGCGACGGTTCGTTGTTCGACCGGTTCCGCGACCGCGTGATGTTCCCCGTGCACAACGTCTCGGGGCGCGTGGTGGCCTTCGGCGGCCGCACGCTGCGCACCGACAAGAAAGTAGCAAAATATCAAAACTCGCCCGAGAGCGAGATATACAGCAAGAGCCGCGAGCTGTACGGTCTCTACTTCGCCAAGAAGGCCATACAGCGCGAGGACTTCGCCATAATGGTCGAGGGCTATGCCGACGTGATATCGATGCACCAGGCTGGCGTGGAGAATGTCGTGGCCTCGTCCGGAACGTCGCTCACGACAGACCAGATACGTCTGCTGGGACGCTTCACGAAGAACATCACGGTCATGTACGACGGCGATGCCGCGGGCGTGCATGCCGCCATAAGGGGCGTGGACATGATCCTGCGCGAGGACATGAACGTCAGGATAGTGCTCCTGCCGCCCGAGCACGACCCCGACACCTTTGCGCGCGCCAACACGACGGACTATCTGCGCAGCTATGTACGCGACAATGCCGAGGACTTCATCTCGTTCAAGGCCAAGCTGCTGCTGCGGGAGGCGACCGACGATCCCGTCAAGCGTTCGCAGGCCATAGCCGACATGGTGCAGTCGATAGCCATTATCGGCGACGCCATAAAACGTGCGGTTTATATCAAGGACTGCGCGAAGATCATGAACATCGACGAGTCGGTGCTCGTGGCCGAAGTGGCGCGCATGCGCATCGCCTCGACAGGCGACCGCGAGGCCGAGGAGTTCATCCGCCGCCAGCGCATGCAGCGGCAGGAGGAGAACCGCGCCGCCGTGCAGCCCGAAGAGGATCTCTCGGCGCGCAGCATGCGCGCAGGCAGCAGCATAGGGGCATTGGAGCGCGAGCTGGCAAAGTATCTGATCAAGTACGGACACCGTTATTTCGAGTTCCGCGAGGGGCGCGAGACGGTGTCGCTCAACGTCGCGGCAGAGATACTGCGCGATCTCGACAGCGACGGTCTCCACTTCGACGACAAGACGCTCGACAGCATCCTGACCGTTTACCGCGAGCAGCACGAAGCGCTGGGCGAGGGCGTCGAGGTGCCGTCGCACCGCTTCGTCAACCACCCCGACCCCGAGGTATGCAATGCTGCGGTTGACATCCTAACGGCCGACGACAACTATGTCCCCAGCCAGCTGTGGAAACGCAAGGACATACACGTCGAGAGCGAAGAGGAGATGCTCTCGCACGGCGTGCCGAAGGCCATAGCGCTATACAAGTCGAAGATCATCGAACGGCTCATAGCCGAGCAGCAGGCGCTGCTGACCGACGAGGAGCTGCCGGAGGACAACCAGTCGGAGATAATGGCGCGGCTGAACCGCTACAACAAGGCCAAGGTGCAAATAGCCAAAAAGTTGCAGCGGCTTATTTTATAGATTGTAAAAAAGGGGCGGAGCCGGATCGTATCCGTATCGCTACGAATACAGTGTGCAAACAGAAAATAAACAGAAAGATGTGTGTAAAAACATATCAAAGATAAAAGAATTAGTTACCTTATCCGGTTCCACCCGCGGTATTCATACTCAAAAGCTGTGCCGCGCGGCGGCATGCGGCGCGGTGTTTGCGCCACTGCACACTTCGATCCGGATATAAGAATGTGAGATATGGCCGATTATAAAAACATAAACATACGCAACAAACGGGCGACGTTCGACTACGAGATCATCGAGGAGTATGTCGCCGGCGTAGTGCTGGTCGGCACCGAGATCAAGTCGATCCGGCTGGGCAAGGCCGCGCTTACCGACAGCTACTGCTATTTCGAGGACGGCGAGTTGTGGATACGGGGCGTCAACATCGCCGAATATGCGTGGGGTACGTGCAACAACCACGTCCCGCGCCGCGACCGCAAGCTGCTGCTCAACCGCAAGGAGCTCGACAAGCTGCAACGCTCGTTGCAGGACAGGGGGCTGACGGTGGTCGGGCTGAGGATGTTCCTCAACGACCGCGGGCTGGTCAAGATCGTCGTCGGTCTGGCACGCGGACGCAAGGCATACGACAAGCGCGAATACCTCAAAGAGAACGATGCCCGCCGCGAAATGGACAAGGCTATGAAATCGAACCGCCGATAGATTGTAAAACGAATAACCGAAATATCATGTCACTCATACTGTGTATTGAAACCGGCACGGACATCTGCTCCGTGGGCATCGCCAAAGACGGCGAGCTGATATCGCTCAGAGAGAGCGACCGCGGTCGCGACCACGCGGGCAAGTTGGGCGTCTTCGCAGACGAGCTGCTGCGCGAAACGGGCATCTCGCCCGAGGATCTCGATGCCGTGGCCGTGGGCAAGGGCCCCGGCTCCTATACCGGACTGCGCATAGGCGTCTCTTTCGCCAAAGGTCTGTGCTACGGGCTGCAAATACCTCTGCTGGCCGTAGGGTCGTTGGATGCGCTCGCGGAGGTCGCACGCGAAGACTACGAAGCCGGAATACTCGATATCGACGAGCAGGATTGGGCTGCGGCACGCCTCTGCCCCATGGTCGATGCCCGCCGCATGGAGGTCTACGCCCGCATATTCGACAGCGAGGGCAAGCCCCTCTCGGACGTGTCGGCAGAGATCATCGACGAAGACAGCTTCTCGCAGTGGCGCGAACCCGGCCGCAAGTTAGTCATATTCGGCAACGGCGCCTCGAAGTGCACCGACATGCTCCCCGATGCCCTGCTCATCGACGTGGCACCCTCGGCACGCGGCCTTACGCGTCTGGCACAGCAGGCATTCGACAAGTGCGAAGGGGTCGACCTCGCCTACTTCGAGCCGTTCTACTTAAAGGATTTCATCGTCACGGAGTCGAAGAAAAAGCTGCTTTAAGCCCCTCGGGCATATGCAGCCGTACGGCCTGAACATAGGTTACGGCAAGAGCTGCACACGAAAAAACCCGCCGATAGGCATCAAGCGCTATCGGCGGGTCTTAGCTTTTCCGCCAGCCGCAAAGCTCTACCGAGCTCTTGCCGCGGAGGCAGAGGATACGTAAGGACAAGATGCACGAGGGCGCCTTGTCGAGGATCACTTCCAGAGGTTGCGCGGATATACTCCGTCGGCAATAAGCGCCTCGATCTTCGAGACGAGCTGGGGACGGTCCTCCTTATAGGTTACGCCGAACCACTGCGAGGCGGTGTTCAGAACCCGCATGCGGGCTGTCGAGTCGCCGATGAGCTTGTTGACCATGAGAGGTATGTAGAACTCGGCCTTGATATCCGCACCGTTCTCCGTGAGGAACTGTCTGAAATACGAATCCGAATACTCGAAGTAGTCGGGCGTGAATCCGAAGAGATTCATCGACACGGGCGTATTCTCGGCAAGAGGCGTATCCTCGTCTCCCTCGTGGAAGACGATTGTGCCGTCGACGCGTTCGATCTTGGTGCGCTCGACCATGCCTGCCAGACAGCCCTCGCTATCGACTTCGCATACGCCGCGCGATACGGTGCCGTTCTCAGAAAGAGTTTTGCTTACTTCGTATCCCACCATGCAGTACTCGTTGCGGCTGCCTTCGAGCGATGCGAGATAACGTCCGATGACCTCGAAGCCTTCGCGGCCGTAGAAGTCGTCGGCATTGACCACGGCGAAGGGCTCGCGGATGACACCGGCGGCCATCATCACGGCATGATTGGTGCCCCACGGCTTCTGTCTCCCCTCCGGCACCGAGAAACCCTCGGGCAGGCAGTCGAGCTCCTGATATACGTATTCGACCTCGATGCGGCCTCCGAAACGCTCGCGGTTGAACATCTCGGCGAACTCCTTGGCGAAAGAGTGGCGTATGACGAATACCACCTTGCCGAAGCCGGCGCGGATAGCGTCGTAGATCGAGTAATCGATGATCGCCTCGCCGTTGGGGCCGACACCGTCCATCTGTTTCAGCGAACCGTAGCGCGAGCCCATGCCCGCTGCAAGGACGAGAAGTGTAGGTTTGACCATAGTGTTTTTGTTTTAAGTTTTTACGGCCGCAAAGGTAAAAAAAGTTATGTATAAATACAAAGTATCTACCCTTTTTACGTATCTTTGCGCAATATACGATCTTATATGAAACAATCCGGATCACAAGGTTTTTGGCGCAGAATGGTCGACAAACGACGCCTGTCGATGCGCGACCGCTCGTCCGGCGACGAGTTCTGGCATGTAAGCATATCGCCGTTGGGATTATGGGGAGTCGTCGCGGCTCTGTTGCTGCTGCTGGCGGGCATACTGCTCCTGCTTATGGCATACACCTCCGTGCTGGACATCCTGCCGGGCTATCGCTCCTACTCGCAGCGCATACACGACTCGCTGGTCGAGAGCGTCATGCGCGTGGATTCCATGGAGCGCAAGATAGCCGTCATGCTCGACTACAACGATGCCGTGGCCACGATCATGAACAACAATACGCCCACGCTCCACTCGACTGTGATGACCGATACGATCCGCTACGACAAGTCGCGCATACTGCCCACGCGTGCCGACTCGCTGCTGCGCCAGGCCATGGAGGCCGAGCACGGCGAATACTCCTTGCGCACGCAGCGCATAGGCACCGAAACGGCTGTCTTCTCGACGCCGCTTGCAGGCAGCCTCGGCAGGCGTTTCGACCCGTCGCACGGCGAATACGGCGTGGCGATCCTCGGTCTGGAAGATCAGGAGTCGGTGGCCGCCATAGAGAACGGAACGGTCATCTGCATAAGCGGCGAGCCGGGCAGCCGCGAGGTGGCGGTGCAGCATGCCAACGGCTACACGTCGATATACCGCAATCTGTCGCAGACGCTGGTGCGCAAGGGACAGCCCGTGCGCAGCGGCGAGATCATAGGCAACATCGACTCCGAGCGCGACGACGAGGGCACGGCCACATCGCGCGCCATGCTCGAATTCGAGCTGTGGCGTGAGGGCACCGCGACCGATCCGGAGAAGTACATACAGTTCTGAGAGTTATGAAACAACGCTTATCCGTTCTGGGGTCGACCGGCTCTATCGGCGTGCAGACGCTCGACATAGTGCGCGAGAACCCCGACATGTTCGAAGTAACGTCGCTCACGGCGCACCGCAACTGGCAGCTGCTCGCACGGCAGGCCGTGGAGTTCGACGCCGATACGGTCGTCATAGGCGACAAGGAGTGTTACGAGGATCTGGCCTCGGCACTGAGCGGCACACAGATAAAAGTATTCGCCGGCAACGACTCGATCGCCGCCGCGGCTTCGTCGTCGCAAGTCGACGTGGTGGTCAACGCACTGGTCGGCTATGCCGGTCTGCACCCCACCCTCGCGGCCATAGAGGCCGGCAAGAAGGTCGCGCTGGCCAACAAGGAGACGCTCGTGGTAGCGGGCGAGACGGTCATGGAGCGCGCCATGCGAAGACGCGTGCCGATAGTTCCGATCGACTCGGAGCACTCGGCCATATTGCAGTGTCTGGCGGGCGAGTGTTCGCCCGTAAGACGGCTTATCGTAACATGCAGCGGCGGCGCTCTGCGCGAGCTGCCGCGCGAGGCGCTGGCCGACGTTACCCCCGAGCAGGCGCTGCACCACCCGCAGTGGTCTATGGGCGCCAAGATAACCATAGACTCCGCCACTCTGGTCAACAAAGGCTTCGAGGTCATCGAGGCGCGCTGGCTCTTCGGCATCGACCCCGACCGCATATCGGTGCTGCTGCACCCGCAGTCGATCGTGCACTCTATGGTCGAGTTCGAGGACGGCGCGATAAAGGCGCAGTTAGGCACGCCGGACATGCACCTGCCCATAAGCTATGCGCTGACCTATCCCCGCAGAGCTTCGCGCGGTGGCGACCGTTTTTCGTTTATCGACCACCCCGCGCTTACATTCGCCGAGGTAGACCGCGAGAAGTATCCCGCACTCGACATAGCCTACGAGGTGCTGCGAAGGGGCGGCACGGCGGCCTGCACGATGAACGGAGCCAACGAGGAGGCCGTCGCGGCATTTCTGTCGCACCGCTGCCGCTATCACGACATCGTGGGCAGCATCCGCTACGCCCTCGAAAAGGCGACCTTCGTCGCACGCCCCGACATCGACGACTACGACCGTGCGAACGACGAGGCGCGCGCACTGGCTCGCAGCTATCTTAAACTGTAACCGAAATCGCAAAACACAATCATGGTAATTCTAATCAAGGTATTGCAATTCTTAGCCTGCCTGTCGCTGCTGGTGCTCATACACGAGTTCGGCCACTTCATCGCGGCTCGCATATTCCGCATACGGGTGGAGAAGTTCTACATATTCTTCGACCCGTGGTTCTCGCTCTTCAAGTTCCGCCGCGGACACACCGAGTACGGCATGGGCTGGCTGCCGCTCGGCGGCTACGTGAAGATCGCCGGCATGATCGACGAGAGCATGGACACCGAACAGATGAAACAGCCCGTACAGCCGTGGGAGTTCCGCGCCAAGCCGGCGTGGCAGAGGCTTATAGTCATGCTGGCCGGCGTATTGATGAACGTCTTGCTGGCCATAGTGATATACTCGGGCGTACTGTATACGTGGGGACGCACCTACTACGCCAACGACGACATGGTCAACGGCTACGCCTTCAACGAGGCGGGGCACAGACTCGGATTCGAGGACGGCGACCGCATCGTATCGATCGACGGTCGCGAGCCGGTCAACGTCAACGAGATATTGCAGTCGCTTCTGATAACCGATGCCGACCGTGAGGTCGTAGTCGAGCGCGGCGGCGAGCGGATACGCCTCACTCTGCCCATGCAGCAGCTGATCGAGATACGGGAAAAGGAGGAGTACAAAGATTTCTACACCGAGTTCATACCGTATATAGTACTCGACGTCGAGACCGAGGCGGCCGCCCGTGCAGGTCTTCGCAGCGGCGACCGCATAATCGCCGTCGACAATAGCGCAACGCCTCACATGGCCGCAGGCATCGGGCGTCTCGAAGCTGCCGCCGGCACGACCGCCGAGGTGGATATCGTCCGCGACGCCGACACGCTGCATCTCCAAGTGCCGGTAACGGCCGATGCCAGAATGGGCATTACCGTGGCCATGATACCGCCGCGGCATATCGAATATACGCTGGCCGAGGCGCTGCCTGCGGGCTGGCGCATGACCGGAGAGAAGCTCTCCGACTACTGGCGTCAGTTGAAGATGATCGTCAACCCCCAGACCAAGCTCATCAAGGAGGTGGGCGGCTTCATCGCCATAGGCAACATATTCCCGGCGCAGTGGAACTGGCAGAGTTTCTGGATGCTGACGGCGTTGATATCGATCATGCTCGCCGTGATGAACCTGCTGCCCATACCCGGACTGGACGGCGGACATGCGCTCTTCACGCTCTGGGAGATCATAACGCGGCGCAAGCCCAGCGACCGCTTCATGGAGATCATGCAGTACATAGGCATCGCGCTGATACTGCTGCTGGTAGTATATGCCAACGGCAACGACATAGTGAAGCTGTTCAGGTAAGTCGCGAGATATGGCAGCCAAGATCAAAAGGGCATACTTCTGCAAGGAGTGCGGCTACGAGTCGCCCAAGTGGCTCGGGCGCTGCCCCGCGTGCGGCGAGTGGAACACCTTCGCCGAGCATGTCGCCGCAAAGGAGCCGTCGACGGCCGCGATGCGCCTGCCGGGCATGCCTCGCGCCGAGGCGCAGCGCGTGAAGGAGATCCGCGAGCGCGACATCGAACGCATCGACACGGGCATAGGCGAGCTGAACCGCGTACTGGGCGGCGGTCTGGTGCCGGGATCGCTGATCCTTCTTGGCGGCGAGCCGGGCATAGGCAAGTCCACGCTGTCGCTGCAAATGGCGCTCTGCGACAACCGCCTCAGGACGCTCTACGTCTCGGGCGAGGAGTCGGCCGAGCAGATCAAGATGCGCGCCACGCGTCTGGGCATAGCCAACGAGGAGTGCATCGTATATCCCGAGACGCAGTTGGAGAACATCATAGCGCAGATCGACGAGTCGCGCCCGCAGGTGGTCGTCATAGACTCTATACAGACAATGTACACCGAGACGGTCGAGTCGTCGGCCGGCAGCGTCACGCAGATACGCGAATGCGCCGCCGCACTGCTGCGCTGCGCCAAGACATCGGGCGTGGCGATATTCGTCATAGGCCACATCACAAAAGACGGCGTCATCGCCGGCCCCAAGATACTCGAACATATCGTGGACGTGGTATTGCAGTTCGAGGGCGATGCCAACAACACGTACCGCATACTGCGCGGCATTAAGAACCGCTTCGGCGCTACTTACGAGATCGGCGTATTCGACATGCGCGAGGAGGGGCTGCGGCAGGTCGACAACCCCTCGGAGATACTGCTCTCGCACTACGACGAGCCGCTGAGCGGAATATCGGTAGGTGCGGCCGTCGACGGCATACGCCCCTACCTGATCGAGGTGCAGGCTCTGGTCAGCGGCGCGGCTTACGGAACGCCGCAGCGCTCGGCCACGGGCTTCGACTCGAAACGTCTCAACATGCTGCTCGCCGTACTGGAAAAGAGGGTCGGCATGAAGATGTTTACCAAAGACGTATTCCTCAACTTCGCCGGCGGATTCAAGGTCTCGGACACGGGCATGGATCTGGCCGTAGTCGCAGCCGTCATATCCTCCTACTACGACCGACCGTTGCAGGAGGGGGTGTGCTGCACGGGCGAGATCGGCCTCTCGGGCGAGGTGCGCCCCTCGCCGCGCTGCGAACAGCGCATAAGCGAGGCGGCTCGGCTGGGCTTCCGGCGCATCGTGGTATCGGGCTTCATGCAGAAGAGCCTCAAACGCCAGAAGGGCATCGAAGTGGTCTTCGTCAACAGCATAGAGCAGCTGCCCAAGGCGCTGTTCTGAGCCGTGGCAGCGGCCGGCGGATATCTGACGCTGGTATGGATTTTGAACCCTTGTCATGTAAAAAAAGCACATGACAAGGGTTTCGATTTTCGGCGGCACGGGTCTTATAGGCACGCATCTCACACTGAGGCTTCTGGCTCAGGGTGCGAAGGTAACATGTATCGATATCCGCGAGCCCGACCTTTCTCCGCTGCTGGCCGAGGCGACAGGCAATCCCGACTTCGAGTTCATACGCCACAACGTCACACGACCTTTGAAGATCGAGTGCGACCGCATCTACAATCTCGCCTCGCCGTCGTATATGCACCACGACCCGTCGCAGCCGGTAACGACCCTGCAAACCAACATCCTGGGATCGATACGCACCTTGGACTTAGCACGCCGCAACAGAGCACGGCTGCTGTTCGCCTCGTCGGGCGACATCTACCTAACGCACAACGGCATATCGTCGCTCGAACGGCATCGCGACGACAGCTTCTACTCGATTCTGAGCGAAGCCAAGCGCTCGGCCGAGGCGCTGCACCGCGCCTACATACGCCAGTACGGCGTCGACGCACGAGTGGCACGCATATACAACACCTATGGCACGGGCGCCCAGATCGACGACGGACGCGTGGTAACGAGCATCATACGTCATGCGCTCGACAACAGCGACATCAAGATTAACGGCGCCGGCGACCGCATACGCACCCTGTGCTGGGTGGGCGACACGGTGGAGGCCTTGATGCGCCTTATGGAGCTGGATGCGTCGAAGGCGCCCTTCGCCCTCAACATAGGCGGGTATCACGAGATAACGATCGAGCAGCTCGCCGCGACGGTCATACGTCTTACCGGCTCGCGCTCGCGCATCGTCACGGGCGATCCCCGCAGCAACGACATGCGGCGCAAGGTGCCCGACCTGCAACTTACCCGCCGTACGATCGACTGGCAGCCCACGGTATCGCTGGGCGAAGGTCTGGCCATGACGATCGAATACATGCGGCGCGAATATGTGCGCGAACACGTCGCGCCGCCCACATGGGTCGAGACATGCTGACCATAACGACACCAACCGAAAAAAAATACGTTTTATGACAACCAACGACTTCTATTCGCTCATAGCGCAAAACGACCTTACGCTGGTCGACTTTTACGCCACATGGTGCGGACCGTGCAAGGCCATGGATCCGATCATAGACCGCCTCTCGGCCATATTGAACAAACGCGCCACGATCATCAGGATCGACATCGACCGCAAGGAGCACCGCGAGATAGTGGCGCGCTACAACATCGTGGCCGTACCTACATTCGTACTGTTCCGCGACGGCGAGATCGTCTGGCGCGAGAGCGGCGTAATGCCCATCGAACGCATCGAGAACGCCATACGCCGGCAGGAGGAGGCCATGACGGCCTATTGATTCGCACTGCCGCAGCTACGGCAGACATGATAAAAGGGGCTGAATCGCGATTCAGCCCCTTATTCGTCGTTATCTCCGAGATCACATATATTCCGTGCGCCAGGCTATCTCGTCGGCGATACGCTCCGATGCAGGGCACTGCGGCAGGCGTGATACGGTCTCGGACAACATCTCCCTGGTCGCGACACCGCGCCCCAGAAGAGATACCATGACCGACACGGCAGCATCGGCCACCGCCACCGACGACGGAAAGCTCCTCACGGCGCACTCCGCTCCGTGAAGCGCAACGCCGCAGTCGACCTTCGGGCTGCGGGCTGCGGCCATAAGCGCACAGCAGGCCGTCGTCTCGGTGCTCTCGCTCGACCAGATGCCCACCAGAGCATCGATAGCCTCGATACGCGACAGCAGAGCGAATGCCAGCTCCGCGGCGAGCTCGCCGGTCGTAAGGCCGCGCGACCAGAACGAAAATTCGTCGACGGTAACCATTGCGGGATCGGCCAGATGACAAGCTGCAAGACGCAGCTCGCGCACCTGCTGACCGTAGAGATACTTGGCAAAGGCGTGGTCGGCCGTCTCGCGGCGTGCTATCTCTCGCACGGAAGGTATGCTCACGCCGTAATTGAGTCCGTAGCTCACTCCGCGATCGGTCATCGTCTCCGACACCTCGCCGTTCATCTCGCGCCGCATAGCCCCCAGCAGCGCTATCATCCGTTCGGTATGGCTCATAGTCCGATCCGCAGTCCGATTATTTTACCGGTGCCGCGACGACGATCGTCCGGCCAAACTCGAACAGCGGCAGCACGACGCTGCACAGGCTCTGCTGCCCCAGCGACAACGAGCACTGCGCCCGGTTGGCATAGCGGTATGTAAGGCGTCCTTTGGGATTGCTCTGCGGATACTGCATCTGCGAGGGTGCGATCTGCAACAGTATCATCTCGCCCGACAGATCGTCGGAGGGCAGCACACCGGCCGTTTCGCTGAAACGTGCCACTACATAATTGGTCTTATCCTCCGAGAGCACGACCCTTACCCGGTGCGTCGACGTAGTCTCGACGCGCTTGCCCAGGAACAGTTCGAGGTAGGTCTGCTCCAACTCGTCGATCTTATCCAGCGCACACTGCAACCCCGCACCGAATACATTCTCTCCGGCCTCGCCCGTAATCAGATCGACACGGTGGCGCCGCAGCGAGAATATATCCTCCGCGAGCTGCTTGGCGGCAGCCTCGGGCGTCTGCTCGACGATGCTCATGCGATTGGGCAGCACGCGGGCGAACTCTGTCGCCGAGCCGGCATACGACAACGTGCGGACGCTCTCGCCCGCAGCGGCTCCGCACTCCGCCGCACAAGCATCCGACGCAAGAAGGATGCGTGCATCGACGATTCCGTACGAGGTGCGGTCTACCAGCGGGGCACGCACGCCCAGATACTTCTGCGCATAACGCGCGTAAGGACCGACTATGATCTGCTCGCAGCAGACGGTAATCTCGACATCGAGCGGCGAGGCGGCATCGGCCACGACCGTTCGGCCCTCGTCCGAATATATGCCTATGCGCTTTATGTCGTTCTGAGCCGTTGCCGTGGCAGCGACCAGCGACAGCACGGCCGAAGCCGCGAATACGATTCGTTTCATAATCATCGAAGTTTAGTTCATAACAAAAATAGTACTTTTTCGTACCATATCAAAATTTCAGGTAGAAATCGCGCGTCAGCGTGCGGTACTCCTCGGTAAAGGTCTCGGGGGCGGTCTGTATGACCAGCAGCTCGTGACGTGGCTCCGCGCAGCCTCCGCGCCCGAATTCCAGCATCGAGCGCCTTACGGCAGAGCTGGGAGTGGTTCTGACGTCGCAGCGGCGCGACAGGCTCAGCGTGCCGCGGCATATCTCGACGAACGCATCGGCCGCATCGGCGGGCAGTATCATCGACACGCGGCCGCACGGTGCGAGCAGGCGGTCGAATGCCGCCGCCAGATCGGCGAACGGCAGCGCGACGCAATGGCGTGCCAGACGACGGCCGCTGTCGGGCGGCAACAGCGATGAGGAGAAATAGGGCGGATTGGTAATTATATGGTCGAACGTATGGCCGGACGCGAAGTCGCGTATATCGGCCTGAACCGCTTCGAGACGGTCGCCCCACGGCGAAGCGGCGAAATTGCCGGCAGCACGCCGGGCGCACTCGCCGTCGATATCGACGGCCGTGATGCGCGCTTCGGCACTGCGCTGCGCCGCCATAAGGGCTATGACGCCCGTGCCGGTACCTATGTCGAGCACGCGGCGCTGCGATGCTTCGAGCGCACACCATGCGCCGAGCAGCACGCCGTCGGTGCCGACCTTCATGGCGCACCCCTGCTGGCATACCGAGAATCGCTTGAAGCGGAACATGGCCGGAGTGTTACTCTTTCAGAAATCCGTCGATACCGGCGCCGAACAGCGAAAAGTCGTAACGCACGGGGTCTTCGGGGTCAAACTCGCGCAGCGCCTCCGTGATCTCGACGGTCGTCTTCCAGTCGTTCTGGCGGCGGCGGATAAGCCCCAGCGCACGACCCATATTTCCCGTATGAAGATCGAGCGGCAGATAGAGCGCCGACATCGGTATCGAGCGCCACAGTCCGAAGTCGACGCCGCGATCGTCGCGTCGCACGAACCAGCGTATATACATGTTCAGGCGCTTGCAGGCCGCACCCTTGTCGATCGACGAGAGGTGCTTCTCGCAGCGTGTGCGGTGTTCGATCGAGAAGAACTCGCGACGGAATTCCGACAGCACGCGCGCCATATCGCCCGTGGCGGCATAGAGCGACTCGATGCAGCATCCGATGCCGCCCCAGCGCTCGCAGATATGGCGTATGGCCAGGACGAAGTCTATAAGATCGCCGCCGTTGAATGTGCGGTGCACGTAGCTTTGCAGGCGGGCGAGCTCGGCATCCGAGGCTCCGCGCACGAAATCGGCGGGCGCATCGTCCATATAGTGCATCATGCGGTGCGCGCTCTTGACGATCGCCTTGCGGTTGCCCCACGCTATCGTCGCAGCCAGAAAGCCCGCCACCTCGCGGTCGTCGCGCGAGGAGAAGGTATGGGGCACGCTTATGGGATCGGACTCGATGAAGTCGGGGTTGTTGTATTTGTCGTGGAGGTGTTCGAGCAGCGCGGCCAGCTGTCCGCGGTCGAGCTCAGAGTACGATTCTGCCATCGCTCATCAATATTTTTCTGTCGGCCGTCGAGGCCAGGGTTTCATCGTGGGTTACTATGACGAATGTCTGCCCTAATCTCTCGCGCAGATCGAAAAAGAGCTTGTTTACCTCGTCGCGCGTGGCCGAATCGAGATTGCCCGAGGGCTCGTCGGCCAGAACCACGGCGGGCGAGTTGACCAGCGCACGGGCTATGGCCACGCGCTGCTGCTCGCCGCCCGACAGCGCGGCGGGCTTATGGTGCATGCGGTCGGCCAGACCGACCGTCTCCAAAAGCGTACGCGCACGCCTGTCGGCCTCGCGTCGCGGCACGCCTCCTATGAGCGCCGGCATCATGACATTCTCGCGGGCATCGAACTCGGGCAGAAGGTGGTGGAACTGAAACACGAAGCCGATCTTCTCGTTGCGGAACTTCGACAGCTGTCTGTCGTTCATGCCGGATGCCGTGCGGCCGTCGATCTCCACCGCTCCGCCGTCGGGTGTCAGCAGCGTGCCCATGATCTGCAAGAGGGTCGTCTTGCCGGCACCGCTCGCGCCGACGATCGAGACCACCTCGCCGCGTCCGACCGTGAGCGATACGCCGCGCAGCACCTCGACTTCGCCGAAGCTCTTGCGGATGTCGTCTACCTTTATCATGCCTGCGAAATATAGGTTTTATATATCTTCACGACCTCGACGGCCTCCCGCACGTCGTGCACGCGAAGTATGTTGGCTCCCTTTTCCAGCGAGATGAAGTTGAGCACGCTCGTACCGTTCAGCGACTCGTCGGGCGTGGTACCGAGCAGCCGGAATATCATCGACTTGCGCGATACGCCCGACAGCACCGGATAGCCCATGCCGACGAGCCTGTCGAGCGAGTGCATCAGCCGGTAGTTCTGTTCGAGGGTCTTGGCGAAGCCGAAACCGGGATCGAGCACGATGTTTTCGCGGCGTATGCCAGCCGAGATCATAAGGTCGATGCGGCGGCGGAAGTAGTCCATAACCTCGTCCGCGATATCGCCGCTATAATCGGTCATAGTCTGCATCGTAGCGGGCGTGCCGCGCATGTGCATCGCGATATAGGGGACGTCGTAGCCGGCCACGGTGCGCAGCATATCCTCGTCCAGCTCGCCGGCCGATATGTCGTTTACGATCACTCCGCCCCACTTGTCGATCGTGCGTCGCACGACATCGGCACGGAACGTATCGACCGACACGGCCGCATCGGGCGCAACACGCCGCACGGCATCGATACCGCGGTCGATGCGCCGCCACTCCTCGTCGGGCGAAATGTCGTCGGCACCGGGACGCGACGAGTAGCCGCCCACGTCGATTATAGTCGCCCCCTGCTCCACGGCGGCTCTCACGCGCGTCTCGATCTGCTCGGCCGACGCATTGCGGCTGCCGGCATAGAACGAGTCGGGCGTGACGTTGACGATCGCCATTACATGCAGCTCTCTAAGATCTATCTTCATATCTTGCAGCTCTATATCTGAGTTTCTTATCGCACTGCGCCACCTCCTCGCGCAACTCGTCGAGATCTATGTTTATCATGCACATATCGGCATGCTCGCGCAAAAAGTCGTCGTCCGCCTGACAGGCCATGCGGCTTTCGATCTGCTCGCGCCGCGCGCCGTCGCGCATCATGGCGCGCTCGATACGCAGCCTCGCGGGCGCCATGACGGCTATCGTAAGATCGACGTGACTCTCCAAACCCGCCTCGAAGAGTATCGCCGACTCCAACAGAACGTAATCGCCGCTCTGCCGCTGCGCCCATGCCTCGAAATCGGAGATAACGGCAGGATGCACTATCGCATTGAGACGCCGCCGCGCATCGTCGTCGGCAAAGACCGCAGCCGCCAGTCGGGCACGGTCGAGCGATCCGTCCTCCTTATATATGTCGTCGCCGAACTCGCGGCAGACAGCCTCGCGCAGCTCAACGCTGCCGGTCATCAGCCCTCTGGCCTCGGCGTCGGAGTCGTAGACGGCGACTCCCAACTCGGCGAACATACGGCAGACCGTGCTCTTGCCGCTGCCTATGCCGCCCGTAATACCTACCTTATACATAATATGAAGCAGTGCTTAGATGATAAACGACCACCCTGCATCCCGCACATGCCGTGCATCGGGCAGAGCCGTCCGGGCCGCTACTCGCGCTCGGCGATCTCTATGACCGGGGCATTGGCCACCGACACGACATCTATGTCGGTCATGCGCGACGAGAGCGCGCGCTGCAACGACACGGGATCGATACGGATATTGCCCCACTCCACATACTCGAAGCCCAGCTCCGAGAGCGGTACGGCGATATTGCGCTGCTTGGAGAGCACCTTGACGTTGAACAGGTCGACGCCCTTGCCATGGATCTTGCACTCGACATCGAACACGTGTCCGTCGACATCGACGCCCACGGTATAGTCGGTCGTATAGTCGTAGCCGAGCTTGGTAATGTACCACAACACGAACGCCGCGAAGAACAGCGTCACGAATACCGGCGATATGTAGCGGCGCAACTGCGCCACGGCGGCTTTGAATCGTTCCATCGGATAAAATGATAAATCTTTCGGACAAAGGTAAAAAAAAATAGGTCGCGATGAAACGTCGCGACCTATAATTATATTCGAGTCCCTACGAGCCCGACTATGCCTCCGTAGGCTCGCTGCTCTTCGCAGCCTTCTTGCGCTGCAAGTCGTATGCGATAGGCGTAGCGATAAAGACCGAAGTGTAGGTACCGATAATCACACCGAGGATCAACGCAAAGACGAAACCGCGGATCGTCTCGCCGCCGAAGATGAAGATCGCCAGCAGCGTAACGAGCGTCGTACCCGACGTGTTGACAGTACGCGACAGCGTAGCGCAAATGGCGTTGTCGATATTGGTCTTTATGTCGCGCTTGGGATACAGGCCGATATACTCGCGGATGCGGTCGAATATAACCACCGTATCGTTGATCGAGTAACCGATGATAGTCAGGATAGCCGCGATGAACGCCTGATTGACTTCGAGGTTGAACGGCATGAACGAGTACAACAGCGAGAACAGACCTATCACGAGCAGGGCGTTGTGCGCCAGACCGAGCGTTGCGCCGGTAGCCCACTGCCACTTCTTGAATCGGAAAGCGATATAGAGGCCGATCGCAACGAGCGATATCAGCACTGCGAGGATAGAGTTATAGGTCATCTCCTTTGCGATAGAGGCACCTACCTGCTCCGACGAGATGATACCCAGCTTGTCGCTGCCGTCGGTCTTGAAGTGTGTGTAGTCGAAGTCGGGATCGGCGTAGAAGCCCTTGACGGCTTCGAACATGATGCGGTCGACCTCGTTGTTGGCCTCCTCGTCGGTGCGGTCGTAAGCGTACTGCGTAGCCACGCGGATCTGGTTCTCGCCGCCGAACTGCTTTACCTCCAACGACGACGACGCTGCGTCGCCGACAACCGCGAACTTCTCTTCGAGGCTATGGCGCACCTGCTCGACATCGACGTTGCGGTCGAAGCCGATGACATAGGTGCGGCCGCCGGTAAACTCGATGCCCTGATTCAGGCCGTGGAATGCCAGCGATACGACCGAGACGAGCAGCAGCGCACCCGACAGGATGTAAGAGTACTTGCGCTTGTCGATGAAGCTGAACTTGATGTTCGAGAGGAAATTCTCGGTGCTCTTGCGCGAGAATGCCACCTTGCCGCGACGGTTAGCCACCGCCTCCAGCAGCAGGCGCGTAATGAATATCGAGCAGAAGAGCGAAGTGATGATACCTATTATAAGCGTGGTAGCGAAGCCCTTGACGGGACCCGTACCGCGGAAGAACAGCACCAGACCGGTAATGATCGTCGTGAGGTTACCGTCGATAATGGCCGAGTATGCGTTCGAGAAACCGTCCTTGATAGCAAGCGCGAGACCCTTGCCTCCGCGAAGCTCCTCCTTGACACGCTCGAAGATGATGACGTTGGCGTCGACGGCCATACCCATCGTCAGGACGATACCTGCGATACCGGGCAGCGTCAGCACGGCGCCGAACGACACCAGCACACCCATAAGCAGCAGCACATTGAAGATCAGAGCCAAGTCGGCCATCCAACCTGCCGTCTTATAGAAGAAGCCCATGTAGAGCAGCACCAGAACGAACGCCAGCAGGAACGACATGATACCGTCGTTGATAGACTTCTGACCCAGCGACGGGCCGACTACCTCGGAGTGGACGATCGTCGCGGGTGCGGGCGCCTTGCCGGCGTTGAGCACGCTGGCCAGATCCTGTGCCTCGGTAACGGTAAAGTGACCGGTAATCTGAGACTGTCCGCCGTCGATGCGGCCGTTGACATTGGGGGCAGAGTATACATATCCGTCGAGAACGATAGCTATGGGCTTGCCGACGTTGGCACCCGTGATATCGCCCCAGCGAGCCGATGCGGCTGCATCCATAATCATCGAAACCTCGAACTCGCCGCCCTGCTGCGAGCCCTGCGCACGCGCCTCGGTAATGCCGTCGCCGGTCATGACGGGCTTCAAGCGTCCGTCGGCACCCTTCAACGCATAGAGATTGAAGTAACCTTGGTCGCTGTTATTTACGCTCTTGTTGGCCCAGCGCAGCGCCATGTCGGCGGGGAACAGACGCGATACCTCGGGCATGTTCAGATACTCCGATATCTTGGCTCTGTTCTGCTTCTCGGCAACGGCGACGAAAGGAGGACGCATGTCGAACTGCAACAGCGACGTCAGAGGACGCACGTTCAGAGCCTCCAATGCAGCCGCGTCGGCAGCCTCGGCGGCCTGCTTGGCATATATTATCTCGTCGGCCTGATAGAGCGCATCGGCCACGCCGTCGAGTCGGTCGTATACGGTCCAAAATTCGAGTGCTGCCGTGGTCGACAGCAGATTGCGCACGCGGTCCGGCTCCTTGACGCCCGGCAGCTCGACCGAGATACGGTTGGTGCCCGTCACACGCTGGATGTTGGGCTGCGTAACGCCCAGAACGTCGATACGGCTCTTCAACACCTCGAACGACGATTCGACGGCATCCGAAATCTTCTGCTTCAAATCAGCTTCCAGCTTCGCGCGATCGTTGTTGTAGTTGCTCGAATCGCCCGTACGCTCGAAGACGTTGCATACGTCGTCGCCGTAAGCAGCCATGAAGGCATCGACGAACGCGTTGCCGTCATCCTCGGCCGACGCCGCATCGATTGCGCTGCGGAAGCGCTCGTAATCGGGGTGGTGCGGATCGAGTGCGATATCGCCCTCGCGGCCGGCATGTGCTGCGACCACGTCGGCGGCCTTGATTTCCAGCATGACGTTCATACCGCCTTTGAGGTCGAGACCGAGATTCAACTCACGCTCCTTGCACTCCTTATATGTATACTTTGTGATACCGAGATTGTAGACCGTCTGGTCCCACTTCTCGGCGAGGTAGGCCTCGGGGTTCTCTTCACGAGCGGCCTGACGCTCGACACGGTTCGTGACGAACGTAAACGAGAGCTGAAATATGCAGGCGAGTGCCAAAAGTACTGCCAGCAATTTGATAGCGCCTTTGCTTTGCATTGTGTAAAAAATTTTGTTATTATTCGTTTTGTCTAAATTACGCATTCGGCCGCAATCATTACGCTTGCGGGTATAAATCATGCAAAGATACAAATAATATCCTAATATCAAAGTGCATCGGATGTTTTTTGCTCGCAGCAGGGATATCCGCACGAGCCCCCGTCCGAAGAAGCGCCCGGCGGAGTGTCTCGCGCCCGGGTTTTCGCAATGACCCGACGGGAGCGGCGAATGGTGTTTCGCGACGAAAATCGCCGCTGCGATTCGCCCCGCCGCACCCGCTTCCTCACAACCTGCCGCAAGCTGTCGGCGGATCATCTTCTCGACGGAATTTCAGCCATATATCCGTCTCTTAGATCATCGTCGCAGAGCCGTCATCCGGCCTTGAAACCGCATATCTAAGAGTATGTCGTATCGGGATTTTTTTCGTTTTGCGAACATGCCGGCACCATACGAAACACAGACACCGGACGAATAAATCGTCCGGTGTCTGTGAAGTACCCAGAGCCGGTCTACGGATTGTGTTGTCCTTAAATGGCACCGGCGATAAAAATCAAGCAATTAAACCTCTTGTCTTGTCGATTTGTGGCGGGCAACTATCAATCGTTACAAGAATTTGGTTCTGCGATTGGTTCTGCATCTCGCTTTTGGCCCGAAAAGAATGGATGCGACTTCAACATATCGGCGTTCTCTTCAGCGGACACTTTGATATACTTCAAGAAGTTCGATTCTTTTGTGTGCCCGGTAATTTTCATTATAGAGATGGTTGGCACCCCTGCTTTGTAGGCGTTTGTTGCAAAAGAACGACGTGCCGTGTGCGTAGATACAGCGTCGCATTTCTCCACACAGACCTGCTTCACACCTCCAGCGATATGCCTGTTCAATACGACCGTTTCCGTGATACCAGCCAAACGAGCAAGTTCTTTGATGTGCTTGTTCATTTTTTGGTCGCTTATTGCCACGTTTGAGTCGAACCGCGAGGTGATTTCCTTCACAATAGGATGCAGAGGTATGACAACGCTGGTCTTCCCTTTGTCGGTGACAATTCGGATATGCTCTCCGATATTCATGTCTCCGATTCTTGAAAAGTCGGATACTCGAAGGCCGGTGTACGCGCCAATCAAGAATCTATCTCGCACTACCAGTAGACTTTCGTACTTTTGCTGCGCCCTTCTTTGAGTCAGAGTTGGAAAGTTTTTCCGTACCAGTTCTGGCGTAATTTCGAGGTTGTAGATTTTCTGTAATTCGTCTTCTGTTAGATATATATTGTCGGATTCTGCATTGACCGTTATGAAGTCTTTATGGCTGATGTCGTCAAAAGAGTGAAGTTTGTCTACTAATTTGGCTTCGATATACACCTGCTTCACGACTTTGATGACGCTCCCGAAGTAATTATCAGAGAACCCCTGCTTGTAAAACCAGAATCGAAAGGAGTTGTAGAAATCTATGTTGATGTCGCTAAATTTCAACTTTGCTCGCTTCAACTTTTCGTATGCGAGGAGCTTGTTTTGAGCCGTGATATATTTTTTGATGGTCTTGTAGTCGCGAACATTCTGGTATCGCTCAATGTAGGTCTGGAAATAGTCCATGAAAAAGACGGCCGTCCGTTCGTGCTCCGCGCCATCTTTGTAGAACTCCCTATCAAGCGCATCAAAGAACACATCTGCCTCTGGAGGATTGTAGTATTCCTTGAAATGCGATATTGTCCGAAGGGCCGCGGCCTCCCACTTTGAAATCATGTCATTGGTGAGATTGCCTTGTGGGTATTTGGTTGTTACGCGGACTCTCTTTTTCTCGTTGTTCCATAGCTCAACCGGCGCAGACTCCCCTATTGAACGACGATACTTTTTCCCGTGAAAACTCACGAGAATAGCAATGGAAGACGTTGCCCGTTTGGGATTCAGTAGGAAGAAAGTGATCATTATTTAGTGAACATTTTGCCACGGCCGGTTATGACCCATTGTGCCGATACGTTGTACTTGACGACGATATGATGGATGTACTCTGGCTTTAACGTGAAAATCTCCGGTTCTTTTTTGAGTTTACACATAATTGAGTTGTCGATACCGAGTTCGTTGGACAGCGTTTTCTGTCCTCTTATATCTCGTCTTGATATGAGGGCTTCGACAGCTTCAAAGAATCGCTGTGTTATCTTCTGTCCTTCCGCTGATACCATGTCAGAATCCGTCGTTTGTTAATGCCATGATTACCTTATAGACAGAGACAATCATCGACTTTGGCAGCTCTTCTGGTTCGTACTCCTTGTTGTGTGATACACAGAGCACGAAATCCTTTGAGTTTTCAGCAAACTTGCGCACCTCTTTCAGAATGCGCCGGCCATCGTTTAGGAAAAGTACAAACGAGTGGCCATACCCGAAATATTCCCGCCATCCTTCGACCTTCCGAATCAATAATAATGTTCCGGGGCTATAAGTAGGAATCATACTATTACCGGTAACATGAACACAGATGTCTTCATCATGCGCTCCGGCAAATGGAACATACTTTTCGATATAGGCTGGAGCGTCGGTAATGTCGTTGGTGGCGCTCATGCCTCCGACCGCATCGAAATTGTAAACCGGTACGAGCAAATAACCATCCGAGGATTGTAATGCAGTCAATTTCTCTGCAACCTCTTCAATGCTCTTTTGTTGCCCAACGACGTACTCGTGAATTGACCTATGTCTGTCATCTGTAAATAGCATCACCGGATCATTGCTTAAAAGGTAATCTGGATTGACCTTATCGGATAGGCTGCATAAGTTTTGTACAAATTTGCCGCTTACGCTCTTTACGCCGCTGATTATGTGCGATATTGTAGAGCTATTATAGCCCATCTTCTTTGCTAATTCCTTTTGATTTTCGGCTACACCTTGCGATATAAGCCATTGAATCACCCTCTTAACTCGTTCATTTCCAGCCATAAGATAAAATAATTTACTCAAAAGGTAATTTTTATTGCCCCTATGTTTGGTTAAAAGGTAAATTAAGATTACCTTTACAGCGTAAAAACAATACAACTACCAAATACCACAACACAAAGGTAAGATAAAGTGCTGATTTATCATCGACAAACCGTAAAAAAGCGAACAAAATGACACGAAAAGGTCAAAACCTATTCACCTATTACCAGAACTTGAAGGAGAAAACCAAGTTCATTCGCAAGGTTGCCCGGCGGTGCGATTTGAGTAGCAATGCTGTACTGAAATGGGCATTTGGCGACTGCAAACCCTCAAAGAAGGAATACATTGATATTCTGGTCAAGGAAACTGGCATCCCTGAAGCAAACCTCTTTAACCGAGACCTCGATGAGACGTGTTGAGTTCTATACGTTTGAAGACCAAGTATGGTATCGTCAGGAGGATGGAAGCCAGCATCAACTGACCGACAAAGACCGCGATGCGGTTCGGTTCATCATTGAGCAATTCCAAGAGTTTTACCCTGAAGCATACGAGGCTTGCGTAAATGAATATAGGCGGTGCCAAGCGAATCTTCCGCACTTTCAATTTCGCATTGCCCTGCGGCTTTGCAAGTGCAACTTCGGCATAATCGACGACAGCACTTCGGATGTTGATTCGTATGGCAACTTCCATTTTGAGCACGTTCCATGCCCCTTGCGCGGCGAATGTAAATACGAGAATATCATCTGTCATCCGAAGTTCAACAGCAAAATATCGGATGCGGAAATGCGGGTAATTGAACTTCTGTTCAACGGCGTAGATAGGCCGGCAATAGCTGAAGAACTATGCCTTTCTCCTCACACCGTGCATAACCATATCCGAAACGCATGCGCTCGTATCGGAGCAAAAAAAGAATCGGAACTCATCGCTTACGCGCACAGGAACAACCTTTTCAAGGATAAATAGTTATGGGAAAAGAGAAAGCGACACGACGATTGGACATCGTGGAAATTCTGGGGTCAATCCAAGAAATGGCCTTTGAAAACGAAAAGGTCAATGAAGAAATCGAGCGTCTCAAAAAATACTGCGTGAACGCCGATAAATTCCATGCCAAGACAATGAGCGTTGAGCTTGTCGCATATCTCCACGACGTACATCCGAATACGGTCAGAAAATATGTGAATTGCGGTCTTATCGAGAAGCACCCGACAAGCTCGCAGACCCGGATTAAGATACGAGCCTCTGATGCGTTGATGCTCGATTTCGCCACCATGAAGAAAAAGGCCAAAACTTTAATATACGACCAAGATGAAACGCAGAGCAAGAGCAATTTTTAACGACGACGGTTCAATGGCCATCGTTACGACCAAGAAAGGGAAGCGGCACTCAAAGAAGTTCTACTCGGTGTCGCAGGCAGTCAATTACTGCGCGGAAAATCGAATTGAAGCCTATATGTCGAAACGATGAGTTGCTCTGTATGTTACGGCCATCCGGGTTGCCCGTGTTGCCAGCCCGAACCGAATATGATTCGTTGCCCAGAGTGCAACGGAGTAGGCTCTATCTTCTACGATATTGATGGAGAACGGATAACGCAAGAGCAATTCGACAAGCTGTCGGAAAGCGAACGAGACAAAGAGCGATGCCCGGAGTGCGACGGAGAAGGTGAAATCGAGTACGAATACGAGCCGGATTACGACTCGATGCCCGGAGGTCCAGACGACTATTAAACAGAAAACCAAGAGCAATATGACAAGTAAGCCAACAACTTTACCTGCAATAATCCTCGAAATGCCAAACGAGGAATATCACCGAGGCGAGTGGTGCCGAGATTTTGTCAGTTCCACACAACTGAAAGAATTTCTGGTTTCGCCCAAAGCGTTCGATTATTTACGTCGAAACGGCGGCAAGGATATTAGCCTCGAAGCCTCGATGAAAGGTAGCGTATATCACGCTATTTTGGCGTCAATCGCCAACACAGGATGCCTTGACGAGTTCGAGAAGGAGTATTTCGTGTTCGAGCCGCCCATCAACCCTGCTACCGGAGCGGCCTACGGTATCGCCACGAAGAAGTATCAAGAGGCGTATCAACAGGCCCTCAATGAGCACCCCGGAATGGAATCCACAAGCCAAGCCGAAGTGGATTTAGCCAATACGATGATAGATGCGTTGCTTTGCCATTGCGGTAGCACGTCGGAATCAGTCGGCCAGCTCCTTCAATGGGGAACGTCTGAAATTTCCCATTTCGTCGAATACAAAGGTCTCGGGTTCAAGTTCCGCACCGACCTCAAAACCAGCCACAAGATTGTGGATTGGAAAACTATCGCGTCAAAAGACCTGCACGAGGAAACGATTGCCTCGCAAATCAACAAGTTGAACTACGGCTTTTCTGCGGCCTTCTACCAGTTCTTCAATCATCTTGTAACCGGAGAATGGGCCGAGTTTTATTGGGTTTTCCAGCAAAAAGAACCTCCCTATGATGCCGTAATCGTTTCAGCCGACGCATGGGCCTATTGCAAACTCGACGACGAATCCCCGGTCTATAAAGGGCCTTCGGCAATCGAGTTCGAGAATACATTGCAGCAATATCTCATCTGTAACGAGAAGGGACATTACCCCGGAGCGGAAGTATTCATACAGCCGAATATCAAAGGCCGACGGGTTATGAACCTGAACGTGCCGTCGTACAAGCGAAACAATATCAGAACCTTTTACAACAAATAACAATGGCAGAACAAAAGAAACCGCAGCCATCGTCCATGTTCGACGAAGCTGCACAGGCTCAAGCCTCCTCTGCACCGGTAGCCGATGCGACGAAGGCTTCATCCACACCCCCAGCACCGCTGGCTCCCCCTGCGCCGCCGGCAATCCCTCAAATCCTCGTTGATGCAGGTCTTCAGGCTTGTTTTTCGGCACCCCGCAAGGCTTTCATCGCGGCCGGAGGAACCGATGAGGAGTTCGCCCGTGAGGTAAATTTCGCAATTTCGCTGATGATGAAAGATGACTTTCTCATCACATGCGCAAAGAACAATCCCGATTACCTCGTCGAAGCTATCAAGGCTGTCGGCCTCACGAAGCTATCGCTCAACCCGGAGCTGAAGCTCGCCTACCTTGTCCCTCGAAAGGGTAAAATCTATTTCTCGTCGTCATATATGGGAAAGCGAGAAATCCTCATGCGCGCTGGAATAGTTCAATGGGTCGAAGCAAATCTCGTCTACGAGGGTGACGTGTTTGAAGTATCGAAAGGTACGTCCTCTGGCATCGTTCATAAGCCAGACTACTTTGGTGATAATCGCACGAAGGAGAAAATCAAGGGCGGTTACTGGGTCGCCTGCCTCCCGAATGGCAATGTCGTTTTCGACGTCATGCCTCTCTCGCGAATCCATGAAATCATGTCGCGCTCGGAGTCGGTAAAGAGCGGCAAAGGAAGCCCGTGGGACACGGACTTTGAGATGATGGCGCGGAAAACCATCCTTAACTGGGGCTTTGGCTCCCTTCCGAAAACCGGAATCTCCGAACATATCCTCAAGGTTATCGAGACAGAGACGAAGATGGATAACGACGACTTTGAGGAGTGGAAGAAGCAACAGGAGCAGGAGGCCGCCGGCCGGCCGGACAGATTCGACCGCGACGGCACGTTCACCCCTTACGAAGAGGTTAAATAATTCGCCATGTACGCTATATCCAACAGGCATTTCGAGGAAATTCTCGAAATGCTCGAATCCCTCAAAGACCTGCCGGGGAAGGACTTGCGAACCATCAACAAAAAAAGGCGGGCCGAGATAATTATTAGAAAACTGAACAAATCTAAACAGATAGATTATGAAAAAGTCATTGGAAATCAACGAAAACAAGGCGTATGAACTCTATCCGACCGCATCGCCCGAATTTAAGCAAGTGCTCGAAGACACCTTCGGCAGGGAGTTCTTCAACCGGAAAATCACCGACCGTGTAAAGACCTACGAAGACGCCTGCGCCGTCCTCGGCATCGACCCCCATACGTCCATGCCGGACACGTCCGACTGCCCGAAAGAGGACAGGCGCGCATACATCGCCTTCCACAAGCTCGTGGTCATCACTCGCGCGCTCAACGAAGGGTGGCGGCCCGACTGGTCGAATACCGACCAGCCCAAGTGGTTCAACTGGTGGTATACGAACGGTAATGCGGGCCTCGCGTGCGCGCATTCGGATCACGTCCCCTCGAATGCGGCTGCGGACGTCGGGTCTCGCCTTTGCTTCAAAAGCGAAGCGTTGGCCGATTACGCCGCCGAGACCTTCAAGGGACTTTATGAGGAGTATCTCATGTTCAAATAATCTGTTTCACCTCAAAATCACAACAAAATGACAAAGCAAGATTTGGCCGCGAAAGTGGCAGAGAAAACTGGAATGGGCCACCTCCAGTCCGTGAAGGCGGTCGAGGCCGTCATGGAAACCATCGTCGAATCTGTCAGCGACGGCGCGAGCGTCTTCCTCCGAGGTTTCGGCACATTCAAGACGGTCATCCGAAAGGCGAAGAAGGCCCGCGACATCAACAGGGGCGAGACCATCACGCTCCCGGAGACGAAGAAGCCGGTGTTCAAACCCTGCAAAGACTTCATCAGCAGAGTCCGCAAATAAGTATCACCAGAGCAACCCCGGCTTTGTCTGGGGTTGCTCTAAATACCAAACCCTATGACCATCGACGACCTTTTGCAGGAGGCGCAGGAGATTCAAAATTTTCTCGAAAGTGTCCCTGACAATAATGAAGACCCGAATGAGCTTGCGATACGCTTAACGTACCTGAATAACTACATGGCTCGGAGCGGAAAGATGCTCGCCGATGCAAAGATGATGCAGGATTCGGCGGTCGCCGCAGCTTACGCGGAGCACACGAAATCCATCCTCAAGATGCCTGCGACGATTGCTCAAAAGTTTATCGCTTCGCAGACGGTAAACGAGAATTATCTCGTGAATTGGCTCGACCGCATAAACCGTACTTGCACGCATCAGTCGGATAATATACGAACCCAAATTTCATTTGCAAAGGAGCAAATGAGCCTTACGAGACGAGGATATTAGCGCAATATGAAAGAAGGTTACATACCGATTAGCCGTAAGCTGTTTGAGAGCCTTTGGTGGCTCGAAGAGCGAGAATTCAGCAAGGCCGAAGCGTGGCTCGACATGATTCAGTCGGCCCGGTTTGAGGCGAGTTCGACCAAGTTGCTACTCGGATGTAAGGTCATCGAGATAGGACGCGGGGAATTCCCTGCGACTATACGATTCCTCGCTAAACGCTGGGGGTGGAACAAGAACCGCGTGGACAGATTTCTGAAACTGCTTATTTCAGAAAATATGATAACAACAAGGACAGCAAGCGGGACAGGCCAGACCATCATAAAACTATGTAATTACGACGATTACAATCCTACGCTCGAAGAAATGGGACAGAAACGGGACAAAGTTGGGACAGATTTGGGACAACAGCGGGACAACGCCGGGACAAAGAATAATAAAGGAAATAAAGACAATAAGGGAAAAAGAGAGGGAGGCGAGTCTGGCGACTCGACCACACCTGCGCCTTCTCCCGATTTTGTAAAATTCCAGAAATGGATTGCCGACAACGCGCCTACCGTAACCCAGATGCGTTATCCGTTCACGGAAAAAGAGTTCATGCAGTTGAAAGCGGATTTCGGGTCAAAGTACATGCAGCATTTGATTTTGCAGATGCACAACTACAAGCCGCTGCTGAAAAAGTGCCAGAGTGCCAATCTGACCTTCCGTAGGTGGGCCGAGCGCGACAAAGCCTCGGATAACGACGACGGGAAAAGACTGACCCCGCGGACAGAGGCAGAAGAACAAACATTGCTGGAACGACTTAAAAACAACTGATTGCATGGATATTCAGTCGATAATCGCAAAAATGAAGAGTGCAGGGCATGACCCAGTACGCAGTCGCCGCGCATTTAGTTGGGGCGACCGAAATACCTGCAAACGGTTGTTTGTCGAGATATTCAAGACCGTCGATAAGACCGCGATAAACTTCGAGTTTCTGCCGGAATATGAAGCCATCATCGACTGGATGACGAATACTCGCGGTATGGGGCTTCTCCTCACCGGCGACTGCGGAAGAGGAAAGAGTACGATTCTTACGGGAGTCATTCCGGTTCTGCTGTATCAAGCTACCGGACTCGTCGTGCGCCCCATTCATTCCGAGCAATTTGAGCAAACGTGTGCTGCATCGTGGCCGAACGCCGGTAAAGACCCGCGGAACATCGACTATCTGTGCAATACCTACTTCCCGATAATTGACGAAATAGGAATCGAGCCGCTAATCAACGATTACGGCGAAAAATACGAAGGATTTAATCGCGTACTGAACATTGCTGAGCAGAAATTGAAACCGGTCTTCGTTTCCACGAACCTTACGCCAGAGAAGATACTATCGCGCTACGACGTCCGCACAATCGACAGACTTGTGAGGTTGAGCAAGATGATAAAATTTGAGGGAAAGAGTTATCGAAAATAATTTGCAACAATCTGAAAATTAAACGGTTATACGTTTGGTCAAAAGTCAAACAATTTGTAGTTTTACACTATAAATAATTGAAAACCAAACAAGTATGAAACGATGTGGAAAATGCGGCAGAGACCTCCCCGAATCGGAGTTCTACCGAAAAGAGAAATCGCCCGACGGCCTGCAATCGTACTGCAAAACGTGTCAGAGCTTGAGTAGCAGAGGGATAAAGAAAAACGGGGGGGGGAATCCTGACCTCTCAAATTTTACTCCTCGCCAGCTTATCGAAGAATTGAGAGCAAGAGGATATAAAGGGAAACTCATTTACACAAAAGAGATTACGGTATGAAAGAGGTGACAATACAACAAGTAGAGGAAATCGTTGCAGTCCTCACGGCAGACGAAAAGCAGCTCTTGAAAGACACTATCAACGAAGGTGGTTGGGGAGATGCCGAAGCAACATTTTTGGATGAAAACGGCAAAGACGAAACGGTGTTTATGTACGGCTACTGTACGAACGACGCATACCGCGCAGGACATTTCAAGGGACGTGTCATTTCAACGATGTTCCGGTCGATTTACAAGAAGCTGTGCCCTGCGCATCGCAATCAAGTGGGCCGGTATGTTTCTCATTGCAACGATTGGTGGGGCGATGGTTCTGGAGACATGCTATTCATTAGAAGTGGATATTATCGGGCATTTGAGCGATGGGCTGGCGATGTTGTAATCCGTTAAATAACAAAAAAGAGCAAGTATGAGCGATAAGCCTATTGTTTACGAAATTTTGATTAGCGACGAAAACTTGTGTGTCGTGGTCGAAAAAGGAAGTAGTGAGTTTTGCCCGTATGTAATGCGGAATTGCGAACTCTATAATCCTCGAAGAGATTTCAGACCTGTTAAGCCGAGGTATAAGCAACGAGCGCTTAATCCAGACCTTATTCCCAAAGCTGAAGAAATGATTATTCGAGCGCAGGAGATATGGGAAGGTCTTAAGAGTCAGGAACCCCAAGAACCTAAAGAGAATCCTGCGGGGGGGGGTAATGAGGACAGTATACCGAGCGGAACGGAGCCAAAGGTAGAGGAAATGCCGAATCCGTCTTATACTCTGGATAAGTTGATTGCAAAAAGTGTGGCTGAATTATCTGTCTCCGAGGTTATGAAAGTTGCTCGACCTTTCATTGACAAATACATATCCGATACTTACGGAATGCTTCCTAAAATTATTGAAGTGAAGTCTGGAAACGAAACGAGGAGAATAGAGGGTATTACGCACAAGAAGTTTGAGACGATTCTTTCTCTGGTGAATCTGAATATCCCGATTTTCCTATCTGGCCCAGCCGGTTGCGGAAAAAATGTGATATGCAAACAGGTTGCAGAATCTTTAGGGTTGGAGTTCTATTTCACCAACGCTGTTACGCAGGAATACAAATTGACTGGCTTTATTGATGCCAATGGCAGGTATCACGAGACGCAATTCTATAAGGCATTCGTAAATGGCGGCGTGTTTATGCTGGATGAAATAGACGCAAGTTCTCCAGAGGTTTTGGTGATTTTGAATGCCGCGATTGCCAATAAGTACTTCGACTTTCCGACGGGCAGGGTGTGTGCCCATGAAAATTTCCGCGTGGTTGCAGCAGGAAACACCTTTGGTACCGGAGCCGACATTGAATATACTGGCCGATTCCAACTTGACGCATCAAGTTTGGATAGATTCGCAATCGTTGAGGTAAATTACGACGAAGAAATTGAACGGGCTATTTCCGGCGACGACAACACCCTCATCGAGTTTGTTAGATTATTAAGAGGCGCTATTAAGAAGTCTGGATTGAAGTTCGTTGTCTCATATAGAGCGATTGAACGCCTGCGAAAATTGAAGGGTGTACTTGATACGAAGGAAGCTATAAAAATCTCTATTATTCAAGGCATGAGCAATGACGATGTTAAAATGATAGCGAGAAATATAGCATCGAACGGGCGAAATGAATATGTAGATGCGTTGAAGAGCATTTAATACAGATATTCTCACGCTAAAGTTACGTGGATATGAAAAGAGTTGTTTTTGAATCATTCAGCAACATAGAGTATTTTTTGAATACGATTGACTCCAGAGTAGAAAATTCCGTGTACCACGGGATTGGCATTTGTGACTCAAAAAGTGGCAGCAAGTCGTTTACTGGTACTGATTCATGGGAAGAGTCGTTAGACTTGATGCGAACTGGATATGTGGAGGGCATGGAGAAATTAAAAAATGACTTATTGAACTCTGTCAATCCTCGCACGACAAGCACTTGTAAGAACATCTCCACGGTGGATATTGTAGGGTTTGCTCCACTTGTTGCTAATGCTATAATAGGTATGCCTAAAAGCATGATTAACAGCAAGAAAATCAATACCCCATCCAAGGTCATTTCGATTTTTTACAATCCAAGCGATAGTGGAGGCGTTGATTCGGGTAGATTTGTTACAGCCGGAGCGCATTTATTGAGCCTTATTATTCAACTTGAAAAGGGTGGATATAGAGTGTCGCTGTCCATTGTTTCGGCGTTTTGCACGAGCAAACAAAAGTCAATCGCGTCGGTACCTATCAAAGACCATAGGAGTAAAATTAACCCCTTGAAAGTTTCTTATCCGATTCTTCATCCATCATTCTTTAGACGGCAAATGTTTAGATGGCTGGAGACAAATCCCGATGTAAAGGATGAAGTGTATAGAGGTACTTATGGCAAGCCTCTTTGGGCTTTCCATGACTCTAATATTGATTTAGAGCGAGAGTTTCTTCGTTCATCTGGCGTATTAAAGCCGAATGAGTTTTACACAAGTTTCAAGGAGGCTGAAAAGTATGAGGGAAAAGAACTTGCGCAGAAGATGGGTATAAAAATAAAGCAATAAATACGAGATATGAATATTTTGAAACTTACCCTTTGCCGAAAGTGGTTCGATATGATACTTCGAGGCGAGAAGCCGTATGAGTACCGCGGAATCAAGGTATTTTGGACTCGACGGCTCATGCGTTCCAACGATGTCGATTCGGTTTTTTGCCCAGATTATTGGGAAAAAGCAACGATTGCTATCCTCAACAATACGGTCAAAGAGGAGCACTTTGATATTGAATTCAGAGAGTTTGATGCAATAGAATTTTACCGAGGTGTGCCCTATTTCGACCCCGAATCACCCCGTATGCTTATTGAATGCCACGGTATATGCGCAGGATTTGGCCGACCTGAACTTGGCGCCCCTGAAGACCGAAGAGCTTTCATCCTCAAACTCGGACTGCTAATCGAAACGCATAACTGCGACAACTTGAAAATCAACTGAAATATGGAACTGAACGAATATCAGAAGCAGGCAATGACGACCTGCACGGAAAGTAGTAATAACTTCAGCTACATGATGCTGAATCTTGTAGGGGAAGTGGGAGAATTTGCATCAAAGGTTGCGAAAATGATTCGCAAAGAAGAGCTTGCAATCACTGACAACGAATTGATTAGCGATTGCAGGTTCCCTGAATTATGCCGTCAGGAGGACGAAATGCAAAAAGAGGCCGGTGATATTTTGTGGCAGTTGGCCGGTTTGTGCAGCGCAATGGGGTGGGAGCTGGAAGACATCGCTCGCGGAAATCTCGAAAAACTCGCCAGCCGGAAGGAGCGAGGTGTAATTGTCGGCGACGGCGATAATCGGTAAGCGATGACAGACATCCGCCTTCTTGTGAAAGCGCACCCAGATTCGATATATACGCGTGAGGGGCACAAAGTTGAGGTCGTGACGACTGCCGCCGGGTGGCAACACAATCTGATATACGGATATGTTCACAAGAACGGCAAGAAGATAAGCCATTACTGGCAACGCGACGGTAGTTTCGGAGACAATCATAGAAGCCCAATAAGTCTGGTCGTAAAACTCGAAAAGTAAAACAAACTCAACCTAAAAATAACCAACTATGAAGACAATCTGCATTACCATCGTTGTAGTAGCCGTATTGGCACTACTCATTCTGCTCGCCTACGTTTGGCTGAAGCTCCGCGGATGGAACATCACGTTCGATGCCAGTATGAAGACCGACGCGGAAGAACCTATCAAGCGGTTGCCCGCTCGTGATGCAAAGGGCAGATTCACCAAACGGCAGTAGTCATGGCTTTCGCGGAATCCTTCACCCAGCAATCATGCGTAACGTGGTTCAATGCCAAGTACCCGTCTCTCAACGGAATGTTGTTCGCAGTTCCGAACGACGGCAAGCGCACGATGAAGATGATACGCACCAACACCGGCTATAAGACCATCTGTGTAGGCGGTAGCCGCAAAAAAGCCGAAGGGCTTGTGGCCGGTGTTTCAGACCTCATCCTTCTTGTGCCGCGAGGGCGGTTCGGCTCGCTCTGCATTGAAATCAAGACCAAGACTGGCCGACAATCTCCCAGTCAGAAAGAATGGCAAAGGAAAACGGAAATGGCTGGTAATAAGTACGTCATCTGCCGGGACATTGAAACATTCATCGAAGAGGTTGAAAATTACCTCGATAAGTTTGAATAATATTCATATATTTTTATTAACTTTACACAATAAATCAAGACATTATGAAGATTTACACGTCGTATTTCGCAAAGGCCGCCGCTCTTCGCAAGGCCGGCATTGTTCCCATCGGCATTGCGCTCTGGCCGCCTCGCTTCTTTAACGGCGTCTCTATGAAGCAGGTAGCCCCCAGACGCTATATGCTCAATGATGCGCTGACCGATGCGGAATACGAGGCAATGTACCGCAACGACGTGTTGCGCTTCGTTGATGCCCGGTCGTTCATCAAAGACCTTGAACGGACGAGCCGAGGCATGGACATCGCTCTGTGCTGTTTCGAGAAGCCGGGCGACTTCTGCCACCGACATATCCTCGCCAAGTGGCTCAACGAGCAGACCGGCATCGAGGTTTCGGAGTTCGGAGTGGTCGAGTCGAAGCCTGAAGTCCCCAAGCCTGAACAAAAAAGCCTCTTCTAACGATGGAAGTTACGGCGCAATTGGAATTGAGAGAACTTCGGATGGACGACCTTTCGGGAATCCTCTTATCCGAACAGGAGTACCTGACCGACCCGAATACCTGCCTGAGGTCAGAGCGAGAGGACATCGTAAAGAGCCTCCATTCGGGTATGAGCTTCGGAGCGTTTTTGAACGATACGCCGATTGCTTACAATCTCTGCTACGGCAATGAATATTGCATCGGGTTCGTCGAAAAGTGTTTCGTTCATCCGTCCTACCGAGGTCGCGGCCTCCAGTCTACATTACTGATGATGAATATGGCCGCGATGATAAATCGAGGCATTATTGCCGCCTACGCGCTGACATCGCCGAACAACCCGTGGAGCCTCCGAAATTTCAAAGCACGAGGATTCGAGGTAGTCGGCAGAACTGAAATCGAAGGCCACAAACGATTGATTTTGAAGAATGGTAATTAAAATCGACAAGAAGGCGATAGCCTTCAATATCAATAAGGCAGAAAAGATTGCTGGTGGCATTCCAGTCTCCATCATGCTCAAAGGCTTCTACGAGTATATAGCTGGTATTGAGTGCGTGAAGACTCGGAAGCTCTACTCGCAGGGAATTCCCAATAGCGTATGCTACGCTCTTCATTCGGCCGGCATTCGGCACTCTGGGGCCGTGGTCGCCGACTTCGACGATTTTCAAGAGTGTTACCGAGCTTGCGACATTCGCGAGTTCTATATACCGCTCAATGCCGACGATGACCGTGAGGGTCTGAACATTCGTCGCATTGAACGTCTGGCGCTCCGAATCCGAAAATATGCAAGCGACGTAAAACTTTACATGATGATTACGTCGGGATGCTTGAACGACCATCACCCCGGACTGCATCGAATCGAAAAAGAGTGGCTGGAGTGGGCACACGTTCTTTTTGATGGAGTAAGCGTAGGCGGCAGCTTCTACCTTTCCGAGTTTGATTCATATTGTGAGTCGAGGAAGGTCGTTTCTCCTTTGCATTTCATCACTGATGTTCGCATCGGAGAATACGCCTTGTTTGGCACCATCCCCTTCTGCGACCGGAAGCACCTGTTCGGCCGCAATGCCATCACGGTCGAGTCGGAGGTAATAGGCGTTTACCCCGACCGTCGGCAAATCGTAGTCCGTGGTGGCTACTCCGAAATTGACACCGACAAATGTACGCTCCTTTCTGGGGGACTTTCGTTTTCCGACGTATCGAGTGAGTACACCATCTACAACGACCCTTTCCTGCGCTACAAACGCGGTGACAAGGTAGAAGTCGTACCCGATTACAAATCATTAGTGAAGCTCAAAGATGTGGCACGAGAATATACGAAATAGAACCTTCGGCTTCGAGCTGGAGTTCGCCGACGCGGATAAGCTGCTGTTGTTGTTGCCGGCCGGTTACAAGTGGACGGACAACAAGCTGACGATGATGAATAACTCCGATGGTTCGGCCGTTACCCATCATGGGCAGTACGGCGGTGAAATCAACACCCGCCCGTATCACTACACCGAAGAAGACCTCGCCGAGCTTCGGGACTTCATCCAGTCGCTCCGTGACGCTGGTGGCTACCTCATGTGGAATGAGGGCTTCGATGCTCATTTCTACGTCAAAGACTTCGATTTGGACGTGATTAAACGTCTGTTCGCTTTGTCGTACTATACCGCAGTTCCGGTGAAGAAGATTTTCGACTTTCCTGAATGGTGGGACACCAAGTATCTTGCGCCTACTCCCACCGCGGACGTAGTGAAGCGCGCGCTTGCGGCCGACACGCTCGAAAACTTCCTCAAGGTTTTCAGCAATGGCTCCGACCGCGGGCATATCCGCTATTGGCTCAACTGCGTTTCCATCGAGAAAATCGGCACGGTAGAATTCCGCATCTTCAACTCGTCGTGGAACTTCGAGGAAACGCTGGAGACCATCAAGTTCATGTATTCGTTCGTCGAGTATGCCTACCTTCACGAAGACATCGAGGAGTACAAAGCCCTGACGACGATTGACAAGTGCATCGAGGTATTTCACCTCGACCCCACGAAGATTCCGCAGCGACACAAACCGCTTCTCTGGGCCGCGGAGCACTCGGACAATATGACGGTTGTCGGCGAAATGTTCAAGAAGTCGAATCGTATGCTCTCCTTCATCAAGGAAACGGCCTCGAAATTCGACGTTGTGCGCGTCGTGAACTCGTATTATTTCGACATCGAGCAGGTAATCAACCCGCGCGAAATTGTCGTCTACACGAAGGAGTATTTCATCCTCTTGCTCTTCAAGGCTATCAAAGGTGAAATCAAGGAGCTTACCTTCAACGAAGAGTATAGCTTCCTCAACATCCATTCGGACAAACCGAGCGAGATTGTCGCCACACTCCACCTATTCAACGCCATCAAGAAGCACAAGAAGTCCGAAGACGTATACCATCAAGGTCTCTACAAGGATTTCGTCAATCGACTTGGGTACTATCGCGAAAAGTACAGCGAGAAATACCAGAAACTCGTTGATAATCTGTCGGCGAAGACAATTTCCGTGAAATACTGCGCCGACCTCGAAGATGCGATTTTGGATTGCGGAAGCAATGACCTTGTGGTGTATCAGTCGGAATTTCTCGCCTCGCTCCGTGCGGCCAGTAATGCAATGGAACGCACCCTCACCGAGGACTTCGGCGTACAGGAACGAAAGCGAACGCACTATGCAGCTATCGACGAAGAGCGCGTAAGCTATCTTGCGATTACACAGCATCAGTACATGGGCCGGAAGAAGGTCTTTCGCGATGGCCGTACGTGCATCTACTCGAATGTAGCCGACAGCGGAGACAATAGCTTCAGCCGCCGCACCATCGTCCCACTCAAATATCGACGGTTGCCGGACGACTATCAATTCTCGGCCAAGAGTCGGATTCGGTTCATGCGCGCCAGCATGAGTGAAATCGACTACCTCCGCATGATATACTTGAAAAAGGACATCATCCTCGGTTCGGCCCCGTTCTGCTACCTCTGGTTCATCGACGACTATGTGTTCGGAGCAAGCATGTTCGACTTTATGAAGGTTGATAAATACGGTACGGATGCCGTGTCAATGAAAAGCGACTTCGTGATAGATCATCCGCTTCAGAAGTTGAGCAAATTGCTTATCATGGGTGTCCTTTCAACCGAATATCGAGACGAGTTGTGCATTCGCTTCAAAACGGAGGTAGGCCGCATCTGTACGTCGGTATTTACCGATAAGCCGGTGTCGATGAAATACCGCGGCGTCTTCGACCTCGATGAGCGAGGTATCGGCAAGCTCTACTACAATCAGGTTGCCGGTAAGCTCGGCACTCTTGACGCGATAATGAAAGAATTTTTGAAACGATTTTACAAGAAGTAGTTATGGAGCAGAAAATCATCATCACCTACGAAGTAGGAAACGATGCAATCCAAGCGGCGGCGTTCATGGTCGGAGTCGAATTGACCGACGAGCTTCTGTCGAAAATGAGACAAGAGCCTTTGGTAATCACCGAAGATATGGTCAGTGGTGAGAACGGAATGCAGTGCAAGTTGGCCTTCGCACTCCTCGCGATAGAAATTGCCGCAAAAAAAGCCGGCAATGACCTCCAAGACAATTAAACGTAAAGTAAAGCCCAATGGCCTACAAGGATATGCCGACCATCATCGACTGCATCGGCGATACGGTTGAGGTCGTGAAAGTCATCAAGCCGATTCTCAACATAAAAGCAAAATAGTTATGGGAAACGAAGTATTGGTAGCCTGTCCCCTTTTCATTACCGACCCGGTTACGGGAGAACAACGAGAAGTCAAACCGATAGGAGACATTGGGTGGACGGAGATTCAACCTACGTCAGATTCAAGCGTCAAGGAGCTGGCCGATGCCTTAAAGAAAAGTGCAGATGCCACCCGACAAGTGTCGAATGCCATTACGGGATTCAGCTTCGTAATCACAAAACTGAATATCCCAAAATTGCTCCTACTACTCGGCATCAACCCCCGGAGATATAGTAGGCAAGTTCGTCTCAAAGCTGCATTAAAGCGAAATAGAACCAGAAAGAAACAGCGTTTAACGAGGCTTCAGAGAAGACAACGACGCCAGAAAAGATAATGTGCCATGAACGCAAAGACAATCAGAAAGAACGCCCGAAAATTCTGCGGATGCCCCGATGCTGGCATATCGTGTTCAACAGAGTGTAAAGATTCCATCTGTGTCATGCGAGAACGCTATGAAGGCTATATTGCAGGCTACGAAGCCAGCCACGCGCGTCTCCGTAGGTTTGCCTCTCGCGTCTTCTCCATTCTCGGAGTGAAAGCCCTCAACGGATGCACCGATGCGAAATGGGAGGGCTTCTGCAATGGTAACGGGACGGATGTCGGCCGAGACATAGATGCGCTCATTGGTGCTGCTCAAAAACTCACGAAATAGCAATGAAATCATATTATACAGAGGCCGGCATAAAACTCACTGATAAGCAATGTGAGTGTGTTGTTGCGTTGGAGCGGCTCGCAAAAAAATGGAAGAAAGACGGAGTTGGTCTATGGCTCTATTCTGCATCAGGGACGCTGCATGTCATGCTGGATGGAGACACGAAACAGAATCCCGAACCTGAAGTATCATCCAAACTTGGCGTAAACCCCAACAATAGCGTCACGATAATAACTGGCATACCCAACGATGGAGGAGATTGGTAATAACCTTACAAAACAATACGGCTACCTTATCTGGGATTCAGAAAGAGAATGTATCGCCTCCTGCTTTATTTATGACTCGGAACTTGAGGCAGAAGACGTCGCGTATGACTACAACCATCGGTTGCAGGATTTAGATGAAAATGGAGAATATATAGAGCCATTACCAGACAGGTATAAGGTTCTCAAAATAACAATAGAACATGGGACGATTCAAGATTGAAGAGGTCGAGATTTCGCAAATCCACCTCATTGACAAGAACGCGCGCTACATGGAGCAGACAGACTTCCGCGCGCTGGTAGAGAACATCAAGCGGGATGGCGAGCTTTCGTCCGTCCCCTTCTGCGTGAAGTACCCCGACGGACACTTCACCGTCGTATCAGGCAACCACCGAGTCGAGGCGGCAAAGATGGCCGGTTTGACCATCATCCCTGTCATGTACGTTCTCGAAGAGGACACATCGAACGACGAGATTCGCGCAAAGCAACTTTCCCACAACTCGATTTCGGGCAAGGACGACCCGGAGATTCTGAAACAGCTCCTCGATGAAATTCGCGACGTGGCCTTCAAGGAGTATGCCCACATCAGCAACGAAATCCTCGAACAAGTCAAGGACATCGACTATACGGTTGAGATGCCCAGCAATGAAGTGGTGCCCGTTACCCTCATGTTCGTAGACACCAGCAAGGCGTCGCTCGACCGGATTCTGGAAGAGCTGGAGGCTTACACCTCTGCGGAACTGGAGAATACCATCATCATGGATAAAGATTACATGAAACGCCTCAACGAGGTCACGGCGAAGGTTTCGAGCCGATTCAAAATCAAAGCACAGGCGTTGAGTGTGTGCAAAATGGTCGAACTTGTAGACAATATGCTGGATGGCGGACGAGAAAACAACGCGACCGAGTAACGTTGAGAAGGCCGAGGCGAAAAAGTCACTTACTACAAAACGGAAGAAGCAACTTTTTCTTGAGGCACTCTCCAAGAGGCTGTTGAATGTTTCGGCAGCCTGTAAAGTCGTGGGCATATCTCGCAACACCGTGTATAGGTGGAGGGACGAAGATGACAACTTCAAAAAGGAGTGGGAAAACGTGGCCGAAGAGTTCTACGACAATATCGAGACGGCCATGTTCTCCAAAGCGACCATCGACAAGGACACTACAATGCTCATCTGGCTGTCGAAAACCAAGATGAAGCACCGCGGGTACGTTGAAAAGACAGAAACCGACCTTACGGTAAATCCTTTCCTCGAATTGATGAAGGCCGCAACCTCCGATGATAAGTCCAAAAAGTAGTTCTGGACAGAGCAAAAAAACTTGCAATTCGCTGGAAAATAAATAGTTATCTGTTTTGTCAAAAGTTATATTCTTTGTAGTTTTACATATCAATAAAAGAACAACAACAAATTAAGAAACAGATAGTTATGACAGCAAGAGAAGTTAAAATCGAAATGCTCAACAAGGCCTTGCCGATAATGACCGGTTATCAGTCCGACATCGTTTATGACTTCGAGTCTATTGATGAAATGAAGGATGGCGAATCGGCTTGTTGGTCAATTCGTGAAACCGGAACGCATTTCACGACTGATATGCGTCGGCTTGAAGGCTTGCGCAAAAACACCAAAGTCACCTACGTTATCAACCGTGAGAATGGAGCATACACCATGATTTTGCCGTATGATACGGAAAACAGATAAGGCTCTCCGAATGTTCCGTGCAGGTGATTTTCGCGGCGCATTTTCGATTTTCTCCACCTTTCGGGTGGGATTCACCAGAGAGGAGACAAGAACGCTTCAAATCGCCTCGGAGAGCCTCGGAGGACACGCAGGATTCTACCAAAGCATCGGAGTCGATACAAGTGCCGAGGTGTCGAAAGCGAAAGAGATAATTAGAACCAAATACCAAGAGCAATGAACGAAGGAGCAGGGTCAAAAGGAATAGAGCGTATTTGCTCACATCGTATCGAGTGGTGGCTTGATACGGGAGCTGACGAACAAATTACGGAATTGGACGAAGTGAGCATCGAACATATCCAGCAATGCCTTGTCGAAGGTTACATCGAAGGTGAGCTTTGCGTTTGCCGTCCCGACACCGATGAGGACGGTGAAGTGTACGGCTGGTGGAAAATAGCAAGATAGCATGGAAAACACACTCAAATACCTTGAATCGCGTGTCGCGAGCATCAAGACCAGCATATCGAAAGCAGAAGACCGCCTTATCGACGCCAACCGTGCGGAGACAGAAAGAGTTGGCAGGATGGGCTGGGGTTACGGCATGAGGCATAGCAAACTCAACTTTTCCACCTCGAAGTCGGACAGAATCAAGGAGCGCATCAATAACTTGAAGGCGACTCTTGACAAGATTCAACGGACAATAGAATTTGTCAAATCAATGAAATAGAGCCATGAGCAAGAAAAGATTTTACGATGTGCCGACGAAGTTTGTGTTCTGCGGAACATTCAGAATCAAAGCGGACAGCCATGAGCAGGCCGAGAAATATGTTCAAGAGCATTGTGGTCTCGTACTCGGAGGCAATATTCATTCCTCACTTCCAGACGATAAAGTCGATTGGGAGTTCGATATTCACCCTGAAACAATCGTAGGACATGGACTTGATTGAACAGATTACATCCGTAGCCACCAGTTTAGGGTGGCATGTTGGCATCACCTCTGCTACGGGCATTGTCGAGTTCGAGTTTTCCCAATATACTCCGGCTGGGAGGGACTTCAATTTCTGCGTCGAAATGAAGGACGACGACCCCGATAGCCTCCTCGATGATATTGAGCGATATTATGAGGCATTCGACCCAGATTATGAAGCCTCCTTGTGGATTGGCGATGATGGCCACGGTAAAAGAGGCGCGCCCTACCATATCAAGGACATCGTAAGCGATATGGAGGCGGCAGAGAAAATGATAGACACCCTCTTGGAGGCTTTGAAAAAGGCTCTCGAAAAAAATGACTGACCCATGAAAAGCGAAAGAGCAAAGAAATACATCGACAACGATGCAATCGTGATGCACAACGGAGATCGCATGGTTGATGCTTCCACGGCCTACATGGCAATAGAACTTGCCGAGCAGGAGGCCGAGGCGAGGATGCGACGGAAAGCAATAGAGGCCTTTGATGATATGTGGTTCAGTGGTTTTGAACCGGACTACGAGTATCATCGTGAGAATTTTATCAAGAAATTGAACGCTGAATGAAAACGTACCGATGCGGCCGAATGGAAAATATACTCGGCACCGAGTGGTATACAATCCAAAAACGAACGTTCATGGGCATTTGGGTAACGTATGCAAACTTCGCAAGCAGAGGCGCGATGGAACGTGTTGCCCGCAAGTTGGAAGACTTTGGGAACATAGTAATAAGAATGAATTGAAAATGAAAACGATTGAGGAAAGGGCGGCGGATTATGCCAACCGAAAGATTCGATTGATGAACTCGTCATACCGAGCCGCCTACAACGCCTACATCGCCGGTGCCCAATCAGAACGCGAAGACCTGACCCGCTGGCATGACATTGAAACGATGCCGGTACAGAAAGGCGTGCTCCTTAAATTGAGTAGTGGGGATTATTGTGTGGGCATCAAAGATTTGAAAGGAAAGATATGGGGTCTCCCTTCCTATCTTCGGAATCCGAATCCGGTCGGCTGGCGGCCGATTCACGAAGACGAATAGAAAACGATGGAAGGACGATTGCTATACTCGTTTTTCGAGTACAAAGGTTCTACTTATCAAGTCAGAACGACCAAAGCAGCCAACAGATGCGCGATGTGTCATGCTCAACCGTGCAAGGATAGAAAAATAGCCACGCTTATCAAATACTTCGGCCCATGTCTCGGAGAAGAGAGGTCTGACGGTATAGATGTAATTTTTAGGAAAGTAAGATAATGACTGAAGCACCCAGCTACTTGTGCAATGCGGCAATCGTTCTTACCGCGCACAAACTCGGAAAGGACGTCAATGGCGTAAGCCTTGCCCAACAGATATGGGCGGACAAAAGTTTGCCCGAACCTCACGTAATCTCTATGCTGGCGAAGTCCGCGAACGTGGCGCGCGAGTTAATCTGCATTGCTGGTCTTGCGGAAAAGGCCGACCGCATTGCAGAAGAAATGTTCATGAATGAAAAACAATGAAACCTACACCATGCCATTGCGGGGAATGCTCATTCCTCAAAAATGAAGATATTTGCGGCTTCGGCTACTGCGAAATATCCGACCGCGAGCGTAGCTGTCGAGACAAATGCGAGTTCGGATTCTATCAGATGAATGGCTACCATGCAGAACGCATCCTGCATCATTACCAGAGGTGGAGGCGAGGTGCAAAGTGTAAGCAGCCCCACCCGTTTGTTGTCGGGAAAGCAATAGATGTAGCGATAACTACGTTGCGAAGTAAACGTCGGTCATAAAACGAATTGTCAGGAACGATTTTTGCTCTTATGCTTGGTAAAATGTAATATATTCATTACCTTTATACCGTCATAAAAGCACAAAACTATGCCTGAGATTTGTAGATTTTTCGGTATTATCCTCTTCCTCTATTGGAAAGACCACAACCCGCCACATGTTCATTTCTCGTATGGCGGCTACACCTGCAATATCAGCGTTATCGACCGAATTGTGGACGGTAAAGCCCCCGCAAAGGTCGTGGCGATGGTGAACAAGTGGCTTGACCTCCACGAAGGCGAAGTGCTCGCCCTTTGGGAAAAGGCCCAGAGAGGCGAACCGATTGGAAAGGTAGAACCCTTAAAATAAGAGCAATTATGTTGCGAGTAACCGATGTTGATTACCTGAAGGATTACAGCCTTTCGCTGACTTTCAGCAATCACGAAAAAAGAGTGGTGAACCTCGAACCGCATCTGACCGGCGAGGTATTCGGTGAATTGCTCGACAAGAGCAAGTTCACCCAATTTGGCCTGACTCCCGTTACTTTGGAATGGGCGAACGGAGCCGACTTCGCGCCGGAATTCCTTTACGAGATAGGGACTCCAGCGTAATGAGTGAGATAGACGCCAAACAGCTCTCGATGGACTATGGACGGCGTGTTCGTGAATTGAGGAAAGAGAAAAATCTCACCCAGCGTCAGCTATCCGAAATTACTGGTCTGAAACGAGAGTATATCAGTTTAATAGAGCACGGCCGAACAGACATGCAGTTGTCTACATTTCTGAAAATCGCTGATGCTCTTGACGTGCAGATTTCGATGTAATGCAGATAGAGCAGAAACATATCGACCTCTTCAATTCGTGGCGGGCGGACTGGAATAAGTTTGTCCGCGACGTGCTTCATGCTCGTCTTGACCGTGAACAACAAGCCATCATTAACTCTGTTCAGACCAATCCGATGACGGCGGTTGCAAGTGGAACGGCTCGCGGAAAGGACTTTGTTGCAGCTTGTGGTTCGCTATGCTTCATGTATCTGACGCCAACATTTGATGAGCGAGGTAGGCTCGTAGGAAACACAAAGGTCGCAATGACGGCACCCACCGCACGACAGGTCGGGAATATCATGTCGCCAGAGGTTCGACGCCTATTCAAGGCTGCGCAATTCCTTCCGGGCCGACTGGTCGCATTCGATATTCGTACAGACTATGAAGAGTGGTTCCTCACGGGTTTCAAAGCTGGAGACGACGCGACCGAGGCTTGGTCTGGTTTCCATGCCGTGAATACCATGTTTGTCGTTACGGAGGCTTCTGGTATATCCGAAGCGACATTCGCAGCCATTGAGGGTAACTTGCAGGGAAACTCTCGATTGTTGATTGTATTCAACCCAAACGTGACGACTGGTTATGCCGCTCGCGCCATGAAGTCCGAACGATTCTCCAAGTTCCGCCTCAATTCGCTGAACGCAGAAAACGTCGTGAAGAAGCAAGTCGTCATTCCCGGTCAGGTGGACTACGAGTGGGTGAAGGACAAGGTTCAGAGCTGGGCCTCTCCAGTGAATGAGCAAGATTTTGACGAAGGTGAAGGCGATTTCGTCTTCGAGAATGGATTGTACCGCCCGAATGACCTCTTTCGCGTAAAAGTGCTCGGCATGTTTCCGAAGGTGGCTGAAGACATCCTTATTCCCTACGAATGGATTGAACTCGCCAACCAGCGTTGGCTTGCGCTCAACGAAGAGGGATTCGAGCCATCCGGCCCATGCCGAGCCGGCGTCGATGTTGCAGGTATGGGTCGAGATGAAAGCGTTGTGTGTCGGCGGTACGACAACTTCGTTCCCTCCTTCGAGCGACATCAGTCGGCAGGAAAGGCAGACCACATGCACGTTGCGGGCATGATTACGAAGATTCTCCAGAATGACGGCTCGATTGCCTTCATTGATACCATCGGAGAGGGTGCTGGCGTTTATTCTCGCCTTTGCGAGCTTGGGTATTCCAATGCCGTCTCCTGCAAATATTCCGAAGGCGCAAAAGACCACCACGATATTACCGGCCAGCACGAGTTTGCGAACATGAGGGCCTATTTGTTCTGGTGTGTTCGCGATTGGCTCAACCCCAAAAACAAAATGAATCCAGCCCTGCCGCCCAATGACAAGTTCGCTGAAGAGGCTACCGAGATTCGTTGGAAGTTCGTTAGCGATGGCCGCATCATCATCGAACCGAAAGAAGACATCAAGAAAAGAATCGGCCGGTCTCCCGACGATTTTGACGCACTTGCAAACACATTCTACCCGCAGTCCTCGGAAAGCTATTTATCTGATGCTGACATAGAAGATGATTTTTCATAGTCGTAAGTGTGAATATTATTCATATTTTCAGTATCTTTAACCCGTTATTATGAATAAAAGGGACTATATCAAGACAGCGCGTTTCCTCAATTTATCGTGCGGCACACCAACCGACGCGCAAATCGAGGAGGCCATCAAGAAGATTGAAGCTCGGCTGGAAGAGAAACCGATAAATCGAGCTGTCAATCGTTCCGTGAAGGACGGCTACACGATGGCTGTCGATATATTGCGCCGCAGGCAAAAGGATTATTCCGGCATCGAATCACTTACGTCCACGAGAGCGAGAGCCATTGCTGCGCTCGCCGCAGACTTCTTGAATGGAGAGTGCTCGGCCGACATCCTTTGCCATGTGCCGATAAAGAGGTAGTAAACAACACCGTGTAAGGACGCACGGCACTATACAGAACGAAATGGACATCAACGAAATCATTAGCGACGGACGTCCTGTTGTGGACATCATCGCAGACTTGAAGGACAAATCTATTCCCGTGCCCGCGTGGTCTGACTTGGAGAAAGATTACGACCCCACCAAGCACGAGATTATGACGAATCCGGCCTTGCGCCCCAGAGAGAAGCGCAAGAAAAACGGGCAACTTGACCGGCCCGCGAAAATTCTTTATCCAGCCGAGAAAATCGTTACGAGGCGCATGAATCAAATGTGCTTCACCATTCCTGTCGAGAGAAAGTATGAGACCGGCGAGGACGAAACTTTGAAAGCCATTGCAAAAGCCATCGAGTCCGTCTACGAAAAGGTGCGCATCAACGGAGTGAATAAAAATCGTATGCGTGCCTACTTCGGCGCGTGTGAGGTTTGCACAATCTGGTATGCCGTCGAGGAGGAAAACGAGGACTACGGCTTCAAGAGCAAGTACAAGTTCAAGTGTCGAAGCTACTCGCAGATGCCTACGAAAATGTCGAAAATCAGCGAGGCAAAGCTGTACCCTGTATTCGATGATTACGACGACATGATTGCCATGTGCATCGAGTACACCATCACTCGCAAGAACCAGAAGACATACTATTTCGACGTTTACACGAAAGACCGATTCAAGAGCTACTCCAGCAAAAACGGTCTCTATGACGACGCCGAGATTGAGGAGACCGAAATCACTATCGGAAAAATTCCGGCTGTATACTTGTGGCGGCCGGCAGCCATCTACGAAGGCATCGCAAACAATCGCGAAGACATCGAACTGACTCTATCGCGCACCAGCGACGTTATCCGCAAGAACTCTGCGCCGATTGTGAAGGTGGTCGGTGAGCTTGTAGGCGAGAAGCCCGAAGGCGGAGAGTCTCGCGAAGTCTACAAGCTCAAAGATGGCGGCGACATCGGCCTTGTTTCCCCTTCCTTGTCTCACGAATCGGCGCAGTATTATATCGCCCAACTCAAAGAGAACATCGAGGAGGATACGCAGATGCCGAATCTTTCCATGACGAACGTGAAAAGTCTTGGCAACATCGGCGAAGATGCGAGAAAAACCCTATTGGCCGACGCTCACATGAAAGTCGGCGAAGAGAAGGATGACATTATCTGGGCTTTCGACCGAGAGTGCAACATCATCAAGGCGTTCCTCGGAGAGGCCAACAACGCATGGATTGAAGGTCTGAAAAAGTTGAAGGTAACTCATCACATCACCCCGTTCGTTCAGAATGATAGGGCGGCCCGTATCGCCGAACTGACGGAGGCAACTGGAGGCAAAACTATCATGTCCCAACGAACGGCAATCGAACGTCTCGGAGAAGTGAGGGATATAGACGCCGAAATCGAGCGCATCCAATCCGAAGAGAGGGCTTCGCGTGAAGCCAGCCGAATTGTCGATGTGTTCCATGACAACCAGTAACCACCATGCCGAAGAAGAAAATAAATCATGGCGAGGCATATACCGCTCATTACAATCGTATTGAGCGGTATATCGCTTTGGTTGAAGCAATCTTTGAGCAAGCAACGAAAGAATCGGTCAGGCTCGCGCGGTCGGTCGAGTACGATGGGGAAAGCCTATTTGCATTTAGCGATTATCCGAAGGTAAAGGCTCGTTTCGAGGAACTCCTCAATGCGATGGCCGATGATATTCAAGCTGTTGTTGTCAATGGGGTTACAGCCGAGTGGGAGAAGAGTAACTTCAAAAACGATGAGCTTGCCCGAAGTATTCTTGGAGAACGTTTGGCGGTAAAGAGCAAGTACAAACGGTTCTTTCAGAACAACGAGAGCGCGCTCAAGGCGTTCCTTACACGCAAGGATTCCGGTATGAATCTGTCTTCGCGTGTGTGGAATCTGACGCAGAAGTACAAATCTGACCTCGAACTTGCTCTGTCAATCGGTTTGGCCGACGGCAAGAGCGCAGCAGAGTTGAGTCGAGACATTCGAGCGTTTCTCAACGAGCCAGAGAGGTTGTTCCGACGCATCCGCAACAAGTATGGCGACCTCACACTATCAAAAGCCGCCAAATCGTATCATCCGGGAGAAGGTATTTATCGAAGCAGTTACAAGAACGCTTTGCGTCTCGCTCGAACCGAGATAAACATGGCCTATCGCACGGCCGACCACACTCGGTGGCAACAACTTGATTTCATTGTCGGATTCGAGGTCAAGAGGTCGGGCCGCGATTACTCGTGTTCCATCTGCGCGGCCTTTGCCGGTAAATACCCAAAGTGGTTCAAATTCGTTTCGTGGCACCCGAACTGCCGATGCTACGTTATTCCAATATTGATGAACGACGCTGAATTTTGGGCCGAATCCGAAACAAGTATCAATGAGGTCAAAGAGGTGCCGGCCGGTTTCAAAAACTGGTGCTCGCAAAATATGAAACGAGCGAAAGAGGCTACTTCCGTCCCATATTGGGTTCGCGACAATTTCAAAAACGGCCGCCTTGAGAATGGATTGCGTCTTGTGTAAAGTGCTGGGGAATACCCGGCACTTTTCATATACAGAGTTGTAAAAAAACTTGCAATTCACTGAAAAATAATTGGTTATACGTTTGGTCAAAAGTCAAACAATTTGTAGTTTTACAATACAAATAAAAGATAATCAATTAGTTATGACTGTAACACATAAATACACCGAAGGAAAGACTAATCGCCAAAAAGCCAATATGGCCCTGAAAGCAATGTCAAACCTTCAAGGTTTCGACAACGGGACAATATCCAATCCAAACGACCTTGCAAGTTCGGTAATGGAGGATGGCCGTACACTCATAGCCACGATAGCACAAGATGGGTATGTCCGTTATAACGACGGTTGGAATATCGTAGAAGTCGATGATTTTTGTCTGTATGTAGATTTTACTGGATTTGCAGTTAAGGAAATGGGAAATCCTGAATACGAAATTGATTCAGATTTTCAAGAATCAGAGGAAGATGAAATCTAATCACAAAAATAATGACAATATGAACGCGCATCAAATATTACTTAACGAACGTGATTTACTGCGTTTCAAAATTATTTCTGGTGGATTTATGAAGAGCATCCCCTGCACTATGGTGCTACGCCTTATGGATACAGAGGAATTTGGCTGTGATTATTGCGGAGCTTTGGGACTTGTTTTGAAATTATTCCCGGAAATAGACCGAGTGGAACTTGAAAAAGAATTGGATAAATATGTATAGCTCGCGTGGTTTGTTCCACGCCATAATTAACAAGGAATATGAAAAATTCAATCAATGAAAACGGGTGTTCTGTATGTCGGCCCGGACAAGAAAACTACACCTCCTACAAGACGCGCATCGGCCGAAAGGAGATAATACGATGGCAGTACGATTACCGCACGGAGGATGGAGAGTTGTTCTCCTGCATCGGTTCGTCGCTCGATAGCTGTCGGGCCAAGCGTGATTTATGGCTATCTCAACTTCAATAATCATGGCAAGAACGGTAGTCAAGGTGTATTTGAGAGGCAGAGAGGGAGACCTCGACAGCTTTGTTACCCCGATAAACCTTTCGGAAAAAGAAGCCCGCAATTACTACTTGGGCAAGTGGTTTAATATGGGGACAGAGACCGACAAGATGATGAAATGTTATAAAGTAGACATTCTGGAAACCAATAAATAGCAAAACGAAATGGAAAGAGAGCAATTTATCAGCATCAATGGGCGGTTCTTATCGTCGCATATACTCAAAGATGTCGATTTTGAAATGGCAGAAAATTACATTGCCAGCATCGCCTACAATCATGAAAGATGCAAAACCCCGCAGGTCGGCGATATTGTCGAAGGTGCGTATTATGACGGTGCATATCCCTATAAAAATGGCACGATAGAGGCAATAAACCCGGATGGAAGTTTGAGCATTTGCTATCAGCCTTATATCCCGTTTATCCGGCTCAAAAAAGATGGATCCATTGGAATGAGTGTAAGCGGTGGGCCATTCGGCAATCACAATGTGGAAGAACTGGTTCTGGTTGAAGAGAATGATGAAGCGATGTTCTGCGACTGGGGAAGTTGCGGAGCATGTAAGGACGGAGCCGTTAATTTCATCGCCCCTGTACGTAGGTGGCGGATTCCATATGAGTGGCGGTCTAAAACTTATGTAGATGTGATAGACGAACCTAATGAAAGGCAATATCCGATTTCGGTGAAGGAACTTGGAATGTTCGGAAATATTGCATCTTTCTGGACAATGGAGCAATTCGACCGATTCTGCAAAACCCTCGGAATATCCTATACGCTGATGCAGGAGAGGCCGGGATACAGGGAATATGCAATGTCGCACAATTTCCGTGAAACCCAAGGTTTTTGGAAAGCAGAAGAGGTGCCCGCCGGATGTACCCCGATGAAGTTGTTAAGCAACGGTAGCGTGGTGGACGGTTATTTCAGGACAACGGAGCACGAGGTTGAGATATACCGACCTAACCCGAACGCGAAGGCAGTTTACAAGCCGTTAAGCATAGAAGAACATATCGCATTCCAAAATAAAAATGGTATTTATTGACCTTTTGATAAGTAGCGATTATTCAATCGGTTGCAAAATAAATTCTTGAAAGCGTATTTTTTTCTTAAAAAGTATGAATATTATTCACACTTTTTGCTTATCTTTGCAACAAGCGTATGACGATGTACGCCACGGATAACTGCACGAAACGACACACTTGCTCTTGGTTTTAGTAACGTGGGAAGTCTGCTGGCATACGAGTCAGCAGACTTTTTTATTTAACTAATAACCAAAGCAATGAGTCAGGTATCGCGAGTAATCGTAAAGCTGAAACCCAAAGTAGCATCGCTGGGGTTCAGTAGACTTGAGGTAGAGGGTGCTGCATCTCGTATTGCAAGCAACCTCGCCGAAGATGCTTCCGATGAGGACATTGACGCGGCAATCGACGCGGTTTTGCCCTATCTCGAATTAGCCCAGACCTCGGCCAACCGCATCATCAACAAGGCGAAGGACGGGGATGGTAAAAAGTCCAAAGCAACCGGCGAGTCAGACGATGACGGCGCTTCTAAAAGCGACGATGGGGGCAAGAAGGCTCCTGAATCGGCGGGTGCAAATCTCCACAACGTAGACGAACTGAAGAAGGTGCTCGGCGGCATTATGAGCGAGGCGCTCTCGCCCATTACCAAGAGACTCGAAGCAATCGAGGGTGGCAAAATCGCGGATACGCGACTCGCGAAGGTTCAGGAAATCGCGAAGAAGGTCGGCGGTCTGTACGAGAAGAATCTCCTCAAGAACTTCGGTCGCATGACCTTCGAGAGCGACGATGACTTCCAGTCCTATCTGGACGAAATGAAAGCCGACGTCGAAACCTACGTTCAGGAGAACTCCAACGAAGGGCTCGGCAAATCACCCAAGCCAAAAGGGGCGTCTGGTGGCGGAAATGGCACCATCGACCCTGTTCTGCAAGAGCGAATCAACGAGCGCAAGGCCGAAACGGTAGCCCCGGCCATCGCAGGGCTTCCTGAAAACAAGTAGTCAAACATGAACAACAGATTCCAACACACGCCCCCTGCGAAACCCGTTCCCGTCGTGTTCGAGCAGGTTTTCGCAGAAAAGCCCGCGGGCGGCGTCGTACCCGAACCTGCGTATGACCTCATTCCGGGTACCGCGGTAAGCGTTGAGGGTAAGCCTATCAAGGCGTATCGACTCGCCAAAGCGGTCGCGGCCGCGGATACCTCCATTCAGATTCAGAAAGGAAGCGGCGTAGAGGTCGGCGACTTCATCGGCCGCGGCAAAAAGGCCGTCGCCTGTACGCAGGTGGACACCTCGAATCCGAACTACGACGTAGTTACTGTAACTCTCGGCGTAGCCATCAACAACGATGTGGTGCTCTATCAGGCCAAAGCCGCAAGTACCGATGCCGCGGAACCGATTCACAAGCCGGTGTACGTCGTCGGTGGCCCCGTCTACGCAGGGATGGGAGACCAAGAGGTTCGCCTCGTAAACGGCGCAAACCTGCGAAAAGAAACCGCGCCTATCTCGGAAGAGGTGGTCGCGATGATGAAATCCATTCAACTCGTGTAAGGTATGGGACAGATGAACAAACCCCTTTTTGAACTCGACCAGCCGGGATTGCAGGCCGAGGTCAATTCGTACAAGCCCGGCAATGGCCTCACATGGCCTACACTGTTCCCCCTCAAGTATACCCCAAAGTTCGACCTGAAGGGCATCGAGGGCGATGAAGGCATCCCGGTATCGGCCGACCGTGTTGCATTCAACACGAAGGCCCCGATTAAGAGCCGTAAGACGGTCGGTTCGTGGAGCGGCAAACTCTCGAAAATTTCCATGTCCAAAGAGAAAAACGAGCTGGAAATTAACGAGTACGAAGACCTGCAACGTGTGGCCGCCGCGAACACGGAGGACAAACAGGCCGCCCGATACCTCGTGGATATGGTCTACGACGATGTGAAAGCCTGCAACGACGGCGCCGACTACAAAATCGAAATCGACGCCTGCCGTATCGGTTCGCGCGGCATCCAGACCTTCACGAAGGAAATCGACGGTGACATGGCTACCGAGAACATCATCGACTTCAACGTGCCGAAGGAAAACTTCGTCGCACCCGCGATTCCGTGGGACAAGCCCGGCGCAGACGGCCTCGGCGATATTGCCAAGTGGCAGAGTAACATTGCCGCGCAGGGTAAGAAGAAGCCGATGTACGCTTTCCTTGAGAAGGCAGCCTTCGAGACCCTCCTTTCGCAGGAGAAGACGATGAAGCGTGTAGCTTCTGTGCTGCTCAGCGTAACCGGTCTCACGTCGGCCGAGGTGTTGGCTTTGGACAATATCAACTCGTACCAGAGCAAGCACGGCTATCCGCGCATCATCGTTCTCGACACCTACGCGACCATCGAGGACAAGGCTGGCAATTTCACGACCATCAAGCCGTGGAACAAGAACGTCGTAACGCTGTCGCCCGCACCCCAGCTCGGTTGGACGTATTTCAAGACCGTTCCGGTCGTGAAGGGAACCGACGCTATTCAGGCGCATGGCCGATATGCCAAGACCACCGTCTATTCGCAGGTGAATCCTCTCCTCGAAGTGACGATGATTGAGGCATACGTTCAGCCCGCGCTCATCAACCGCGCGTCGCTCGTGTTCGCGAACATCGCCAACACCGAGTGGGCCGACGGCAAGGCTACCGACGAAATGTCGGACGAAGACAAGCAAGTTCGCGTAGCATCCGCTTCGGCTCCCGCCGCAGACAACAAGGTGAGCGTCTTCGGCCAGACGTTCGAGAAAGAGACCGTCTTGGCGGCCATGAAGTCGATTGGTGAAACCACCAATCAGAACATCACGGTTGCCAATCTCGAATCGAAAATCGCGGCCCTCGATGAGGACAAGAAGGTAGAACTCAAGCAGGCTCTCGGCATCGAGGTGTAGAGGTATGCAGACCGTATTTGAGGCTTTGGCATCAAGCGTCGGTTATCCAGTTCCGAAGGGTACTATCGAGGCTATCGCAATGAAGCGAGGCATTTACAATTCGTTGCAAGAGGAAATCAATCCTCAAGTAATGAGCGGTAAAGCCTACGCTCTTTGCGAGGCCGACATGATGAAGTATTTGGTAACGGTAGCTAACGTGAGCGAAGGCGATGTGAGTATCAGCATGAGCGATAAGGACATTCTTATCAATACTGCCAATTCCGTCTACTCTGCGTATGGCGAGCCTCTTATCGGTGTACCTCTGCGGCCGACCGTCGAAAACCTTTCAGACGAGTAATGGTAGAGTTTAGACCACATAGTTTGAGGATTCGTAAAGCCTCCGGCTACCGCGACGAGGCGACCGGAGACTGGATTCACGAAGAAGAATCGTGGAGCGAGCCGATTCGATGCAGGTATGTACCGAACGGAACCGGCCAGCAGATTCGCAAAGAAGACGGAGAGCTGTACACCTTTTCCTATGTGGTTTATCTTGACCCTGACGAAAGAGAGTATCGCCGTGGAGACATGGTTTGCCTATACGATGAGGCCGGTCAGAATGTAGCAGAACAGCGGATAGTGCGGCCCCACAAAGGCCAGCTCGACACGAAGCTATGGCTATGAAGCTGAAAACTCCCATCGGCGAAGTTGATGGGCTTATATCCCAGACAAACCAATATGCCGAACGGCAAACGATTCGGATGCTCGGTTTTCTCGGAGAAAAGTGCATCATCGAAGCAAGGGATAGGTCTCAACAGGAGAGCTGGTACGACCAGACTGGAAACCTGCGTAGCTCAATAGGCTATGTCATAGTGGTAAACGGCAAAATCGTATCAACCAGCCAATTCAAGAAGGTGAAGAACGGCTCCAACGGAGTTCTGGAAGGAAAGGCACTCGCGAAAAAGCTCGCAGGCAACTACAAAACAGGCTATGCACTTATCGTTGTCGCAGGCATGCACTACGCGGCCTATGTCGAAGCGATGGACAACAAAGTTGTGCTGACGTCGGCGGAACTTCTTGCTCGTCGAGAATTGCCCGGCATGATGCGACAACTTAAAACCCAGATAGCGGCGTGATGAAGTCGGTAACGGAAATACAAGACATCCTCTATTCGATTCTTGATGGGTCGGATTTGCATAGAGAGATTCAGTCGCGAGGCGGTGCAATCTACACCGATGAGCGACCGATGAACTCCGGCAAAGAGGACATCACAATTCTTCCTCTCGACGGCCTCGTTGGGGGCGACACGCAAGAGCTGGTGCTCAATATCAACATCTACGTCCGTGACATTCCGCGTGACAACCAGATGATTATTGATAAGCCCAGAATACGGCATTTGTCGCGGCTTGCTATCTCCCTCTTGGAGGAATACGTGATGAGTGATTATCAGTTCCATATCGAAAAACAACCTGTTTTCAAGGTAGATGGAGCTGATGAACATTGCATCAATAACAGAATTTTATTCACACTCTTAAAGTAAACCAATATGGCTGAAAAGTCTATCACCGCATGGGGGCGATGCAAAATCACGTCAGGTGAAACTGGCAATGATGGGTCGCTTGGTGCATCTCTCGAAGATGTCGGTAAAATCAAGGAGGATTCGACGACGCTCGAACTCGTCAAAGGTAATGTCAATGAGCTGTGGGGCGAAGGGCATGAACTTATTGACCGTATGGAGCTTGAAGGCTCATGGTCGCTGAAGTTCACGATTTACAAGGCCAATCTTGCGAAAATCGCGAAACTCTTTGGTCTCTCGGCTCCTCAAAACGACCGTCTGCCGATGACTACGACCATCGTCCAGTCGCCGCGCTCCTTCGTCGTTACCCCGTTCCTCGACGGTGCTATCGGTGCAGAGCTTCCGAACAGCAGCGTATCTCTCACGCCCAGATTCGTAACGAAGGAGGGCTGGACTATCGACGTTGAGGCTACCACGATTGACCCTGAAGACGAAGGCGTTGCAACTGCAACTCTTTTCGTGCATCACAAGGTACAGGCGGCTTCGGCGAAGGCGTCTCCGACCAAAGCGTAAGCACGGCCACCACGGGACGGGTAATCTGCCAGCCCGTCCCAACCGCGGATTTAGCTCAACGGTAGAGCGTCGGTCTTCCAGACTGAAGATGGGGTTCGACTCCTTCAATCCGCTCAATTTTTTGCGATATGGATAGACAGAAAATCATAGAGGCGGCGGTTTCCGATGCGATAATCGGTCGCCCTATCTCTTTCGAGCTGGACAAGAAGAAATACGAGATTCATCCGCCCACTCTCGGCAAGATGCAAATACTCTCGAAACTCTATCTGCAACTCGACATCGACGAGAAGAACCTCGCGGAAGAGCCGCACCTCGAAGCTATGAGGATATGCGAGAGTAAAACGGACATTGTTTGTGAGTTGATGGCCGTCGCAACGCTCAACAGCAAGGATGAACTTTTCAACGATGAATTAGTGAAGGAGCGCGCCGAGTTGTTCAAGTGGAATTGCTATCCGCAAGATTTCGGCAACTGCCTCCTCGCCATACTCGCGCAGGTTAATTATGAAAATTTTATGACCTCTATTCGATTGACGAAGATATTAAGGCAAAACAAGCCCACCGCAAAAAAGAGGGCGGGTCGAGTAGAGTAATCGGAGGTCGCTCTCTTTGGGGCGGAATGTTGGATGTTGTTTGTGCCAAATACGGCTGGACATTCGACTACGCCTTGTGGGGAATCAGCTATATGAATCTGAATATGATGATTGCCGATTCCATAACGATTTTAACCTCCTACGGTAAAGACGAAGAGAACAGAGAAATACTGAAAGCGGATGACCCGGCCAATGCCGAGGCCATTTTGGAAATGTTTGGACAGAAGTTATAATGAACGGAATACAAGGAGCGCTCCACTTCGATATAACCGGAGACAACACCAATCTTGAGAAGGCCCTCGCGGCGTCGCGGGCGTCGATTATCTCAAGTGGTGAGACTGCCGACCGTGAAGGTGCACGCATTGAGCAGATGTTCAAGCGCGCGACCTCTGGTGCCCTTGCCTTTTTCTCTGTTGCGAAAGCTACCGATTTTGTCAAGTCGATGGCGACCGTTCATGGTGAGTTTCAGGCCATCGAAATCGCATTGAGCACGATTCTCGGAAGCGAAGAGAAGGCGATGGGCCTTGTTGCTCAACTGAAGGACACCGCGGCCAAGACTCCATTTGACATGAAGGGAGTGGCAAGCGGCGCGAAGATGCTCCTTGCCTACGGTGAAAGTGCCGACACGGTAAACGACACCCTTATAAAGCTCGGAAATATCGCAGCCGGTCTGTCCCAGCCTCTCGGCGACATTGTGTACCTCTATGGTACTACAATGACGCAGGGTCGCCTTTACACGCAGGACTTGAATCAGTTTACCGGCCGAGGTATTCCGATGATTCGAGAGCTTGCAAAAGAGTTCGGCGTAGCAGAAAGCGAGGTCAAGAAGCTCGTCGAGGAAGGTAAGGTCGGATTCCCGGAGGTTCAAAGGGTTGTAGAGAACCTGACGAACGAAACCGGCATGTTCTACAACCTCATGGAGCGGCAGAGTGCCGCCGTCACTGGTAAAATTTCCAACCTCGAAGACGCATGGGCATCCGCGCTCGACGAAATGGGCCAGTCCAGCGAAGGATTTTTGTATGCAGGAATCGAAGGGGCTACCTATCTCGTAGAGCACTACGAAACGGTGCTCAAGATTCTCGGCACGCTCATCACCGCATACGGTTCGTACAAGGCCGCGCTTATTGCAATCAACGTTGTTCAGAAGGTGTCGGCCACCATTGAGGCCACTCGTGCGCTGCTTGCACAGACCCAGATGTTGCGCCGGGCTACGCAGGCTCAAATCCTCTTCAATCAGGCGGTGAAGGCAAATCCCTACGTTCTTGCCTTCTCTGCACTGACGACGCTTATTAGCGCGCTGGTTATGTTTTCCGATAAGGGCGAAGAGGCCGAGAGGGTAACAGCGAGTCTTGCCAATGCGACCAAAAAAGCAGACGAAGAATTTGATAAAGAGGCATCCCATGTTAAATCTCTTGCAGATATAGTACAGAACTCTAATGTTCATTATCTCAAGAGGAAGCAATGCCTTGAAGAATTACAGCGCATCATTCCAGACTACAACGCCTCTCTGACGAAGGAAGGCGAGCTGCTGAACAACAATACTGATGCAATCAAGAATTACCTCATCCAACTGGAGAGGCAAATCAAGTTGAAGGCGGTTCAGGAGGAACTGGAGGAGGCCTACAAAGAACAGCGTCAGATTCAGAAGGAATGGGACGCTGCGCATCAAGACCTGTCCAGCAAGCGTACTAATTCGGCATACTACGATGACCCAATAATCGACATCGTTGGTATGTTCGGCCAAAGAGACCTCCAAAAAGCAGAAAAGGCGTTCAATGAAGTAGATGCAAGGCTTCAGAGGGTAAACCGAACGATTGCATCGCTCAACTCTGAAATAGCTTCGACGTCGGTATCTACGGCTGGCGGTACAACAAAGTTCAAAACATTTGCAGAGCAACTTGAGGCTGCGAAAACCCGCGTCTCCACTCTCAAAGGTGAATTGAAAGACCTGCTCGCTGGAAAAGGTGATGTTTCCAATTTCGCCCAAGCTATTGAGGACAAGCGAAAAGAAATCAGCAAGGCGGAGGATGACTACGACCTGCTTCGAGGTATTGACCCCAAGAAGAAGAGCAGTACGACTGCCACGTCGGTCGATTACAAGACCAAGATGGAAAACGAGGCACGAGAAATCGCACGTCTCTATGAGGATTTGGAGCTGTCCATCCAGAAATCGCGAATCGACGCGATGGAAGAGGGCCTTCCGAAAATTCTTGCTCAAAACGAGTTCAACCACAAGCAGGAATTGGTCGCCATTGAGCATCAGAAGCAAGATACCCTGCGCAAACTTCAAGAGCAGGAGAAGACCATCTGGGAGTCGCAGAATCCCGACTGGAAGAAGAAGGGTTTGAAGTTCACGCCCTCGGTTACGGAGCTACCGAAGGACGTGCTCTCTCAATTTGATTCTTTGACAGAAGAAGCCAACAATCGACTTGTTGCCGATAACAAGCGAGTGATGGATGAAATGCTCGATGACTATCGAGATTACGAAGAGAAGAGAGCCAAAATCGCCGAAGACTACGAGAAGAAGCGGAAAGCCCTCTACAATGAAGACGGTTCGCTTCGCGAAGGTGTATCACAGGGCAATGTGGACGAACTGAATCGCAGCGAAAACGAGGCTCTGAAAGCCGTTGATGAGGAGTTTGCCCAGCGAGAGGCTACCTATCAAGTGTGGATGGCTGCGATTGCAGATATGACGCTCAAGCAGTTGAAGGCTGTCCTTGCAGAAGCGGAAAGCGAACTGGAAAAACTCGAAAAATCCGGCACGGCGGACGGTCAGCAGTTGGCGGTTGCCAGAGCAAAAGTGAATACCGCACGAAAGAAAGTTTCGACGGCCAGCGCAGATAATGACTTGAATCCGAGCAAGCGAACGCTCAAAGAGTGGGAAGACCTGTACAAAACGCTGAATGAAGTAGAGAAAGAATTTGAGAGCATCGGTGATACCGTTGGTGGCGTCGTTGGCGAAATCATATCCGAATGCGGAAAATTTGCCACCTCCGCTCTTACGATGATAAACGGCATTGTGCAACTGACGCAGATGTCGGCTACGAGTATACAAGGAACCGCCGCGGCTGGCGCGACGGCTATTTCCACTATGGAGAAAGCCTCGGTTATCCTCACTATTATTTCGGCCGCGATGCAGATTGCGATGCAGATTGTTAATCTGTTTAATAATGATGAGGAATACCAGAAGGAAATCGAAAAATTGCAAGAGCGTATCGACCAGTTGCAATGGGAGCTGGACAACGCAGAAGTAAATCGGCTGCAAAGCAATACTTTCGATATTCTGACGAAGGTCAAACAAGTATATGCCGAGGTTACGGCTGAAGTTCTCAAACTTCACTCCTCCAGCAGTAGGACGTGGGGATGGATGTATCAAATGATAGGACGAGTAACCTATCAAAACGAGATACTTACGAAGTCCGCCGAGAAACTTGCGATTGCATATGCCAATATTGAATATACGGCCGACAAAGCACTCGGAGCCGAGAAGTTCTCCAATGCCAAAACGCAGTTGGAGAATATCGCCAAGCAGCAGCTTCTCATTCAAGAGCAGATTCGTAATGAAGATGCGAAAAAGAAAACCGACCACGGCCAGATAGCCGAGTGGGAACGGCAGATTCAGGAACTCGGCGAAGAGGCCAATAAAATCATCAATGAGATTGTCGAGGAGATAATCGGCGGTAGTGCCGCAGACCTCGCGAACGAGCTGGGCGATGCCTTCATCGAGGCGTTCAGAGCAGGAGAGGATGCGGCAGAGGCATGGGGCAAAAAGGTTGATGATATTGTCGCTGACGTCATCAAGCGCATGTTGGTAAGCAAGTACCTTGAAGAACCTCTCGGCGAAATCTTCGACAAGTACAAATCGAAGTGGTATAAGGACGGTGAGTTTGCAGGCATCGACGCCATCATGGAATCCATGAACGGTTTTGCGAACGACCTCAATTCGGTTGGAGATGAGTTTCAGGCAATCTGGGATGCGCTGCCCGATAGCATCAAGAATCTGATAACCGTTACCGACGACGCGGCCAACCGAGAAGCCTCGGAGCGCGGTATCGCTACCGCCAGCCAAGAGAGCGTCGATGAGAATAACGGTCGTCTGACGGTGATTCAGTCCCACACATATACGATGAACGAGAACGTAAAATTGCTTGTTCTGTTTAGCGACAAGATGTTGGAGACCACAAATGCAATCCGGGAGAACTCCGAGTTCTGCAAGAAACTCGACAAGCTCGACAGCATTGACAAGGAAGTTACGAGATTGCGTGTCAAGTTGGATGAAATATCGGACGATGGATTGAAGGTAAAGTAGTTATGGATAATACGTTGATTCAAAATATACACTCTCAATGGGTGCAGGCCAAGAAGCAGGCCCAAGAAGAGTGTGAAAATCGCTCTCTGTTCAACATGGCGGAGAAGTACCGTGCCTGCTCAATGTTCAAAGGCACGGAAACCGTCGAGGAGGTGCTCGCGCTGTTCACTACTCCGCAAGGAATTGAGTTCTGCACGAAGCACTCCTTTCCTACGATTGAAACGTGTCGCAAATTCAAGAGCGAAACCGCGGAGAGACTCGGAATCTTCGTAGAGTCGGATGCCCACGTCAAGAATCTGCCGATTGTGATTCTTGTAGGAGAGTGTCATGCGGAACTTGAATACAACGACCCCGACAAAAGACATCAAGTCGTACTTATGCACGGCGCGTCGGCCCACATTAAAGCCTCGAATTGGGCTGTCGTGTTTGTGAACAATACAGGAGGCGGTATTGTGGAAATCGAAGCAGAGGACAACGCGAAAGTATTATGATTGGACAGTTCAACATAGACGGAATTGACGCTTACGAGCGGTTCGGCATTTTCATCGCCGATACCGGTCTCGTTGGGCTGTTGCAATATCCGGCGTTGAAGAAGGTCGATAGCAATGACTGGCCGGAAGAGGACGGTGAGGAGTTCGACCTCTCTACCCCTGCCCTTGAAACTAAAACGCTCCAAATCAAGTTTGCGTCCCATAAAGCCAATCGGGTCGGAGCCTTCATTGAGAAAATATCCGATAAGAGCTATCACGACTTCGAGGTTCCAGCAATCAAACAGACGTTCCGACTGCGCCTTACCGACCAGCAATCGCTTGTCTTGTATTTGCGAGGGAAAACCTTCACGCTTCAATTTGCCGACGATTTTCCCCTCCGAGGATATACCTACCTCGCACCTCAATCGACAATGAATCGAGTGTGTGGTTACGAGATTGACGGAGTAGATCTCGGTCAATATGGAGTATCTATCCTTGAAGGAAGCCTTGCGGAAATCGAAAAGTCGCCAGCGGTCAAACAGAATCTCTTGCAGAATTTCCAGCGAGAGTATGGCGCAATCTACGACGGGGAGCTCGTCGTGTTCAAGGCCAAAGATGTGAAGCTGAAATGTGCTATGCGGGCTACGTCCGAAGATGAATTTTGGCGAAACTACAAGGCATTACTTTTCGACCTGACTCGCGCCGAAGAGAGGCAGTTATATGTCGATAAAACGGGGTATGAATACCCATGTTATTACAAGAGTTGTGCGTCCAGTAAGTTCCTCCCCATGCGTGGGCGGATATGGTGGGTTTTCGACCTGACTCTGGTATTTACTTCATTCAGAGTCATTGACGACGAGTATTTACTTGCATCGGAAGATGGCGAATTGGTTATTTCCGAAGACGGGGAATTCACAATAGATTTAGGAGAGTATGGCTATTAGGAAAAAGAAAATTTCAGAATTTCCGCTGGCAGAAACTCTTATTGGTCTGTTTACTATTGGTGTAAATAGCAAAAATAAGAGCGTCAAGGTCAGTCTTGAATTCCTGAAAACTTCTGCGGACAATGCAGACAAGGCGGCCAAATCAGCAAATAACGCCGCCGCCAAAGCAAATGAAGCTGCTACGTCAGCAAATAACGCCGCCGATTCTGCGAACACGGCCGCTGAAAATGCAGATTCGGCAGCCGATAAAGCGAAGAAGGCAACACAATCTGCCAACGCCGCAGCGGAAAACGCTAATACGAAGGCTGGCGCGGCAGACCGCTCGGCATCTTCTGCCAACCAAGCCGCAGGTTTGGCGAGTTCCCAAGCATCGAATGCAGAGGACAAGGCCAGCAAAGCCGAAAATGCAGCCAATGAAACGACGAAGACGAACGAGGTAGCCCTTGCTACTATCGCAAGACTTGAAGAGCTTGAAGAGTCTCTTGTGGGCCAATACAAGATGATTCCAACAGCTATGGCCCTCACTTATCCGAAGGCCATAACTCTACGTAATCCGTCGGCTCTACGAATCGCATACGAGTTGTTTCCCTCCAACACCGGCCGCAACGTCTTATTCTTGTCTGACGACAATGCCGTTTCGGTGCTTCCGAACGGCGGTATCATCGTTCGGCGTGCCGGAGTAAGCAAGGTACATGCGATACCCACAGAGAACACCGAGATTTACCAGACGGTAGAAATCAAGGTCGTAGAACCCTACATGAGAAAGACCGCGCCATCGGCAATCCGTCTGACCGGTAGCGGAAATATTCGTCTAACATAAACCGATGACAATGAAACAAAAAGGTTACATCAGCGAATTTATCAACGGCGGCCGGATTGTCGCTCACGGCCAAGTGAAAAGCCTTGATAAACCCTTCTCGCTCCCTGACAGGATTCCCTTCTCAATTTACGTCAGGCCGAAGGCCCAGACAGAGCAACTCGATATGACGATGAATGTGAAGTGCTGGCAGGAAAAAGTTTTCTCCGACGCACCCTTCACGCTCAACGATTGGAGTCCTCTCGCAGTCGAGGCCATCGGAGCCGACGCCTCCATTTTGGATAGATACGACATTTTCTGGGGAAGTGGGTCAGCAGTTGAGGTATGATAGTCTCGGTATTCATCAGTCTATCCCGAAGGCTTCGTAGGATTGTCGGCTCATTACGCAAGGTAAAGGGGATGCGGCTCGTGAAGGCCGATTCAATTCGGCTTTCGACGAACAACGGAAAAACAGAAATACGATTCAAATAACAGAAATTATGGCTTTTACACCTGAACAGGAAGCAAAGTTGCTTCAAATCATTTCGGCGTTCGACAACGGAAAACGCCTGAACGAATTACCCAGCGTCAGCACGGCCAATCCGTTCGACCTCATCGTTGAGGTTCTCGACATCGACGGCGAGAGCAAGCAAGCCAAACTTGCGACCCTTCTGCCGTATCTCGAAGAACAATGTGCCTACGGTATCGAGTGGGACACGGCTGTTTCATCGCCCATCTGTACGCGCATCGGCAACGTGGCGCACCACAAAAGCCTGCCGGTGCAGTCCCTTATGAAGGGTTGCATCCTGAACGACAACGGAAAGGTCGTCGAGTACCTCACTCCGACGAACTGGAAGGCCCACACGCTTGACGGCTCCATCGGTCAGGTCATGGTCGAGATTCCGGCCCACTACCGAAAATTCGAGACCGACGGCACAAAGCGTCGCGCAAAAATCAGTCTCTTGCCGATTCCCGGCTATCACTTCGTGCCGAAGGGCTACATGAGCGCATACGAAGCTACCGTACAGCGCAGTACGAATAAGTTGTGCTCGGTCGCCAACATGGATGCGGATTACCGTGGCGGCAACAACAACGCCACATGGGACGGTTCGCATCGCACCTTGCTCGGCCGTCCTGCAACGGTTATCTCCAGAACCAATTTCCGTAACTATGCTCGTAACCGCAAGGCAGGTTCTACGGAATGGAATTGCGCCGATTACAACCTCTACAAAGCGGTAGTATGGCTGTTCTACATCGAGTATGCGAACTTCAACTGCCAGACAGCGTTCAACGCTCAAAAGGACGCCAGCGGATACGCGCAGGGCGGCATCGGCAATGGTGTTACCACATGGGATTGGACATTATGGGCCAACTTTAATAACAATTATCCATTCGTTCCTTGCGGCCATACCGACGAATTGGGCAACGCTTCTGGCGAGGTTGCCTACCAGATTCTCGGAGAGGATGGAACAACCCTTAAGGAGTTGATGGTGCCCCGCTACCGTGGTATCGAAAATCTTTTCGGACATATCTGGCAATGGACTGACGGAATAAGCGTTGAAATCTCGTCTGCGGTTGATGGCGGCACCAGCAAGGTCTATGTGTGTGATAACCAGTCCCAGTACAACGATTCCAACTACAATGGCTATTCCATGCGCGGTCTCGAGGCCCGCACTGAAGGTTACGTGAAGTCCCTCATCCTCGGCGAGCATGGAGAGATTATGCCGGAATCCGTTGGAGGTGGTAGTACGACCTATTTCACCGACTACCACTATACGAATATCCCGGCCTCTGGTAAGGTTCTGCGTGGTGTCCTGTTCGGCGGCGCGTCGCTCTCTGCGCTTGCGGGCCTCGCGTACGCGATTTCGAATTACGTCCCCTCGGCTGCGCATGCGCACTTCGGGTCTCGCCTTTGCTTTATCCCCCAGACGGCATAAGCCGTCTGGATTTCGTTAAAGGGTTGGTTGCTCTTGTGGTGTCCTGTTCGGCGGCACGGCGAATAACTCTGCGCATGCAGGCCTCGCGTACGCGAATTCGAATAACGTCCCCTCGAATGCGAATGCGAACATCAGGTCTCACCTATGATTTTCAAAGGTTAAAAAATAAAATTGGAGCGACGACCTTGCCTCTTGGCAAAAGATTACAAACCTCAAAACGGTGCTGGTAGGCGGAAGCCGAAAGCTCCTATTATGAAAAGCAAAGCGTGAAATGAAACGGATTGGAAATTTATACGAACGAATCATCAGTCTGGACAATTTGCGTCTGGCCGACACGAAGGCTCGGCGCGGAAAGAGCCGGAACTATGGCGTGCGCGTACATGACAAGAACCGCGAAGAAAATATTCTCCGGCTTCACGAATTGCTGAAGAGTAAAAATTTCAAGACATCGCAGTACGAAACTTTTACTATTTACGAACCCAAAGAAAGGCTAATATTCAGGTTGCCGTACTATCCCGACAGAATAGTACATCACGCGATTATGAACGTATTGGAGCCAATCTGGGTTTCGGTCTTCACGACGGATTCGTTTTCGTGTATTAAGAAACGAGGCATCAACGGAGCGCAGAAAAAGGTTCTTCAAGCCTTGAAGGACGTGGAGAACACGCGCTACTGCTTGAAAATTGACATACGGAAATTCTATCCGAGTATTGACCACGACATACTGAAACAGATAGTCCGTCGAAAAATCAAGTGTAAGGACACCTTGTGGCTCCTCGACCAGATTATAGACAGCGCAGAAGGCGTGCCCATTGGCAATTATCTCAGCCAATATTATGCTAATCTCTACCTCTCTTATTTCGACCATTGGATTAAGGAGGTCGTCGGAGTAAAGTATTACTTCCGATATGCTGACGACATGGTGTTTTTGCACAAGGACAAAGCCTTCCTGCACGGCTTACTCGTTCAAATCAACGACTACCTGCACCAGTACCTTAATTTGGAATTGAAGAGCAATTATCAAGTCTTTCCGGTCGATGCGCGTGGTATTGATTACGTCGGCTTCGTCTTTCGGCACAGCCACACTCGGCTTCGCAAGAGTATCAAAAAGAACTTGTGCCGCGCCGCGGCCAAGTTGAACAAGCGTAGCAACATTTCCGAAAAGGAATACATGATGGGCTTGTGTAGTTGGCTCGGCTGGGTAAAACACAGTAATTCACAACATTTGTTAAGAACCATCTCAAACGAAAAGTATTATGGCAGTTTACGACGCAAAACCCTCGGTATTCGAGGCAAATAACAATGGGTCATACACCTATCGGTGGAACATTCGGCAGGTTGAAATACCCGCGGAGGCCGACGGTCAGCACGAGCGGTCGGCCACGGTCAAGTGGGAGTGCGACGAAGTTATCGTGTGGAGTACGGTCACGCGCAACAAAATCACGGAGGCGGTCGTGAAGAAACTCTGGGACGGTGATTTCGAGAAGAAGCTCATCAACGACTACAACGCCGCCAAAGAAGGTGTTTTCGGCGATATTTCAGGGGAAGAGGCCCAGAAGTACATCGCGGCCTACAAGAACTTCCTGACGCAACGAAAAGCGGTCAAGGCGCAGGTAGATTCCGACTGCGACGCACTCAAAATCATGTAAGGCTATGGCACGATTCAGCGATTTAGGTATTGCGCCGGTCGAAGACAAAAAGATTTTCGACTGCAATCAAGTGTCTATCTCCGAAATTCTCAACTGCGAAATCGAGGTGCTCGATTTTATCGCAAACGTGAAGACGCAACATGGAGGAGATAGATACCTTGTGAAGTTCCAGCATGACGGCAAAGAAGGCAAGTTTTTCACGAACTCGTCAGCCATCAAGAGTGCGCTTGACCAGATTCCGAAGGACAAGTTTCCTTTCACGACCATCATCAAGTGTACAAAGATGGGCAACGGTAAATTGTATCAATTCACCTAATTATGGTTATTCATTTCGGCAATACAGAGCTTGAGGTCAAGGCGGAAGATAACAGCTACCGCCTGCGGGCCGTGAAGGGCGTGGATAAACTCGTGCTCTACTACTCTCTTACGCATCATGTTGAGATTCCTCTCGGCGCGTGGGTAGAGTATGAAGGGCAGGTATTCACTCTCCTCAAGGCCAGCAACTTTACGAAGAACTCTACTCGCAATTTTTCGTATACCCTAACGCTGGAATACGACTGGGCGAGGTCTGGACGCTATAAGTGCAAGAATCCGGTAGACGGACGTCTGAAGTTCGCCTATACGGCGAAGCCTCATGAGTTCGTCCAACTCCTCGTTGATAATATGAATCTGCGCGAATCGGGCTGGACGGTCGGTGAGTGCATCGAAACTGCCGAGCAGGTTATATCCTTCAACCACGTCTATTGCAGCGACGCTCTGAACATGATTGCCGATGCTTTCGAGACAGAGTGGGAGGTTATCGGAAAGACTATCAACTTGCGTAAGGTTGAGTATTTCAAAGATAACCCCCTGCCCCTGTCTTATGGTCGCGGAAACGGATTCAAAACGGAAATATCACGCTCGAATCAGAGCGGTCAGCAAGCCGTTGAGATTCTATACGTTCAGGGCGGCACGGACAATATCGACCCCAGCAAGTATGGGAATAGCGAGCTATTGCTCCCAAAGAGTCAGGAACTTATGTATGAGGGACGCACTTATGTTTCAAGTGCTGACGGTCTGTATATCAAGCGAAAAGGCAAAGAACTGGTGAGCAAGTGCGAGGATAGCCTCGATTGTAGCACCATATATCCGAAGCGCGTCGGCTCTGTGTCGTCCGTCGCTGTCGTAGATGCAAACAAGCATTTCTACGATTTCATCGACACGTCAATACCGGACGAGCTGAATTTTGAAGATTGCCTGATAGCCGGTGAGACAATGACCGCCATTTTCCAGACCGGCATGCTTGCGGGTAAAGAGCTGGAGGTGAAGTACAAGCACAAGGAGCGACGTTTCGAGATTGTACCGCAGGATATTGATGGACAAACGATGCCGAATGACATTTTCAAGCCGGTCATCGGCGATAAATACGCCGTATTCCATATCGCGCTTCCGAACGCCTACGTGTGCAATAACTCGGACAAGTCCGGTGCATCATGGGATATGTTTCGCGATGCGGCGAGGTATCTCTATGAACATGAAGGCAATTTGTTCACCTTCAAAGGTGTGCTCGACGGAATTTGGGCAAAGAAAGATTGGCTGAATATCGGTGGCCGAATCCGAATCGGCGCATACGTCATGTTTAGCGACGAGCAGTTCAACCCGGAAGGCTCTCTCATCCGAATTGTCAGCGTCAAGGACTACTGCAACAATCCGCACTCCCCAATCATCGAATTGTCGAACGCGCCGGTCACGTCATCTTTCCAAAATGCGATGAATAAGGTCGTCGAAAGCGAAGTCGTCATTGATAACAAGCATCGGGACGCGATTCAGTTCACCAAGCGAAGGTATCGCGATTCGCAGGAGACTATCGAAATGCTCCGTGAAGCAATGCTCGATAACTTCACGGAGTCCATCAGCCCGATTGCGGTTCAGACGATGGCGATATTGATTGGAGACAAAAGCCTGCAATTCGAATTCGTTAGAGGCATTGCAGACCGAACCCCGGTCGCTCACAATGTGACATATAATCAGACAACAAAAGTGCTAACGGTTCCATTCGGAGTCATTCAGCATTACACTCTCGGCATCGACACTATTTCGTCGAGTCACGATTCCGATGAGTATATGTGGTGGTTGCTTCCGAATTTCAACACGCCACCGCTTACGGACGGCGACAAGAAGTTCTATTTGTATGCAAAAGTGAGTACGACGAATCAGACCGGCCAGTTCTACATCAGCGAAAAAGCTATTGCTATTGAAGAAGTTACCGGCTATTATCATTTGTTAATGGGAGTGCTCAATAGCGAATTTAACGGAGAGCGTAGCTACGTGTCTTTGTATGGGTTTTCGGAGGTGCTGCCGGGGCAAGTAATTACCAATCGAGTTGCATCTGCCAACGGGAAAAATTTCATGGACTTCCTTAATAATGCGTTTCGCATCGGCAACGACAAAACCTATATTGACTGGAACGCATCGGTCGCCAATGTTCTGTCGATGAAAAATGCGACGGTGCAAATCGCAAATTCCGCGGGACAAACGATGATTTATTTCAGCGGCGTAGATGGCTCTGGACAGCTTGCAAAAGGCAATATCACATGGGATAAGTACGGCAATTTGAAAGCCCACAGCGGCACCTTCGAGAATGTTATCATCAAAGGGGCTATCCGTACCCCTTTTCAGGATGGATATTTCCGGTTGGACGGAGAAGGCGAAGGAATAACGGTCTCGACATTGGGACTCCAAAACAATAACTGCGTCGTTATACCGGGTGAAGCAAGAGGAGTGTATACGGCATTCACAATGCCCTTTGCGGCTGAATACAACGGTTTTCGGGCCTGCATACTCAATACTAAATGGGGTAATCAAAATGCGGTTGGGCAAATATCGGCATCAGCTCCATCCGGATATTATTTCCATGAAGACGGAGAGCGTTTGTCTGACCTGACAATCAATCCCAATGAAGGTGTCGATATTATCGGTGTTGGCGAGGGCAATTCATTCAAAGGGTGGCTCGTGCTCAATAGATTTCGATACGGCGTCGCTAATTCGGGGGAAGGATTTCCGCTGAAAGCCGTCTTTGCTGGTAAAGTTGAATTTTCTGGTGGCAAGCCGCACCTTGTCAAGGAGAAGCGATACAACCAATATTGGTATGGAGCAGAGAATAGTGGATGCCAGTTGTCGTACATGTTCAATGCGCCGCATTATTGCACTATCATATTCCCTACCGGTACATTCTCATCCGCAGACAATTATACGGTGCTGTTAAGTGGAGAACTTTTGCGTAGCGATAACGGCCCCGGTGTCTACGCATCCGTTATCAAGCGTACCGCGGATTCATTCACGGTATATACTGGCGACGATGCGTATTGGAATGATGGTAATTTCACCTTTATCGTGATAGCTACGCATCTTTGGGATTGATTGTTTTACTTTTAATTGTCAGAATTTATGTTTGATGTACTTACCGAAATGCTCGGTGTCGAGGCTATGGTGCTTCGCCGAGCGGCCCTGCTTGAAATAATCATCTGGCTTCTCATGCTCGTTGCCGTTATGATTGATATGCGTACCGGCATCCGCAAAGCGCGAGCGATGAATCTGCCAATTGATTCTCATGGATTGCGAAGAACTTTCACCAAGTTCGGAGACTACGGGAAGGTTACGGGCCTTTTCATGTGTATCGACGTAATTGCGCTTTTGTTTGGCATCTGGGCGATGCCTTACGCATCGGCAGCTTCGGCAATTATCGCAATCGCAATCGAAGGATGGAGTGTTCGAGAAAATCTACGAGCGGCGCACTCTTCGGCGGCAAAAGTCGCGGACATTATAACCGAGATTGCGCGGACGCATGACCCCAAAGAAGTTCTCGACCTTATACGTCTCCTCGACGAAACGCGAGCAATTCACAACAAGAATAAAATTCCAGAAAAACTCTAACAACATGGCAAATTCTAAACTACTCCAACCCTTCATTCTTCGCTGGGAAGGCGGGTTTGTAAACGACCCGCTCGACCGCGGCGGGGCAACCAACAAAGGAATCACCATCAGCACCTTCAGGCAATTCTACGGCAAAGATGCCACGGTTGAACAACTCAAGTCGATTACCAACGAACAATGGCTCACAATCTTCAAAGCCGGCTACTGGAATCCGTGGTGTGCAGACGAGATTGCAAACCAATCCATCGCGAATATCGTCGTCGATTGGGCATGGGCGTCTGGTACAAAAACGTCCATCAAGCAGGTGCAGCGCATCCTCAACGTCACCGTAGATGGCATCGTTGGGCCGAAGACTCTCGCGGCCATCAACTCGGCGAATCCCCGTGAGTTGTTCGACCAGATACACGACGCGCGGCTTGCATTTGTCGATGACATTGTACGCCGAAACCCCAGCCAGTCCCGGTTCATACGAGGCTGGAAGAACCGAATCAACAACATCAAATTTTCAGCGTGATGAAAAATCTACTGCTCATCTTCATTCTTGCCGTGGTATCGGCTTGCTGTCCGTGCCGCCACATCGCCACCTCGTCGCTCGACAGCGTGCGGGTGGAGGTGCGCGAGCGCATAGTACAGGTGCCCGATACGGTGCTGGTCAAGGTGCCGGCCGAGTATATCCGAGAGACCGTGCGCGACACGATTAGCTGTCTGGAGACCTCCTACGCCGCCTCTGAAGCGCGAATTAACCCCGACGGGTCGCTCTCCCACTCGTTGGAGAATAAAGCCGGAGATCATCCCGTAGAGGTCGAGGCGAAGATTGTTTATCGAGACAGCATCGTTTACCGAGACCGAATGAATACCGAGATAGTCGAAATTGAACGAAAGCTGACATGGTGGCAGCAGACCAAAATGCGCGGCTTCTGGTTGCTTCTGGCAGTTGTGATTTTCGTCTTCAGGAAAAACCTTGCCACGCTGGCCCGTCGGTTTATTTAGGTGAGTCGATGGCATTTCCGGGCTAATTTTTGCAGAAAGTTTGAAATAATAACTATCTTTGGCATAAATATTCGTAACATAGCGTTTGCTATTGTTTGAGGTCAAGGAAATCGCCAATTTCAAAAGAAATCTCAAAGACAATAGTGAAACGCCTGCGTTCTGCGTGGGCGTTTCCTTGTTGAGATTTCGGGCGTTTGGCGATGCCTCTTGACCAACAAGGGATGCCCGCGCTTTTTTGTGTGCATTCTTGCGAAGATGGCTTGACAAACCAAGAACAGCAAGATATGAAAAAAAATTTACTTTGTTTAAGTATTCTGTTTTTGTGTGCATTGAACGTGTTTGCTCAAGACAGAACAGACAGCACTCCGGCATCTTTGTCCTATAAAAGCAAAGAGATAAAATCAGCATTATATTGGCATCAAAATAGTAGAACTGGGCAATGGGAAAGTAGGAAAAATACAACCCTTATTTATTTAGGAGAGGGTGTTACGATTGATAATTTTAACAGTCTATTTTTGGGGGAATATTCAGGCCGGAGATACCTGTTTTTGGATTTCAAAGAGTATAGTTGGCGTTACCCGGCCCTGAAATCAGAATGGATTTTTTCCCGAACAATGATGGCGGGGCTCGTATCTGAAAATGATTACGACCGCATGGATAATATTGAGGCTGGTGAAGTAGTAGTCATTACTCCTCGATTTTACCACAAGATGTTCAAAGGACATGCCGAATATTCGTTTCCGTTTTTCCTGTCTTTGGGTGAAACTCTTTGTTCATCTGCTGAAACAATGTATAAATCCAACGCAAGAACCAATGGAACCGACTATGCAGAACGCTATTGGCAATCAGAATACCCGCTGATTTATTTTATCATATTTAAACGTGTCGTAAGTACTTCTGGACGAGATATTGTTCGCTTCATGGTGTATCCACATGCTCTCCCGGAACTTATTGATGATTTCTATTTTGAAATTGATTATTCTACCTATCGCAATCTGTTTACTTGCGATAAAAAGACGAGTTATAAATAATGCAACGAACCTTTGAAAATCGTTCGCAGAGCGGTCTCCGGTGTCGGTCGGGGGCCGCTCGAATTTTGGGAATGGCGGCGTTTGGTTCTGCAAATGGTTCAGCAAAAAGAAAAGAGGACTGAAAATCAGTCCTCTTTGTACCCAGAGCCGGGGTCGAACCGGCACAGGGGTGAACCTACTGGTGTTTGAGACCAGCGCGTCTACCGATTCCGCCATCTGGGCATCGACATGCGTATAAGCTATACGCTCGATCGGAGTGCAAATGTAAACATTTATTTTGAATTAACAAAAATAGGACGATAAAAATCGAATAATTCGACTCTACCCACGCCATGCGGCCGTCCCGTTACCGCCGGCAAAAGCGGATGACATCCGGCATCAAATGCCGCTACTGCAAACCCAGACAAAGCCAATCGAGCTGCTCCGCACCACACCGCGGCAGCTCGATCATATATCGGCCGCGGCGTCGGCATCGAAATACTCTCTCAGGCGGCGCGCCTTGGACTGTCCGACGATACCGGCCAGTTCGAGCTGCGTTGCGGCGCGTATGGCCGACACGGTTCTGAAATGCCGCATGAGTGCCGTGCGGCTCCTCTCGCCGATGCCGGGAATATGATCCAATTCGCTATCGATAAATGCCTTGCTGCGCTTCTGCCGATGAAACGTTATGCCGAAGCGGTGCGCCTCGTCGCGGATATGGCACACCACTTTCAGCGGCTCGCCCGTGCGGCTGAGATAATACGGCATCGAATCGCCCGGGAAAAATATCTCCTCTATGCGCTTGGCCAGACCGACGATCGGCACACGATCCTCGATACCCAGTTCGCACAGCACGCCGTATGCGCTCGACAGCTGTCCCTTGCCGCCGTCGACTATTATCAGATCGGGCAGCTCGGCACCCTCTTCGAGCAAACGCGAGTAGCGGCGGCGCACGATCTCGCGCATCGACGCGAAGTCGTCGATGCCGACGACCTCCTTTACGTTGAAGTGGCGGTACTCCTTGCGCGAGGGCTTGCCGTCGCGGAACACGACGCACGAGGCCACCGGATTGGTGCCTTGCAGGTTGGAGTTGTCGAAGCACTCTATATGGCGCGGCTGGTGCGGCAGATGCAGCTCCTTCTGCATGGCGTTCATCAACCGCTCGGTATGCCGTTCGGGGTTCTTTATTTCGAGATTCTTCAACGTCTCGGCACGGTATATACGGGCGCTCTTCAACGAAAATTCGAGCAGCTCGGCCTTTTCGCCGCGCTTGGGCACGGTAAACGTCACACCGTCGAAGAGCACCGCGGCCGAGGGCAGCACCGGCACGATCACTTCGCGCGAGAGCTCGCCCGCGACCGTCTCGACGATATGGGTTATCGCAGCCGAGAGCAGTTCCTCTTCGGAGCTGTCGGCACCGGTCGACATGCGCACCGTTCTGACGGCGACGATCGAACCGTGGCGCAGACGCAGAAAGTTGCAATAGGCCGTGTCGTCGTCTGTCAGAAGCGAGAATACGTCGCAGTCGACGATCTTGGCACTGACGATGACCGAGCGCGCCTGATAGTTGTCCAGCGCCGCCAGACGCGTCTTGCAGCGTTGTGCGGCCTCGAAGCGCAGCTCAGCGGCGGCACGCGCCATTTCGGCTTCGAGATGCGAGCGCACGGGGCGCAGATCTCCGCGCAGGATCGACTGCACCAGAGCGATGCACTCGTCGTAATCCTCCTCGCTCTGGGCGCCCACGCACGGAGCCTTGCAGTTGCCCAGATGATATTGCAGGCACACGCCGTAACGTCCGCGCGCTATGGCCTGAGGCGAAAGGTTGAGCTTGCACGTGCGCAGCGGCACCACTTCGCGGATGAACTCCAACAGAGCATGCTGCGCCGTGAGCGAACCGTAGGGGCCGTAGTACTGCGACCCGTCGCGCACCAGCCGTCGCGTAGACTGCACCCGCGGAAACGGCTCGCGCCGCACGACGATCCACGGATATGTCTTATCGTCTTTGAGCAGGATATTGTAGCGCGGTTGCAGGCTCTTTATCAGGGAGTTTTCGAGCAGCAAAGCATCCTGCTCGGAGTCGACGACGATATGGCGCATCTCGACGATCTGCTTGACCATAACGCGCACCTTGGCCGTATGGTCGCGGCTCTGCAAGAAATACGACGACACGCGCCGGCGCAGCGACTTGGCCTTGCCGACGTATATTATCGTACCAGTCCGGTCGACGAACTGGTATACGCCCGGATTCGACGGCAGCGCGGCGGCCTGTCGTTTGAGCGATTGAAGTATCTCTTCGTCACGATTCATTGCGCAAATTTACAAAAAGTAATGCGTAGCATCCGCTCCACTGCCAAAGATAATGCAATTTTGCCGACACGGAGCATGTTCCGACCGCCGAAATGTCATAAATGAATGACAGCATCACAAGCGTCGCTTTTCCGGAAATAATGGTTACCTTTGCCGCGTAAAAACCCGCTCAAATGAAAAAACCGCTACTCGTTCTCGCATTCGCCGCAATGTATGTCGGCGCCTGCGCACAAAGCTCGGTCGCCTACTTCGTCGAGGGCTCGACATTCCGCACGCAGCTCAACCCCGCATTCGCCCCGCACAAGGGTTATCTCAACATCCCCGTACTGGGAGGAGTACAGGTCGACATCAACGGCAACATTCCCTTCGGCGCACTGCTGTTCGACAACGACGGCAAGCTGTCGGCCTTTACCGAGAACGGCGTATCGATCGACGAGGTGCTCTCGAAGGTCTCGGCACGCAACGATCTGTCCGTGGGCTCGCGCATCAACATCTTCGGCATAGGCAGCTATACGCGCAACGCGCGCAACTTCTGGTCGGTGGATCTCGCGATGAACCTCGCGGGCGAGGTCAACGCCCCGCGCGAGCTGTTCACGTTCCTCAAAGCGGGACAGGCGACCGACATACGCGATGTGCACGTCTCGATGCAGAGCTATGCCGACCTGTCGTTCGCATACTCGCTGCGTCTCTGCCCCGGGCTCTATTTCGGTGCGAGGATACGCGCCATAGCGGGCATGCTGGGGACAAGCGCCGACATCGAACGACTCGACATATCGATCGGCAGCGACCGCTGGTATGCCGACATGACCGGCTCGATCGAGATGAACGGCATCGACGGCGACTTGCAGACCGGCGACCGCATATCGCTCGACGAAGTAACGGATTACATCGATGTGGCATCGATGCTCAAACCCTCGGGCTACGGCGGCGCGATAGACCTCGGCATAACCTACGATCCCACGCACTGGCTGCAACTGTCGGCCTCGGTTACCGATCTGGGCTTCGTGAAGTACGGCGGCAAGAACTCGCGCCGTTTAGTCTTCGAGAAGCATATCGACTCCGACATGATCGACATCGAGAACGGCGTGATCCTCAACCCCGAGGATATCGACCTCAACAATATCGGCCTCACGGTCGAGCAGAGCGAGGCCGCGACACGACGCCTTACCACCGCCGTCAACATCGGCGCCGACTTCGAGTTTCTCGACCGCATGCTCGGCCTCGGCCTGCTCTACAACACCAAGATATACGGCAACAAGTCGTACCACACGCTCATCGGATCGGTCAACGCGCACCCGCTGGACTGGCTCGGCGTGACCGTCGCCTACTCCATGATCGACAACAAGGCGTCGGCGCTATCGTTCGCGCTCAACCTATGTCCCGGCTGGATCAACTTCTATCTGTCGACCGATGTTCTGACAAGCAAGCACATACGCTACATGATCCCGCGCAACGGCACGCGCGCCAACATCACTTTCGGCATCGGCATACCTATCGGACGCTGGGGCGCACGCGGCAGCGCCATGAACATACTGCACCGCCTGATCCGATAAAAAGGAGATACGTAAAACACGGCGGCCGGTCTTTTGCAAGACCGGCCGCTGCGCACTTATACTTAATATGATATGACTATCCGAGATATGATTTCAATAGTCGGCTGCGCGACGACTGGCGCAGCTTGCGAATGGCCTTCTCCTTGATCTGGCGCACGCGCTCACGCGTCAGGTCGAACTTCTCGCCTATCTCCTCCAAGGTCATCTCCGAGCATCCTATGCCGAAGAAGTAACGGATTATGTCGCGCTCGCGCTCGGTCAGTATCTCCAACGCGCGCTCGACCTCCGTTGCCAGCGACTCGCTGATAAGGCCGCGGTCGGCATTGGGCGAATCGGTGTTGACCAGCACGTCCAGCAGACTGTTGTCCTCGCCTTCGGCGAACGGCGCGTCAACCGATATATGACGGCCGGCCACACGCAGCGTGTCGGTAACCTTCTCCTTGGGCAGCTCCAACTCCGAGGCAAGCTCCTCGGGCGAGGGGGTGCGCTCGTGCTCCTGCTCGAAGCGGGCGAAAGCCTTGTTGATCTTGTTGAGCGAACCGACCTGATTCAGAGGCAGACGCACGATACGCGACTGCTCGGCCAGAGCTTGCAGGATCGACTGGCGGATCCACCACACGGCATACGATATGAATTTGAATCCTCGCGTCTCGTCGAACTTCTCGGCCGCCTTGATAAGACCGAGATTGCCCTCGTTGATAAGGTCGGGCAGACTCAATCCCTGATTCTGGTACTGCTTGGCCACAGACACGACGAAGCGCAGGTTGGCCTTGGTCAGTTTCTCCAATGCCTCCTGATCGCCCTTCTTGATGCGTTGAGCCAGTTCCACTTCCTCTTCGACGGTTATAAGCTCCTCCTTGCCGATCTCTTGCAAATACTTGTCGAGCGATGCGCTCTCACGATTGGTGATCGACTTAGTAATTTTTAATTGACGCATAAACTTGTGTTCTCTTACAACTATTGTTCCTAACCTGTTTTTTCGACAGTCATTTTATATTACGCACCGACTGCCCTATTTGTTTCACGCGGCGGCGAATTTATTTTCGGATTCTGGATGTCCGGCTCCGCCGAGTTACCATAATAACGAATAAAGCGACGAAAAATTTTACACGCGGCGGCTCTCCGACAGTCGGCAGCATGCCCCCGGCACTCCGGCCGGACGTGCATAGACGACGAAAAACGGAAGCTGCATCTGCAACTTCCGTTCTGACGGGTGGGAGATGGGGTTCGAACCCACGACCTAAGGAACCACAATCCTCCACTCTAACCAACTGAGCTACACCCACCGTATGGATTCCTCTCGGAATCGGTGTGCAAATATACGTCGTTTTATCGGTTTATGCAAGGGTTTCACGCAAAAAAAATCTCGCGACGCCACGTTTTCCCGCCCGGCAATGGCGCCGGCGCTACTCCACTATCCCCAGCTCCACCGACGACGGATAACGCCGGCTGTGATATATCGATACGCGGCACGGCACGAAATCATGCTCGCCGCAACGATATATGTCGATCATCTGCTGCGGATTGCGGTCGAACAGAGGAAACCACGTGCTCTGAATCTGCACCATGATGCGGTGCCCTTCGAGAAACGTATGGGCAATGCCAGGCATCGTCAGACGCACCTGCTCGATACGGCCGGCCTCGAACGGCTCGCCCTGCGTGAAGCCGTTGCGGTAGCGGCCGCGGATGATGTCGCCGCGAATGAGCGTCTGCCGGCCGTCTGGCGAGCAGTCGATGAGCTTGACCACGAAATCGGCATCGGTCGTCGAGAGCGAGGCATAGAGCCTGACACCGATCTCCCCAGCAACGCTTATCGGTCTGTCGAGCCTCTCGCCGCAGAATGTCAGCACGTCGCCCCGCTCCGAGGCAAAACGCTGGTCGGCATTCATATATCCCTTGGGGATGCTCCTGCCCACGGCCGGCATGTAGGGCACCGGATCGGCCGGATCGGATATATAGCTCGTACAGCCGCCCGAGCGTGCCGGCCGGTGTCGGCTCAGAGACCCGTCGGCGTCGAGATATAGCGTCATGCGACGCCCGGGCTCGCGCCAGCGGTCGAACGAGCGCCAGCGGTTCTCGCCCGAGAAGAAGAGCATCGTGCGCGGCAGAGAGTCGAGGCAGCCCTTGTCTTTGAGGTAGAAGTTGAAGAAGGGCACTTCGATCCTCTCGCGATACATATCGCCTATGCCGCTGCCGTAGACTATGTCGCCGACGGCATCGGCCCTCTTGTGCGACTGCCAGGCCCCGTGCGACCACGCCCCCATGACCAGCCGGCAGTCCGCCTCGGGGCTCAGACGGCATATCGCGTCGTATGTCCTCCACGCCCCGTAGCAGTCCTCGGCATCGTACGTTCCGCCGACGACCAGCACGGCGGCCTCGATGCCGCGGCAAGCGCGCTCGGCGCAACGCTCGAGCCACCAATCGTCGTAGTCGGGGTGCTCCACTATCTGCCGCCAGAACTCGAAGTCGCTGCCGAGCATATCGGTAAAGCCGGCCACCGTGTGCGAGAGATAGTACTCGAACGTACCCTCGTCGGGTATGGCGAGGCGCCGCGGCCGAAACGAGGGCGTCGGCTCATCGCGCGGCGTCGACACCGTAGGCGCGAACTGCACGGCCGGTTGCAGCGCCAGCGCACCGTTATGGTGGAAATCGTCGCCCATGTACCAGTCGTAGACCGGCGCCTGCGGCGAGACGGCGCGTATGGCAGGGTGTCGCGACGCGGCTGCCATAGTCGAGTAGAATCCGTTGTAGGAGTTGCCCTTGACGCCGACGCGGCCGTTGTTGTGAGGAATATTCTCCACGAGCCACTCGACGGTATCGTATACGTCGCTGGCCTCGTCGACCTGTCCCGGTGCTTTGTTCTCTATAAAGGGGCGTATGTTGACGAACTCGCCGCCGCTCATCCAGCGGCCTCTGACATCCTGGAATACGAGTATGTAACCCTCGGCGGCGTATGCCGATTCGAGCTTGCTGCGCCACAGTGCACGCACACCGTCGCCGTAAGGGGCACAGCCGTAAGGGGTGCGGGTCATAAGTATCGGATGAGCCTCGGTCGTGTCGACGGGCGAGTATACGGCCGTATGCAGCTCCGTGCCGTCGCGCATGACGATGCGGTGCTCGGTCTTGCGGTAGTTGCGCACGAACCACCCCTCGTCGCCGTACTGCGCCGCGGCACCTGCCGTCAGTGCCGACAAGAGGATCGAAAGCAGAAATCGTTTCATTCGATAAATATATTACTATGCAAAGTTAACCGATTTCCCCCACACGGCTGCCCTGCCGCCACGAAAAACGCGATTTTTTCACTACCTTTGCCGCAAACCGAATCCAAGCATCATGGCAGACGACTACATAGGACGTAAAATGGAGGATTTCCGCGCACGTGCCGCAAAACCCGCAGCACGCCCCGCCGCCTCGCTCACGAAACTTCTCAGGCGCAACCGCAGCCACCGCGGATACGATGCCGGCTTCAAGGTACGTCCCGACCAGCTGCGCAAGATCATCGAGGTCAACACGCTCACGCCGTCGGCACGCAACGCCCAGTCGCTGCGCTTCCTCCCCGTGCTCGGCGACCAGGCCGCGAAGGTAACGGGCTGCATACGCCTCGGCGGAGCGCTGCCCGAGCTGCAACTGCCGCTGCCGGGCACCGAACCCAATGCCTATATAATAGTATGTTCGGTGGCCGAGCAGAGCGCCGATCTGTTTATCGATCTGGGCATATCGGCGCAGAGCATGTTGCTGCGCGCCACCGAAATGGGGCTCAACGGCATCTGCATAAGGGCTTTCGACCGCATGCGCATCCGCGAGATCTTCTCGCTCGATTGCGAGCCCCTGCTCATTCTGGCCATAGGCCGGGGCACCGACCGCATCGAGCTGGTCGACATACGTCCGCAGGACGACCGCCGCTACTACCGCGCAGACGGAGTGCACTACGTCCCGAAACTGACAGTCGACGATCTGATAATAGAATAAGAATTAAGGGGCATTATACCCTACCTGATGATTATTATGCTGGCCTCGTAGAGCATCCACATGGGCAGAGCCACGATAGACAGCGTGAAGACATCCGAAGTGGGAGTTATGACCGCCGCGACGACGAGAATCGCGACTATGGCGTGTTTGCGGTAACGGCGCAGAAACGCGGCAGTGACGAAGCCCAGCTTAGCGAATAGCCACGCCACGACGGGTATCTCGAACACGATGCCCAACGCCAGAGACATGACCGCCAACGTCGACATGTAGGAGTCGAGCGAGATCATGTTCTCTATATCTGCGCTTACCTGATAGGTTCCCAGAAAGCGGAACGTAAGCGGAAATATCAGAAAGTAGCTGACCAGCACGCCCGCCATGAACATGACATATCCCCAGCCGGCCACACGAACCACGTAACGACGCTCATCGGCGTATAGTGCCGGCGAGACGAATCGGAATATCTGGTATACGGCATACGGCGACGCGCACAGCGCACCTGCGCACAGCGCCGCCTTCATATGCACGACAAACTGCCGCGCAAGCCCCGTATTGATGAGTCTGACGGAGAAGTCGCCTACGCTCGTCGTATCTCCTCCCCATGCGCCTACCGCCGAGAGAAGTCCGTATGTAGCGAAACCGGGGTCGGCAGGCGCCAGGACGATACCGAAGAGCACATCCTTGAAGACGAATGCGACGATGCCGCATACGACAGTCAGCGCGAGCGTCCTCAGCACAGCCGCGCGCAGCTCCCCCAGATGATCCCAGAACGATGCCCTATCCTGCGACGAAGACATGCCCCGCTATCTCTGTGACGCGTTGTCGTCCTTCGGTTCCTCCTTCGGCTCGTCGCCGTTCATCCCCTCCTTGAACGAGCGCACGCCCTTGCCGATACCCTTCATCAGCTCGGGTATCTTCTTGCCGCCGAAAAACAGCAGCACCACCAGTGCGATCAGCAGTATCTCCTGCATGCCTATGCCGCCCAAAAACAAAAATTCCATATCTCGAACAGTTAATTTACCTAATATATTATCTTATGGCTTTACCTGTGCAGCCCACGCGAAGCCCTCCCTGCCATACGCCACGCGCATAGCGGCAGAACCGTATCCGCCGACGGCAAACCGTCTGACGTTCGACCGGGCGGATAGCCCTCTGCGACCGGTCAGAACTCCCTGCCCTGCTTCAAGTCCTCGACGAAGCGGTCGATGCGTCGCATCTGCGCCGGGATATCGATCCTCTGCGGACAGTGGCGCACGCACTCCTTGCAGCCGATGCAGTGGTCGGCCTGCCGCAGGCGCGGCACCGAACGATCGTACCCGATCAGAAACTCCCGCCGGGCACGACGGTAATTCTCATCGCCCGACGACGAGGGCAGACGACCCTCGTTGACGCATCTGTTGTAGTGCAGCAGTATACCCGGTATGTCGAGGCCGTAGGGGCAGGGCATGCAATACTTGCAGTCGTTGCAGGGTATGGTCGGATAGCGCAGCAACGCCTGCGCCATACGTTTCAGGAATTCCGACTCCTCCTCCGACAGAGGCTCCAACGGCGAGTATGTCGCAAGGTTGTCGCGCAGATGCTCCATATAGGTCATGCCGCTCAGCACGGTCAGCACGCCCTCGGGCGAGGCTGCGAAACGGAACGCCCACGAGGCTACGCTACGGTCGTTGCGACGCTCGCGCAGCTCGGCGGCTATATGGTCGTGCACGTTCGAGAGCCGGCCGCCCAACAGCGGCTCCATGATGATGGCCGGTATGCCGCGTTTTTGCAGCTCGCCATAGAGATACTCGGCGTCGTTGCTGCGCGGATCGAGCTCCCTGCCGTGGCGCCAGTCGACATAGTTGAGCTGTATCTGCACGAAGTCCCACTTGTATTTGTCGTGCTCGGCCAGCAGGCGGTCGAACACGGCTATGTCGCCATGATAGGAGAAGCCCAGATTGCCTATGCGTCCCGCCTCGCGCTCCGACAACAGGAAGTCGAGCATGCCGTTGTCGATATAACGCGACTCGAACTCGCGCATGGCATCGCTGCCCATGCCTACGGCGTGCAGCAGCATGTAGTCTATGCGGTCGACCTGCAACTCCTTGAACGAATTGCGGTACATGGCCATCGAAGCCTCGCGGCTCCATGTCGACGGCGCGAAGTTGGAGAGCTTGGTGGCCACGACCCACTTATCGCGCGGATGACGGCTCAACGCAATGCCCGTCGCACGCTCCGACATACCCTTGCAATATGCCGGCGATGTGTCGAAATAGTTGACGCCGTGAGCTATGGCGAAGTCCACCAGACGGTTGACCTGCTCCTGATCGATATCGCCGTTCTCGTCGGTCGGCCAGCGCATGCAGCCGTAACCCAGAATCGACACCCTCTCGCCGGTCTTGGGGTTGATGCGGCAGGTCATCTCGCCCGCAGGCATATCTCCGCCCTCGGAGATCGTCGCCGCGCCGCCGCCCTTCGGACGGCAGCCGGCAAACGAGATTGCGGCCACGGCAGCCGTGCCGGCGCCGAGGCGTTTGAGGAACTCGCGACGGTCGAGGCCGTCCTTCATATCGTTTTTCATAGTGGTATGCGCATCAAATGGTTCTGTGTTGTTCGTGTCCCTCGACGTAGATCGCACTGAACGGACGTGCCGGGCACAAGCTCTCGCACGCACCGCAGCCGATGCACCTCTCGACATTGACCGAGGGTATCTTCGGCGCATCCCGCCTGCCGCTCTGCGCTATCATCGTAATGGCTCCCGCAGGGCAGTGGCGGGCACAGTTGCCGCAGCTCACGTCCTCGCTCGCCGGCAGACAGTTCTTCATGACGAGCACCGCATGACCGATCTGGGTCGACGACTTCTCGCCCCGCGTGACGGCACGTATCGCCCCCGTCGGACACACCTCCGAGCACTTCGTGCACTCGGGGCGGCAGTAACCGCGTTCATAAGACATGCGCGGCTGCATAAGCGTCGTCAGATCGTCCGACGGCCGCAGCACGCCGTTGGGGCATACCGACACGCAGAGCTGACATCCCGTGCAGTGCTGCGTCAGATGCCGCAGGCTACGCGCCCCGGCCGGCACTATCGGCGTGACACGCGAGGGCGCCTTCTTGTCCGTAATGGCGGCCAGACCGCCGTCGACAACCTTCTCCTGAGCCTTGACGGCACCCGTGGCCACGAGCAGCCCGACACCGGTCAGAAAGTTGCGGCGCGACGCGTCGGCAGGCTCCGGCGACCGTCCGGCGCTCTGTGCGACGCCCTTTCTGCGCAGCACATAACTTATCGCACCCTTGTTGCATTTATCGATGCAGTCCATGCAGACGACGCATCGCGAATAGTCTATCGTATGGGTCTTGCTGTCGATGCAGGCCGACTTGCAGTTGCGTGCGCAGAGGCCGCAGCCGTTGCACTTCGACGTGTCGATCACGGGCCTCAGAAGCGAGAAGCGCGACAGCAGACCGAGCACCGTTCCCACTGGGCATACGGTATTGCACCACGTGCGCCCGTTGCGCCATGCCAGCACGCCCACGACGACCAGCGTCGCGACGGCAACACCGAGCGTCGCCCAGCTCTTGACCCACACATCAACCGTATAGAAGGCATAGCTGTCGGCACGCTCGGCCATATAGGCCAAAGCGTTGTTGCCCCACGCCCACACGGGTGCCAGCAGCGTAGAGGCTATGCGGCCGTAAGCGCTGTACGGTGCGACGAGCGCCGCCAGCGAGCTCAGGCCGACCGCAAGCAGTAGGACGAACAGCGCCAGCATGCCCCAGCGCAGCCACCGCCGCTCGGGAGAGTAACCGTAGCGGTTCTTCCTGGCGCGCCTGCCCAGCCGTGCGGCGATATCCTGCATCACGCCCAGAGGACATATTACCGAGCAGTACACACGGCCGAGGAGCAGCGTCACGAGCGCGAGAGCCGCCACCACGGCGGCATTGACGGCCAGCACTGCCGGCAGCAGCTGGATCTTGGCCAGCCACCCGAACCACGCATGCGCCGTACCGGTAAAGTCCAGAAAGAGCAGCGTCACGAGCGCGAAGCAGACGACGGCCGCCGCGATTCTTATTTTTCTCAACATACGATATTTATTTTCTTCCGGCAGCGACACGCCGTATGTCGACGCCGAAAACACACATCCGCAAAGATAATAAATCATTTCAATAACCGAAATACCCCTGTCTACATAAAGAAACATCCGGACGACAGATTATCGTCCGGATGCGTCATGATCGTACCGCTCGGGGATTACTCCACCGTGAAGGCATGCGGCTCGCCCGAAGCCGAGTCGCCGGCAACCCACAGCTGGAACTCGCCCGGCTCGACCTCATACTTCATGTTGCGCGTCCAGAACGCCAGATCGGCTACCGGAATCTCGAAGCGCAGATGCTTCGTCTCGCCTGCGGCCAAAGCCACGCGCTCGAAGCGCTTCAACTCTCTGACAGGTCTTACCACCGAGCCCACCAGATCGCGCGTATAGAGCTGTACGACCTCCACGCCGTCACGCTCGCCGGTATTGGTCAGATCGAACTCCACGCCGAGCACACCGTCCTTGGAGAGTGTCGTGCTGTCGAGCGCGATACCCGAGTACTCAAAGGTCGTGTACGACAGACCGTAGCCGAACGGGAACAGCGGACCGTAACCCGTGTCGAGATAATACGACGTACATCCGAGCGAGGTCTGTCCTGCCTGCATCGGTATATCTTCGAGCAGCGTCTCCGTGCCGTTGCACGGACGTCCCGAGTTGTTATGGTTGTAGTAGAACGGAGCCTGACCGGCATCGCGCAGGAACGTGATAGGCGTCTTTCCCGACGGCGAGATCTTGCCCTCGATGATATCGGCCAGCGCCTCGCCGCCCATGGTTCCCGGGTGGAACGAGTAGAGCATCGCGTCGCAGTTGGCCAGGTCGCGCTCGATAGTGAGCGGACGGCCGGCCATGACCACCACGACAACAGGCTTGCCGCTCTTGGCCGCCTCGGCGATAAGCTCGCTCTGTGCGCCTTGCAGGTTGAGCACCGACAGCGAGTGCGCCTCGCCCGAGAGGATAGCCTCCTCGCCGACGAAGGCCACGACGGCCTCGGCACGTGCGGCTGCCGCGCGCACCTTAGCCAGATCGGCCGTATTGCGGTCGCGGCTGTAAGCCAATCCCGGCTCGTAGATAACGTCGTAGCGCTTGCGCAGGGCTGCCAGAGGCGTTACCGTATGCTCCGGCTCGCCGTCGAAGGCCCACGTACCCAGCTGGTCGTAGGGCGCATCGGCCATAGGACCTGTAACCAGTATAGTGCGCACGTCGTCCAACGGCAGCACGCCGCCGTCGTTCTTCAACAGTATGGCCGACTCGGCCGCACTGCGGCGCGCAGCTTCGAGGCTCTCGGGCGTATAGGCCGCCGCACGCGTCTTGGACGCGTCGACATACGGGTTGTCGAACAGCCCCAGACGGAATTTCAAGCGCAGGATGTTGCGCACGGCATCGTCTATGGTCGTCTCCTTGATCTTGCCCTCGGCGACAAGCTCCTCGATGAAGTTGATGAAGCCGAACGACATCATATCCATATCCACGCCGGCATTGACCGACTGCTCGGTCGCCTGTTTGAGATCCTTGGCAAAGCCGTGGGCGATCATCTCGCCCGACGAGTTCCAGTCGGTAACGACCATGCCGTCGAAACCCCACTCCTTGCGCAGCACATCGCGCAGCAGAAAGTCGTTGCCCGTCGAGGGTATGCCGTCGATCTCGTTGAACGAGGTCATGAGCGTCAGCGCACCGGCATCGACACACGCCTTGAAAGCGGGGAAATATGTATTTCTGAGCGAACGCTCCGAGATCATCGTCGAGTTGTAGTCGCGACCGCCCTCGACGGCTCCGTAGCCCACGAAGTGCTTGATGCACGCCGCCATGGCCGAGGCGTCGGCCAAGTCGTCGCCCTGATAGCCCCTGACCATAGCCACGCCCATCTGCGTATCGAGGTAGGGGTCTTCGCCCGAGCCCTCGGCCACACGTCCCCAGCGCGGGTCGCGCGCGATGTCGAGCATCGGCGAGAATGTCCACCTCACACCCGAGGCCGTAGCCTCGACGGCCGCCACGCGAGCGCCCTGCTCGACCAGCTCGGGGTCGAACGTGGCCGCCATACCCAGCGGTATGGGGAATATGGTTCTGAAACCGTGAATCACGTCACGGCCTACGATAACGGGAATGCCCAAACGGCTCTGCTCGACGGCCGCACGCTGCACGGCATTGATCTGGTCGGGATCGACACAGTTGAGGATCGAGCCTATCTCGCCCTTGGCGGCAGCCTCGGCCAGGTCAGCTCCGCCCGAGACTTGGTGCATCTGGCCGATCTTCTCGCGAAGGGTCATCTTCGAGAGCAGCTCGTCGACCTTGCGTTCTATATCGTCCTTCTCGGCACAGCCTGCCAACAGGATGCAGGCAAGGGCGCCGAGTGCGGTTAGTTTTAAGTTTCTCATCGGATAAAAAGAATTTTAATGCTACTCTATCTTCTTGAATACACGTACATAATCAACCTCGTAAACGGCCGGCAGACAGCTCTCGTCGATGCCTTGGGCACCGCCCCAGTTGCCGCCCCAAGCCAGATTGAGTTTGAGATAGAAGGGGTTGAAGAACGGCCAAGTGTTGTAGTCGCCCTTCTTGTCGTTGGTAAATGTAAAGTGCAGCTGACCGTCGAAGTAGAATTTGAGATAGTCTTCGGTCCACTCCACAGCATAGGTGTGGAACTCCGTCTGAGCCGTCGCGATGAGTATCTCGTTGGTCTTTTGCGTACCGATACCGTGGTTGTAGGCATTGCAGTGGATGCTCGACGATACGCGGTTGGGGTTGTATCCGACCTCCTCCATGATGTCGATCTCGCCGTCGCCCGGCCATGTCTTGAAGTTTTTGGGCATCATCCAGAACGCAGGCCACGTACCCTTGCCGGCAGGCAATTTGAGACGGGCCTCGAAATATCCGTAGGTCCAGCCCTCGTTGGTGTTCATGCGTATCGAACGCACCTTGCCGTCGATCTTCTTGGCCGTGATCTTCAACGTGCCGTTCGATACGAGCGCGAGTCTCTCGCTGCCGTATTTGCCCGACACGTAGTCCTGCAACTCGTTGTTGCCCCAGCCGCCGTCGCCGGTCTCGTACCACCACTTAGATGTCGAAGGCATAGTCTCGCCCGCCTCGTTGAACTCATCCTGCCATACCAGACGGTAGCCGGCCGGAGTCGGAATCTCGGGCTCCACCCACTCGGCCAAGTCGGGTTTCTTGAAGCCCGCCGCGGGTTTGAAGCCCGACCATACGTATACTGCACTCAGATCGGGGTTCGACGTGGCGTCGAACGTCGTCAGCGACTGCTGGTTGCGGATGTCTATCGTGGTCAGGCGGTTGCCCGAGCAGTCGAGATGAGTCAGCTTGGTAAGCTCGGTTACATCAAGCTCCGTCAACTCGTTGTCCGAGCAGTCGAGATAGGTCACGCCGCGGAAGAAGTCGTTGAGCTCGGCCATAGACTTTATGCCCCTGCCCGAGAGCTCCAAACGCGTGACGGCCGCAGCCTCCTTCGTGCTGAACACGCCGTCGCCGTCGGTATCGTACTGCTCGACGAGAGCCTTGCGGAACGCCTCGTCGGCGATCTCGACGGCCTCGACCTTATAGTTCTGCTTGACGGGCAGCGCCGTCTGGCCGGCTGCCGTGCGGAACACCACCTCGGTGCTGCGCGCATCGCCGGTCTTGTTCTCCGCGACCGTGATCTTCACGGTCGACTTGCCGGCCACGCCGCCGCTCGGCGTTACCGTGCACCACGACGTATCCTTCGATAATACGCCCCAGTCGCCCGCAGCCTCGACCTCGACGGTCTCGACGGCGGCATCGCTGGTAAGCGACAGCTCCTGCTTCGAGAGCTTCACGCCCTCGCCGCCCGGTGCGGGTTTGTCGCCGCCCGAATCCGAGCAGGCACCTAAAAAGAGTGCCGATGCGGTTAAAAGTCCCAATAACATACGTTTCATCTCGTAAGTGTTTAAGCATTAAAAAGCGGGGGCGGAGCCTGACAAAGCTCCGTCCCCGCCTAAACGGAAATTTCTACTCTTCGCGATGCTCCTGGAACAGGATATCCTTGATATTGATCTCGGTTCCGGCCACGTTGCCGCCGAAATCGAGGAAGAGGTTGATCGAGGCCATGTCGATACCGGCCATGTCGGGCACCTTGTAAACGAACTCCTCATAGGCCTTCAACGGATGACGGTCGAGGAAATAGAATGTATCGTCGTCGCCCTCCTTCACGAGCTTGACCGTAACGCCGGGATGATCCTCCGTCGAGGTCATTACCAGATAGAAGTCGTAACGCTTGTCGGCACTCGACGACATGGTGGTCTTGAATGCCATCTGTGCCTGCCACTGATCCGAAGTCGCCTCGGGCAGAGTGACCGTATAGTCGTTGCCGTTCTGCACCAACTCGGGATCGGCGATCTGCGCCCAGCCGGGAGCATAGTAGTAGAACATACTGTTGACGGTCATCGACAGCCACATGTTCTCCGGAGCCGTGGGATCGTAGATCGTGGTATCGCCGACCTTGGCCTTCACCACCGACATATCGAGAATGCCGCCGTTGTCGACGAAAGTAAAGGTGTAGTAGCCCGGCGTAGCCGAACCCTCGATGGTCTTGATGTTGCCGTCGGCATCGGGGATGTTGAAGAAGCCGTTGTCCTCGACAACGCCGTACTTGTCCTTGGTCCACTCGACGCCCCAGTTGGCCTGGCCGAATACCTTGACGCTGCCGCCCTCGGCCTTCATGTAGAGCGTGATGCGATACGTATTCTCATCGATGCGTGCGCACGGAAGAGCATTCTCCGTAACCCAGCCTATGAGGTTGTTCACGTCGGGCTTGCCGCCGCCGTCGCCGATGATCCACAGCGCGCCGGCGTTGTCATAAGTGGCGGTCTCGCCGTTCTTCAACGGCAGAACCTTGAACCACTTGCCGTCCCAGATCACACGATAGTCGCCGCTCGCAGCGTTGAACCTGAGCGTCTTGGCATCGACCAGAGTAAAGAAGTCGGGATCGATCCACGCCTTGTCAAGCTCGATACCCTCGACAGCGATGTCGCCGCCCTGCGTAAGAGAGGTCTCGACCATGCCGCCGACGAACTCGACGCCGTCGAACGTAACCGCACCCGCGACGATTTCCTTATAGGGGACGAACTCGTAGTGCCATGCGATACCGCCGCCGCCATTCTCCGTAGGAGTATCGATGACCAGCTTCATCGTCTTCTTGATGCTGCCGGCCGAAGTCTCGATAAAGCGGAAGCGAGGCTCGGCGTAACCCGTCGGGTTGGGGATATACGAGAGGTTGGTGTTGGCCGGAAGCACGAGGTAGATCTCCTCGATGCCGGCGTCGTTCCACGCATTCTCGATCGTATATGTCGTAGTGAACTTCTCGATAGGAGCCATGTAGTCGTTGCCGTCGCCGAGGTTGTACTCAGGCTTGTAGCCCGAATCCTTGTTGACGTAAACCTGACCGTCGACCGGATCGTAGGTGTACTTGCCATCGATCGTAAAGGTCAGTCTGTCGTCGTAGAGACTCCAATCGGCCTTCTCGCCGGCCTTGGCCGACCACCAGTCCAGACCGTCCGAACCGATCGAGCCGCATCCGAAGTGGCCGTCGACGGTCGAATTCCACATCCACTCCTGCGAGCTGCCGTTCGACAGAGCCTTCATGTAGGGCTCCGGATCGAACGGATCGCGATAGTCGTTATCCATAGTGAATTCCACCATCTTCGAGCCCATCGAAATGCCGTTGACGTTGTAGGCTTTCAGCTCGACCTGATGCACGCCGGCCTCGCGTATGCGGAGCTTGATGCCGTTCTGGGCATAGGCGTACTTCTTGGCGGGTTTGCCGTCGACCTTCTCCTCGCCGAAGATCCACATGGGCACCACACCCTTGTTGTCGACCGATAAGGTAACGTAGTTCGTCTCTTGGTCGATCTCGATTCTCGGAATCAGCTCCGATGCCTGAGGCAGACCGCCCTGATCGGGTTCCGGATAATCGGTCGTACAACCGACAGCCAGCAGAGGCAGTGCCAGAGCGAATGCTATATCTCTAAAAATTCTTTTCATAATTCTGCTTTTTTACACTCCGTTAGTAGTTGTTCTGAACGATGTTGGGATCCTTGTCGCACTCCGACTGAGGTATCGGCCAGTACTTCTTCGACTCGGTCCAGTCTGTCTGGCGATATTCGTGGTTGGCCGCCGTAAGAACGGTCGGAGCCAGACCGCAGCGCACCAGGTCCCAGTAGCGCTTACCCTCGCCGACGAACTCCTTGTGGCGCTCCTGGATGATATCCTCGCGCGAAGTGCCGGTATCGGTGCAGTGTGCGCGGTCGCGCACCTGCTGCAAGTACGACGATCCGTCCTGACCGAGCAGCACCGACAGCTCGGCTGCGTTGAGCAGAGTCTCGGCATAACGGTAGATACGGTTGTTGTTGCCGTGGTTCATGTTCGGGTCGCCCAGATAGCCGTGGTTGCCGTTGACGCGGGCGATGTACTTCAACAGGAAGTAGCCCGTATCCTGCCAGCGCGGAGAGCGCGTAGCACCGGTCTCGGCAGCGAACTTGTCCCAGTTGAGGATACCGCCGTCGCGACGTATATCGCCCTCCTCGTACATCTCGTAAGCCGAAGCTGCGACAGGACCGAAGCCCCAGCCGTCCGAGAAGGTCGTCGAGCAGCCGGCGATACCGATCAGGATAGGATATACCGTACCGCCGGTGGCAATAGGCGAATCCCACGAGCGGACGCCGCCCTCGGAAGTGTAGTTGATCTCCCAGATCGACTCTGCGCACCACTCACCCGATTCGAGCCAGATGCCGGCGTAGTCGTCCACCAGTGAGTAGCTGCCCGCCGATATGATCTCCTTCATATAGTCCAGAGCCGTCTGGTAACGGGTCTGGTCGTTCTGGTACATTACCGCCTCGGCATAGAGCATGTAGGCCATCGCGAGCGATACGCGGCCCTCCTCGCCTGCTGCGACCTTCATCGGCAGGATGTTCATGTCGATAGCCTCCTGCAAGCGGGTAACGATCTTCTCGTATACCTCGTCATGACCGAGCTGTGCGGTAAGATAAGGCGTTTCGAGGTTCTTGTCATAGTAGGGAATATTACCCCAGAACTTCCACAGAAGCGTATAGTAGTAGGCCTTCAATACCGTAGCCTCCGCCTTGTAGCGGGCCTTGGTCTGATCGCTCATGCCGGGAACGCCGTCGACATACTCCAAGACCACGCAGGCGCGGTTGATGCCCGAGTAGGCGATAGTCCATATCTGGTTGCAGCAGTCGATCGAGGTTGCCGTAAAGTAGTGGGTCTTGACCAGAATGGGCTGGTCTCCCTCGTTCGAACCGCCGCAGTATATGTCGTCGGCCATGATATCCGATACGAAGTTGAGATTATTGTACTGGTAGAAGTAGTCGAACCATTCGAGCGGGTCGTAAGCGGCCATAAGACCCTGATACATACGCTCCTCATTGATGAAGTACTCGGCCAACGGCTCCGAAGAGTTGTGTCTTACGGTAATGAAGTCCTTGCCGCACGACGAAAGCAGCATGACTGCCACCGAGCTAAGTGCTATAAGTATGTTTTTCATAATCATCTTTCGGTTTTAAGGTTAGAACGTGAGGTTTACGCCGACCGAGAAGGTGCGCGACTGCGGATATACGCCGCGGTCGACGCCGACCTCGGTACCGTAGCCCGAGTTACCGCCCGTAACCTCAGGATCGCAACCCGTGTATTTGGTAAGCGTGAAGAGGTTCTCGGCCTGCAAGTATACTCTCAGACGAGAGATGCCGGCCTTCTTGGTCCACTGCTGAGGCAGCGTGTAACCCAGCTGCACGTTACGTGCGCGCAGGAACGAACCGTCTTCGAGCCACATGTCCGACACGCGGTAGTTCTGGTTGGCCGAATCGAACGTGAAGCGCGGCTGCGAGTTGGTCGTGCCCTCGCCCGTCCAGCGGTTGAGAATAGTCTTGGGAAGGTTGATGTAGTAGAGGTCGGTACGGCGCGTCACGTTGAACACCTCGCAGCCGGCCTGGCCCTGCAACAGGATGTTGAAGTCGAGACCCTTCCACTCGAAGCCGAAGTTAAGACCGAACGTCCAGTCGGGCATACCCTTGCCGATCATCGTGCGGTCGTCGTCGTTCAGCACGCCGTTGTTGTCGAAGTCGACGAAGCGGACGTCGCCCGGCTCGGCGTTGGGCTGCAACAGCTCGCCATTGGAGTTGACGTGGGCATTTACCTCGTCCATGTTCTGGAAGATGCCGTCGGTCTTGAAGCCGTAGAAATAGGGGAACGGCAGACCTACGATACCGCGCGAGAGCTGTCCGATCTTGTGGCTTGAAGCGTAGAGCGCAGCCGAGTCGTCGCCCAAGTATGTAAGCTCGTTCTTGTTGTAGGTGGCGTTGGCCGAAATGTGGTAGTTGAAGTTACCTGCCTTGTCGCGCCAGCCGATCTCGAACTCGACGCCCTTGTTGACCATGTCGCAGACGTTGCCGATCGGAGCCGAGTCGCCGGCATATCCCGGAACGGGCATGTCGAAGAGCATGTCGCGGGTCTTCTTGTTATACCAGTCGGCCGTGAAGGTCAGGCGGTTGTTCAGCACTGCGAAGTCGATACCGACGTTGACCTGACGCGACTCCTCCCACTTGATGTCGGGGTTGGCCAGTCCCGAAGGCTTGGTACCCGTCTGAATGGTCTCGCTGCCGTTGGCACCCGAACCGAGGACGTAGTTGTTGCCCGAGTTCATGTATACGGCATAGCGGAAATCGCCGATCGCGTCGTTACCGTTAAGACCCCACGATCCGCGGAGTTTGAGCGTCGACAGCCAGTCGACATTGCGCAGGAACGACTCGTTCTTGATGTTCCAGCCGAGGCTGACCGAGGGGAAGTTACCCCACTTGTTATTGTCGCCGAAGCGGCTCGAACCGTCGCGGCGGAACGTAGCCTCGATCATGTAGCGCTCGTCGAAGTTGTATGATATACGACCGAAGTAAGAGGCCAGACGATACGGGATCGAGTTCCAGCTGCCCCAGCCGTTGCGGTTGCCGTCCTGCTGCAAGCCCAGCGTGTTGTTGACCGATATCTTCCACGTGTCGTAGGGGAATTTCAGCCCCTTGGCCGAAGCGCCCACGTTGGCCGACGACGAAGAGATAGCCGACTGACCCAAAAGCACGGTAAGAGAGTGTTTGCCGAAGGTCTTCTCGTAAGAGAGGACGTTCTCGACCTGCCACAGCAGCGAGCGGTTCATCTCCTGCGATGCCGACGTAGCGTAGTTGGGCTTCGTCGTAACGGTCACGTTACCGTCCTTGTCGTATGTCTCGTTTTCGGTAACGGTGTCGTAAGCGTAGTTCTTCGACGAAAGGAAGTACTGCTGCGTGTAGCTGTGGTTGCCCCAGAATGCGAGGTCGAGACCCACCGACGAGCGGAATTTCAAGCCGTCGAAGATCTGCAGCTCGCCGACGAAATTCGATACGAATTTGTCGGTGTTGTATTTGGCTCCGGGCATTTCGAGCGATGCCAGCGGGTTGGTCTGCTCGTTGTAGATCGAACCGTCGACTACGGTGTAGGGACGGCCGTTCTTGTCGCGGATGATGTGCGCGTATCCCTCGGGATAGAGCGTCTTGTAAGACTCCTCGGTCTCGGCGTCGGCGAAGATCGTCTCCAACGGCGACATGCCGATGGCCGAACCCAGCGGCGAGCCGTACTCCGAGTTGGTCGAGATGCCGGTCGAAAGGATGCGGGCATACGAGTTCGATGTCTGTACGGTCAGCTTGTTGAGCCAGTCGCGCTCCTTCGTCTTGTCGAATATGGTCACACCTATATTGGCGCGCACGGTGATACGCTCGTAGTTCGAACGGCCGAAGTTACCGCCGATCGTACCCTCGCGCGTGAGGTAACCTGCCGACAGCGAGTAGTTGACCATGTCGGTGGCGCCGCTTATCGTAAGGTCGTGCTTCATCACGGGGGCGTTGTCGTTGAATACGGCGCCTACCCAGTCCGTACCCTCGCCGAACTCGTAGGGATTGTCGTACTTGGGACGGCTGCCCTGATTGATGTAACCTTCGTTCATCATTATGGCGTACTCGGTAGCGTTCAGCACCGAAGGCTTGCGCCACGGATTCTGCCAGCCGTACGAGAAGTCGTAGTTGACGCGCGCCGAACCCTTCTCGCCGCGCTTGGTCGTAACGAGGATGACACCGTTAGCTGCACGCGCACCGTAAACTGCACCCGACGCGGCATCCTTCAACACCTCGATACGCTCGATGTCGTTGGGGTTGAGATAGTCGATACCGCCCGATATGGCCAGACCGTCGACGATGTAGAGCGGGTTGGAGCCGTTGATCGAGCCCACACCGCGGATACGCACCTGCGACGAGGCGTCGGGAGCACCCGACGACTGGGTAATCGTAACACCCGAGGTCATACCCTGCAACACGTTGTCGATACGAGTGTTCGACTGCGTTTTCAGGTTCTCGGCCGTGATACTCGAAATCGATGCCGTCACGACGCTCTTCTTCTGAACGCCGTATCCGACGACGACGATCTCGTCGATATCGGTCGTATCCTCTTCCAGTACGACGTCGAAAACGGTTCTACCCCCCCCCGTCGAAATTCTCTGGGTACGGTATCCGAGGAACGAAACGACCAGCGTCGCATCGCCCTGCGGAACATTGATAGCGAAAGAGCCGTCGATGTTGCTCGTCGTACCGAGCGAGGTACCCTCCACTGCGATAGACGCTCCGATAACCGGCGCGCCCGTCGTATCCTTGACGGTACCTGTCACTTGTCGGTTCTGCGCATAGGCGCTTCCCGCCATCGCCATGATCGCGAAGATCAAAACGATCTTGAAAGTCAAGTTTTTCATAGGCTTTTGTTAATTGTTATTGTTTAGGTGAAGATTTGGTTTCCGGTTTCTGCCATAGGGTCTCGACTTGCCGGGACGCGATGAAGCGCTTTTCCGATCGGGTCGAAGTTCGGATCATTAGTTTGCTTTTCGAGAATTTTGTTATTATTTAATGGTAGTCCAAAGTTACTCAAAACCGCCATACCTTACAAATATAATTTCGACGATTTTGGCAGAATATAACGCATATCGAAGTCTTTCATAAGATAAAGCTCTTATTATCAACATACAACCGAAATCCTGCGGCGCAAAAAAGTGGATTTTGAAAACGAGGACTCGCAACCGCTATCGAAGCACAGCCTTAAAAGTGGAAATAAAAATTTTTAGTTATCTGATTATCAATACTCAATTCGTCATCTGCAATGATTAAAAAGTGGAAGCATCGGCCATTATCCGAGCGTCGTAAGGTTTCGTTGCGGTTTCGATTTCACACAAATCGCCGGTTCCGCAACCCGCATACCGATAACGCAAAACGGGACGGGAGATCGGATCTCCCGTCCCGTTCATATCGATAAGTATGCACCGCGGCGCATGGTCGGCGCACCCGGCCGCCACAGCCCGCACAGATCCGTCCGGCCACCGGCCGCTCCGCAGCTGCCGTCCGTCAGCGATCACTTCATAGCGCCGATAGTCTTGATGCGCTCCTCGAAGTCGTCGCGGTTGCCCGAGGCGGCATTCTTGATGCGCGCACGATAATTATATATGGTATTGACCGAGTATCTGAGCAGCGAGGCTATGCGCGACGAGTCGTTGATGCCCAAGCGGATCAATGCGAATATGCGCAGCTCGGTATTGAGCCGCTCCCCCTTCTTCAACTCGATGCGCGAGCCGGGTTTGAGCAGCTCGTTGAACTCCTCGACGAAGCGGGGATAGAGTTGCAGAAAGGCATTGTCGAACATCTCGTAAAACCCGTTCAGCTCTCCGGTCATCATCTCCGACGAGGCACTCTCCTGTTTCAGCTCGTCGATCTTGCCCGCCGAGAGCTTGCGGCGCACGTTGCGGCGGTAGGAGTCGAGCTTGTCTATATAGCTCGAACACATCGTCAGGAACAGTCCTATATACTCCTCCTTGACCCTGTTGGCCTCGACAAGAGCGATATTGACGCTGCGCATGCGCTCGCTGGCCTCCACGAGCGAGGCATTGTACTGGTCGATCTGCGCATTCATCGACTCGATCTTTCGACGCGACAGATGCGCCCGGAAATAGAGGTAGACCACCATAAGGCAGATGCCCAACAGCACCGTCGCCAGCACCGATATTACGATGAGCAGGGTCTTGGTATGCCGCTCCTGCTCGGCACGCACATCCTGATACGACTTCTCGATCATCGGGATGACATTGGCTATCTGCCACGGACGCAGCTTGGCATTATAGAAGAGCGCGTCGTTGAGCGATATGGTAATGTAGCGGAAGGCGCGGTCGATCTGCCCCTCGTGAAGCATCGCCTGCGCCAGACAGCACAACGAGGCGTTGTCCTTGGTGGCGCACTTCACGTCGGCCGCCGCCGAGCGCGCATACCACAGCATCTTCTCGTCGGACAGCTGCAAATTGTCGCATATCACGGCCTGGTCGTAGGCATGCACGGCGTAGCTGTGGCTGCCGGAGTCGAACTGCGACAGCAGTTTGAGGTTTAGCTCGTAGGCCGATTCGTAGTCGCCGGCATCCATGGCATCGCGTATTACGATGTGCTGATGCGTCTCGGCATGGCAGGGCGTGCATTCGAGTATGCGGTCGCGGTAGTACCGCACCTTAGCCTTGGATATGCGCGCCATGTCGGGCGTCTGCGTGTATTCGTTGTAGTCGTAGTAGAAGCGCTGCTGGGTATTGTAGTAGTCGACGAGCTGTTCGCGGCCGAGCGACAGCGTATCCAGCGCCGAGGTCAGCAGCACGCTCGCCTCGAAGAACATACCCGACGTGGCGGACAACATCGCACGCTGCAACGTCACGTCGGCCATGCGTTTGCGGTCGGCAAGCTCCTCGGCGATAGCCATACGCTTGTCGAGCAGCGACATCGCCTCGTCGAACTGGTACGCCATATATCCGTCGTACATCTGCCCGTATATCTCGTACTGCTGTTCGCGCGATACGCCGCGCGAGTGCAGCATGTTCTCCAAGGTCATCATACGGAGCTTGTGGTTCGACTCATAGTCGGCGGACATCTCCAACGCACGGTCGAGCCTCTCTATCTCGGCATCGATTTCGGCCGGCGAAACGGCATGCGACGGCGCGAGCGACAGCGCGGCCGCGACGAGGGCGAGCGAAAAGGGGTTTGCAGCTTTCATGATGCGAAGATACGCATTTTTTTCGATAAGCCATAATTCGACCCCACTTTTATACGATGATAATTCTTTGTCGCATAATATGTTCCGACCTAACGACTCTACATTTTAACCACTGCGGCGGCACGGCACCGGAGTTTTTGCTAAATTTGTGTAGAAATAATTTCAAGGTTTATGATACGAAACACTCTCGCCGCCATGACGGCATGTATGCTCGCTGCAATCGGATGCGGATGCGGCAGCAACTCGGGCAGCGTAACGCCCCCGGACGACAACACCAGGATCTCTCTCTCGCAATCGGCCTCGACCGACACTTCGGTCACGGTCGACGTCGCTCTCGAAAACGCCGATGCGGCCTACTGCACCATAGCCGCGGCCGGAAGCGCTACGCCCTCGCTCGCGGAAATGCGCAAGGGCACGAGCCTGACCGCCTCGGGCAGCGTCGTCTTCGACGACCTCGCACCCGGCACATCCTATAAGGTATTCGGCGTTGCAGGGCGCAACGGCGTATACACCGGCATCAAGAATCTGACGGTAAGCACCTCGGGACAGGCAGCAGACAACTACCCCGCCGTCGTCGAGGCATGGCAGACCTCGGCCGACCGCCGCTCGCAGATGAAGAGCATCGAGGCGGGCAGGGCATCGGAGGCCTCGGCCGCAGCCACCGATCTTAATATCGATCCGGCGCGACGCTACCAGACCATGGAGGGCTTCGGTCCCGCCATTACGGGCTCGGCGGCGTACAACCTTTTGAAAATGTCGGCGGCCGACCGCGACCGTATACTGCGCGCGGCCTTCGACCCGGCCGAGGGTCTGGGCTACAACTATGTACGCATATCGATCGGATGCTCGGACTTCTCGCTCGACGAGTATACGTGCTGCGACAAGGAGGGTCTCGAATTTTTCGAGATACACGAATACGACCGTCGCGACCTCTTCCCCGTGCTCGAAGAGATCCTCGCTATCAACCCCGACGTCAAGATCATCGCCGCACCGTGGACATGCCCTCTGTGGATGAAGGCTCCGGTGGGAGGCACGGGCAAGTACGACAAGTGGACCGGCGGCCGCGTCGACCCCGACCATTATGCCGACTACGCGGAGTACTTCGTGATGTGGATTCAGGAGATGGAGCTCAACGGCTTCAAGATCGAGGCCGTAACACCGCAGAACGAGCCACTGCACGACGGCAACTCGGCCTCGACCTGCATGTCGTGGGAGCAGCAGCGCGAGTTCGTCAAGCGCCACCTCGGACCCGCGTTCCGCAAAGCGGGCATTACCACTAAGATATGGGCATACGACCACAACTTCGACGTGACGGACTACGTTACCAACATCTTCGCCGACAAGGAGGCCGCCCAGTACTTCGACGGCTCGGCATGGCACGCCTACGGGGGCAGCTACACCGCTCTGGCAAAGGTTCATGCGGCCGCACCCGACAAAAACATCTACTTTACCGAGCAGAGCATCGGCACATGGTGCCCCGACTTCGGCGACAACCTCATGTGGCACATGCGCGAGGTATGTCTGGGCACGATCAACAACTACTGCCGCGCCGTGGTGCTGTGGAACTTCATGCTCGACGAGAACAGAGGCCCCAACCGCCCCGGCGGCTGCCAGACATGCTACGGCTTCGTCGACTGCGACGGCACATACTCTTACTCGTCGCTTACCTACCGCAGCCACTGGTACGCCATAGGCCACATGTCGAAGGTGGTCAAGCGCGGCGCCTACCGCATAGGCTCGTCGGCCGCAGGCGTTACCCTCTCGGCATTCGAGAACCCCGACGGATCGTACTCGGCCGTCGTGCTCAACGAGTCGGACAAGGCGCGCGAGTATGTCGTGCGCAGCGACAAGGGCGACTTCACGCTCACGCTTGGCGCGCGCTCGGTAACATCCGTTATATGGCGATAGACGGATGAGACTGCGTTCGGCCATAGCCGCGCTCGCGCTTCTCGCGCTGGGCGCATGCGACAAGCAGACGGACGAGCCCGCGCCCTATACCGGGGAGCCGCGGGCGCTCCGCCTCGACAACGACACGACGCTGACCGTGGACGACGGCTCGACCGCAGTATTGGACTTCACTGTCGAGCCGTCGGGAGCCGTATTCGACCATAACCTCCTCTCGCCCGGCTGCCAGCTGTCGCTGCGTCTGGCCGACGACCTGCGCCGCAGCCCCGAGGAGCTGTCGCTCGACATGGTATCGGACGGCACCGCGGCAGGCCGCTACAAGGCCACCATAGGCACGACGGGAGAATCTAACATCTTCCGCCGCAGGATATGTCTGGCGCTGAAACTCTCTTCGGGCGAGCTGCTCTTCTCGCAGCCCGTCGTCGTGCAGAGCCCCGGCTACGAGGCCGGCATTACCGGGATGCGCTTCTTGAAGAGTCTCAACCCGTCGCTGCCCGACGACATAACCCTTACGCTCGACGGCAGCAGTTCGACATTCACGGGACGCATACCGGTCTACCAGAGCTCGATGCAGTTAGTGGCCTCTTTCGACTGCGAGGGTGCCGACCGCGTGGAGGTCGGCGGCGTGGAGCAGACCAGTGGCCGCAGCGTCAACGACTTTCGCGGCGAGGTGGTCTATACCGTCCACAACGGCCGCCACGAAAGCCGCTATACCGTTCGCGTGACCAACTTCACAGGCCTGCCGGTCATCTCGATCGACACGCCGGGCGGACAGCCGATCCTATCCAAAGAGGAGTGGATCGAGGGTGCCACGATACGAATCGACGGCGCAGGACGCTTCGACGACATGCAGGCTGCGGCCACGTCGATCCGCGGGCGCGGCAACTCGACATGGGAGTGGCCCAAGAAGCCCTACAACATCAAGCTCGACACCAAGGCCGAGGTGCTCGGCATGCCCGAGCACAAACGCTGGTGCCTGCTGGCCAACTACATGGACCGCACGCTGCTGCGCAACAAGACGGCCTACTATCTGGCCTCGCAGACATCGCTCGACTGGACGCCGCGCTGCGAGTTCGCCGAGCTGATACTCAACGGCGAGTACATGGGACAGTATCTCGTGGCCGAGCACGTCAAGGTGGGCAAAGATCGCGTCGACATAACCGAGATGACCCCCGAAGACGACTCCGGCGAGGCGCTGACGGGAGGCTATCTGCTCGAACTCGACTTCCACTTCGACAATATCTGGCAGTGGCGCACGCCTCGCAACGTGCCTTTCGCCGTCAAGTCGCCCGATGACGACAAGCTGACGCAGACGCAGTTCGACTGGATCAGAGACCATATCGACGCCGTAGAAAATAGACTCTACGGGGCGGACTTCGCCGATCCCGACAACGGCTACCGCAGCCTGATCGACGCGCAGTCGTTCGTAGACTACTGGCTGGTATACGAGCTTACGGTCAACCACGAGCTCGGCAACCCCGGCAGCGTCTTCCTGCACAAGGAGCGCGGCGGCAGGATCGTCGCCGGTCCGGTGTGGGATTTCGACTGGGGTACGTTCTCTTACAAAGCCTCTCCGGCGGCGCAGTGGGGTCTTTTCATACAGTGGGCATGGTGGTACGGCCGTCTGTTCGAGGACGAGTGGTTCAGGTCGCTGGCCGCAGAGCGGTGGAGAGTCTTGAAGCCGCGTTTTCTGACGGCGCTCGACCATATCGCCGAGCAGCGCGACTACATATCGCTCTCGGCCGCCGGCAACTTCGCCTTGTGGAAGATGACCACCGATACCAACGGCGACGAGCAGCTGCCCTTCGGTCAGGCCGTAGACCGCATGGCCGAGATACTCGCCGAGCGCATCGACATCGTCGACCGCGAGCTGTCGGCATGGTAGGCGGCGCAGGCAGCGCTCCGTCAGTGCAGACGCACAGTGCCGCCGAATAATTGCCAAGGGCGGATAACGTATCGGTTTTATCGGTATCTTTGCCCTCGCAAACGATATATTGCAAAACAACCAAAAACCTATAAGCTATGATAAGCGAAAGAATGCAGCGGGCTATCAACGCCCAGATCAATGCCGAGATGTGGTCGGCATATCTCTACCTGTCGATGTCTATGGATGCCGCCGACAAAGGTCTTAAAGGCATCTCGCACTGGTACAGACAGCAGTTCGCCGAGGAGCAGCAGCACGCGATGAAGTTCGCCGACTACCTCGCATCGCACTCCGTGCGCGTCTCACTGACGGCTATCGACGGCGTGCGCGACACGTGGGCTTCGGCCGAGGAGATGTTCGCACAGACGGTCGAGCACGAACGCAACGTAACGAAGATGATCTACAACCTCTGCGACATCGCCACCGAGGAGCACGACTATGCCACGATGAACATGCTCACGTGGTTCGTCAACGAGCAGATCGAGGAGGAGCAGACCGCGCTCGACATACTCGACTCGCTGAAAAAGATCGGCGACAAGAGAGTCGGCCTCTACATGATCGACAAAGAGCTGGGCGCACGCAAGTAGTCGCCCCGAGCCGCACCGCGGGCTGCCCGACACACATCGGACAGCCCTTTATATATAATAGGTACACAATCTCAAACCGCAAATACTACCCGCAACCATGAAACGGATCATTACCTTCGTCGCGCTTTGCGCCGCCTTGATCTCGTGCCGCCCGACGGCCGACCGGCCCACCGCCGACGCCTTCGTGCGCATCGACGGCACCGACCTCGTCCAGCCCGACGGACAGAAGCTATTCATCCGAGGCACCAACCTCGGCAACTGGCTCAACCCCGAGGGCTACATGTTCGGATTCTCGCGCACCAACTCGCCCCACATGATCGACCTGATGCTTCGTCAGGCCGTGGGCCCCGACGCCGCCGACGAGTTCTGGCAGCGCTTCAAAGACAGCTACATCACACGCGAGGATATACGCTTCATAGCCTCGACCGGCGCCAATACCATACGCCTGCCCTTCAACTACCGCATGTTTACCGACGAGGACTACATGGGTCTGAAAGCGTCGCAGGACGGCTTCGCCCGTGTCGACGAGCTTGTGGAGTGGTGCCGCGAGGAGGGACTGTATCTCATCCTCGATATGCACGACGCACCCGGCGGACAGACGGGCGACAACATCGACGACTCCTACGGCTACCCGTGGCTGTTCGAGAGCGAGGCGAGCCAGCGTCTGTTCTGCGACATCTGGCGCAGCATCGCCGAGCGTTACCGCGACGAGACGACGATCCTCGGCTACGAGCTTCTCAACGAGCCTATCGCGCCCTATTTCGATAACGTCGACCAGCTCAACGCACGCCTCAAAGAGATCTACCGCATGGGAGTAGAGGCTATCCGCGAAGTCGACGACAACCACATAATACTGCTGGGCGGAGCGCAGTGGAACGGCAACTTCACGCCGCTCGACGACTGCAACTTCGACGATAAGATCATGTACACATGCCACCGCTACGGCGGCGGTACGTCGGCCGATGCGATACGTTCGTTCATCGACTTCCGCGACCGCACCGGCCGCCCCATGTACATGGGCGAGATAGGTCACAACACCTACGAGTGGATGGCCGAATTTTGCCGTACGATGCAGCAGAACGACATCGGCTACACCTTCTGGCCATACAAGAAGATCGGCTCGTCGTCGTGGGCGGGCTTCGAGGCTCCCGAGGGTTGGCAGCAGATAGTAGAGTTCTCGCAGGCCCAGCGCGGCAGTTACGGCGAGATACGCGAGGCACGCGGCGACATGCAGGCCATGCGACGCTCTCTGGACGATCTCATCGAGGCCGTCCGCTTCGAGAACAGCCGTATCGACACTCTCTACATCCGCGCCATAGGTCTCGACGTGCGATAACGATGACAGGCGCCCACGCCTGCGGCCGTCCTTTTTACGGGGCGGCCGCTTTCGTTCACGGCAAGGCGCGGATTTTGCAGCCCGACGCATGACTAACACTATCCGCGATGAACGACAACAAGACGATATACCGCGAAGCGCTTCGCTACCACGAGTTTCCGCGGCCGGGCAAGACGGCCGTATTCATTACCAAGCCCTGCGCCACGCAGCACGACCTCACGCTGGCATACTCGCCCGGCGTGGCCGCACCGGCGCTGGCTATCGAAAGCAATGCCGACGACAGCTACCGCTACACCTCGCGCGGCAATCTGGTAGCCGTCATATCCAACGGCACGGCCGTACTGGGACTGGGCGACATAGGCGCCGCCGCCGCCAAGCCCGTCATGGAGGGCAAGTGCATGCTCTTCAAGGCTATGGCCGACGTCAACGCCTTCGACATCGAAGTCGATGCCGACGACATAGACTCCTTCGTCGACTGCGTAACGCGCATAGCGCCCACATTCGGCGGCATCTGCCTCGAAGATATCAAGGCCCCCGAATGCTTCGAGATCGAGCGGCGCCTGATAGAGCGGCTCGACATACCCGTCATGCACGATGACCAGCACGGCACGGCTATCGTGACGGCGGCGGCCGTCATCAACGCATGCCGCCTGACGGACAAGCGGTTCGAGGATCTGCATATCACGACATTCGGCGCAGGCGCCGCCGCCATAGCTATCATGCGCCTGTTAACGGCAATGGGCGTCGACAGAGACAACGTCGTCATGGTCGACCGCCGCGGCGTCATCCACACGCGCCGCGACGATCTGTCGCCCTACAAACGCGAGTTCGCCACCCGGCGCGACATATCCTCCTTGGACGAATCGCTCCGAGGCGCCGACGTATTCATCGGCGTTTCGAAGGCGGGGCTGCTCCACCCCGATATGATACGCGGCATGGCTCCGCAGCCGTTGATAATGGCCCTGGCCAACCCCGAGCCGGAGATCGGCATGGAGGAGGCCCTGGCGGCACGTCCCGACGCCATATACGCCTCGGGGCGCTCCGATCTGCCCAATCAGGTCAACAACCTGCTGGCCTTTCCGTACGTATTCCGCGGTGCGCTCGACGTACGTGCCCGACGCATCGATACGCCGATGAAGATCGCAGCGGCCGAAACGCTCGCCCGCCTTGCGCGCCACACCCCGACGCAGGACGAGCACAGGAGCGGATGCGAACCGGCATTCTGCCGCGAACGGCTGCTGCCGACACCCTTCGACGGGCGTCTGCGCCATGCCGTCCCGCATGCCGTGGCAGAGGCCGCCGTAAGATCGGGCGCCGCAAGGGCAGATTGCGTACCGGAACAAACGGTCGAAGCAGAATAACCGGCAGGCGGCGAGAGCCCCTCGCAAACCCATATCCCCCCTCCCGCCCACCGGCAGGGGGGGGGCTCTCTTTATCATACGCGGAGCAGAGCCCCGGCGCCATACTACGCCGCATGCCGCACCACCGCCACGGCGCACACTTACGCCATGACGGAGTGTAATTTTTTATCGACACTTTTACGACATATCATTGCCATGCGAGCGATTTTTATTATATTTGGAAACAAAATGCACATATAATCTAAAAATACGACTTGTCATGGAGAAACGAATCATCGAATGCGTACCCAATTTCAGCGAGGGACGCAATAAGGAGGTCATACGGCAGATCGCCGAAGTGATCGAAAAATCCGAGGGCGTCAAACTGCTCGACGTCGATCCGGGCGAAGCGACCAACCGCACGGTCGTGACCTTCGTCGGCGAACCCGAGGCCGTCGTGGAGACGGCGCTGGCCGCCGTACGCCGCGCATCGGAGCTTATCGACATGCGCCAGCACAAGGGAGCGCATCCGCGCATGGGCGCCTGCGACGTGCTGCCTCTGATCCCCGTCTCGGGCGTCACGCTTGACGAGTGCGCCGCTATGGCGCGCAAGCTGGCCGAGCGCATCGCCGACGAGCTGTCGATCCCGACCTACTGCTACGAGGCCGCTGCGTTCACTCCCGAGCGCCGCAATCTGGCTGTATGCCGTGCGGGCGAGTACGAGGCTCTGCCCGAGAAGCTGGCTGCCGAGGATAAGGCTCCCGACTTCGGCGCACGCCCCTACGACGAGGGCGTGGCACGCACCGGAGCCACGGCCGTAGGCGCCCGCGACTTTCTGGTTGCGGTCAACTACAACCTCAACACCACCTCGACGCGTCGCGCCAACGCCATCGCGTTCGACGTGCGCGAAAAGGGTCGCCCCGTGCGCGAGGGCAATCCCATTACGGGCAAGATCGTCAAGGATGCCGACGGCAACCCCGTCATGAAGCCCGGCACGTTGAAGTGCTGCAAGGCTATCGGCTGGTTCATCGAGGAGTACGGCATAGCGCAGGTATCGATGAACATGACCGATCTGTCGGTTACGCCGCTGCACGCGGCATTCGAGGAGGTATGCCGTGCCGCCGAGGCTCGCGGCGTGCGCGTCACGGGCACCGAGATCGTCGGTCTGATACCCAAGCGCGCGCTTGTAGAGGCAGGCCGCTACTTCCTGCACAAGCAGAATCGCTCGACGGGCCTCTCGGAGCGCGAGATCATACGCATCGCCATAGAGACCATGGGACTCTCGACTCTGAAAGAGTTCAAGCCCGAGGAGAAGATCGTCGAATACATACTCGAAGCCGAACAGTCGGCCGGCAAGCGCCGTCTGGTGGATATGACCTGCGAGGGCTTCGCCGAGGAGACGGCCAGCGAATCGCCCGCACCGGGCGGCGGCTCGATCTCGGCCTACATGGGTGCTCTGGGCGCAGCTCTGGGCACTATGGTGGCCAACCTCTCGTCGCACAAGGCGGGTTGGGACGAGCGCTGGGAATTCTTCTCGGACTGGGCCGACAAGGGTCACGCCCTGATGTCTGAGCTGCTGCATCTGGTCGACGAGGACACCGAAGCCTTCAACCGCATCATGGCCGTATTCGCCATGCCCAAGTCGACCGACGAGGAGAAGGCGGCACGCAGCGCGGCCTTGCAGGAGGCGACGCTCTACGCCACCGAGGTTCCTCTGCGCACTATGGAGACCTCGTTCAAGGCATTCGACATCGTCCGCGCCATGGCCGAAGAGGGCAACCCCAACTCGGTATCCGATGCCGGCGTAGGCGCTCTGGCAATACGCAGCGCCGTCATGGGAGCATGCCTCAACGTGAAGATCAACGCCGCCGGTCTGAAAGACCGCCAGAAGGCCGAGGCGCTCATAGCACGCGCCGAGCAGATCGTCGCCCAGGCGCAGAAGGCCGAAGCCGAGATTCTGGCCGCGGTAGAGAGTAAAATACAGTAAAACGCGAAGACAATGACAGATTTTCAGAAAGATATAGTTGCCGGCATACCCGACCCTCTGCCCGCACCCAAACCCTACGATCCCGCGATCAACCATGCGCCCAAGCGCAAGGACATACTCACGCCGGCCGAGAAGCGTCTGGCGCTGAAAAACGCGCTGCGCTACTTCCCCGAGAAGCACCACGCCGTGCTGGCACCCGAATTTGCCGAGGAGCTGCGCCGCTACGGCCGCATCTACATGTACCGCCTGCGTCCCGACTACGAGATGTATGCGCGTCCGATCGACGAGTATCCCCACCGCTCGCGTCAGGCCGCGGCCATAATGCTCATGATCCAGAACAATCTGGACAAGGCCGTGGCACAGCACCCGCACGAGCTGATTACATACGGCGGCAACGGCGCCGTGTTCCAGAACTGGGCGCAGTACCGCCTGACGATGCAGTATCTCTCTCAGATGACCGACAACCAGACTTTGGTCATGTATTCGGGTCATCCCGTGGGACTCTTCCCCTCGCATCCCGACGCACCGCGCGTGGTGGTGACCAACGGCATGGTCATACCCAACCATTCGAGTCAGGACGACTGGGAGCGCTTCAACGCCATGGGCGTATCGCAGTACGGACAGATGACCGCCGGATCGTATATGTACATAGGCCCCCAGGGCATCGTCCACGGCACGACGATCACTGTGATGAACGCCGCGCGCAAGCGTCTGGCCGAGGGTCAGACCGACCTTCGCGGCATGTTGTTCGTGACCTCGGGTCTGGGCGGCATGTCGGGAGCACAGCCCAAGGCGGGTAACATATCGGGCGTAGTGAGCGTCACGGCCGAGATCAACATCAAGGCAGCCGAGAAGCGCCACCAGCAGGGCTGGGTCGACGAGATGTACTCGTCGCTCGACTCTCTGATACCACGCATACGCCGCGCCGTAGCCGACAAGGAGGTCGTCTCGATCGCATACGTGGGCAATGTGGTCGACCTGTGGGAGCGTCTGGCCGACGAAGAGATGCAGGTCGATCTGGGTTCCGACCAGACCTCGCTGCACAACCCGTGGGCCGGCGGCTACTACCCCGTCGGTCTGAGCTACGAGGAGTCTAACCGCATGATGGCCGACGATCCCGAGCAGTTCCACGAGAGGGTGCGCGAGTCGCTGCGCCGTCAGGCCGCCGCGATCAACCGCCTCACGGCACGCGGCATGTACTTCTTCGATTACGGTAATGCCTTCCTCTTGGAGGCGTCGCGCGCCGGAGCCGACATCGTGCTGCCCGACGGACGTTTCCGCTACCCCTCGTACGTACAGGATATCATGGGGCCGATGTTCTTCGACTACGGCTTCGGACCGTTCCGCTGGGTCTGCACTTCGGGCAGCGAGCAGGATCTGGCCACGACCGACCGTCTCGCGGCCGAGGTGTTGGAGGATATGCTCCGCACGGCGCCCGCAGAGATACGCGGCCAGCTCGCCGACAACCTGCACTGGATACGCGAGGCGGCCAGGAACCGTCTGGTCGTAGGCTCTCAGGCACGCATACTCTACGCCGACTGCGAGGGTCGCACGCGCATAGCGCTCGCCTTCAACGAGGCGCTGCGCCGCGGCGAGCTGTCGGCACCGGTGGTGCTCGGCCGCGACCACCACGACGTATCGGGCACCGACTCGCCCTACCGCGAGACATCCAACATCTACGACGGCTCGCAGTTCACGGCCGACATGGCTGTTCACAACGTCATCGGCGACTCGTTCCGCGGCGCTACGTGGGTCTCGATCCACAACGGCGGCGGCGTAGGCTGGGGCGAGGTCATCAACGGCGGCTTCGGCATGGCGATCGACGGCTCCGACGACTCGGAACGCCATATACGCGAGATGCTGCTGTGGGACGTAAATAACGGCATAGCGCGCCGCAGCTGGGCGCGCAACGAAGCGGCGATGTTCGCCATACGCCGCCAAATGGAGCGCACGCCCGAGCTGTGCGTGACCATGCCCAACATGGCCGACGACGAGCTGATCGACTCGGCGATAAAGAGTATCGAATAACCCTTAAAACTTCAAAACGATGATACATTACATAAGTTCCGAACATCTTACGATCGACCGTGTGGAGGAGATCCTCGCATCGGGAGCCAAACTCGCGCTCAGCGACGACGCCCGCAAGCGCATCGTCCGCTGCCGCGAATATCTCGACAAGAAAATGGAGCAGACCACGCGCCCGATATACGGCGTGACGACGGGCTTCGGCTCGCTCTGCAACATCTCGATCGAGGCCGACGCGCTGTCGCAGCTGCAAAAGAATCTGATGATGTCGCACGCCTGCGGCACCGGCGCCCGCGTACCGGCACAGGTGGTGCGCCTGATGGTACTGTTGAAGGTGCAGTCGCTCTCTTACGGCCACTCGGGCGTACAGTTGCAGACCGTCGAGCGCATGATCGAGATGTTCAACAACGACATCCTCCCCGTAGTATACGATCAGGGCTCGCTGGGCGCCTCGGGCGACCTTGCACCGCTGGCGCACCTCTGCCTGCCGCTGGTGGGCTTGGGTGAAGTGGAGGTCGGCTCAGAGGTCAAGCCTGCCGCCGAGGTGCTCGCCGCACACGGCTGGGAGCCTATCACGCTCCGCTCCAAGGAGGGTCTGGCACTGCTCAACGGCACGCAGTTCATGAGCGCATACGGCGTATGGTCGCTCATCGGCGCACGCCGCCTGAGCCGCTGGGCAGACCGCATCGGCGCCATGTCGCTCGACGCGTTCGACGGCCGCATGGAGCCCTTCGAGCATATCGTGCACGCGATACGTCCCCACAAGGGTCAGATCACGACGGCCGAGACGTTCCGCACGCTTCTGGCCGGCAGCCAGATCGCCGCACGCCCCAAGAAGCACGTGCAGGATCCCTACTCGTTCCGCTGCATCCCGCAGGTGCACGGCGCATCGAAGGATACGATCGACTACGTGGAGAGCGTCCTTACCACCGAGATCAACAGCGCCACCGACAACCCCTCGGTATTCCCCGACTGGGACGAGGTCATATCGGCCGGCAACTTCCACGGACAGCCCATAGCCGTGGCGATGGATTTTCTGGCCATTGCCGTGGCCGAGTTAGGCAACATCTCGGAGCGCCGTACATACAAGCTCATCTCGGGCTCGCGCGAGCTGCCTTCGTTCCTGGTCGCCAACCCCGGCCTGAACAGCGGCTTCATGATCCCGCAGTACACTGCCGCCTCGATCGTCAGCCAGAGCAAGGGTCTCTGCATGCCCGCTTCGGTCGATTCGATACCCTCGTCGCAGGGTCAGGAGGATCATGTCAGCATGGGTTCTAACGCCGCCACCAAGCTGCTGCGCGTAGTCGACAACACCCGCCGCGTGCTGGCTATCGAGCTTATGAACGCCGCGCAGGCGTTGGAGTTCCGCCGCCCGCTGCGCTCGTCGGATGCCGTCGAGAAGCTGTTCGAGGATTACCGCAAGCAGGTGCCCTTCGTCGACAACGATCAGGTCATGTATCCCCATATAGCCGCATCGGTGAAGTTCCTCGACGAGTATGAGATTGCTGATTAAAAACATAGGCACGATCGTCGGCATCGACCAGAGCGGTCGCGAGCGCGTCGCGGGAGCCGACATGGCCTCCGTGGGCACGCTCGACGACGCGTGGCTCGTCGCCGACGAGGGCATCATCTCCGACTACGGTCAGATGAGCCGGCTGCCGCAGATCGATGCCGACGAAACGATCGATGCCGGCGGCGGCATGCTCTTTCCGTCGTTCTGCGACTCGCATACGCATATCGTCTATGCCGGCAGCCGCGAGCAGGAGTTCCTCGACAAGATCAACGGTCTGAGCTACGAGCAGATCGCCAGGCGCGGCGGCGGCATACTCAATTCGGCCGACCGCCTGCACGCCGCATCCGAGGATGAGCTCTACCGTCAGGCCATGGAGCGCGTCGACGAGATCATCGCCATGGGTACGGGTCTTGTCGAGATCAAGAGCGGCTACGGACTCTCGACCGAAGACGAGTTGAAGATGCTGCGCGTCATACGCCGCATCCGCGAGACATCGCCCATAGCCGTGCGCTCGACATTTCTCGGAGCGCATGCCGTGGCGCGCGACTACATAGGCCGCCAGTCGGAGTATGTCGATATGGTATGCCGCGAGATGATCCCGGCCGTCGCCGCAGAGAATCTGGCCGACTTCGTCGACGTATTCTGCGACAAGGGCTTCTTCACGGTCGAAGAGACAGAGCGCATCATGCGCTGCGGCGCCGAGTACGGCATGCGCGCCAAGATCCACGCCAACGAGCTCGACATATCGGGCGGCGTCGAGGCCGGCGTGCGCCACGGCGCGCTGTCGGTCGACCACCTCGAACGCATGGGCGACGAGCAGATCGAGGCGCTTCTCGGCTCGCGCACGATGCCGACGATGCTGCCAGGAGCCGCATTCTTCCTCTCGATGAGCTATCCTCCGGCGCGCAAGATGATCGACGCGGGTCTGGCCGTGGCGCTGGCCTCGGACTACAATCCCGGCTCGTCGCCCTCGGGCAATATGCGCATGGTCACGGCACTGGCCTCGATCAAGATGAAGATGACCCCTGCCGAGGCGCTCAACGCCGCCACGATCAACGGCGCGGCCGCCATGGGCGAGAGCCAGCGCTACGGATCGATAACGCGCGGCAAGGTGGCCAACATGTTCGTAACGCGCCCCATGCCGTCGCTGGCATGGATGCCATACGCATACCAGACGCCCGTGATACGTCATATCGTACTTGGCGGAAAACCGATAAAGACCCTGCAATCATGAAACCGACCTTCGTAATAGCAGCAGCCGCAGCGGCGGCCGCGCTGCTTGCGGGCTGCTGCCAGAAATGCGGCAAGGGCGACGCCTGCACCGCCGAGGCGTGCGACAGCCGCAACGAGGTAATCGAGACGATACTCACGCGCCGCAGCATACGCGCATACTCGCCCGAAGCGGTCGACCGCACGCAGATGCAGACGATCGTCGAGTGCGGGCTCAACGCCCCGAGCGGCCTGAACATGCAGCCGTGGGCGGTGCGCGTGGTCGACTCCGAGGAGTTCATCGGCGGCATGACGGCGCTATACCGCGAACGTCATCCCGAAACCGGCGGCGACGTGTCGTTCCGCAACATGTTCCGCAACGCCCCGACGGTAGTATTCATAGCCTCGCCCGACGACGGCAGCGGAGTGTTCGACTGCGGTCTTCTGGCCGAGAACATGATGCTGGCCGCATGGTCTATGGGCATAGGCTCGTGCTGTCTGGGCAGCGCGATAGGCTTCATCGCGTCGACTCCCGAAACGGCACCTTTCATCGAGCGTCTGTCGCTGCCCGAGGGTTACCGCCCTCTTATAGCCATAGGCTTCGGCTACCCCGACGAGCAGCCCGAAGCGCGCGAGCGCGACATGTCGAAAGCGATGTTCGTCGACTGACAAGCGGCGAGCGATAGTGTACGAGGGTGTCTGGTAAGTTTCAGACACCCTCGTTTTCTTTTTGGGTCTAACGGATGCGTATATGCTGCCCGAATGTCTTGCAAATCTACTGGCCGTTGCGACGGCTTGCGCCGTTATACGAATTGTACCCACCCCCTAACGTAAATATCGAAAAAATCGTGCGTTCTCTACGCCCGGCTGTTCCGGGCGATATCCGCTGCAAGGGCAAGGACGAATACGCACGGCACACCCATGACCAGAGAGGCCGCCGGCATGTTTCGCTATACGTCGCAGGCCGCAGCACGCGACACGATTTTTGCGTCGGACAACACTCGCCCGCCCCTGCGACGAGATAACGCACAGCCGCCGGCAGCGCTGCCGGCTTACGCCGACGGAGGGCATGGCCGTTAAAGCCCGCTCCGGCGGTAAGAGATTCGATTACAATGCGGTTAAGGATATTAAATTTTTTAATAAAATTGCCGTTGTAAAATATTTGTGTTACCTTTGCACGGAATTATATAGACAACGATTAACAAATAAAAATACAGAGTATGAGTAACATCAATTTGACCCCCGACTTTCTGTTCGAAGTCAGTTGGGAGGTTTGCAACAAGGTAGGCGGCATACACACGGTAATAGCCACCAAGGCGCCGACGGTCGGACGCCGAATGGGCGACAAGTACATTACCGTCGGTCCCGACTTCACGCAGGACGGCGGCAACCCCGAGTTCGCCGAGGACACCGCTCTGCTGGCCGCATGGCGCGAGAGTCTCTACGCACAGGGCATCCGCGTGCGCATAGGACGCTGGAATATAGAAAGCTCGCCCGTGGCGATACTCGTCGACTTCAAATCGTACTTTTCGCAGAAAGACGACATACTCAAAAAACTGTGGGACATATATCACGTCGACTCCCTCTCGGGACAGTGGGACTATATCGAGCCCGTACTGTTCGGCTACGCCGCAGGCGAAGTGATAGGATCTTACGTCAAGCAGTTCTGCTCGGCGACGGACAAGGTGGTAGCCCACTTCCACGAGTGGATGACATCGGCCGGCAGCCTCTACCTGCGCAACCACGCACCCTACGTGGCTACGGTATTCTCGACGCATGCGACCGTCATAGGCCGCTGCATCGCCGGCAACCGTCTGCCGCTCTATAACGACCTGCACAAATTCAACGCCGACGAGCTGGCGCGCCAGTTCAACGTCATGGCCAAACACTCGATCGAGAAGGCCGCAGCGGCATATGCCGATGCCTTCCTTACCGTGAGCGACATCACGGCCAACGAGTGCAAATATCTGCTGGGACGCGAGGTTACGCGCATCACGCCCAACGGATTCGAGAACGGATTCGTACCCGAGGGCGACGCCCTCGAACGCAAGCGCGCCGAGGCACGCCGCAAGATGATCGCCGTGGCCGAGGCGGCATGGGACCACAAGTTCGAGCGCGAGCCGCTGATCGTGGCCACCAGCGGCCGCTACGAGTTCCGCAACAAGGGCATAGACGTATTCCTCGAATCGTTGAAGCAGCTCGCGCAGCGCGACACCGCAGGCCGCGAGGTGCTCGCCATAATCGCAGTGCCGGCCGCCACGGTGGGCATGCGCGTCGATCTGCAAGCGCACTTGCAGGATCCGTCGAATCCGATCGACCCCGCACAGAAGCGATTCCTGACGCACAATATCGAGAACGAGGCGTGGGACGCCGTATGTCAGAGCATCGAGGGCAGCATACTCTCGACCGCCTCGTCGCGCGTCAAGGTGCTCTTCGTGCCGACCTATCTCACGGGCAACGACGGCATATTCAACATGCCCTACTACGACCTGTTCGCAGGCATGGACCTGACGGTCTTCGCTTCGTACTACGAGCCGTGGGGATACACCCCTCTGGAATCGGTGGCCTTCGGCGTGCCGACCGTCACGACGACCCTCTCGGGCTTCGGCATGTGGGTGGCCAAGCAGTCGCACCACAACGGCGTCGACATCGTACGCCGCGACGACTACAACGAGCGCGAGGTCGCCTTGGAGCTTACCGAGACCATAGAGCGCTATCTCTCAGCCTCGCCCGAGGAGTACGCCGCACTGAGCAGCGCGGCGCAGGAGGTATCGCGCACCGCACTCTGGTCGAAGCTCTACAACCAGTACGAGAAGGCATACGAGGAGGCTATCGAGAACTCCATATCGCGCACCAACCGCGTAATAGCCGACGGCGGCTCGCGCGACGAGCAGATAAACTTCGTGCGTCAGCAGCTCATATCCAACCGCCCGTCATGGCACCGTCTTATGGTCGAGAAGAGCATCCCCGAGCGTTTGAAGCCGCTCGACGAGCTGGCACGCAACCTGTGGTGGTGCTGGACGCCCGGTGCGCGCGACCTGTTCGAGTATGCCGACGAGAACCTTTGGGTGGAGGTCGACCGCAACCCGATCGTGCTGCTCGACAAGCTGCCCGTAGAGCGTCTCGAAGAGCTCTCGACAGATAACGGGTTCCTCGAAAAGATGGATGCCGTATATGCACAGTTCAAGGAGTACATGTCCGAAAAGCCGTCGCCCGAGTCGGCCAAGATAGCATACTTCTCTATGGAGTACGGCCTGCACTCGTCGTTGAAGATATATTCGGGCGGTCTGGGCATTCTGGCCGGCGACTACCTCAAAGAGGCATCGGACCGCAACGTGCCCATGGCGGCCGTAGGTCTGCTCTACCGCTACGGCTACTTCACGCAGCGTCTCTCTGCTCAGGGCGAGCAGGAGGCCGCATACGAGGCTCAGAACTTTACCAAGCTGCCCATATCGCCCGTGCGCGACGAGGACGGCAACTGGATCAGCATACAGGTGGCGCTGCCCGGCCGCACCCTCTCGGCACGCGTGTGGAAGTGTCAGGTCGGCCGCACCGACCTCTATCTGCTCGACGCCGACTACGAGGCCAACCTCGAAGAGGACCGTCAGGTAACCTACTATCTCTACGGCGGCGACTGGGAGAACCGCTTGAAGCAGGAGATACTGTTAGGCGTGGGCGGTATCCGCGCCCTGGTCAAGATGGGCATCAAACAGCAGGTATACCACTGCAACGAGGGTCACGCAGCATTCATCGGCATCGAGCGCATACGCAATCTCATAGCTAAGAAGCGCCTGTCGTTCTCGGAGGCATTGGAGGTCGTGCGCAGCTCGTCGCTCTTCACTACCCATACTCCCGTGCCGGCCGGCCACGATGCATTCCCCGAGGAGATGCTGCGCCAGTACATGTCGCACTACCCCGACGTACTGGGCATCACGTGGGATCAGTTCATCAATCTCGGCAAGACCAACCCCAACGACCATAACGAGAAGTTCTCGATGTCGGTTCTGGCATGCAACCTCTCGCAGGAGGTCAACGGCGTATCGTGGCTCCACGGCGAGGTGTCGAAAGACATTCTTGGCAACATGTGGCCCGGCTACTTCAAGAACGAGCTGCACATAGGCTACGTTACCAACGGCGTGCACTTCCCCACGTGGACGGCCTCGAACCTGCGCCGCCTCTACGCCAAGTACTTCGCAGACGGATTCGAGGGTCACACCTACGACATCCCGGCATGGCAGAAGGTACACCGGATCGAGGACGCGACGCTGTGGCGCGAGCGCATGGCACTCAAAGAGCGTCTTGTAAAACATATCCGCAAGCGTTACAGCGACCCGACGCAGGTGCGTCTGGAATCGCCGCGCCAAATGGTACAGGTCACCGAGAGCATCAAGCCCGACGTGCTGACCATAGGCTTCGCCCGCCGCTTCGCCACCTACAAGCGCGCATATCTGCTCTTTACCAATCTCGACCGTCTCTCGGCCATAGTCAACAACAAGGAGCACCCCGTGCAGTTCATCTTCGCGGGTAAGGCGCACCCCAACGACAAGCCGGGACAAGATCTGATAAAGCGCATCGTCGAGGTGTCGTCGATGCCCGAATTTCTCGGCAAGATCGTATTCCTGCAAAACTACGACATGGAGCTGGCACGACGTATGGTACAGGGCGTAGACGTATGGCTTAACACTCCCACGCGTCCGTTGGAGGCCTCGGGAACATCGGGAGAGAAGTGCGTCATGAACGGCGTGATGCAGTTCTCGGTGCTCGACGGCTGGTGGGTCGAGGGCTACAAGGAGGGCGCCGGCTGGCAGCTGCCCATGGAGCGCACCTATGCCGACCAGAGATATCAGGACGAGCTGGATGCCGAGCTTATATACAACACTATCGAGGAGCAGATCGTACCGCTCTACTACGACCGTGCTGAGGACGGCATACCCCACCGCTGGGTAGGATCGGTCAAGCGCTGCATCGCCGACATAGCGTCGAACTTCACGACCAACCGCATGCTTATCGACTACGAGGAGCGCTTCTACAACAAACTCGCAAAGCGCAAGGAGTCGATGCTCGCCGACAACTACATGCTCGCACGCCGCATCGCGGCATGGAAGCGCAAGGTCTCGGCGGCGTGGGATTCGGTCAGAATCCTCGACGTCAAGCGCGCCGAGATCGAGAGCGAGGCTATCTTCGTCGGCTCTAAATACCGCTTCGAGATCGAGCTCGACATCGCCGACCTGTCGAAAGAGGATATAGGCGCCGAGCTGGTGGTGGCCAAGCAGATCGAGGCGGGTCGTGCGGCCAATGTCGTCGAGACCCGACAGCTCGAACTCAAATCGGTCGAGGGCAGCAGGATACGCATGGCTCTGGACTACGCTCCGCAGCGAACCGGCTCGTTCGATGTTGCGCTCAGGGTATACCCGCGCAACGAGAATCTGCCCCACAGAATGGACTTCGCCCTGGTAAAGTGGGCGTAACGCACTGATCGACCGACTGTTGATGCGATAAAGGGAAGGCCGGCCTTCCCTTTATCCCTTTGATCGTTTGGATTTTAGCGAAAAAAAACGTATATTTACTTGTCGTTACGCGACATAAGTCGAGATACAATCTAAAATACACTACCAATATGTCAGGACTCACATTCGATAAGCGTGAATTGGGCAATCTGGAATACTCGCTCTCACGCGAGATGCTGGCTACCGATCGCCGCGGAGGCTACATGAGCACGACGATCGTATGCTGCAACACGCGCAAGTACCACGGTCTGATGGTCGCACCGATCGACGACAGCGACCGCACCTACGTACTGCTCTCGTCGCTCGACGAGACGATCGTGCAGCACGAGCAGTCGTTCAACCTCGCACTGCACCGTTATCGCGGCGTCTACGAGCCGCGCGGCCACAAATACATCACCGACTTCCGCTACACGCCCACCCCCACGATCGTATATCGTGTCGGCGGCGTGGTGCTGCAAAAGGAGCTGCTGTGGATACACAAGCGCACGCAGCTGATGATACGCTACACACTGCTCGACGCCCACTCTGAGACCACGCTGCGCCTGCGCCCGCTGCTCGCGTTCCGCGACAAGCACTCTCTGTCGAGAGCCAACATGGAGGCCAACGGACGCTCGACGGCCGTGCCGTGCGGTGTCAAGTGCCGCCTCTACGAGGGATTCCCGTGGCTCTATATGCAGACCGACCGCGCCGATGCCGAGTTCGTCGCCGCACCCGACTGGTATTACGGATTCGAATATCAGGAGGAGCTCAAACGCGGCTACGAGGGTCACGAAGATCTGATGACCACCGGCTACTTCGAGTTGAAGATCAAGAAGGGCGAGAGCGTGATATTCTCAGCCTCGACCGACATGATGGCCTCGGAGCAGACGATCGACGCCGTGTACGAAGCCTCGCTGGCACGCCGAACCCACAAGATCGACTTTCTGAGCTGCCTGCAACACTCGGCACGTCAGTTCGTCATACGTCGTCCGGGCGAGCGCACGGAGGTCATAGCCGGCTACCCGTGGTTCGGCCCCATAGGACGCGACACGTTCATGTCGCTGCCCGGCATAACGCTGACGCAGGGCTACAAGGAGGACTGCATGGATGTACTCGATACGATGATTCGCGACATGCGCGACGGCGACTTCGCCGGCTCGGCCTCGGCGACAGTCTCGGCCGACGCACCGCTGTGGTTCTACTGGACGTTGCAGAATCTCGAAAGACATATCGGCCCGAAGGAGCTGTGGTCGCGCTACGGCGAGGCCATGAAGTCCGTCTTGGAGGCCTATCGCCGCGGCATGGGCGGCGGCGAGGTGGTCATGCACGACAACGGCCTGATATGGGCTGCGGCCGACAACCGACCCCTGACGTGGATGGCGACTATGGTCGACGGACGTCCCGTCACGCAGCGCGCCGGATACGCCGTCGAGATAGAGGCGTTGTGGTACAACGCCGTCATGTACACCTTGGAGCTTGCACGCAAGCATAAGGACAAGGAGTTCGTCGACCGCTGGAAGGCCGTACCCGAGCTCACGCACCGCAGCTTCCTCGAAAAGTTCTGGCTCGACGAGGAGGGCTTCGCGGCCGACTACGTGAACGGCTACGAAGTCAACAAATATATCCGCTGCAACATGGCTGTGGCATGCGGTCTGAATTATACCATGCTGAGCGACGCACAGCGCGTATCGGCCATAATGACCATGCGCCAGCATCTGCTCACGCCGCGCGGTCTGAGATCGCTCTCGCCGCGCAATCCGCTCTACGAATCGTCATATGCCGAAGACCAGCGCTCGCAGGATCTGGCCTCGCGCAACGGCTCGGTGTGGATATGGCCGTTCGTATTCTACGTCAAGAGCTGTTTCGAGCTCAGCGGCGGCAACTTCGCCGACGAGGCGCGCGAGATGCTCCACGCCTTCAACGGCGAGTTGCAGACCCACTGCATCGGCTCCGTGGGCGAGCGCTTCGAGGCCGATCCTCCGTTCGCCGCACGCGGTTCGGTGTCGCACGCCACCAGCGTCGGAGGCCTGCTCTACATCAATCGTCTGATCGACGAGTATTCGGCCGCACGGCAGGATAAGGACAGGGCTGCGGCCAAGGGTATGTCCGCTGCGCCGGCCGCTCCGGGCAGGGCTGCGGCGAAAGCCGGCGGCGCCAAGGGCTCTGCGGCAGCCGCCAAGAGCGCTGCGAAGAGGGGCGCCAAAAAGGCCGCAGCAGACAAATAAGCCCTCCTTATAGGAGACACAAAACTATAAATATTACTTAACTTTATTGATTATGAGAGTCTTAATGTTCGGCTGGGAGTTCCCGCCCCATATCGCCGGCGGTCTGGGCACCGCCTGCTACGGTATGACGCGCGGCTTGGCTCGCAACGATGTCGAGGTAATCTTCGTCATGCCCAAAGCCTCGGGCGACGAGGACCAGCGATTCGTAAAGGTCGTCAATGCAAGCGATGTGGAAGCTCTCTATACGGGCGATGTGGCTACCGGCGCAGACGATATAATGCGTAAGATGTCATTCATCCATATCGACTCGAATATGGTTCCCTACCTATCTCCCGAGGAGTATGAAACCCACCGCGAGGAGTACCTGCGTACTGGCAGCAAGACATGGGAGGTGCCGGGCGACGTATGGACGCAGCGCTATACGTTCTCGGGCAAATACGGCGCCAACCTGCTCGAAGAGGTCGCGCGCTACGCCGTGGTGGCCGCACAGGTGGCCAAGGATCTCGAAGGCCAGTTCGACGTGATACACGCCCACGACTGGCTGACATACTTCGCAGGCATCGCCGCCAAGCGCGTCTCGGGCAAGCCGCTGGTGGTGCACATGCACGCCACGGAGTTCGACCGCAGCGGCGAGAACATCAACACGCAGACATACGCCATAGAGCGCGCCGGCATGCACGCCGCCGACATGGTGATAGCCGTCTCGAACCTTACGCGCAACATCGTCATCGACCGTTACGGCGTCGAGCCTGAAAAGGTCGTCACGGTGCACAATGCCGTCCGCTTCGCCGAGAAGCAGACCGAGCTCCCCGAGCGCGGCGTCGACGACAAGATCGTAACGTTCCTCGGCCGCATTACCTACCAGAAGGGTCCCGACTACTTCGTCGAGGCGGCAGCCAAGGTGCTAAAACGCGTGCCCGACGTCCGCTTCGTCATGGCCGGTTCGGGCGACATGATGAACCACGTCATACGGCGCGTGGCGTCGCTCGGCATCGCCGACAGGTTCCACTTCACGGGCTTCCTGCGCGGCGACGACGTGCAGAAGATGTTCCAGCTCTCGGACGTATATGTCATGCCGTCGGTCTCGGAGCCATTCGGCATATCGCCCTTGGAGGCCATGCGCTCCAACGTGCCGGTCATCATATCGAAGCAGAGCGGTGTGGCCGAGGTGCTCGACTACGCCGTCAAGGTCGATTACTGGGACGTCGACGCCATGGCCGATGCAATATACGGCCTGATTAAATACCCTGCCCTTGCCAAGATGTTCTCGTCGAAGGGACTCGAAGAGGTCACGGGGCTCAAATGGAACAACGCCGCCGCCAAGATCAAGAGCGTCTACGAGCAGGCGATCGACAAGTGCAACCGACAGAAATAATAAAAAGATCAATATATGAAGACTGTTTGCCTCTATTTTCAGGTACACCAGCCCTGGCGTTTGAAGGTCTATCGATTCTTCAACATGGGCAAGGATCACAACTACCTCGACGACTTTACCAATCGCGCCATAATGCAGAAGGTAGCCCGACAGTGCTATCTTCCGATGAACGCGCTGCTGTTGAGGCTCATCAAGGACAACAAGGGCAAGTTCCGCTGCTCGTTCTCCATAACGGGCACTGCCGTCGAGCAGTTCAAGGCCTATGCGCCCGAGGTGCTCGACTCGTTCAAGGCGCTCGCCGAGACCGGATGCGTCGAATTTCTTGCCGAGACCTACTCGCACTCGCTGGCTTCGCTGCGCTCCGAGGAGGAGTTTACCGAGCAGGTCAAGCTGCATGCCGCGATGATAAAGCGCGAGTTCGGCGTCAAGCCCACGGCGTTCCGCAACACCGAGCTCATCTACTCCGACTCTATCGCCGCCACCGTATCGCGCATGGGCTTCAAGACAATGCTCGCCGAGGGCGCCAAGCACGTGCTGGGCTGGAAATCGCCCAACTTCCTCTATACCGACGCCACCGACAACAAGCTGCGCCTGCTGCTGCGCAACTACAAACTCTCTGACGATATCGCCTTCCGCTTCTCCAACGAGGGCTGGGACCAGTATCCGCTCACGGCCGACAAGTTCGCATCGTGGGTGGCGGCCGAGAACGGCGACGTTGTAAACCTGTTCATGGACTACGAGACCTTCGGCGAGCACCAGAAAGCATCGACCGGCATCTTCGATTTCGTCAAGGCACTGCCCAAGGCCCTGCTGTCGACGCAGCAGGTGGAGTTCGCCACCGTCAGCGAGGCTGCCAAGCGCCTGCAACCGGTGGCCGTGCTGCACTGCCCGCACGCAATGTCATGGGCAGACGAGGAGCGCGACATCACGGCATGGCTGGGCAACGAGTTGCAGAACGAGGCTTTCGAGAAGCTCTATTCGCTGGCGCCCAAGGTAAAGGCTTTGAAGAACAAGGATTTCGAATTTGTCTGGAATTTCATGCAGACATCGGACCATTTCTACTACATGGCGACCAAATGGCTTTCGGACGGCGACGTGCACTCCTATTTCAACCCCTACGGCTCGGCCTACGAGGCGTTCATCAACTATATGAACGTGCTGTCGGACTTCGAGATCGAGCTCACGAAGGCCAAGACCGGCACCCGCACCAAAGCCTAACTGCCGGCTACATATCCTATTACGAGTCACGACCCGATAAAAGGCGAAATCCTCCGAGGCTGTATGCCCCGGAGGATTTTTTCTACCGTCTCGCTCAGCTGACTGGCAGCAGAGCGAAGCAATATGCAGACGGCCGCCGCGGCGAGACGTTTCTCTGACAGAGGCCGGAGCAGTGCCGGCTGTGCCCCGGCTGCGGCTCACGTCATACAAATACATTGCAAACATGAACAGCCGCGATCCACGGCACCCGGCACCCGATACACGACACGCACATGATAGCACGCGTTCGCATCCGAGGCGCTCCCCTCGCGCCCTTATCCCTGTTCCAGCCAGCGGTCGCGCACGTCCTGATGAAAGTCGCCTATCGTGAGCAGTATGCCCGTCTCCTCGACATCGCCGAAATCGGGGTTGCTGCATGTGTCGAAGACGCGCATGGTCGTCGAAAGCCTCATATAGGAGTTTATCATGGGCGGCACCGTCTGCCTCAGGTCGCGCATGCGGCGGATAAGTATGCGGTAGTTCTCGCCGTAGGTGCGGCCCACGAAGAGATTGTCGTAGAGGCGGCTGTCGATGTCATGGTCGACGGGACGGCGGGCACGCACCAGCCGTTCGTTGTCGGGGAAGAATTTGTGCATGAAGTATATCAGCGTATTGCGCGCCAGAGGGCCTATCGACGGATACATCGTGACCTTGCCGAAGAGATATTTTACCTCGGGGTGGAGCATGACTATCGCGCCCATGCCGTCCCAGAGGTTGTCCAGCGCGAATATGCTCTTGGGGTTGCGCCGCTGCTGGTATAACGGCTGCACGAACGAGCGTCCCAGCTCGATCGTATAGGGCAGATAACGGCGGCGGAAGCGCGCCGAGAAGTGGAAATAGTGCCATGTCGACAGCGCATCCATGTCGCTGCGCGCACAGACTATGTATCGGTATCCGCCCACAACTGCCAGCGCCTCGGGGTCCCAGACGATAAGCTGGCTGTAACCGCCCTCGCGCATATCCAGAGAGTCGATATCGACCTCGTCGCCCGTGCCGCCGCCAGCCGCACGGAACGACTCCTCGCGCAGGCGTCCCACCTCGCGCATAAGGTTGGGGCAGCGTGCCGCCTCGAAGGTATATATCTCGTTGGAGGCATGGCGCGTGCTCCGCACGAAGGTAGCCTCTTCCAGCTCGTCGAGCAGGACACGCCTGTCGACGGGAGCTATTATAGTCTCGACCATACCTACATCGCCATTTGATATACCCTGCGCCGAATCTCGCTGCACACCTCGCTCAGCGACTCCGAGCGGCGTATCTGCTCCGACGGCATCGCCTCGCCCACGCGCACACGGATCGTCTGGCCGCTCTGGGCGAACATCTCCGACGGCAGACGCATCATCTCCAAGTTGAAGCCTATGCCCAGACGGCGCCGTATGTCGGCCAGACGGTAGAACGCGTCGGAGAGCTGTCCGGCGACATATACCGGCACTATGTCGCGGTCGTGGAGCATGGCGCGGCGCACGAACGAAGTGTGCCACTCGGTATCGCGCACACGGCCGTCGATGCGGCGCGAGCACAGCCCCGCGGGGAAGGTTACGATCGGCTTGTCGCCGCGCAGCGCCTCCTCGTAGCGCAGGGCATAGTCGCCGCGCTGCCGCCCGTGCAGGTTTACGGGCAGCCATATCGCGTCGAGCGGACGTATCTCGCTCAGCAGATCGTTCACGACTACGCCCACATCCCCGAAACGGTCGATCATGGCTGCGGCCAGCACCACGCCGTCCAGACCGCCGAAGGGGTGGTTCGACGCGAAGATATAGCGGCCGTCGGCGGGCAGGCGGTCGAGCCCCTCGATCGAATAGTCGACACGTATGGTCCCAAGGAAACGGTGCAGAAACTCCGATGTAGGCAGCTCGGCATGGTGTGTGATGTAGTCGTTGAGCCGGTCGACGCAAAGTCGCTTTTCGAGAGCATGCACGGCTATCGGCGGCAGCATCGCGGCCACGCGCGGCGCACGCCGGCGCAACAAATCGCCGATCGAAATTTTCAGTGTCTGAGTCATAAAGCCGATTGAATTGAGATTATATAGTTTTTTTCAAAAAATATTGTCGTTGCGTTCGGTTAAAATATGTAACTTTGACCGCTATTTATCGTAAAAACGAGGCCGAATGTCCGAAACATACCACATACCCGTTTTGCTGGAAGAGGCTGTCGAGCAGCTCTCGATACGTCCCGACGGCGTATACGTCGATCTCACGTTCGGCGGCGGCGGCCACTCGCGCCGCATATTGTCCGAATTGTCGTCGCGGGGACGGCTCTATTCGCTCGATCAGGATCCCGACGCGCGCGTCAACGCCCCCGACGACGAGCGCTTCACGTTCGTCGAGTCCAACTTCCGCTTCGTGCGCGGCGCACTGCGCAGCAGAGGCGTCGACCGTGTCGACGGCATATTGGCCGATCTGGGCGTCTCGTCGCACCATTTCGACACGGCGGAGCGCGGATTTTCGTTCCGTTCGGATGCCGCGCTCGACATGCGTATGAACAATCGCGGCGGACGCACGGCTGCCGATATCGTGAACAGCTACACAAATGATGCCCTTTGCGAAATTTTTTCGCAGTGGGGCGAGCTCGATACGACGTGGAAAATCGCCAACTGCATCCTGCGCGCCCGCGACAAGCAGCCCATACGCACCACCGGCGAGCTGATCGCAGCCGTCGAGCCCGTCACGCCGGCCAAGGATCCGACCAAGTTCCTGACCAAGCTGTTCCAGGCGCTCCGCATCGAGGTCAACGGCGAAATGGAGGCCTTGAAGATGGCCTTGGAGCAGAGCCTCAAACTGTTGAGCCCGGGCGGCCGGCTGGTCGTCATATCGTATCATTCGCTCGAAGACCGCATCGTCAAGAACTTCATGCGCAGCGGCAACTGCGACGGACGAATCGAAAAGGACTTCTACGGCCGACAGACCACGCCCGTCGAGGCTGTCGTGCGCAAACCGATAATACCCACCGACGAGGAGACGGCGCGCAACCCGCGCGCCCGCAGCGCCCGCATGCGCGTGGGCGAAAAGAGGGAGTCATGACCGAGCATAACGACAACATACCGTTCGACCCCGAAGAGGAGGAGCGCCGCCGCCTGCAAGAGGAGGAGGAGCTTATGGCGCGCCGCATACGCCGCGAGCTGATACGCGTCGACAGCGGACTGGCCGAACGCGAGATAGAGGAGGAGCGGCAGCGCATCGAGGCCGAGAAGGAGGAGCAGGAGCGCGAGGAGCAGCGCCGGCAGCGGCGCCGCAGCAGCTTTCTGTGGCAGCTGTTTTCGGGCAGCTTTCTGGTCGGGCACCACGCCTCGCAGTACTACAACTATCTGATAGCCATAGCCGCGATGTGCTTTCTGAGTATATTCGTGACATTCATGTCGCTCAATGCCGACAACGAGAGGCGCGAGATCGAGGAGCGCACGCGCGTGCTGCGCGAACGTGCCGTGCTGTTGCAGGAGGAGAGGTTCCGCCGCGGCTCATATAAAGAGATAATGCGCATGTTGCAGGACCGCGGCATACGCATGACCGACCTGTCGGACGACAGTCGGCTAATTAAGAGATGATATGGCCGAAAAGAGACCTAATGCCAAGAAAGACATACTGTTTCGGGTAAGGGTGCTGTACGCCGTGTTTATCCTTGCCGGACTGCTCATAGCAACGCGTCTGGTATGGGTGCAGATGTTCAGCGGCTCGGTGGCGCGCAGCGCAGAGGTTCTGTCGCGCAACATCTTCCGGACAACGGAGATACCGTCGCACCGCGGCGCTATTCTGGCGCGCGGCGGCGAGCCCCTCGCAGCGTCGGTATTCCGGTATCAGGCCACGTTCGACTTCGCTGCCGAGGGCTTCGCCTCGGCCGAGCGCTTCGACAAGGAGACCGACTCGCTGTCGGCGTGTCTGGCGCGTTTCTTCTCGCGCGAGGATGCCGCGCGCCACGGCTACCGGTATCTCTCGAAGCGGGACTATAAAAAGATCTTCGACGACAACTATGCCGCCAAGAACCGCAAGCGTTCGGTAAAGATATTCCCGCGCGAAGTAACCCTCGACGAGTGGCGCATGATGCGCGACCGGTTTCCGATCCTCAACGGCAACATGGGCGTCACGTTCGGCAGAGAGCAGTTCGACAAGCGCGTATACCCCTACGGCGACAATCTCGCCCGACAGATCATAGGACGCATCAAGGATACGACGGCATACGGCATCGAGGGCATCTGCAACGAGGAGCTTACAGGCCGCGTCGGGCGTACCGTGCAGCAGCAGATAGCCAACGGTTTCTGGGCGCGCGTCAACGACGCCGACAACATCGATCCCGAGGACGGCTGCGACATAGTGACCACGATCGACGCCGGTCTGCAACAGATGGCCGACGAGAGGATGCGCCGCCAGCTCGTCGCCAAACACGGCTCGTTCGGCGTGGCGATAGTCATGGAGGCCGCTACGGGCGACATACTGGCAATGGTCAACCTCGGCGCCGAGGGCGAGCGCCGCGGCGAACGCTATACCGAATACTACAACCACGCCGTGCGCACGTCGCTCACGCCCGGCTCGACGTTCAAACTTACAAACACGCTGATTCTGGTCGAGGACGCCGGCTTCACGGCCTCGAACAGCTACGATACGGAGCACTCGCCGCAGCTGCGGGGAGGACGCTCGTGGCGGCGCGTGGGCGGCGCGAACGTTACCGACTCGCACGACGCGGGCAAGGAGACGGACGGCATAGTCAATCTGGTGGATGCCTTCGCACACTCGTCGAACATATATTTCGCCAAGGCCATATACGAAACATACCGCAACAACCCGTCGCGGTACGTCGAGCAGCTGCGGCGGCTGCGCATAGACGAATGCGTGGGATTGCAGGCCTTCGGCGAGAAGCCGGGGCATATCTCCGACAGCTATTCGGATGCCTTCCGCCTGCCGCGTCAGGGCTTCGGCTACGAGGTGACGCTGCCGGCCATACACACCGCCGCGATATTCAACGCCGTGGCCAACGGAGGCCGCATGGTATCGCCGCGTCTGGTATCGTCGATACGCCGCGGCGACGAGGAGGTAGAGCGCAAGAAGGTCAACACGCTCGTGGAGAGGATATGCTCCGACCGCACGCTGGCGCTGGTGCGCGAGTGCATGGTGGCGGCGTCGAAGCAGACCAAAAACATCTTCTCCGACGTGCCCGTCGACTTCGGCTGCAAGACCGGTACGGCGCACATTACCGGCAGCTTCATCTCCAACTGCCGTCAGGACACGCGTGCGATAGGCGTCCGCGACAAATACTACCTCGGTTCGATAGGCGCATACTTCCCTGCCGACAGACCCAAGTACACGGTCTTCGTCTGCATGTGCAAGGAGAGCACGGGCTATAACGACTACTTCGGCATCGATCTGGCCGGTCCGGTTGCGGCCGACATAATGAAATACATATATACCAACGATCCGTCGCTGCACGAGGGCATAGAGCCTGCCGCGACGCCCCAGGCACCCAGGAACATCAAGGGCGGCAACGCATGGCACACGCATCGCGTGGCGTACCACCTCTCGCCCGACATCGAGGCCTGCTACGAGGGCAGCGAGTGGTGCTCGGTCAAGGTCGACGAGCAGGGCAAGGCCACGCTCGGCGGCGTGGAGGTCGAGCGCGGTACGGTGCCCGACGTCCGCGGCATGGGGCTCAAAGATGCGCTCTACCTGTTGGAGTACTGCGGCCTGGACGTATCGTTCAGCGGCCGCGGCCGCGTGGTTACGCAGAGCCTCAGAGCAGGCACCAAGCTCTCGAACAACAGGACGAAGATCAGAATAATACTCGAAAGATAACAAGATGAAACAACTGAGCCGGCTGCTCGGCGATGTCCGGGCAATTTACATATCGGCAGCGGCCGATCCGCAAATAGCGTCGCTCGAATACGATTCCAGACGCGTAGGCGCAGGCGCATGCTTCTTCGCAGTGAGAGGCACGGCGAGCGACGGGCACGACTACATAGCCTCGGCCATAGAGCGCGGCGCCGTTGCCGTGGTGTGCGAGCAGCTGCCCGCGCAGTGCAGCGCCCAGGTGTGCTATGTCGTGGTGGAGGATACCAATACGGCCATGGCCGCGATGTCGGCAGCCTACTACGACCACCCCAGCCGCGAGCTGAGTCTGGTCGGCGTGACGGGCACCAACGGCAAGACCACGACGGCCACGCTGCTATACGATCTGTTCACGTCGCTGGGCTGTCCGTCGGGTCTGATATCGACCGTAGTCTACCGCATCGGCAAGCTAAGCATCGCCTCGACCCACACGACGCCCGACTCGATACGTCTCAACGAGATGATGCGCCGCATGGTCGACGAGGGGTGCCGCTACTGCTTCATGGAGGTGTCGTCGCACTCGATCGTCCAGCACCGCATCGACGCGCTCGACTTCGCCGGAGGCATATTCACAAACCTTACGCACGATCATCTCGACTACCACAAGACATTCAAGGAGTATGTCCGCGCCAAGAAGAGATTTTTCGACATGCTGCCCGCCAAGGCATGGGCGCTGACCAACATCGACGACCGCAACGGCGAGGTAATGGTGCAGAACTGCCGGGCGCATATACACCGGCTGTCGCTGCGCTCGATGGCCGATTTCAGGGCCAAGGTAATCGAGACGCATCTCGACGGCATGCAGCTGAGGATCGACTCGGAAGATGTGTGGGTAGGCTTCCTCGGCCGCTTCAACGCCTATAATCTGCTCTCGGTGTATGCCGCCGCCACGCTGCTCGGCACCGAAAGCCGGCAGACGCTCACGGCGCTCTCGATGCTGCACCCCGTCTCGGGTCGCTTCGAGCCCATAACGGCAGCCGACGGCACGGTGGCCATAGTCGACTATGCTCACACGCCCGACGCCTTGCAGAACGTGTTGCAGACCATAGAGGAGGTGCGCCGGCCGCAGCAGAATCTGATAGTGGTATGCGGATGCGGCGGCGACCGCGACCGCACCAAGCGCCCGGAAATGGCGGCCATAGCCGTCGAGCACGCCACAACGACGATCTTCACGTCGGACAACCCCCGCACGGAGGATCCCGAGGCCATACTCGCCGACATGATAGCCGGCGCAGGCACGTCAGCGCGTTACCTGAAAATAACCGACCGCGCCGAGGCGATCAAGACGGCCGTGATGCTCGCCGCACCGGGCGACATGATTCTGGTAGCGGGCAAGGGGCACGAGGACTATCAGATCATAGGAGGCGAGAAGCACCACTTCGACGACCGCGAGCATCTGCGTGAGGCTTTCGCGGCGAAAGGCATTTAGCGTAACAACAGCAATCAATACATTACAGCAAATCGGAAAATATGTTCTACTCTATTTTCAAATATCTCGATCATGCCACCGACCTGCCGGGCATGGGTATGTTCCAGTACATTTCGTTCCGCTCTGCCGCGGCCATAATTCTGTCGCTGCTGATAGCCATAGTCTTCGGCAAGCGCATAATAAACATGCTGCGCCGCAAGCAGATAGGCGAAGACATTCGCGATCTGGGCTTGGAGGGGCAGTTGCAGAAGAAGGGCACCCCGACGATGGGCGGCATAATAATCATTCTGGCCGTGGTGGTGCCGGTGCTGCTGTTCGGCAAGCTGTCGAACGTATACATACAGCTTATGCTCGTTTCGACACTATGGCTGGGATTCATCGGCGGTCTGGACGACTACATCAAGGTGTTCCGCCACAATAAGCAGGGTCTCAACGGCCGCTTCAAGGTGGTCGGGCAGGTGGGTCTGGGCATCATCATAGGAACGATGATGTGGGCATCGGACGACATCGTGGTGCGCGACAAGGTGGTCGAGACGCAGACCGTGCAGTATATCGAGGACGGCCGCGTGAGCTCTTTCGATCAGGAGCGCGTCATCAGCACCACACCCAAGAAGAGCACCGAGACCACGATTCCGTTCATGAAGAACTCCGAGCTCAACTACAACGTCTTTACGGGCGGCAACGACACCGCGGCATGGATACTCTATATCCTCGTGGCGATATTCATCATCACGGCCGTATCCAACGGAGCCAACCTCACGGACGGTCTGGACGGCCTTCTGACCGGCGTATCGGTGCCCATAGTGCTCGTGCTTGGCATACTGGCCTACCTGTCGGGACATATCGTATACTCGGACTACCTCAATATAATGTATATACCCGACAGCGGCGAGCTGGTCATCTTCGCCTCGGCCTTCGCCGGAGCGCTCATCGGCTTTCTGTGGTACAACTCCTATCCGGCACAGATATTCATGGGCGACACGGGTTCGCTGACCATAGGCGGCATCATCGCCGTCTTCGCACTGTGCATACGCAAGGAGCTGCTGCTGCCGCTGCTGTGCGGCGTCTTCCTCATGGAGGCCGTATCGGTGATGTTGCAGGTAAGCTATTTCAAATACACCAAGCGCAAATACGGCGAGGGGCGGCGCATACTGCTCATGTCGCCGCTGCACCACCACTACCAGAAACGCGGCATCTTCGAGACGAAGATCATGATACGCTTCTTCATCATCTCGCTGCTGCTGTCGGCACTTACACTCGTAACTCTCAAAATCAGATAAATGAAACGTCGCATCGTTGTTTTGGGCGGAGGCATAAGCGGTTATGGCTCCGCGATACTGGCAAAGAAAGAGGGTCTCGACACCTTTCTTTCCGACTCGGGACAGATCGCCGAGCGGTTTCGCCGCCGGCTCGATGAGTGGCAGGTGCCCTACGAAGAGGGCGGCCATACCGAGGAGCTGATACTCTCGGCCACCGAAGTGGTCAAGTCGCCGGGCATACCAGACACGGCGCCTATCGTCCGCCGCATACGCGAAAAGGGCATACCCGTCATCTCGGAGATCGAGTTCGCAGGCCGTTATCTCGACGGTGCACGCACGATCTGCATCACCGGCTCGAACGGCAAGACGACCACCACGTCGCTCATATACAAGATCATGCGCGATGCCGGCATGAACGCAGCGCTCGGCGGCAATATCGGCGAGAGCTTCGCCTACTCGGTCGCCACCGAACGTTACGACTGGTATGTATTGGAGCTTAGCTCGTTCCAGCTCGACGGCATGTACCGTTTCCGTGCCGACATAGGCGTACTGACCAACATCACGCCCGATCATCTCGACCGCTACGACCACTCGTTCGACAAGTACGCCGCCTCGAAGATGCGTATAGTGCAGAACCAGACCTCGCGCGACGCGTTCGTCTACTCGGCCGATGACCGGACAGTCTCGCGTCTTACCGACGCCATGTCCGATACGATGCGCATGCGCCGTCTTCCGTTCGCCGCACACACGGCCATAGCCTCGGGTGCGGGCGACGCATTCTGCGACGGCGAGAGCTTCACGGCGGCCGTCGGCGACAAGAGTCTTACGATCGACATCGGCAAGATGCGCATCAAGGGGTTGCACAACACCTACAACGCCATGGCGGCCGCGCTGGCCACACTCGCGGCGGGCGTCGCCCCCGAGAGCATATGCCGGTCGATATACGAGTTCTCGCCCGTCGAGCACCGTTTGGAGCCGTGCGGAGTGGCCGGCGGAGTGGAGTATGTCAACGACTCGAAGGCCACCAACGTCGACTCGGTGTGGTACGCCTTGCAGAGCATGACGCGCCCGACGGTGTGGATCGCCGGCGGCACGGACAAGGGCAACGACTACGAGCCGTTGAAGAGGTTCGCACGCGAAAAGGTCAGGGCACTGGTCTGCATGGGCATTGACAACGACAAACTCGTCAGGGAGTTCACGGGTGTGGTGCCGCAGGTGGTATCCGCCTCGTCGCTCGACGAGGCTATGCGCGCCGCAGTCTCGCTCGCCCTCCCGGGCGATACGGTGCTGCTGTCGCCCGCCTGCGCGAGCTTCGACCTGTTCCGCAACTACGAGAACCGCGGCGAGGAGTTCAAAGAGTGGGTAAAACGCAACCTCCTCGAAGATGATATTCGCAAGTAAAAAGAGGAAGAGCGACGAAAAGCCCGAGCGCACAGCGCCCCGACGACCGAAGCGCGACAGTGCTGCGGCGGCCGCAGCCGCGGCCGAGCTGCTCGAACGCCGCCGGCGCATCATAGGCGGCGACCGCGTGCTGTGGGTAATATTCACGGCACTGGTCGTGGTGTCGATCCTCGTGGTATACTCCTCGACGGCGAAAATGGCATACGACATCTCGTCGCGCTTTACCACGACACAGTCGCTGCGCCAGCAGATCATGCTCGTGCTGCTCTGCATACCGGCCATAGTCATGGTGCACAAGATCGACTGGAAGGTCTTCTACCGCCTCACGCCGGCACTCTACTGGCTGTTCGTGGGGCTGACGGCCGCGACATACTTCATAGGTACGTCGACCAACGACGCCGCCCGCTGGATCGCTATCGGCTCGATACAGTTCCAGCCGTCGGAGGGGTTGAAGGTAATGACCATTCTGATGCTCGCGCGCCGCATGTCGACACGCCAGGGCAACATCAACAAGATACATCTGCTGCCCACGAATTTCCGTATTACCGAGCCGCAGCAGATGCGCATCATACGCGAGAATACATGGCCTCTGGTAGGACCCGTCCTGCTCTCGTGCGGCGTGGTCGTGACGGCACACACCTCGTCGGCCGTGCTGATCTTCATCGCATCGCTCATAATGCTCTACATAGGGCGCGTGCGCATACGCGAGCTTATGAAGCTCACGGCCGTGGCATGCGTGCTGGGGATACTGCTTATGAGCGTGCTGCGCATAGGCCGTGCCGACGTGGCCGGAGGACGTCTGTCGACATGGGTCAAGGAGTGGACCACATCGGAGGTGCCGCGCAACAGCTACTCGATGTCCGATACGCAGCGTGCCATGATCGCCATACGCGAGGGCGGGCTGTTCGGCGAGGGCGCCGGCCACAGCACCACACGCGCACTTGTGACGCACCCGGAGAGCGACTATGCCTACTCGTTCTTCATATCCGAATACGGGCTTGTCATAGCCTTGATACTCATGATGCTGTATCTGTGGATATTCTTCCGTTCGATAGAGATATTCCGCGCATGCAGCGTGCCCTTTCCCGCACTTATGACGCTGGGGCTGGGGCTGCTCGTGACATGTCAGGCGCTGCTGCATATCATGGTTCAGGTCAATCTCATACCCGAGACGGGACAGAACCTGCCTCTGATATCGCGCGGCGGCTCGTCGCTGCTGTTCACAACCCTCGCCCTGGGCATGATCCTCAGCGTCAGCCGCACCAACGAGCTGGGCGAAGGGCGTGCCTGACCCTAAAACAGAATGATTATGGATCCCGTCAGAATAGACAAATATCTTTGGGCAGTGCGCATATTCAAGACGCGCAGCGATGCGGCCGAAGCCGTCAGACAGAACCGCGTCACGGTCAACGGCTCGCCCGTAAAGCCCTCGCGCGAAGTACGCACGGGCGACCGCATAGGCGTGCGCCGCGAGAGGGTCAACTACTCTTACGAGGTGGTCGACATCGTATCGAGCCGCCAGCCGGCCAAGAACGTGCCGCTCTATTGCCGCGACATAACGCCGCAGGAGGAGCTCGACAAGCTGCATGCGCCGCACGAGACGATATTCGTCTTTCGCGACCGCGGCACGGGACGCCCCACCAAGAAAGAGCGTCGCGAGATCGACTCTCTGATGGAGGGCTTCATGTTCGAGGAGGAGGATTGAGCCTGCGCTACACGGCCATGACCACCGCAAGGGTGGTTATCGATATGACTGCCCAGAGCACGACACCCAAAATCAGCGGGCGTATGCCGACGCTGCGCACTACCGCAAGCGACAATCCGCAGCCTATCAGAAACAAAGTCATGCACAACACCCTGCGCGAGACTTCGACTATTGCGCCGGTAGCCTGCTCCGGTATGCCCGTATAGGTGTTCACGGCCATAGCCGCCACGAACAGCAGTATGAACCACGGCACAGCGATGCGCTTGCCCCGCGAGCGGAATACGAAGGTGGAGAATACGGCCAGCGGAATGATCCACAGCGCACGTGTCAGCTTGACGGTCGTAGCTATCTGCAACGCCTCCTGGCCGTATGCCGCGCCGGCGCCTACCACCGAGCTGGTGTCGTGTATGGCTATCGCAGCCCACATGCCGAACTGCTGCTGGCTGAGCCCGAGCGCCTCGCCCACCGGTGGAAAGACGAACAGAGCAACGGCATTGAGGACGAATATCGTAATCAGCGACAGCGACATCTGGTCGTCGTCGGCATCTATGACCGGACCGACAGCCGCAATAGCACTGCCGCCGCAGATCGCCGTGCCCGACGCAATCAGATAGGAGCCTTTGCCGTCGATGCCCATTCTGCGGCCGAGCGCCACGCCCAGCAGCATGACGCCTATGACCGATACCACCGTAAAGAGCATGCCGTCGCGACCGGCCGCCAGCGACTCGTGCAGGTCCATGCCGAAGCCTATGCCGACCACCGAGGCCTGCAAGGCGATCTTGGATGCACGCTTGGCAAGTGCCGGGTAGGGATTGCCCAGAGTCAGTGCGAGCACTATGCCCGCCAGCAGCGACATAGCCGGCGAGAGAAAGGCCGATGCGGCCAACAGGATGAAAAACAGTGCACGCAGAGCAGTATTCTTGTTCATGGTCATTGCAGTTTTTCGCGCCACTCGTCCGGTATCTCGACCGAACATTGATTCTCGTAGTCGAACGCCACCATTACCGACGTGCTCTCGGTGCGGCACTCTCCGCCGCACAGCAATTGCTGATAGATGGTCATGCTCTTGGTGCCGAGCCTCGACACCGTAGTCGAGACGGTCACATCGTCGGTCATGCGCACCTGCGAGCGAAAGTCGGTGTGCGTCGAGACCGTAATCACGCGCAGCTTGCCGAACGTACCGTCGATGCCCATGACACGGCGGTAATAGTCCGTCTTGCCCAGATCGAAGTATGTCTGCTGCGCCACGTTGTTGACATGTCGGAACGAATCGATGTCGTTGAAACGCTTCTGTATCTCTATGGTCAAAGTCTTTGCCATTGCACGTATGTTTATTTGCGTATTATCTTCACTTCGCCTCTTTCGCCGAATGCTATGATCGACGAGGGCTTGCGCGTCGGACGTCCCTCGAAGCGCGGGCTGACGACGAAATCCACCCCGTCGATTATCGCGCGGTCGACTTCGGCGAGACCCGCCGGAGCCGGCTCGCCCGAGATGTTGGCCGAGGTCGATACGATAGGCCGGCCGAAACGGCGCAGCAGCTGACGGCAGAACTCGTGGTCGGGAACCCTCACGCCGAGCGTGCCCGTCTCGGGGACCAGATTGGGCGCCACCCCCACCGCACCCGGCAGGATCAGCGTCAGCGGCTTGTCGCTCAACTCCATGACTTCGAAAGCTATGCCCGGCGCACGGTCGACATAGCGCACGATCATGTCGGCATCGCGGCAAAGCACCAGCATCGAGTGTTTGTCGGTGCTCCGTTTCAATTCGTATACCCTCTCTACCGCCTCGGCATTAGTGGCATCGCACCCGATGCCCCACACCGTATCCGTCGGATAGAGTATCATTCCTCCGTCTCGCAGCACCTGGACTGCACGCTCGATATCCTTCTGCATAATAACCAGTGTTAATAATCGGCAAAGATAACTCTTTTTCCGTGAAATCGAAGCATCCGCCCTCTGCCCGTCGCCCGGCAAGGGAGGAATGCGACGATGCTATGCCAGCGGCCGCAGGCGCACCTCGGCCAACGGTGCAAGGCGGGCGGCGAGCGCCTCGACGTCGGTCGGATGATCCACTTCGCCGAAATGGTACGGGTAGACGATCCCGGGGCGTATCGCCTCGACGGCCTCGACGGCCTGCTCGGGTGTCATCGTATAGGGCTGGTTGACGCAGACAAAAGCAATGTCTATATCGTGCAGCGCACGCATCTCGTCGGTGGGTTCGGTATCGCCCGAGACGTAGACGCGCATGCCCGACTCGCCGTCGGCGAAGGTCAGGAGATATCCGCAGAACTCGCTTTGGCGCGGGTGGAACTGCAACTGCTCAGGCGAGGTGTTATATGCCGCCACGGCATCGACGCGCACCCCTTCCAGAGGGTGCGCCGCAGCGCCGGGCAACATCGTATAGCAGTCGCCCTCGAACGACTCGGCCGTGGTGCGGTCGCAAAGTATCGCCGTGCCCTCCTTGCGCAGCGCCTCGACGGCCTCCATGTCGAAGTGGTCGTAGTGCGGGTGCGTCACAAGAATCGCATCGGCCTTGGGCAGACGCCCGTAGTCGGCGTATTTCATCACGGGATCGACATAGATATGGCGTCCCTCGTACTCGAAGGCGATCGAGGCGTGGCCGAAGAAGCGGATCGTGAGCAGGCGGCCGTCGCGCATCCGAATAACGTCGGCCGGGCAGGTGTCGGCATCGCTCTTGCGGCCGAAAATCTTTGACAGCATTGACATAGGGCTTGATATTATATTGTCGTTAAAAATTCTATGACGGCGTCCGCCAGACCGGCACTCAGAGGCAGCGTCGAATCGGCATAGACAGTCGACAGCTGCTCCATGCGGTCGGTCGAGGCGCAGTCCTTCAATACGTGGCTCATAGCGTCGAGCACGACAAGGCGCGATGCGGGAGCGGCCTCGTGCAGCCTATGGGCATTGTCGGGCGTGATCTGTATGTCGGCACCGCCCGTTACGATCAGTATCGGCGTCTCTATCCCCCGTATCGTCTCGACGGGGTCGTAGCGCATACACGATATGAGGAACGGCTGTATATGCCGGCCGAACAAGAGTTGAAGCTCAGGCGGTATGTCGTCCGCCATGCGGCCGGATGCCAGACGGTTCAGAATCGCCGTGGCACGCACCATAAGTCCCATATCGACCTCCATGAGCTGCGAGGCGAGCTGACGGTTGAGGATGATATCCAGTCTGTAACCGGCGCCCGACAGCAGCACGGCACCGTCGACGTGGCACCGCGCGGCCACGCACCCGGCGATCAGGGCGCCCTCGCTGTGGCCGACGGGCACTATCCTCTCGTATCCCTCGGAGCGCAAAAATTCTACGCAGGCCGCAGCATCGTCTATATAGTCGTCGAAGGTGAGATCGGCGATCCTTTCGGGAGGATATGCGCTGCGCCCTATCGCGCGCTTGTCGTAACGCAGCACGGCGAAGCCCGCACGGCACAACGCATCGGAGAGCATCGCATAACTGCGCGGCTGCAAGCCCAGCGACGAATTGCCGTTGCGGTCGGTGGGACCCGAGCCTGCGATTATGACCACCGCCGTAGTCGCACTCCCGCCCTCGGGCACGGCCAGCGTACCGTGCAGCTCGCCCCACTCGCGGGCGATGCGTATGTCGCTCTCGGCGGCCGCAGCCGTCGACTGGATCAGAAATGCCGCGATAAGGCAGCATAGCAATCTAACCTGTGTCGTCATCATATCGTCTTGCGGTTTTAAGTATCTAATCCAATGCCAGCAGATTCAGATCGTCGAACTTGTCTTCGATCGTTTCGCGCAGCCGCGCACGGTCGACATGCGTATATATCTCGGTAGTCATTATGTTTTCGTGACCGAGCAGCTCCTGTACCTGACGGATGCTCGCGCCACCCTCCAACAGATGCGTCGCATAGGAGTGGCGGAACGTATGGGGGCTTATGCGCTTGTCGATGCCGGCCATAAGGGCGGCCTTGCGGATTATCGTGAAGACCATGATGCGCGTCAGCGCCTGCCCGCGGTTGTTCAGAAAAAGCGTATCCTCGCTGTCGCGGCGCGGCTTGCGGCGCTCCATATAGAGCTGCACCTTGTCGCGTGCGGCCGAGCTGACGGGGACGATGCGCTCCTTGTCGCCCTTGCCCACGATACGTATGTAACCCTCGCCGAAAAAGAGGTCGCCAAGACGCAGCGACGTAAGCTCCGACACGCGCAGTCCGCACGAGTAGAGCACTTCGAGCATGGCGCTGTCGCGAATGCCCTTGGCCGTCGAGATGTCGATGACCGATATTATGCGGTCGATCTCCTCGACGGTAAGCACGTCGGGCAGCGTGCGGCCGAACTTGGGCGACTCGACGAACTCGGTGGGCAGCATGTCGATGCGGTCGCCTAACAGCAGATAGTTGTAGAAGCTCTTTATGCCGCTCAGGCGCCGCGCCTGAGATGTACGCCTGCGCCCCTGATCGTAGAGCCATGCCATATATCGTTCGATCATCTGCGGCTCGACCCTCTGCGGCGGCACGTCGTACATGCGCAGCACGAAATGGGCGAACTCGGCCAGATCGCGCATGTAACACTCGACGGTGTTGGGCGACAGATTCTTTTCGAGTCTTATGTAGCGGCGATACTCGCGCGCGATTTCCTCCCACTTTTTCGTGCATTCTGCCATAATATGACTACTTTTGCCGTAAATATAGCAAAATTATTTTACATAATATATACGGATGCAACGTTATATCGAACTTTCGGCCGAGCTGCGCGATGCCGAGCTGGCCGATATCCTGACGGCCGAGTTGTCGGACTACCCCTTCGAGGGATTCATGCAGCAGGACGACGCTGAGGGCGGCGTGAGGCTCACGGCCTGCATGCCGCTGGGGATGTGGGACGAGTGCCGCAGCGAAGTGGCGCAACTGCTTGCCCGCTACGGCATCGCGGCCGCCGAACGCACGGTCGAGCCCGAAAACTGGAACAGCCGCTGGGAGAGGGAGAGTTTCGAACCTGTCGCCGTCGACGGCGATATGATAATACGCGGCGAGCGTCATGCGCCGCACCCCGAGTGCGGCATATTCGATATAGTGGTCGCACCGGCCATGTCGTTCGGCTCGGGGCATCATGCCACCACACGGATGATGTGCCGCGCCATACGCTCTATCGGCACGGCCGGTCGCACCGTGCTCGATGTGGGGTGCGGCACCGGCATACTCTCGATCGTGGCCGCACGCGCCGGCGCCGCCCGTGTCGACGCCATAGACATCGACCCCGCAGCCGTCGAGAGCTGCCGCCGCAGCATAGCGCTCAGCCGCGTCGAAGAGATGGTCGTGCCGATCGAAGGCACGGTGGCCGATGCCCCAGCCGGGCGTTACGACATGCTGCTGGCCAACATCAACCGAAACATAATAATATCCGACATGACGCGCTACGCCGCACTGCTCGCCCCGGGAGGCGACATGCTGCTGAGCGGATTTCTCGACTCCGATCTGGCCATGGTCGAAGAGTGCTGCCGCCGAAGCGGCATAGAGCCCGCAAGCGCCGCGCACGAGGACCAATTCTGTATGTTGCACTGTAAAAAACGATAGATCATGACCATTCTTCCGTCGGTATACTGGGGCTCGATCGAGTGGTACGCCCATATCATGCAGCGCGAATGCGTGCTCGATCTGGGGGAGAACTATGTCAAACGCTCGGAGCGCAACCGCACGCGCATAATGACCGCCGGCGGCACCATGCTTCTGAGCGTGCAGCTCGAACATGCCGACCGCCCTCGGCAGCCCATACGCGATATGAGGATCGACTACTCGAAGCGCTGGCAGCACCAGCACTGGACGGCCATAGTATCGGCATATCGCTCGTCGCCATACTTCGACCACTACGCCGACCGTCTCGAACCGCTCTACCGCAAGCCGTGGCGCTATCTGGTCGACATGAACTGCGAACTGCTCGATACGGTGCTGTCGATACTGCACCGCACCGACCGCATGCCGCGCCTGAGCACGCAGTATGTCGCATGCACGGAGTCGGACACCGATCTGCGCGACAAGAAAAGAGGCGCGACGATCGACGTCGCGCCGTATGTTCAGGTATTCTCCGACAGACAGCCCTTCGTGGCGAACCTCTCTATCGTCGACCTGTTGTTATGCGAGGGGCCGGAGTCCGTCGCGATTTTAGAGAGTTGCCGATTGTAATGCGTATGCTGTCGCCGTGCGGTCCCACGTAGGCCGCCACGTCGCCGCGCGAACCGACCGCAACCGAATCCGACAGATACTGGCACGGCGCCACCATACGCACGGGAACCGTATCGCCGCCGGCGATGAGCGTCGGCGCCATATCGTATGACGAGTATATCTTGAACTGCTGGATGCTATCCTGCCTTACCGCCCAGCGCCGCTCGGCGATATGGAGCGTATTGCTGCGGCGGTTCCACAGCGAACGATAAAGCCAGAAGGCATCCTTGCGGTCGCGGTGGTCGAATGTCACAAGTCCCGACTTGTTGCGGCCGTAGGCGCGTCGCGACGATCCGTAGTCGAACATGTTGTCGATCCATATTCCCCAGAACAGACCGCTGCGCGTGAGGATATCGACGTAGCGCTCGTGGAACACCGTCTGACGGCGCTCGGGCAGCCAGCGCGTATTGGGCTCGGCGCGCGGGTAGGTGTCGTCCTGCTGGTCGATCGAGCCGCCCTCGCCGTAGCATACGCCCGAGCGCAGGCTCTTCCACCGCTCGTTCGACGAGAGCTGCTGGCACCACACGCTGACGTCGTCGGGCACACCGCGGTACCAGCCTATGTTCTGGCGGAATACGATGAGATCGGTCACGAAGTTCAGCTCGCCGTCGGCATCGCTGCACGCGACGGTAAGGCGCGTGGGGTCGGTCGACTTGACCAGCGCGTTGAGCTCCCTGACAAAGGGCAGCGGATCGTCGCCCTTCTGCCACAGCTGGGAGAATATTCCCCACATCACGACCGAGGGGTGGTTGTAGTTCTGGCAGACGATCTCCATGGCCTGACTACGGCCGTTATCGCGGAAAGCCTCGGTCGAGAAATAGCTCACGTCGCTCAACACCTGCGTGCGAGTCAGCGGCAGGTCGATCCACACCAGCATACCGCTCCGGTCGCACCGACTGTACAGATAGTCGTCGTGCGGCGCCGTGAGCGACCGCAGCGCATTGGCGCCCAAATCCTCCACCATGTCGAGATCCTCGTCGTAGTGGCGCTCGCGCATGGCGCTGGCTATGCCCGCCCTGTCGTGAGCCATATTGACACCGTGGACGTCTATCGCCTCGCCGTTGATGCGCAGACGGTTGTCGTCGCCGATCGATATCTTGCGGAAGCCCGTTACCACCGTAACCTCGTCCGAGGGGGCGAGGATGTCGCCCAGACGCACACGCACCGAGTAGAGCGACGGCGACGAGGGGCTCCACAGCGCCGGACGCTCGACCGTGAAGGGTATGTCGACCGGCACGGCCGGATCGGGCTTGGCCGCACGCACGCTCTTCGAGTAGACCGTCTCGCCTTCGGGCGAGAGTATTTCGAGATCGACCGTCTGGGCAGTACCGCTCTTGGCAGAGAGCCATACCGACACCGTACCGTCGACACGCTCGGCCGAGACGTGTGCCGGCGTGACGAAGACGCCGTCCGACGAGTAGTGCAGCGGCGAAACGGCATCGCGTCCGGTCACTATCAGCTCTACGCCGCGATAGATGCCGCCGTAGAGGTTCAGGTCGCTCGATGCGGGCAGCACGTCGTTGCGGTAGGCGTTGCTTACCACGGCAAGAAGCGTATTGTTGGCGCCGAACGACACCTTGTCGGTAATCTCGAACGTAAAGGCCGTCCACCCGCCGCGATGCTCGCCCACGTGGCGGCCGTTGACGAATATGTCGGCCACGCTCTGCACGCCGTCGAACTTGACGAATATGCGCCGGCCGCGCCACTCGTCGGGGATATAGATGTCCCGGCTGTAATCGGCCGTAGTTTGCAAATATACGCCCGACGAAGCGGTGGCGTCGAGGTTCCATGTATGGGGCAGCGTCACGTAACGCGCACCGTCGCTGTCGAACTCCTGTTTGAAGAAAAACAGCCACCCGTCGTTGAGCGAGTAGACCTCGCGGGCATTGGCGCCCACACCTGCCAACGCGCTCACAAACAGCGTCAAAGCGATAATATAACGTTTCATAACCAACCTTTTTATAACTGCAAATATAGGAATAAACGAAAATATATGCTAACTTCGTGCGAATTAAATACCCTTTGCAGCGGGGCGCGAGCAGCCCCGCCGGGGATGATTCGCGGCAATCTCCGCGCCATGCCGGCCATAGCGCGGAGCGGTACAATATAATAATATGGACACCATGATCGATTTAACGGTAATCATAATTACGATATGGTCGTTAGTGCTCGGCATACGGCGCGGCCTCGTGGTACAGCTCTGTCATCTGGCGGGGCTCTACATAGCCATAGTCGCGGCATCGCGTTACGCCCCGACCGTAGGCGGCATATTTCTCGACGATCCGGGCAAGGCGACAACCGCAGGCTTCGCGCTGATAGTGGCCGCAACCATGCTCGCGGTGTGGATCATAGCTCCGCTGCTGCGTTCAATCGTCGTATGGCGGCCGGTAAGGCAGATAGACGCTCTGCTGGGCGGCGCTGCCGGCGTCGTCACGGCGCTGCTGGTGGTCGGCACGCTCTTCTCGGTCTTCGACCGCGCCAACCTCGATGCGACGAGCATATTGACGGAGACGATACGCAATAACCCCGACGCCGTAAGGAGATATATCGAGACGGGCGATGCCGACGGCCACGAGATCTTCGCGCACAAGTGGGTCGACTACCCCACGCTCGAATCCTCCCTCACGTTCTATCCGCTGGTAAGGTTCAGCGATGCGGTATGCCCCTCGCTGAGGAGCATCGACATGCAGCTGCGCGAGGCGGCCGAAACGTATTTCGAACAATATGTCGACGGACGCATGCCGTCGGCCGCTACCGACGACAATGGAGAACGCTAAGACAGAGGGTATCGTGACCGGCTCGACGGGCAGCTGGTACCAGGGCGCCACCCCCGCCGGCACGCTCCGCTGCCGCATACGCGGGCGGCTGCGTCTGCGCGGCGTGCGCTCGACGAACCCCGTGGTCGTGGGCGACCGCGTGGTATGCGATACCGAAGACGACCTGAACCCCGCCATAACCGATATCCTGCCGCGCCGCAACTACGTGATACGGCGTGCCTCGAACCTCTCGAAGGAGTCGCACATAATAGCGGCCAACATCGACCGCGCCCTGCTAATGACAACGCTCTTCTCGCCACAGACCGCGCGCGAGTTCGTCGACCGCTTTCTGGTAACGTGCGAAGCCTACAAGGTGCCGGTAACGATACTCCTCTCGAAGGCCGATCTGCTCGAAGGGCATCGTGAGGAGGAGCAGGATTTCTGCCTGACATACCGCCGCGCAGGATACGACGTGCTGCGACTCTCCGGCTCGACGGGCGAGGGCGTCGAGAGCGTGCGCGCGCTTCTGGCAGGCCGCACGACGCTCGTTGCGGGCAACTCGGGCGTAGGCAAGTCGACGCTGATAGGTTCGCTGCTGCCCGGGGCCGAGGTGCGCACGGGCAGCATATCCGACTCCCACGGCAAGGGGCGCCACACCACCACATTCTCGACGATGTATCCGATCGACGGAGGATACATAATCGACACGCCCGGCATCAAGGGCTTCGGACTGATAGACATAGACGACGCCGAGCTGTGCCGATACTTTCCCGAGATGATGCGTCTGGCACCCGACTGCCGCTTCTACAACTGCACCCACACCCACGAGCCGGGCTGCGCCGTGCGCGAGGCGGTCGAGAGGGGCGAAGTGGCGTGGTCGCGTTACGAAAGTTACCTGAAAATACTCGACGAAGATGACAAATATCGCAAGTAGGCTGCGCGACGAGAGCCACTCGCGCCGCTGGTACGAAGAGCGGCTCGAATACATGTCGCGCTTTCTCACGGACGAGCGGCGCGAGGTGCTTCGGCGCACGGCCGCACGCCGCACGCGCTACATGACCCTGCTGACCGAAAACATGTTCCACCCGCAGAATGCCAGCGCGCTGGTGCGCCATGCCGAGGCATTCGGCATACAGGACATCCACACGGTCGAGACGCTGTGCCGGTTCGACCCGAGCGTAAACATCGTCCGCGGCACCGACAAGTGGATCGACATATACCGGCACGAGTCCACGGCCGAGGCTCTCGAAAGCCTGCGCGCCGACGGATACCGCATCGTGGCCACCACGCCCCACCGCCGCAGCTCGACACCCGAGACATTCGACGTGGGGGCGGGACGCTTCGTGCTGGTATTCGGCACCGAGCACGCCGGCATAAGCGACGAAGTGATCAAGGCGGCCGACGAATTTCTGTCGATACCCATGTGCGGCATGGTCGAGAGCCTCAACGTATCGGCCTCGGCCGCGATACTTACATACATGCTCTCGGAGCGCATGCGCCTGACGGTAGACCGCTGGCAGCTCGACGAGGAGCAGCAGCTGCATCTGCTGCTGCGCTGGACGTTGCAGAGCGTCCGCGACGCCGAGAGCATACTCCGACGGGGAGAATTTTCCGAACAATAACGAATCGAAAGACAATGAACGACATACTGCGCAAACGGTTCCTGATGCACGTCGGCCAGACCTCGCCCTCGCCCATGATGATCGAGGTGGCGCGCGCCGAGGGGACATTTTTCTACACGCCCGAGGGCAAACGCTATTTCGACCTGGTGGCCGGAGTATCGGTCAACAACGTCGGTCACGGCAACCGCAAGGTCATAGAGGCCGTACAGCGGCAGGCGGCCGACTACATGCACATAATGGTCTACGGCGAGATGATCGAGCGGCCTCAGGTAGAGTACGCCCGCCGCATAGCCGCCCTGCTGCCGGGAGGTCTCGACAGCGTATACTTCGTCAACTCGGGCGCCGAGGCCGTCGAGGGGGCTTTGAAGCTGGCCAAGCGCCATACCCGCCGCACCGAGATGATCTCGATGCGGCGCGCCTACCACGGCTCGACGCACGGAGCGATGAGCATGATGGGCGCACCCGAGGGGGAGGAGTGGAAGGCGGCGTTCCGCCCGCTGCTGCCCGACGTAAGGGCGATCGACTACAACTCGTTCGAACAGCTCGGCCTGATAACCGAGCGCACGGCATGCGTGCTGTGCGAGCCCGTGCAGGGCGAGGCTGGCGTGAGGCTGCCCGCGCCGGGCTACTTGCAGGCGCTGCGCAAGCGTTGCGACGAGGTGGGGGCGATGCTCATCTTCGACGAGATACAGACCGGCCTTGGTCGCACGGGCGAGATGTTCGCATGCCTCAAATACGGCGTCGCACCCGACATAATATGCCTTGCCAAGGCCTTCGGCGGAGGCATGCCGCTGGGCGGATTCGTCGCCCGGCACGAGGTGATGTCGGACCTTACGACCGACCCCGCGCTGGGACATATTACGACATTCGGCGGACACCCCGTATCGTGCGCCGCGGCGCTGGCGGCGCTGGACTATCTGGTCGACAACCGCATCGTGGAGGATGTCGAGCGCAAGGGGGCGCTCTTCGAGAAGCTCGTGTCGCAGTGCCGCGGCGTCGAGGAGGTGCGCCGCTCGGGACTGCTTATGGCCGTCGAGCTGGGTTCGTCCGAGAAGCTGTACCGGATAATGTCGCTCTTCGCCCGACGCGGCATCATGAGCGACTGGTTCCTCTATTGCGACACGGCCTTCCGCATATCGCCGCCGCTTACGATCGCCGACGAGGAGATCGCCGAATGCTGCTCGATAATAGAGAGCTGCCTCGACGATCTGTAATGGCAAAAATCGTCGGTTCGGGCGATTGCAATTACGCACATATTTTCTAACTTTGCAGGGTCTGCCGGGCAGCGCGGCACGCAACGCCGTCCGACACACATATCAGCCTGTTTATTAGTTGAATACTGATTTTAATCGAAATTAGGAATGAAGCGCATCATACTCTCAGGCGGCGGCACGGGAGGTCATATATATCCCGCCGTGGCCGTGGCCGAGGCTCTCAAAAGAAAATGGGGCGACGAGGTCGAACTGCTGTTCGTCGGCGCAGAGGGCAAAATGGAGATGGATAAGATACCGGCACTGGGCTACCGCATCGTCGGCCTGCCTATACTGGGACTGCAACGCCGCTTCACGTGGAAGAACTTCACCGTTCCTTTCCGCGTGCTGCGCAGCATAAGCAAGGCGCGGCGGACGATACGCGATTTCGGCGCCGACGCTGTGGTCGGATTCGGCGGATACGCCTCGGCACCTGTGCTGTGGGCGGCACAGCGCGCCGGCGTTCCGACCGTCATTCAGGAGCAGAACTCCTTCGCCGGCCTTACCAACAAGATCCTCGCACGCCGCGCGCGCCGCATATGCGTCGCTTACGACGGCATGGAGGCGTTCTTCCCGCAGGAGAAGATCACGATGACGGGCAACCCGCTGCGCGGTCGCTTCTCGGCCTCGGGGACAGACCGCGGCGAGGCTCTCGCCCACTACGGACTAAGCCCCGAGAAGCCCGTGGTGCTGGTGGTGGGCGGCTCGCTCGGAACGCGCACGCTGAACGAGATGATGAAGAGCTGGATACTCTCGCTCGACGGCAAGCAGCCCCCCGTGCAGGTCATCTGGCAGACGGGAAAATATTACGAAAAGGAGATGCGCGAGTTCCTCGCGGCACACCCCGCAGAGGGAATATGGCAGGGCGCATTCATCGAGCGCATGGATTTTGCTTATGCTGCGGCCGATGCCGTCATATCGCGCAGCGGCGCCTGCACCGTCTCGGAGCTGTGCCTGGTAGCCAAGCCGACGATATTCGTCCCCTCGCCCAACGTGGCGGAGGACCACCAGACCAAAAACGCCATGGCGCTGGTCGACAAGGATGCCGCGATGATCGTGCGCGACAGCGAGGCCGTCGCACGCGGCATGGCCGCGGCGATCGAGCTTACGGCCAACGGCGAGCGCCTGCAACGTCTCTCGCGAAACATAGCCTCGCTCGCGATAGCCGACTCGGCCGACCGCATCGTGGCGCAGATAGAGAAGATATGGTAATCCGCAATACGCCCCTGCCAAGCGAAGCGGCATGAACCGACAATAGAGAAGAACCGAAACACATTTGGAACGGATGAAATTCGACAAGATATATTTTCTGGGAATAGGCGGCATAGGAATGAGCGCGCTGGCGCGTTACTTCCTGCACGAGGGATGCGCCGTGGCCGGCTACGACCGTACCCGCTCGTCGCTGACCGACGCCCTCTCGGGCGAGGGCGCGGCGATACACTACGAGGACGACCCGTCGCTCATCCCCGACGCATTCCGCGACGCTGAATCGACGATGGTGGTATATACCCCCGCCATACCCGCCGACCATAGCGAATGGGAGTGGTTCCGCCGCGGGGGCTTCACGATAGAGAAGCGCTCGCAGATGCTCGGCCACCTCTGCCACGACAAGCTCGTCATGGCCGTAGCCGGCACCCACGGCAAGACCACCACCACCACCCTCGCGGCATGGCTCAACCATAAGGCCTCGGGCGAGGGGAGCGCATTTCTGGGCGGCATATCGCGCAACTTCGGCTCGAATCTGGTTCTGGGCGGCGGGCGCCGTCTGGCCGTCGAGGCCGACGAGTACGACCGCTCGTTCCTGCGGCTGTCGCCCGACATAGCCGTAGTGACGGCAGCCGATGCCGACCACCTCGACATATACGGCACGTTGGAGGCGGTACACGAAGCCTTCGCGCAGTTCATCGCACAGATACGTCCGGGCGGCGCGCTGATAATCAAGCAGGGTGTCGAGCTGCGCTTCGACAACCCCTCGATCGGCATCTACCGTTACAGCCTCGACTGCGGGGGCGACTTCTACGCATGCAACATACGTCCCGCAGAGGAAGGTCACTGCCTCTACGACATCGTAACGCCCGACGGCATCATCGCCGACTGCCGCCTCGGCATACCGGGCATGGTCAACATCGAGAACTCGATAGCGGCCGTGGCGGCGCTCTGGTGCGCCGACCGGCGCGAGTCCAAGCCGTTCGACCACGACGCCGTGAGGGAGGCTCTGGCGACATTCGAAGGCGTCAAGCGCCGCTTCGAGCTATATATCAACACCCCGCGGCAGGTATATGTCGACGACTACGCCCACCACCCCGAGGAGCTGCGCGCGGCGATCACGTCGCTCAAAGCCATGTTCCCCGGACGCAGGCTCACGGCCGTCTTCCAGCCGCATCTGTTTACCCGCACGCGCGATCTTGCCGACGGCTTCGCCGAGGCGCTGTCGCTCGCAGACCAGGTCGTACTGCTGCCGATATACCCCGCCCGCGAGCAGCCCATAGAGGGCGTCGTGTCGGAGATCATCGGAGACAGGCTCACTGTGCCGTGGCGCATCTGCATGCGCGAGCAGCTGGCCGAGACGCTCGCAGCGATGACAACCGACGTTGTGGCGACATTCGGCGCGGGCAACATCGACGCCTGCTGCGACGCGGTAGCCCTCACTCTCAAACGAAAGTCCTGAGAAATGAGACGCGACCGATTGGGCAGACAGGCGCGATACGCGGGCTATGCGGCACTGTGGCTGCTGATCGTCATCGTCATGACGGCGGCCGGCAACGGTGCGGGGAATCATCGCGCGCGCACCTCGGTCGATCGCATAACGGTCGACATCGACTCGCCCGAGGGTGCGCTGCTGACCGAGCAGATAGTGCGCGAATGGGTCGAGACGGAGGAGTACAGCCCCGTGGGCAAGAGTCTCGACAGCATCGATCTGGCCATGCTCGAAGAGCGCATATCGTCGCACAAGGCCGTAGCGCGCGCCGAGGTAAGCCTCAACTGCGACGGCTCGGTCGATATCGACATCCGCCAGCGTCGTCCGCTGATGCGGCTTATGGTCGACGGCTACGACCTATATGTCTCGGACGACGGTTATATCTTCGATGCGCCCGCCGCCTCGACGGCATACGTTCCGGTGGTAACGGGCGACTACCGGCCGCTCTTTACGCCCCGATACTCGGGATACTCGTCGGATATCGTCCGCGACTCGATAGCGGCCATAGAGCGCCGCATAGATGAGCTCGAACGCGAAAAGATACCGTTTTACAGAGCCTTGCAGCAGAATGCCCGCTCGCGCAAGCAGCTCTCGGCGCAACGCGCCCACAAGGGATGGTTCACATCCGACGAGGAGTATGCCGTCAGGCGCGAGCAGGTGGAGCTCTACAAGGCGCAGCGGCGCGAGGAGCTGGCCGCCGAGGCCAAGCGCCTGCAAACCGACATAGACGGCCTCTCGCGCAATCAGGAGGCCGAGGGCAAACGACAAAAAAAATTGAAAAAAATAGAGGAAGATTTCTCCAAACTGTGTAACTTTGTAGACATTATCCGCCGCGACGATTTCTGGTCATCGGAGATCGTGCAGATCGTCGCGCACGGCGGAGGAGACAAAGCGCTGGAATTGGAGATCATACCTCGCTCGGGACGTTACACGATCCTGCTGGGACGTGCCGACGACATTGAGCGCAAGCTCGCCGATCTCGATGCCTTTTACCGCAATGCGCTGAGCAATGTGGGCTGGGACAGGTATCGCAGCATCAACGTAAAATACAAGGGACAGATAGTGTGCCGTTGAGGCGGCGCCGAAGGGAGCTAACGAAAGTTCGATTATGGAAGGCAATTATGTGGTTGTTATCGACGTGGGGTCGTCGAATGTGGTCATAGCCGCGGGTCAGACCGAACCCGGCGGCAAGATCTGTATAAAAGGCATCGTTTCGAAGAGCGTCGACGGTGTGGAGTCGGGACGCATAGACAACAGCGATATGGTCTGTCAGGCCATAGCTGCGGCCAAGAGCGAGATCGAGGAGCGTCTGGGCATCGGTATAACCGAGGCATACGCCGGCATCTCGGGCGAGTTCGTGCGCTGCGCGCAGATAACCGACCACGTATATGTCGAGGACGACTCGCAGAACAGCAACAACGTCACGCAGCGCGATGTCGATGCGCTCGACAGACGCATGCGCAGCGTCAAGGTGGCCGACGACCGCGAGACGGTAATGACATCCGAGCCGCTGCGATACATGGTCGACCGCCGCGAAGTGAAGGCTCCCGTAGGTTCGTTCGGCAAGGTGCTGTCGGCCGTATACAACTTCGTGCTATGCGACAAGATCATGCGCGAACGCCTGATAAGCGTCATCCAGCGCTCGGGCATAACGGTCAAGGAGGTGGTGCCCAACGCCCTTGTGGCACCGCTGGCCGTGGCCAACAGCGACGAGATGCACGACGGCGTGGCGACGGTCGATCTGGGCGGCGGCGTGACGGACGTCACGGTATGTTACGGCGGCAAGGTAAGATACATGGCCTCGATACCTATCGGCGCGCAGGCCGTCAATGCCGACATACGCTCGTACAGCATACCCGAGAAATATGTCGAGGAGCTGAAAGTGAACTACGGCCATGCACTGGTCGACGCTGCTCCGAGCGACAACATAACATTCCAGCGCGGCTCGCGCATCACAAAGAGCATCCTGAGCAAGAACCTCGCTACCATAATCGAAGCGCGCATGAGCGAGATCGCCGAGCACGCACGGCGCGAGATACGCGACTCGGGCTACGCGCAGAAGCTCTCGTCGGGCGTGATACTGACGGGCGGCTCGTCGTCGATGCCCGACATTGAGCAGCTCTTTACCACGGTTATGGGGTGCGAAGTGCGCACGGCATACCCCGAGTACGGCATCACGCAGGAGTCTATGGAGCTCATCACGACGCCGGCATTCTCGACCGCCGTCTCGCTGCTCATATACGGCTCGCAGCACGGCTGCTGCAACGTGGTCGACCGCCGCGGCATAGCCGTCGAGGAGCAGAGGCAGGAGGAGCCGCAGCCCGCTGCCGAGCCGCAGCCGCAGCCCCGCCCTGCGGAGCGTCCCGCAGCCAAGCACGCCGTCCGCGACGACTTCGACGATTTCGACGACGACGAGTCGGACGACATAGTGGACAGCTCGCGGCAGGGCATGTTCAGCAAGCTGTTCAAGCGCATAGCCAGGGGCACTGCCGACATAGTAAATTCGTTCGAGAATCCCGATGAGGAGCCGATGTCGTCCCGACGCGACAAGGACGGCGATTTCGGCAAAAGAAGTTTGTAAATACCGAAGACGATATGGATAACAAAAGAAATAACGATACGAACGAGACCGACGACCTGATAAAGGCTATCGCCGGCGACAACGTATCGCAGATAGCTCTCGACCCCAGTTCGATAATACTCGTCGCGGGCGTGGGAGGTGCAGGAGGCAACGCCGTGAACCACATGTACGACATGGGCATCACGGGCGTCAACTTCGTCGTCTGCAACACCGACCAGCGGGCGATGGACAACTCTCCGGTCGAGTGCAAGATACGCCTCGGACGCGACGGCCTCGGCGCGGGCAACGACGCGGCCAAGGGTCGCGACGCGGCATTGGAGAGCGAGCCGGTGCTGCGCAGCCTGCTGGAAACCTCGTCGGCCAAGATGATCTTCATCGCCGCCGGCATGGGCGGCGGCACAGGTACGGGAGCATCGCCCGTCATAGCAAAAATGGCTCACGAAATGGGGCTGCTGACGGTGGCCGTAGTCACGCTGCCGCTGCGCATGGAGGGCGAGAAACGATACAATCAGGCATTGGAGGGTATCACGGAGCTGCACAAGTGGGTCGACTCGCTGCTGATAATAGACAACGAGAAGCTCAGCGACATGTACGGCAAGCTGCCTATACGCGAAGCCTTCGGCAAGGCCGACGACGTGCTGGGCATGGCCACCAAGGGCATCGCCGAGCTCATCACGGTGGAGTACTCTCTGGTGCGCGTCGACTTCTCCGATCTGGAAAAGGTCATGCGCGGCAGCGGACGCGCCCACATGGCCGTAGTATCGGCCTCGGGCGAGAACCGCTCGGAGGAGGTCGCCACCGGATCGCTGGCCTCGCCGCTTCTGGACAACAACCTTATATCGGGTGCCAAGAACATCCTTCTGAGCTTCTCGGTAGCCGACATCGACACACTGTTGCAGGAGGAGGTCACGCACGTGCTGAAATACATACAGCGCAATGCCAGCTACACAGATATAGACGGCCGCGTGCATACGGCCAACATCATCTGGGGCGCGAGCGAGAAGCGCACGCTCGACGACGGGATGTTGGAGCTGGTCATCGTGGCTACGGGATTCGACGACGGCTGCGACTTGCAGATCGAGCGCAAGTTCGACGTGGACGATGCCGATAACGGGTTCGGCATATCGCTCGACGAGCCCCAGATAGATATCGAGCCCGAAACAGAACGCGATAACGACGAGCTGATTCCGCCTGCCAAGCCCTCGGCGCAGCCGCAGGGTCAGCAGATAGTACCCGAGCAGCGCATACCGGTGCTCGGAGCGCGCACAGACCGCTACACGTCGATCGACCTGGAAAAGCGCGAACCGGCCTACCGCCGCCGCAAGATGCAGTTCCTGGCCGAGAGCGAGAGCTCGCGCAAGACCGTGTTCAGGCTCGACCGCACCGGCGAGAAGCCCTCGTCGGAGGAGTCGCTCTTCGGCAACGACCAACAATAATATCCGGCCGACGTGGACGCGATAGGTCTGGCGCCAGACATCGATTCGGCGCAAATAGTCGTGCAGGGTGCCATATGCCTGCTGCTGCTTTTGATCTCGGCAATGGTGTCGGGGTCGGAGGTGGCTTTCTTCTCATTGACGCGTACCGATATCGACTCTCTCGAATCGAAGCGCGACACGGCCAGCCGCACGGTCGTCGCCTTGCTGGACGACGTAGACAGGCTGCTGGCGACCATACTCATAGTCAACAATCTGGTAAACATCTGCATCGTCATACTGACCTCGAATCTGATCGATGCCGTATTCCGCTTCGGCAGCATGTACGAGTTTCTGTTCAAGACCGTGGTCGTGACGTTCCTGCTGCTGCTCTTCGGCGAGATCATGCCCAAGGTATTCTCGCAGAGCAACCCGATAAAGGTGGCACGCACCTTCTCGCAGCCGCTGCGGCTGTTCAACTGGGCGGTATATCCGGTGGCATACGTGCTTATGCGCATGAGCAACCGCATAGGCCGCCTCGCCCCGAAGAACGCCGAGCTGTCGATAGAGGAGCTCGCCGACGCCGTCGACCTTACGCAGACCGCATCGCAGAAGGAGCACCAGATGCTCTCGGGCATAGTCAGCTTCGTCAATACGGAGGTGGTCGAGATCATGCGCCCGCGTGTAGACATAACCGGCATCGAGTGGACGGCATCGTACGAGGAGGTCAAACGCGTGATAGTCGACACGGGCTACTCGCGCATACCCGTCTACGACGACGACCTGGACGACATAAAGGGCGTACTATACGTGAAAGACCTGCTGTCGCACATCAACAACGGCGACGATTTCGGCTGGCAGCAGCTGTTGCGCAAGCCCTACTTCGTGCCCGAGCACAAGAAGATAGACGATCTGCTGAAAGACTTCCAGCGCCAGAAGATACACCTTGCCATAGTCGTCGACGAGTACGGCTCGACGCAGGGTCTGGTATCGCTCGAAGATATCATGGAGGAGGTCGTTGGCGAGATCTCGGACGAGAGCGACGAGGAGGAGCGGCTCTACGTGCGCATAGACGAACATACCTACATCTTCGACGGCAAGACGCACATCGGAGAGTTCGAGCGTGCGCTCGGCTTCGAGGAGGAGACCTTCGCCGATGTCGAGGGACATGCCGAGACGCTTGCCGGGCTGATGATGGAGCTGAAAAGCGATCTGCTGCGGCGCGGCGACCGTGTAACGGCACACGGCGTGCAGATGACCGTCGAAAAAATGGAGGGACATCGCGCCGACAAGATAAAAGTCGTTGTAGGCGATGCCCTGTAAAGTAGTGCTCGAACCGGTACGCAGTGCCGATACGCTCGGCGAGGCGGTAACCCAGGCCGAGCGCGCCGAGGCCGCACGGCTCGCGCCGCCTGTCCGGCGCGACGAATATCTGACCTGGCGCGCCGTAGTCCGCCGCTGTCTGGGCTGCGGGGTAGGCATATCATACGACGCCGTCGGAGCTCCGACGGTAGACACTCCCGATATATATATAAGTGTGGCGCACAGCGCAGGTATGACAGCCGTTGCTATCGACAGCGGCCGCTGCGGCGTAGACATAGAGGCGCTCGACCGCGACTTCTCCAAGGGCGTGCGGCGCATACTCTCCGCAAGGGAGCTGTCGCTGAGCGGCAGCGACCACTGGCCTGCCGCGGCGTGGTGCGCCAAAGAGGCCATGTACAAGTATTACGGGCGCCGCGGAGTCAACATGGCGCGCGAAATGGTGCTCGACAGCGTCGACCCGGAAGTGCATCGCATCGAAGCGCATATGCAGGGCGAAGATTCCTGCACCGTGCTGATCCGCCGAACGGGCGGATACATCGTAGCGGCGATAAGCCGCAACGATATCGAAATCGTCGTGCCGGCCGAATAAGCGATATATACCGTAAGCGGATCATCGATAAGCTCGACGCAGGCAACTCCCACCGAACCGTCGGACCGGCACGGCGAGTGGGGCTGCCCGACTGACACGCAGCGCGACAGCGTGCGTCGGCACAGACCGCCGCCGCGCATATAATTATCGGAGATTCTTGCCGCGCTTAGTACGCATTTCAGTTTTTTATGAGTAATTTTGTCCCCTGATGAGTAAAAATACGCATAACAATACAGTCTCGCTGGGTACCGATCCGCTTCGTCGGCTGCTGCCCAAGTATGCCATACCGGCCATTATCGCCATGGCGTCGTCGTCGCTGTACAATATCATAGACAGCATCTTCGTAGGACACGGCGTAGGCGGCGCGGCCATATCGGGCATGGCAGTCACGCTGCCCATAATGAACATCGCCTCGGCATTCGGCGCCATGGTCGGCGTCGGCGCCGCATCGCGCATATCGATCCGTCTGGGCGAGGGCAACCGCCGAGCGGCCGAACAGATACTCGGCAACGCCGTACTGCTCAACCTCCTGCTCGGACTCTCGGTCATGGGCATAATGCTCGGGTTCCTCGACCCGATACTCCACTTCTTCTCGGGCGACAAGGCCTCGGAGGAGACCATAGCATACGCCCGCGACTTCATGCGCATCATCATGGCCGGCAACGTCATAACGCACCTCTACCTGAGTCTGAACGAGCAGCTGCGCGCCTCGGGCTACCCCGTCAAGTCGATGGCCGTGATGCTTACGGCCGTAGGCATGTGCGTGGTGCTGAACCCGCTGTTCATATTCGTATTCGACTGGGGCATAAAGGGTTCGGCATGGGCCACGGTCATAGCGCAGAGCTCGGCACTGGCCGTGCTGCTGGTGCACTACACCTCGCGCAAGAGTTTTCTGAGATTCCACCGCCGCAGCTTCCGCTTCCGGTGGAAGATCGTCGCAGCCATAATATCGATCGGTCTGGCGCCCTTCCTGCTCAATATATGCGCCTCTCTGGTGGTGAGGTTCATCAACACATCGCTGCTCGAATACGGAGGCACGGGCGCACGCGACGTAATCACGCAAGCGGTCTTCGACGGCGATGTGGGCGACGTATATGTCGGCGCCTACGGCATCATGAACCGCGTGGTGCTGCTCTTCGTCATGGTAGTGCTCGGACTCAACCAAGGCATGCAGCCCATCGTCGGATACAACTACGGCGCACGGCAATACGACCGCGTGATAAAGACGCTGAGATACACCATACTCGCTGCCATGGGCGTTACCACCGCGGCGTTTCTCATAGGCCACTTCATGCCCGGGACGGTCGCAGCGGCATTCGTCGACGGCTCGAACGGCGGTGCCGACAAGGCCATGATCGACGTGGTGTCGGACGGCCTGTGCATCGTGTTGATGATGTTCCCCGTAGTGGGATTCCAGATCGTCGCCGGCAGCTTTTTCCAATATATCGGCCGTGCCCCGCTGGCCATATTCATGTCGATGACGCGCCAGCTGCTCTTTCTCGTGCCGTTATTGGTCTTCCTGCCGCCGCGTTACGGCGCGATGGGCGTCTGGATGTCGATGCCGGCAGCCGACGGCGTATCGGTCATAATCGCCGCCGTGCTTCTGTTCACTCAGATCAGAAAACTGCGCCGCGAGCAGCGTATGATGCGTCTGCACGGTCGATAGACCACGCCTGCGCATCTGCATATTACCGCATCTGCCGCTATCCCGCCTCGGCGGCCGGCACGCACGGCGGCGCATAGCGCACCGCGAAGCGAAACTCCGACAACGACATATACGACGAACCCCCCCTGCCGATCGAGTCGGCAGGGGGTGTTTCGCTATATACGATCCGTCCCTTCGGCAGCAGACCGCCCCGATGGCGCTACTTGTCGCCGGGGCTTACCAGCCTCAGCATACACGCATCGCATCGAGACGCATCGCCGCTATAAGCATTGCCGAGGAACGTATCGAAGTTCAACGTATGGTAGTTGATATCCCAGCCGCTGGCCGCGGTCGATGTAGCCGAACGGTAAAGATCGCGACACCAATAGACGGCGCCCTCGCGCTTGTAGATGTCGAACAACATGGGACGATACTCGATCTCGCCGGCTGTGTTGTACTCGGAGTGGCGACTGGCGTAGCGCAGCACACCCGTGCCGATATACTCGCCTTGGGTAGAAAAAGGTGTTCCGCCGCGGTCGTCCTTCCGTCGGCCGTGTCCCTCCACGCCGATAGGGAAGAATATGTTGTCGCCCGTGATGTCGTTGTAGACGAAGCAGCCGCGCATCCCCTTCGCCCTGCTTCCCGGCTGGTCGCCGTAGAAGCCGTAGGCATCGGCAACGGATACGGCCGGCGAATCGGCGCCGTCGCAATAGAGCACACCGAAACCGTACTGGATATTGGGGTTGGTATCCTCGTTGAAAATAAGTGTGTTGTAATCCTCGAAGGTCGGCAGACGCTCCTCGGATTCCTTGTCGAGCACCCACGAATCGGCGCCTCCGTCAGAAACGGATTTGGCCTTGATGTCGTCCCACGCAATTCCAGTGCGTCCGTCCGAAGTGGAGAAGCCTCCCCACGGATTCGCGCCCCAGCCGTATTTGCGGTTGTTCTCTGCGAGTATGCCCACAGCCTGACGCCACTTGAAATAGGTGCCTTCGTCGCGCGGATCGGTCGTCTCCTCGCAGACGAACGTCTGCGGAGCATCGTCCGTGCCGGCAGCCACCGACATGGCCTGCACGTTGAACGAATGCCATTTTGCCTCGCCGCTCTTCAACGCAAGCGGCGCATATCCCTGACGCACGAAGATCAGATGCACGCACGTATTGTTGTGATAACATACACGTATGACGCCGCAGCGGACGTTGTCGCCGCCGGGAGCACCGTCGGGCACATACTTGAACTCGATCTTGGTGCGGTCGCCGCCCATTACCGTACCGTTCTGGCCGCTTACGCTCTGTCCTACGGGTTGCAGCGTGAACCAGTCGCCCGACGCTATCTCGGCATACCACGGACCCTCCGAGATGAGCTCGGTAAACGATGTCGCCTTATCGTTGTCAAGATACATCAGCTTGACCTCGAACGGATCGGAATTGTCCGCAGAGCGCCAGATACCCTTGGGGTTGACCATGCGGTGCACCTGATGAATCTCGACCGTATCGGCGTATGTCTTCGTGACGCCCATGTATTCGATATCGGCATAGAATCTTATCTTGGCCGTTCGCTGGTAGCCTGTATATACGTTGTTGCCCGTATAACCCGTCGTGGGGCATATCGATCTGGCACGCGTATAGAGCGGAATGGTAAATGTTCGCGTAGCGCCGCCGTTAAGGCCCGTGACATCCTCTTCGACCCTGACCGAATAACCGCCGTTGAGCGATGACTGATCGTGTGAGCCGTGGGTAGTAACATACTCGCGAATGTAGCGCGGATCGCCGCCGTTGTCGTAATAGTAGTTCTTGCTGAAATCCAAAGCATTTTGCCACGACACACCCGCACCGAGGACCGTTCGCCATGCTCTTTTCAGCGAAAGGAAGCCCGTAGCATCCTCTGTAAGACGCACATCGCCGGGTTTCTGGTAGTAGACCGTATTGTCGGCATCGTCGGGCCACCAGTGGTTTTCGAGTATCTCGGCATGAAGCCCGCCGATCATCTTTCCCACGACCTTGATATTGACGTTCATCGTACGGTCGTAGATATACGATATGTACTGCGGCGACTTGACGTAAACGCCCGGATCGGGCTCGATATATTCGATATGCCAGTCGATGTCGTTGGCGAAGCCGTTGAATATCAATGTCAGCTTATAGTGATGATTGCGCTCGGCCTCGTAGTTGCGGTCGACATCCTTGCCGAGCATGAAGCGGTAGGTTATCTCGCCGTGGCCGATACGCTCGGGGTTGTCGCTCACGTAGTAGCCCTTGACCTCGACATAGGTGCCGGCGGCGACATTGTCCTTATAGTACTCCTCGCCGGGCTTCCAGCTGTCGGGATACGACACCTGCGAGTTGTTGCCCGTCTTGTCCTGCCACTTCAACGGCCCCTCCTTGTCCTGCATGTTCTCGAAGAAGAAGAGCGATGCGGCCTCCTTCTCGCCGTGGTCGGAGCCGCCGGACGAGGTATTGGGTCCGTTGGACAGATAGATGCCCCTGCGCAGGCGGTCTGCGGCGTCGGCCTCGTACTTCCACATCTCGCCCTCGGCGATAAGCTCCTCGGCCGAAGGCGTATTTTTCTGTCCCAGATAGCACTCCGCCGGTATATCCCTGATCTGCACCGAGTGGATATAGATAGCCACGTTATCTTTGAGTCCGGTGGCATCGTAGGCTACCGTCAGCTTCGACACGCAGCGGCGTATCCACGCCTGCATGGTCGTGGTTGCGCTGTCTATGACGACCGCAGGCGCCTCGAAGGTCGACTGGTCGCCACTGCCGAAGAAGCCGAACATCTCGCGGTTGTCGGCTATCGCCTCGTCCCACGCCAGACGTATCGACTTCAAGCCGTCGACCGTCTTTATGGCCTCGGCATACTTCTCCTGCGCCGACAGATCGCCCATGTTGGCCGCAACATATATGCGGTAGCTGCCGTATGCGACCTTCATGCGGAACGTCGCACGCGGCGTCGTCCGCTCCGCGATGCCGCTGCCGGTACGCTCCTCCTCGCTGAGCGTATAGCCGCCCTCGCCCTCCTCCAAATAGCAGGTCTGGACGAGCTTGTTGTCGTTATCGTAGAACAGCACGCATAGATTGTCGATGCTCTTGACGGCATCGCCCGCCGTGCGTGTGCCGCCGTCAAGGCCCGCAGTCAGCGGTTTGAAGTCGACCGCAGCCGAAACGATGCACTCGCCCTCCGACATACCGCCAGCAGAGTCGACGTCGTCCCTGACGCACGACGACGCGACAAGACAGATGACCGATAATATATAATATAAAACCTTACGTTTCATACTCCTAAAACATATCCTAATCGTTTAATTCAGACCGAACGAGGGATCGAGCTTGACCTCGCCGTAGGGCAGCAGGTCGACTTTCCACTCGACATCGGTGTCCGATATGCCTATTCTGACCACGACGTGGGTATTGCGCGGCAGCGTCGAGAGATCGGCAAAGTAGTCGCCGCACTCCGCGCCGTCGACCAGGATCTTCATCGAATAGTTGCGCTTGTCGCCCGAGGTATCGACGTAGCGGCCCTCCAAGAGATATATCGGCGCAAGGCGCTTCTGTACGTTACGGGCAAGTTTCACGGGCAGCCCGCCGCCCAGACTGAATGTATAGTAACCGTTGTTGACGCCGGCCGCAGGCACGTCGTAATCGACTATATCGCCATTCTCGTCGCGCTCGACATTATGCGGCAGCAGATACTCCGCGCGCGACATCTTGTCGATCGACAGCCCGGTCAGCGACACCTCCCTGCCGCTGCGGTTGGTAATCAGGAACGAGAACTTGACGGCGGCGCGCGTGATAGTCAGATCGCACGAGCAGTCGCTGTCGGGCACCTCGACCGTATGACATTCGCTCATGGGCAGCGCACCGACGATCTGCTCCGAGGCGCTCTGCAACGACAGCGTAAGCCCCTCGACACGCTCGGCGGGAAACTCCGTACCCACGGCGAGCGATCCCAGATCGAAATCGATGAGCGGATGCGACACGCCGTCGACGCCGACGCGGCTCGTGAGCTCGTTGGCGAACAGATATATGCGCTTTTTCTCGCGGCCGTAGACGCGGAACGTCTCGTCGCCGTAGCGCTCCACAGCGGATGTAAGCCGCAGGAAGCGGTTGTGCTCGATCGTACCGTCGGATCTGACCACCACGATGCGCAGCGTCCGCATGCGCTCGTCGTCGCTTTGAGCCTCCTCGTATCCGGCACGCGTCCGCGGCGAGGCGATGTCGGATGCGGCCACGTTGATTTGCAGATTGACCATAACCGACTCGGGCACGACATCCCCCACCGTGTCGCTGCAACCGGCAGACGCAAACAGCAGCGGCAGCAGCACGACACGCACTCGGCGCAATATGTCGTAATGTTTCATCATAACATCGTTACCCTTTTCCCTTTACAGCTCGGAATCGTTTATACGCACAGTCCAGTCGTTGATCTTGATGACGGTCTTGATCCATGACATATCGCCGCTGAGGAAGAATACCACCGACCACTCGCTCTGCCTGTCGAGGAACTCCTGCGGCTGCATGTCGGCATAAAGCTCGCTTTTGAGCATCATCAGGCAGTTGTTCAGCGGCAGGTCTATGATGTTGCGGCCGTCGGCCCTGCGGCGCACGACAAGACGCGGCGCGTTGCCGGTCATAAGACGCGATACCGAGAGCTCGGCGAACGCCGCCACGACTTCGCGACCGCCGTCGGTAATCCCCATAGAGGTCTGTCCCCGCGCCCACGGACGGTAGAGCACCTCGCCGCACGGGATAGTGAGATTGTCAGCCCCGAAGAGGGTGTTGTCGTCGGTTATCTCGAAATCGAAGTCGTCGACGTCGACCTTATCGCCGCTCATCTGTTGCAGCACGATGCGGATGTTGTTCGTATCCTTCATCATCCTGACTACGCCCTCGTTGTACAGGTCGCCCGTCGGGAGCGTCAGAGCACCCCAGTAGAGAGGGTGCAGATTGCGGCGGTCGTCATCGCTCAGACAGTCGGCATCGAGCGCCGTGCGAAGATCGCTCATCTGCGACCCCTCGGTAGGCTCCTGCACGAATCCGAACGAGGCCTTCTCGCACGCCATACCGCCGTATGCCACGAAACGGTACACTCCCGGTTCGAGGTCGAGCTTCATGCGATAGCCCTCACGACGCAACGCCTCGCCCGTCTCGGTATATGTGCCGACATAACGTCCGTCGGCATCGTACACCAGCAGCGTAAGGCAGTCCACCTTGCTGGGGAATGCGTCGGCATACTCCATGTTGTAGTCGTAGACGAAGCGCAATGACACACCGTGGTCGCACGGCGGCAGATCGTCGTAGATGCTCTCGCACGAAGGCAGCGCGGAGATGATCGGTGCGGCGGCGAGCACCGCACCGAACAGTCGGCTGAGAGTATTTCGTACTGCGCTTTTCATCGTCGCTTAGAACTCGAAGTCGTTGACACGAACCGTCCACGGACGCACCTGAATCGAGAGCGAGAGATATACGTCGCCATCCTCGTCGGGATTGTCGGGATCGACCGGATCGGGATCGTTGTCGGTAATACGGGGATGACCCAGACGGCTGATGCCCGTTACGGCCAGCTTGTAGACGTTGTTACGCACCACGCCGAACTCCATTGTGCCCATAGATCCGGGATAGCCGTTGTCGTTGTGACGGTTCCACGCATAGTAGTAGAAGTAGTAGCCGGCACCGGCATTCTTGTCGGCATCCATCTCCGAGTCGTTGCTTGCCTGATAGAGCGTGAAGCCCGCCGCCTTGGCTGCGGCACGGAACGCCGTCAGGGCATTCGTCTCCTCGTCGGTGCCTGCGGCGGCCACCAGAGCCTGATACAGCTCGTTGGGGTTGCCCTTGTCGTTGCTCGACATGGCGGCGGTGTGGAGCGGAGAGCCTGCGCCAGCCGTAGCGGCGGCGCGCACCACCTCGTCGTTCCAGCCTACATAGAGGCGGTTCTGGAACAGATAGAGGATCGGGTAGTTCTTGTCGCCCTCGGCCGTAGGTACGGTCAGCGTATACGAACCTCCCTCGATATCCGTCGGAACATAGGCGCCCTTTATCGCGTCGTCGAGGTTCTTGTGCGCCTCCGGCAGGTTGTCGCCCGCGAGCAGCTTGCCCTTGAAGACTACACCCGTGGTAATGCCGCTCTTCTGGTTGCCGGCGTCGCCCGGGATAGTGTTCTCGGTAACGTAGCGCCATATATGATAGCCGTCCTTGTACTTGTCGGTCGGAGTCCACTGGTCGGAATCCTCCGTCAGGCCGAGCACGTCGTCGATCCAGTAGTTGTCCCAGTGGTTGCGCGTGTTGCCGTCGATGATACCCATGTCGTTGAACAGAGGGAAGTTGAAGTGCGACTTCAAATCGGCCGTCACGTCCGACAGAGAGCTGTTCGAATTCTTAAATTCGGCATCGGTATCGACGACATAGTTGGTCATGGTCTCAGCACCGCACACGGCGTAACCCGCGCCTGCTGGCAGACCGTCGTTCGATACGCGGCGCAGATAGTAGAACTCCTTGCTCATATTGACCAAGCCCATGCGCACGAGCTTCACTTTGAGGCTGCCGTCGTTTTCGCCGCCCGTAGTGCCGATATCGTAGGTGTTGTCGCCTGCGAACTTATCGACGCTGCCGTCGCGGAAATCGAAACGAGCCACCGAACGCTCGACATCGATAGGACCTCGCTTGGTCAGGTTGTCGACATTGCCGTCGTTATCGCCGCTCAGGCTGAACGGATGCGACTCCGACGAGTATGTCTCGACCCACTCGTCGAACGTATCGGGGATACTGCGCTCGGCAACCGAGGCGTTGGACATGAGGAACGAATTGTCGGCCCAGATCGAAACGTTGCTGTCGGCACCCTCGTTCCACTTGTCGCCCTGCAACACGCGGCATACCGAGTCGATCCACGAAGCGTCGGAAGTCGACTTCATGCCCGCCATGAGCTCGACCAGATGCTGCGTCGGGTTGCAGAATACGTATACTCTGATATCGCCCTTGGAGTTGCCGTCCTGATCGTACATCTTCTGTATGTCGGTGCGCTCGATCGCAGCCTTGGCCGCAACGGTATTGCTGGCCGAGGGTTTGGCCAGACCGCCCACGATGCTGTGGGCTATGTACTCGTCGGCCGTGGTGGCCAGCACGAGCATGAGCGTATTGACGTTGTTCTCGACATCCTTGCCCACCTCGACGCCAGTGTCGACACCCGTCGACGAACGCACGCCCTTCTTCGAGGGCAGTGAGACCGAAAGGCTCATGTAGGCGACCTCGCCGTTATCGACCGGACGGTCGTATCCGCCGCCTGCATGGTCGCTGCTGCACCCTGCAAAAAATCCCATAAGGAGAGTGCCTGCCAAAAGTTTACTCCAAATTTTCATTTTACTCGTACTTTTTATATTTCGTTTATTCGTTGTTCTCGTTCTTTATACGCTCTATCATATCCAGCGCCCCTGCCGCCTCGGCCACACCGCCGTCGCGTGCCTCGGCGAAGAGTCTGCCGGCGAGCATGTAATCGCCTTCGAGAGCGGCATATATACCGCGGGCATAGGTCGCCTCGGCCGACGATCCGGCCTTGGCCAGATAACGCTCGGCACGCTTCATATCCGACAGAGACATAGCGGCATTGGCCGCATTGAGGTTAGCCGCGGCATCGTCGGGGAACATCCTCACGGCTATGGCGAATACCTCGTCGTACTCCTCGCTGCCGGGAGTAAGCTCCTGCGCCGCCAGATACATCTCCTGCAAGCTCAGCTTCTGCGGCGCCGTAGAGAGAAGGCTCCGTATCTCGTCGACGTCGGTATAGGTGCGGACAGTATACTCGACCTCGTAGTCCGAGTGGCGCAGCGCGGGATAGACCTCGCGCAGCAGATAGGCGTAGTCGTCCGGGTATTCGCGCCTGATCCTCGCATCCTTGGCATCGGGCGACAGGTCGCTGTCGATCAGCGAGAGTATCCCGCTGCGCGACACAATGTCCGACTGCTCGACGAAGCGCCGCAGCCCCTGCCAGTCCTCCGGCTCGTAGGCCGTCGAGATCATCTCATCGGGCAGATCGTACTGGCGCAGCACATAATCTTTCAGCGTCGCGGTACGTCCCTTAGCCAGACGCACGTTATTGTCATAGGGTCCCTCGGGCGAGGCGTAACCCTTGATGCGGATCGACGTAATGCGCGTATCGGGATCGTTGCGCACGAGATCTATCGTGGCCACGATCTTGCGCAGCTCCTCGGGGTTGCGGCGGTAGTCCTCGTATATCTCGGTGCGGTTGACCGGGAAATCGATATATGCCGAGCCCTTCACGGTGCGCGTCTTTACCCTCTCGGCAACAGGGCTTACATATACGAACGACGGCTCGAAGCGCATCGGCTCCCTCTTCGGTGCAAGGTCGAGCCGCGCCAGCTGCTCGCCGTAGCGCTCCGCCTCCTCGTCGCAGCAGCCGCTCACGACGCCGTCGATGCCGATCCGTCCCGAGGCCATCCACTCGCCGTAGGGTACTACGGTGCGATACTCGATACGCTCCACCCGCCCGTGGCGGTAAATGGTCTCGCAGGCCGCCTCGCGGTCGTTGCGCAGATGATGATAATAGCGGTTGCGACCGGCTATCATGACCGGCTGCATGCGCAGCGTATCGCCCCCGGCCGCAATGTAGGGCGTAAGGCAGAGATCGTTGTTGCTCTTCAACTGCAACGATCTTATGTCGATATCCATCGCCACGAAAACCCTCTCCCCGTCGCGCGATACGGCCACCTCGCCCACGCTCACTGCGTCGCCCAGCGTCGTCTGCGCATCGGCGCTCGTCGCGGCGGCGAGCAGGAAGATACTGCAAAATAATTCGGTTATTCTGTTCATTTCGCTATATGTTTTTGTCCTGTCAGAACGTATACACCAGATTGACTGCCGCTTTGGTGGGTCCGACGTAGTGGTGCGGTCTGTCCTCCGAGAGTTTCCGTCCGCATGCGGCGCACGGGTAGCTGTCGAAACGCGTGTAGATGTATCCCAGACCTATCTCGGCTTCGAGGTTCCAGTGGCGTCCGAGAATCCACGCGTAGCCGTAGGCCACGCCGGCTCCCACGAACCAGCCCTGATAACGTCTGTCGGCCAGTTTTCTGAAATCGGTGCCGAGGAACGAGATGCCCGGGTTTATGCCGCCGACGTTGTACTGTCCTCCCAGCGCATGGCCTGCGATGAAGTGTCCCGCAAACCGGTCGCAAAACCAATAGCGAGCCTCGGGCTGCACGAGCCAGTGCTTCCACCTGCGGTCGTGCGAGAGGGTCCAGCCGTTGTAGTTGGCCGACAGATCGAGGGTCCAGCGCGGGGCCAGTCCCACCTCCACTCCCGCATTGAGGGTGTAGGCGCCGATGTCGTACAGCAGGTTGGTTTTGATTGCCGCTTTCTGCGCGCGGGCGCCGACGGCCGAAAAAGCGGTGCACAAAACCAAGACGATTTTCAATGCGTTACGCGTCTTCATTGCGATATGTGTTGAACAACGTGATTAACTTCAGTTGCCGGATGCAGGGTTCTAAGCAAGAAACCTGCGGTTTTCAAGTGCAAAGTTAATACATTTTGTTTGTAAAATCCTCAAGTTTTTTACTCTTTTTTTACCCCCCCCCATGCGATTTTCAAGTGTTTGATTATTAGTGTGTTATGTGGATTTTAAAGTCGGTGTTTTCTGCTCCCGGACACTTCGTCGGAGCGTTTTTGCCGCCTGCGCGACAGCGGTTTGCGTGATATGAGGAGCGATGGGCTTTTTTTCGCTGGCAGTGCGGATGGTTTTCGGGCCGTGACGTGCTTCGGGCGCCGTTTTGCGGGGTGCTGCGCTCGAACCGGCGGTTTTCGGAGGCCGGAGGCTCCGCACGGTCGGGTCGGCGTGTGCGCGCTCGGTCTTGCCTGCCGGTCGGCTGCCGTTCGCTCGGACTTGCGTGCCGTTCGCTCGCTCGTCCGGTTCCGGGGCGTGCGGCGCCCGGTCGCGAGGTTGCCGGGAGCCATGCTCCCGGAGCGGGGCGTGTCTGCCGTGTGTGTGGTGTGACGGCGGGAGGGGAGTGTGTCGGGGGTTTCGGGACGGGGTGGAGAGGGACGGAGTGACTCGGCCGTAGGGTGTGTTCGTGCTTCGGGATGCCGGTTTCTTGCTTAGAACCCTGCAACGCGCACCGATGCGATCGCTCGGTCTGCGGATTTCGGCTCCTCGGTCCTTTTCTTCGGTTACTTATTCTGTGCGGCGGGTCGGCCGCACTGCGGTCGCGGTCAGAGTGCCAGCTCCTCCAGGATCCGGCGGTTGGCGTCGTCGATGACCGAGTGGCTCAGCGTGGCGAGGTAGATCTGCGTGGTCCGTTCGGAGGTGTGGCCCAGGGCCGCGCTGATGACCGAAAGCGGGATGTCGCGGTTGCGCGCCTCGGTGGCCCAGCTGTGGCGGGGAGTGTAGGAGGTGAGGGGCGAGGCCGTGTGCAGCAGGGCGGAGAGGCGTCGGAGCCGCCGGTTGTGGTTGTCGAGGGCCGCGAGGTACTCCGCATAGGCCGCCGGGGCGTCGGTGGCGGTCAGGATCGGGAAGACGTAGGGCGTGTCGGCGGCCGACGAACGGTAGCGGTCGAGAATCGACCGGATGCAGGGTTCGATGCGGATCGTGATCGGCTGTCCGGTTTTGCGGCGGAGGTAGCGGATGCTGTCGCCCCGGAGGTCGGTTTTGCGCAGGTAGGCGATGTCCACGAAGGCCATGCCGCGCGTGCAGAAGCTGAAAAGAAAGAGGTCGCGCGCGAGGCACAGGGGGCTGCCGGGCGGCAGGTCGAGTTTGCCGAGCCGCGCCATGAGGTCGCTGCCGACGGCCCGTTTGCGGGTGCGGTCCACGCCCGTGTAGACGTGGCGGAACGGGTGGGTCTGCTCGACCAGGCGCAGCGCCACGGCCCGGTTGTAGGCGGCGCGCAGGTTGCGCATGTAGAACGACACCGTGTTCCGCGACACGCCCCGGGAGACGAGGTGGGCGTTGTAGTCGGCCACCGTCTCCTCGGTCAGCGCCGCGAGCGGCAGCTCCTCGCCGTTCAGAAAGCGCGCGAAGCTCGCGGCGCTGCGGGCGTAGTTGCGTGCCGTGCCGTAGTGTTTGCCGCGGCGCAGCTCCTCGATCCGGAGGCTGAGGAGCCGGAGGAGGGTCGGAGGTGCGGCGCATAGGTCTGCGGGGCGCGATGCGGCTGGGGGGTTGCTGCGGCGCGTTCGGCCGGCGG